>Ga0207797_1000228_pt1 | contig 41806 bp, 32 predicted proteins | sample PRCRCaboRojoPR_6_FD_187275 | JGI IMG/M metagenome (GOLD analysis project Ga0207797, IMG submission 187275) | Marine sediment microbial community from Cabo Rojo, Puerto Rico - PR CR 10% Liquid 1 (SPAdes) | ecosystem: Environmental > Aquatic > Marine > Coastal > Sediment | place: Cabo Rojo, Puerto... | reverse complement strand
TGTCCTAAATGGTCCACCCATTGCGGCACACGACCTTCCCAGGCCGCATAATCTTCAATTAAGACCTCCTCTCCCTTGGCCCAGACCTGGCCGACGAGCCCTTCACCCTGCCGTAGTGAAGTGTCTTCGGGCAGCGACGGGTACCCCATTTGAACGCGCATTTCCAACCGATCCCTTTCAGGTCCCATCAGGTAAAAACATCCCCCTTCCCCATCTACCAGATCCACCGCATACGCCACGGTGTCTTCCAGGAGCTCATCCACGTCCAGCTCACTGACCAGGTCCAGGCCCATTTCCCGGAGTGCGTTCAATTGATCTGACTGCCGTTTGATCTCTTCGATATACCGTACCAATTCCGTGATATCCCGGATGGTACCCTGGTATCCGATGTGTTCCCCGGCGCGGTAATACAATGTAGATGAAATCCGGGTATGAATGATGGAACCGTCTTTCTTGCGCAGGTCAACCGGAAAATCCTTCGAAAAACCTTTTCTCTCAATCTCCTGGAGGTGAAGCTTCCTTCTCGCGGGATCCGCATACAGATCCCGGACGTTGACTTCAGCCAATTCATCTTTGCTCTCGTACCCGAACAATTCCACCGCGGCCTGGTTCATCTCCAACCAGCGGCCCTCCTTGGAGGTGATGAACACGCAGTCCTGGGAGGTCTGGAAGAAGCGGCGGTACTTTTCCTCTCTTTCTTTGAGGGCTTGCTCTGCCTGCTTTCGTTCTGAGATGTCCCTGGCGACCGACAAAACCACGCGGTCGCCATTCAGTGTAAATAAGTGAGAGCTGACCTCTACCGGCACCTTCACCCCCTCGCTGGTCACATGCCGCATTTCAAAGGTGGTTTTGCTCTCTTCCTTGAGGGCCCGCATGATCTCAGGTCCCTCTGCGACAGACCCCGGATCGATGATCGCCTGGGGATCTAACTTCAAAAACTCCTCCCGTGTATACCCCAGCATCTCGCAAGCCACGTCATTGACTTCGATGAATGTGCCCGGCAGGTCTTCTTCCGTGTGCTTATGGAGGTAAATAGCATCGTTTGCGTTGTTAAATATAGCCCGGAACTTTTTCTCCCTTTCCGCTAGTTCTCGTTCTGCCTCCAAGCGTTCTGTGATATCCCTGATCAGTCCCACAAAGGCAATGGTGTCCCCAAATTCATTTTTCAGATAGAAAACATTGGTTTCCCCAGGGAACACGGCCCCCGATTTTTTACGGTAATTCACAGTAAAGAAAAAGTTCTCTTCAGTATCATGCTTCTCGATTTCCCTGCCCATTTGCAGGTACTCTTCATGGTTTTCATAAACATATTCTGTCTGCTTGCCCTGGACCTCATTCAATTCATAACCAAAAATCTCAGTAAAGGCAGGATTGCAGTCGATAATTTCGCGGTTTGTGTTGGCAATCAAGATCGCGTCCCGGATGCTGTCATACAGATTGCGGTATTTCTTCTCCGCCTGTTTCCGGTCGGTGATGTCCATCATGCTGATCAGGACCTCGTCCATTTTCTCCGTTCCGGGAGGGATTCTCATCGTCAACCACACGTTAATATCCTCACCCTGCAAAGTGCGGTTCACGGTTTCCCCTTCAAAATAGGTCTCCCCTCGATGAACGGCAAGGATTAAATCCCGCATGAATGCCCGCGTCCGCGGGGTGGTAATCTTATCCAGGGAACCGAGCAGCTCCTCTTTGCTCCCGGCGCCAAACATGGTCAGGGTTTCAGCGTTAACATCTTTAATCTCAATTTTCTGTATTATCCGGGTGATAAATCCGGGATGCTCATCCATGTAGGCGCGAAGATCCGTCACACCTTGAGACTCCAAATCAGTCAAAACTTCCTCTACAAAAGAGAAATCCTCTTCCCAGATGGAGACTGGCGTGGTGTTGAAAATCGTCCGGTAGCGCAGTTCGCTTTTCTTGAGTTCCTGCTGTGCCCGTTTCCGTTCCGTGATATCCCGCGCCAGAGCTAAGATAAAGTCCCCGTCTTTTAAAGCAACTTTGGACATCGTCACTTCTACGGGGTACAAAGAACCGTCTTTTCTCCTGTGTCTGGACTCAAATGTCACAGGTGGGTCTTGAGGCGCGAGCGACTTCCAATAATTCATCTTGTCATCCCGATCCCGGGCATCAGGATCGATATCAAAGACGCTCATATCCTCCAGCTCATCCCGGCTGTATCCAGTGTTTTCGATCGAAGCTTCGTTGACCTCCATTATTCCACCCTCAAGATCATGCAAAAAGAGCATCTCAGCAGCCTGATCAACCAGGGAACGGAACTTCTCCTCGCTCTCCCGGAGTGCTCTTTCCGCTTCCACCCGCTCACGAATGTCACGTGCTACCAGAAGTACAGACTCAACCTTTCCATTGCTGACGATTGGCGAGGAACTGACTTCTACAGGAACGCGCTCCCCCGCTTTGTTCATAAACTCTGTCTGATATAAGTGTCTTTGGTGATCCCCCTTTTCTCTCTTCTCCCGGCGTTTGAGGAAGGTGTCCCTCTGATCTGGAGGGACAAATTCTGCAACCGGGTGATGGAGGATCTCCTCCTCCTCATAACCGCTGAACGCCAAACCGGCCTGGTTGATGTAGATAATCTTGCCTTCTAAATCATGGATGACGATGTAATCCTGGGCTGTTTCCGCCAGCTGCCGGTATTTGCGCTCGCTTTCTTTCAATTCCTGTGCGGTATGAGAACGTTCTACGGCATACCTCACCACCCTGGACAGAGAGTTCTCATCAATCTGATCTTTGACGAGGTAATCCTGGGCTCCCGCCTGCATGGCTTCTAGGGCTGTGTCTTCTTGTTTTAAACCGGTCAGGATCAGGATCGGAACACCCGCTTTGTAATCACGAAGGGTGTACAAGGTATCAATTCCCTGACTGTCGGGCAGATCCAAATCCAGCAAAACAGCATCAAACGCACGCTCCTCAAGCGCAGAAAGCGCGTCGGTCATGCTGCGGACATGGATTAATTTGAATCTATATATAGACGATCCGCCTAAATATTCACGGATTAAACGGGCATCCCCCGGGTTATCCTCGACCAATAAAACGGTGAACATTTTTCCATTCATGGTTGTCTTCCTTTCCACACCACATCATCCATCACCATAGCAAAAAATACCCAATGTGTGCTCTTTGGCGTGATACATGGCCTCATCCGCATGTTTGATCAGCTCGTCTATCGTGGAACCGTGGTCTGGAAAGTGGCTGATCCCAAAACTGGCTCTTAGTTCCCACTCCTCCTCAAGCAAAAGGATAGTGCCAGTTAAAGAACGCCTTAACCTCTCCGCGACGACCAGGCTCTCATCCCGGGAAGGATTCCCTTCCACCACAACTGCAAATTCATCCCCGCCCCAACGGGCAATCGTATCACTGGCTCTTAAGCTCCCCTTCATGCGCTGAGCAGCAATCTTCAAGACCTTATCCCCTTGTTGGTGCCCCATCCGGTCATTGATTTCCTTGAAACCATCCAGGTCAAGGAGGATCAGGGCAAATTGAATCCCCTGCCGGACAGCGCGGTGGATGGCTTGCTTCATACGGTCAAAGAACAAGGTCCGGTTGGGCAGTTCGGTGAGTGTGTCATGGGTAGCTAAAAAACGCATCCTGCGCTCCGACTGGGCCCTTTCCACCGCGTAGTTAAGGGAACGCACCAGGAGCTCCCCATTCACACTCCCTTTCACCAGATAATCCTGGGCACCCACACCCAGTGCGTCTAAAGCTACCTCTTTATCATCCGTCCCGGTAAAGACAACAACGGGAATACCGGGATTGGCAGAGATCACGCGTTGGATCATCGAAATCCCGCTTCCATCGGGCAGGGACATATCGAGGAGGATGACCTGGTATTCTTCCTGCGAGAGGCGCTGCATCGCTTTGTGAACCGTGTCCACATGCTCAATCTGGAATGGGTTCACCTCCACATCCACCATCAATTCCTTCACGAGACGTGCGTCCGGAAAGTGATCCTCGACATACAACACCTTCTGCATTTTCTGTTCTACACGCATGACCGCTGCCTCACATTTTCTAGCCCACTGCACCTCGTCCAATCAACGGTTGCCAATTATTTCAACCCGTTCGGGGGAAGTTTTACCACGGTCAGCCAAAAATCCTCCACCGACTTAACGACATTGATAAACTGGTCCAGGTCTACGGGTTTGGTGATATAGCAGTTCGCATGCAAATCGTAGGACTTGACGATATCCTCTTCCGATTTGGAGGTGGTGAGGATGACCACGGGGATGCGCCGCAAATCAGGTTCCTGTTTAATCTTTTCCAGCAATTCCCGCCCGTCCATACGCGGCATATTGAGGTCCAAGAGGATCAAATCCGGCCGAATGGCATCGGTGTACTCCCCTTCCTGCTTCAAAAATTCAAGCGCTTCCACCCCGTTTGAAGTCACAAAAAGATTGTTCTTGATCTTGCCTTCCTTCAAAGCTTCCCGAGTCAGCCTCACATCGCCCGGATTGTCCTCAACGAGTAGTATGTCAATTGGTTTTGAAACCATATCTTCCTTCCTTATCTAACCTATGCTGTTGTTTCCGGTTCATCCGGTATAGTGAAATAAAATGTAGTGCCCTCGCCTGGTTTGGATTCGTACCAAATCCTACCCCCATGCCTTTCCACAATCCGTTTGCTGACCGCCAAGCCGATCCCTGTCCCCGGGTATTCATCATCGGTATGCAGGCGCTGAAAGATGACAAACACCCGATCCTGAAACTTTTCATCCATCCCGATCCCGTTGTCCGCCACGGAAAACAGCCAGGCTCCATTTTCCCGCTGAGCCGAGATCCTAACCTCAGGGGCTTTCTGACCGCGGAACTTAATGGCGTTGCTGATTAAGTTTTGAAATAATTGCCTGAGCTGGCTGGGATCTGCCTTCACCTGGGGAAGGGAATCAAACCTGATCACCGCGTCTGTCTCTTCAACCAACATCTTTAAATTCGTCAATACATCCGCTACAACCGCTTCTGTATCTGTGGTTTGAAACTCCTTCCCGTGGGTCTTGACCCGGGAATAGGTCAGCAGGTCATTTATCAACTGCTTCATGCGCGCTGCCCCGTCCACCGCATAATCGATGAACTCCTCCGCGTCACCATCCAATCGGTCCCCATAACGCCGGACCAAAAGCTGCAAATAGCTGGTGACCATGCGCAGAGGTTCCTGCAGGTCATGGGAAGCCACATAAGCAAAGCGCTGCAGCTCTTCGTTAGAGCGCTCCAGTTCCTGGAGGGTTTCCTCTAATTTATGTTCTGCCTTTTTTCGTTCCGTGACATCCCGGACAGCCGCCAAAATATACCGGTCTCCCTGGAACCTGACCGTTGTGCCCCGCACATCGGTGAAGAAGGTTTCCCCTGACTTTTTGACATCCACGGTTTCACCGGAAAACTCTCCTTTACGGTTCACATCTGACAGGAATCTTTCATACATATGCTGATAGTCAGGATGAATGAGCTGGATTGGATTCATGGCTAATAATTCATCTTCCGAATAACCGTACAGCTCTGTAACCGTTTCATTGACACGGTTCATTCGACCTTGTTTATCAAGCAAGATAAGGGCATCCGTCGTGGCATTAAAAATCTCCCGGAACTCTTCCTCGCTGGCCCGGAGGGCTTTTTCAATCTTTTTACGCTCTTCGATCTCCGCTTCGAGTTCCACAGTACGCTCTTCCACCTGTTTTTCGAGCTGCTCGCTCCACCCTTGAAGCTCTTGAATGAGCCGTTTATTCTCTTCATAAGAAGAAGTGAGATTTCCAGCCATTTCGTTAAAAGCGGAAGCTAACGCCCCAATTTCGTCCCGAGTTTTAAGGTTAATTCGAGTTTCCAGGTCCCCCTTTCCAAAAGCACGCACACCATGCTTGAGTTCTATAAGTGGTTTGGTGATCCCCCGTGCAGAGAGAAAACCCAGCAGTCCCCCGATGACCAAGATTCCCAACCCAACCCCCCAAATCGTTGTTCGCACCGAGACCACAGATGCAAAGGCCTCCCCCTGGTCTTGTTCGGTGAGGATGCACATCCCCCATCCCGGAAGCCACCGGTACACCCCTACCACCTCAACGCCGCGGTAATCCTCATACACCCCCTGGCCATCTTCCCCTTGCAAGCAAGCGTTTACTCCGGAGGTAAAAATACTTTTCCGGAACGCAGCCTCCTCTTCAAAACGGCTTTCTGTGATTAACAGGTTGGATTGATTGACCAGGTACGTTTCCATGCTCTCCGTCAGTCTTTCCCGCTCCGCCATGATATTTGAAAGTTCATCAATATCCACATGACCCACCAATACTGCCATCACATTTCCCTTCTGATCCATTACAGGTGTACTGATGTGCATGACAGCACTACCTATTGACAACTCATATCTCGGCTGATCAACATATGTTTGATTTTGTCCCTGCAAAAAGAAATCCCTGTTCTCCCGGTACTTTCCTTCCTGATCGGGATTCGTGCTGACTACGATCATCCCATCCTCCAGTCGGAGAAGGCTCAATTCATGAAGTCCACCTTCTTGTTCCAGAGCAGGCTTGAAATGATTCTCAATCAAACGTTGATAGACCATATCCTGACCTTGGTCAATATCAGGTACAGATGTCAACATCCGGGCATATTCCACAACCAGAGGCCTTTCCGCAAGAAGCTGAATGACTTTTTTATTATTCTCATTCCAGCGATTGAGTTCCGATGCCTTCAACTGCGTGATCGTCACCAGCTGGGTAAAGACATCTTCACGTAAGGCCTCCCGGGCAATCCGTTGGGCCATAAAGCTGATCGATGCCACCAGGGCAATGGTAAATACCAAAAATAGGAGCGTAAGCTTGGCGCGCAAGCTTACGAAGATATCACCAAGATTCTTCATTCCGTATCCTCATATATGTCTTTCAGGAACTGCATCGTGTACGCTTTTTCCACAGTAAAGGGGTCATCCAGCATCCCCTCCTCCAGCAAGGTTTCATACATGCCCCTCCAAATATCCTCTTTCATCCAGCCCGGGTAATTCTCACCGGTGTGGACCAACGGGACGCTGGCTTCCAGCATTTGCATCTGAACGGTGGAATCAGCGTCTGATGCATACCTCAAAGTCGCCTCAACGGCCACGCCAGCATTTCCCATCGCCTCCTGCCAGCCCCGCAAGGTCGCCTGGAGAAACCGGGTTACCACCCCGGGCTTCTCGTCAAGGTACCCTTCGGTCGTGATCAGAGCGTCACCGTAAAAATGGATCCCGTAATCATCCGGCCAGATCACATTCAGGTCATAGCCTTGATTCTGCAACCGGATCATCCCCCCCGTGGCATAGGCTTCAGTGACATCCACCTTTCCTGCCTTGAATCCCTCATAATCATAGTCATACTCCACCAGGTCCATTTGAGCCGCATCCAGGTCCATTTTTTTCAGCAGGGCATTGAACTGCACCCTGCCGTCCGGAGCTACCGCTACGGAATTCCCTACAAGGTCTTTGGGTTTTTTGATCCCGCTCTCTTGCAAGGACACAAAGGCCATCGGATTGCGGCGGTATAAGACAGCAACAGCAACCAGCGGCTTCCCCTGCGAACGCGCCACCAAGAGATCTTCTGGGCTGTACACTGCGAAATCAACCTCGCCAGAGATGATTTTTTCCAGGACATCGACCTCGGGACCTCCCGCCTGGAGGGAAACATCCAGGTTTTTCTCAGCGAAAAACCCCTGCTCTTGGGCCATATAAAACCCTGCAAATTGGGCTTGATGGACCCATTTCAGCTGCACATCCACCTCATCCAGCTCCTGAGATCCCGATCCGCTGCAGGCGCTGATCAAGAAGAGGACAATCAAGGTCGCACAAATCGTACAGATGGTTTCGCGTCTGTTTGTAACAAATTGCATACAATGTCTACCTCAATGTAACGGTCCCATGCTGCCATTTTATTAACTCAGATTGTTCATAATTCCAAACCACCTAAACAAAATTTTTAACTTAGCGTACACCCACTTAAAAAATGGTTTCTCTGCGCTCATCTATCTTCTTGATCCCACCCTTTTCTGGATTTCATCACCTGCTTCATCTCACCAATCAGTTCGCGGTTCATGTTCTTTTTGAGAACGAAACCGTCCGCACCCACTTCAGAAGCTTCCAACCGATACAGGGCATCCTCATACACCGTGAGGATGATCACCCCGATTTCGGGATGCGACTCTTTGATCTGTTGCGTCAAGGCAAGCCCGTCCACACCCGGCAGGTTGATATCCATCAGAACCAGCAGGATCCCATTTTGTTGAATCCGTTCCCAGGCCTCCTCCCCGGAGGGGGACGCAGAAATGGAGGAACCCGGGAACTCTTCTCCCAGCCAGGATTGGAGCTCTTCGCGCAAACCCTCGTGGTCCTCAACGATCAGGATCTCTGGGGAAGCCAAAACTGATCCCCTCTGAGTGCTATTCATCCCACACCTCAACGTTATATAAGCAACTAGATTTCAACCCGGTAAAGGTTTTTAAAATCATAATCCCGACAGCGAAAATACACTGTCGGGCAGCTTTGACAATCCATGTCGTTAAAGTTCAATTTCCAAGAAGGAAGGGACTTTATTCAGCTTACCTGTGTTTTAAGGCTAATTTGACCAGATCGGGGATGTTGTCCACACCCAGCTTTTTCATCAAGCGGCTGCGGTAGGTACTGACCGTGCTGGGGGCAAGATGCAGGGTATCTGCGATTTCCTGATTGGTCATTCCCTCCACTACCAGATCCATCACTTCTTGTTCCCGGGGACTGAGATCCTGGAGGGGGTCCTGCGTTTTACCGCCCTCCCGTTTCTGAATGTAATCCTCAACCACCCGCTCTGTGACATCTTTGCACAGATAGCGCTCTCCGCGGCTGACCGCCCTGATAGCATCAGCCACCTCCACTCCGGCAGTTTCTTTACGTAAAAAGCCGCGGGCGCCTGCTTTCAGGGCCTGGTAAATATGTTCTTTCGTGGAATGCATGGAGAGGATGACCACCTCAACCCCGGGAAAGGAGGCCAGGATTTCTCGGGCTGCATCGATCCCGCTCATACCCGGCATGGAAATATCAAGCAGGATGACATCCGGCTTAAGACGTCGGCACTGACGGATCACCGCTCGCCCGTCCCCCGCTTCCCCAACCACGTTAATATCTCCCTCCCGATCCAGAATCGCCTGCAGGCCATCCCGGACCAATTTATGATCATCAGCTAAAATGACCTTAATCATCACGCTCCCTTCTGGGGACCTGGACCCGGATCACCGTGCCCTTACCTTTCTCTGACTCAATGGAGAATGAACCGCCAATCACTTCGGCTCGCTCGCGCATGTTGATCAATCCCCACCCCCGCGTTTCATCCTCCATCTCCACATCCGCCGCATCAAAACCACGCCCGTCATCCGCGATTTCCAGGAAAACAAAACCATCCTTTTCCTGGAGCTGGATCGTGACCCGGGCAGCCCGGGCATGACGGATGACATTACCCAAAGCTTCCTGCGCCACCCGGAAAAGCACATTCTCATCGCGAACGGGTAGACGGGGTTCCAGGGTACTTCCCTGGAAGGTCAAACTGATATCAACCTGATCCTCAAGCTGATCCCCGTACCAGTGCAGGGCAGCGAAAAGACCATAATCATCCAGGACCGGGGGGCGCAAATTGTTGATCACCCGGCGGATATTCTGCGATGTGTCTTCCACCAGCGAAGCCGCATCCTCGATCTTCGATTTCATCGGTTCCAAATCCCCCGGCTGTGTATCCATCATGCCCTTAACCCGGTCTAACGTAAAATGGAGCAGGGAAAGCGTCTGCCCCACCTGGTCGTGCAGATCACGGGCAAATCTCCGTCTTTGAACCTCGTCAGCCTCCACCAGACGGGCGGTAAGAGACTCCAGCTCTCCTTTCCTGCGCCGCAGTTCATTCTCCATCAATGTCCGTTCGGTGATATTACGAATGAGGCTGAGGTTGACCCTTTTCCCTTGTAATACAAAGTGCTTGGCTGTGATCTCCACCACTATCACCGTCCCGTCCCTCTTTTTGTGGTAGCGGAGGGGGACATGGAATTCCCCTGCACCTTCCGCATCCGTCTGAGCCCGAAATTCATGAATCGTCCCTTTGGTCTCCCCTGGCTGCGCGGAAAGATCCGTGGCTTTCAAGGACAACAACTCCTCCCGCGTGTAACCATACATCTCCTGGGCAGTGAGATTGGCATCCAGGATGTCCAGAGTGTTTTCATCCACCAGAAACAAGGCGTCGGACGCGGATTGAAAGAGACGGCGGTATTTCTCTTCACTTTGTTTCAACTCAGTCCTGGCCATTTTCAGATCCGTGATGTCCTGAATGGTACCGCGCAGCCGCCGCAACTCACCACCAGAGAATTCAGGTTCGCCCAAGGTGTGCACCCAGCGCTGGTTACCCTCAGCTGTGACAATGGGAAGCTCCAAGTCATAGGGCTCCCCCTCCTCCCGTGCCTTCTGAATGGCCTCTTCCAATCTGGGCCGGACATCCGGAGGGTAGAAAGCCATCGCCTCCTCCACAGTTGGCTCATACTCCGGAGGGACCTCATGTATGTCACGGGTGACCTTGGACCACCACACCTTTTCCGTGTCCAGGTCAATTTCCCAGGCCCCAACCCGGGCCATTTTTCCCGTTTCTTCCAGAAGCTTATCTCTGACCTTTAAGGATTTCTCTGTTTCAATTAAATCTGTGATATCCACTGCAGCGACATAATTGGCAGGTTTCCCTTGATATTCAATCTCTGCTGAAAGGGTCTCCACCCATCGAACCGCCCCATCTTTACGAAGAAAGCGAAAAGTTTGCCGGTCAGGTGCATCCCCTCCCCCCATCCGCTTCTGGAGGTTATCCATGACCCGTTCCCGATCCTCGGGATGAACCTTAGATGAAAGATCTTGCAAAGAGAAAGCGAGCAGCTCCTCAACCGTGTAACCGCTCAATTCAGCCATGGCCTGATTGGCGAAAACGATCCCTTCCTCCTGAATGATCTCCAGCCCCTGCAAAGAACCTTCAACCAGCGCCTGATATGTTTCCTGGGTATACACACCCTCCGTGATGTCATAGCCAATGGATTGGTACTCAACGAGCTCCCCGTTCTCATCAAAAAGCGCTTGATCCGTCCAGCGCTGCCACTCGATCTCTCCCTCTTTGTTGAACACACGATGCTCATAGGTCGTGACCGGATGATCCTCCGTCAGGGATTGTAGTTTCTGGCGCACAAAGTCCCGGTCCTGCTCTGGAATGTTAGGCAGGAAACTTTGTCCGATGATCTCATCATACGGCAAACCGGACCTCTCGCGGTAGGCCCGGTTGGCGAAGGTCAGCCGGGTATCGGGTGTAAAGCGGCAGATATAAAGGGAGGGATGATCCACAATTCCACGGTACAGCTTTTCTCGTTTCCGGACCTCTCCGGTGAAAACGCCTGTCAGGCAGCCAAAAATCACAAACAACACTAACACCAAGACGCGGTTGAACAATTCAGATCGGGGAGGGTTCAGGATCAAAACATCTAAAAAGGTCTTTGAATAGAAAAGAAAATGATCAAGCAGGGCATCGACCACCCAGAACAAAACCCCCAGGCCTATGGATAATAAGAGAGGAACCCGGCGCTTTTTGAACATGGAACGTTCCCCTTTGGACCAATAAATGGGACGTTTATGCTTTATGCTGGAAGGAAATTGACCTGTTGATTATTCTACCAAACATCTCATCGAACCCGGGAATAGCCTGTTCTTAATGTGTAATATATTTTTGACATATATAAACTAAAATGTTACAATCCAGGCACAATCAAAAGAAGCAGAGCGGACAAGGAACCTGACCATGAAAGTAGCCATCAGCGCAAACTCCCCCCACCAGGATGCCCGGTTTGAACCCCGCTTCGGGCGATGCCCGTATTTTATCATCCTGGATACAGCCACACAGGATAGGCACGTGGAACCCAACCCCGCTGCACAAGACCGGGGCGGGGCGGGTACCAGGGCTGCTCAATTCCTCTCCAATCAGGGCGTGGAAGCCGTGATCAGCGGGCGCTTTGGTCCCAACGCATATACCGCCCTGGAGGCGGCAAATATCAAGATGTACCAGGCCCAGGGGGGATCCATGGAGTCGATCATGGAGGATTTCCAGGCTGAAGAATTAGATCAGGTCACATCTTCCTCTGGGACAGGAAGAGGACGCGGGCGGGGGCGGAGACGTCGATGATCATCGCGGTCGCCAGCGGCAAGGGGGGAACAGGGAAAACCACAGTTGCCACCAGCCTGGCAGCCGCCGTCCCTGCTGACACGTTTCTAGACTGCGATGTCGAAGCGCCCGACGCGCACATCTTTTTAACCCCGGAGTTTCAAGAGCAAAAAAATGTGGATATCCTGATCCCCCAGGTGGAGCTTAGAAAATGCACCGCCTGCGGGAAATGCGCAGATGTGTGCCAATTTAACGCCATCGCGCTTATGGGACAGGACCCGCTCGTCTTCCCTGCCCTGTGCCACGGCTGCGGGAGCTGCACGCTGAACTGTCCCGAGCACGCCATCCAGGAAGTGCCCCGCACCCTGGGTGTCCTGGAGTGCGGCCCCGCTGCTCACGGCATTCAATTCGCCCGGGGCCTTCTGAACGTCGGTGAACCAATGGCCGTTCCGGTCATCAGCCAGCTCAAAAAATGGCGCTCCCAGAGAAATACTCACCTGGAAATTCGGGACGCGCCGCCCGGTACTTCCTGCCCGGTGGTGGAATCCCTCCGCGGGGCTGATTTCGTCCTCCTGGTCACAGAGCCAACTCCCTTCGGTCTCCATGATTTGAAGTTGGCAGCCCGGGTTGTGAAGGAAATCAACCTTCCCTCCGGAGTAATCATTAACCGCGACAGAGAGGGGATGTCCGGAGAAGTGCGCTCTTTCTGCAAGCGGGCAGGGCTCCCCATCCTGATCAGTATCCCCCTGAAACGTGACATCGCTGAAGGGACCGCCCGCGGTCAAACGCTGATAGACATCGATGCAACATACCGGAAACGCTTTCAAACCATGTTCAAGGAGATTTCAAACCTCAGTGTCCTACCCGACTCACAGGAACGTTCTCCCACCCTGGGAGGGTGAGATGAGCGAACAGAACCGAAAAACCCGCAGATACAATCTGCGATCTTCCGTATGGAAATTGGGCCCATTCCCGCCAGGGATTTTCAAGGCTCTACACCTCTCCAAAAACCCGCGGAGGCGCCAAAGGTGATCCAACTCGTCATCCTGAGCGGCAAAGGGGGCGCCGGTAAAACCAGCCTCACAGCTGCCTTTGCCCACCTGGCAAACAAGGATCCCCGGATCCCGTCGGTGGTTTTCGCCGACGCCGACGTGGACGCCTCGAACCTGGAATTGGTGTTAGATCCCCACAAGTTGGAAAGCCGGGAGTTTAGGGGAGGACAATTCGCGGTCATCGATCCGGAGGCCTGCCTCGGCTGCGGCGAATGTGAGACGGTTTGCCGTTTCGACGCGATCCTCAGAGAAGGTGAGTGCTGCCGGGTCGACCCCATCGCTTGTGATGGATGCGCAGCTTGCTTCTACCAGTGTCCAAACGACGCCATCCAGATGCGCAGCCAGGTGGTGGGAGAATGGCACCTTTCTGACAGCGCCTTCGGACCCCTCTACCACGCTGACCTGCAACCCGCCCAGGAAAATTCAGGAAAATTGGTCTCCACGGTCAAGCAGCACGCACGCAAGTTAGCTGAAGAGGAGGAATATGACCTGCTGCTCGTGGACGGCCCACCCGGGATCGGCTGTCCGGTAATTTCCGCGGTATCCGGCGCGGATCTGGCTTTGATCGCCGCCGAACCAAGTCTGTCCGGGATCCATGACATGCGGCGCGCCCTGGAAACCGCCCACCATTTCGGAATCCAGACCCTGGTATGCATCAATAAAGCCGATATTTATCCCGCAGGCAGCGCGGAGATCGCGTCCTTCTGCCGCGAACGTGAAATCGAGATCCTGGGCACCATCCCTTTTGATGAGATGGTCATAGAAGCCATGACCCAGGGGCAGCCGGTGACACGGTACCAACCTGAAGCGCCGGCAAGTCGGGCGCTTCAGGAGATCTGGGACCGCGTGGTCAACCATCTGCTCAACATGAACAATTGAAGTCAAATCCCCCGCAGCCAAACGGGCTGCTTCATGCATGAGGTCACCTAGGGACAAAAAACACCCATAACGTATCCATGAAACCAGATGGAACAAAGGAGAGGAAAAATATGACCAGGATCGGAATCATCATCTGTGATCGATACCGGCGCTGCGCGGGAGGAAAATGTCTCCGGGCGATGAGGAACTGCGAGGGAGCGTTCTCCATCTACCAACCCGGGGAGGCGCAGCTGGTCGGATACACCACGTGCGATGGGTGCCCGGGCGGGAATATCGAATATGCCTGCGACGAGATGGTTGGCAACGGGGCGGAGGTGATTCATCTGGCAACAGGGTTGGTGGTCGGCTATCCACCCTGCCCGTATATGGAAACCTTTGTGGACTTGATCCGGGCCAAATACGGCTTAAAAGTGGTGGTCGGCACCCATCCTATCCCTGAAAAATATAAGGAGATGCATGAAAAACTGGGCACCTGGCAGGACCCTTCCTGGGAAACGATCCTCAAACCCACCCTCGCTGATCAGGAGACAAGGGTGGCTTACAATGGATGAGCAGCCCCAACACGCGCGTCGTTCGGGAAAAGGGTCCAACAGGGATCTAAAGGTGGAAACATGAAAAGCGATCCAGAAAAAATAAACAGAGAGGCTTTGACCATCACTGTCCTTTATGACAACAAACCCTTCAATGAGCGATTGAAGACAAAGTGGGGCTTTTCTGCTTTGATCGAAAATGAAGGACACAGCCTGCTCTTTGACACGGGCGGAGACAGCCACACCTTGCTGAACAATATGCGCGCCCTGGGGATCGATCCGGGGAGCATCCAGGCCCTCCTTCTCTCCCATCCCCATGAAGATCACACGGGTGGGGTAGAGGGCGTGCTGCAGGAGAACGATTCCCTCCCCGTTTACCTGCTCCCCTCCTTTCCAACGGCTTTCAAGCGGAACCTGAGCGACCGAACGGAAGTCAGGGAAGCAAAAGCTGGCCAGGAAATCGCCCGGGGGATGTATACGACCGGAGAGATGGGAGAAGAAATCCCGGAACAGGCCCTGGTCCTCCATACCCCGCAGGGGTTAGTCCTGATCACCGGCTGCGCCCATCCCGGGATCGTCAATGTGATCCGAAAAGCCTCCAACCTTTTTGAAGAAATGGTGATCGCAGCTTTAGGCGGGTTCCATTTGAAGAGCAAAGGAGAGCCCGAGATAAAAGCCATCCTCTCTGAATTCCGCCAGCTAGGTGTGAGATACGCCGCACCCAGCCACTGCACGGGAAAACGTGCCATCGCCCTATTCAAAAAAGAATACAGAGAAAATTTTATCCGCAGTGGAGCAGGGAAGATCATCCAGATTGATGATGGCCTCCGCGCTGTCGATCCCAGCTATTAAGAGATCACAAAGGAGCATAAATGAAACACATTTCAGCGCAAGTGATCATGGACCCCCTGATAGAAAAAGCAGCCCCACCGGGGTTTGATGAAGCCTTGGAAATCTTTCACCAGCACGGGCTAGATGTCCAATCCAGCACCCAGGGAATACGGGTTGCCGGCGAGGGTGAAAACATCTTCGCAGCTGTAAAAGAGGTTTTCCAAAGCACGCCCAGGGAACCGGGCAGCCTGATCACTGCCACGATCTTATCTCGACCCCCAGGAGCAGGAACCGGCAGCGGTGAAGGGTCTCAGCCGAGCGGGACCGTGACCTTTCACCCCATCGGGCTCGTGGAAAACCGCTTTGATGCTTCCAGCAGCAGAGAGGAGATGCGCAGCGGAGAATCCCGGATCACGCTCCATCCTGCCTTAACTGGGGGGCTGGAAGGATTGTCAACAGGAGAACAGGTCCTGGTCTTGTTCTACTTTGACCGCATTGAGAGCTTTGATTTACACCAACATCCCCGGGGGGATCGAGACAGAAAGAAACGCGGCGTATTCACCCTGCGCAGCCCCCGCAGGCCCAACCCCATCGGTGCCACGGTGGTGGATGTGGTATCCATCACAGACAATGTTCTCACCGTGCGCGGCCTGGATGCTTTCGACGGCACTCCAGTTTTGGACATTAAACCGGCCTGACTTAGCTGGCTGGCCGATCTACCTGCAGCCTGTATTACCTTTTCCATCGTGGGCATCAACCTTTTGGGTGATGGGCTCCGCGACGCCCTTAGCCCACCACGTTAAACAAAGAAAACGCGCTGTTTATTAAAAAACAGCGCGCACCGCATAGGTGCCCCCACGGGGACTCGAACCCCGGTCTTAGCCTTGAGAGGGCTATGTCCTGGGCCGCTAGACGATGGGGGCATGGCGGCGATAATTCTATCATGCAGGCCTGGGTTCGTCAATGAAGGCCCTGTTTAGAACCTTGCCAGAGACCTTGAGCAGGAGCCGCTCAAGCTCCCATTAAACGGCCCGCCAGGGCCGTGATCAAGCGCCGCGGCCCGCGCTGAGCGGACCAGGCAAAGACTTTGTTAAGAAAACCGGGCACCACGCTGGGCTTCTCCCGCAGCATGGACCTTACCCCGATCTCCGCCACACGCTCACTCTCCATCATCAGCAGCCGGATATAAAGGTTTCCCTGGCGGTCCTGCCCGGCCACATCATGAAACTCCGTACGCGTTGGACCCGGAGAAATCACGGTGCAGCTGACCGGGGAATTCCGTAACTCGTAACTCAGGGCTTCTCCAAAACTCCGCACCAGACTTTTGGTTGCCCCATATAAGGCATATTCCGGTGTGGGTTGGAAGGCCCCGTTGGATGCGACCAACATGATATATCCAAATCCACGCTCTTCCATCCCATCCAGGACCAGCCGGGTCAACCCCACAAGGGTTTGCACATTCAATTTGATCATCTTCCGGTAGCGTTCCCAATCGCCTTCCTCGAAAGGGCCGTGCATCCCGAAACCAGCGTTGTTTATTAAGACATCCACCTGGAGCCCTTCCTGATCTACCTCATCTACAAGCTCCCGTGGTGCTTCGTCCCGGGCCAAATCCATGGCAATCACCCTGGCCTTCACACCATACTCACCCTCGATTTCCTCCCGGACCTCCGCCAGACGCTCCTCGCGGCGGGCTACCAGGATCAGGTTGCACCCCCGAGCAGCCAGACGGCGGGCAAAGTCGACACCCAGCCCGGAAGAGGCTCCTGTGACCAGAGCCCATTTTCCCGCTAACTTTCCCGTACTCATCCTCTCTCCTTCTCTAGATACGAACAAAGCATATTGTATTGCATTCCACCCCAAGCCGTGCTAAAAATATCACAGTACTTCTTCAAAATAAAAGTAACAGACGTAAGAATATATTGATCCCTTCCAATGGAGGTGACATGCGCTACCAGGTGACAGCCAAACAAGAAAATTCTAACATGTGTTTCGTCTGCGGCTTCGAGAACCCCTTTGGGCTCCATGCCTCTTTTTACGAATTAGACAACGGTGAGCTCATGGGAATTTTTAAACCCGGCGAAGAGCACCAGGGGTACCCCGGCCGCCTGCACGGAGGGATTGCCTCCACCATCCTGGATGAAACGATCGGAAGAGCGATCATGATCGAACACGACCGGATCTGGGGGGTGACCCTGGAGATCCATGTCCGCTATCGAAAGCCCGTCCCCATCGGGAAGGAAATCCATGTTATGGGGCGCATAGAAAAGGACACCCACCGCGGTTTCCAGGGCAGCGGTGAGATCCTTCTCAAGGATGGAAGGGTTGCTGTGGAGGCTCAAGGAAAATATCTCAAAATGCCTTTCGATCAAATCACAGAAGCGGAAGCAGAAGGTTTAGACTGGAAAGTTACTTCTTCTGACCACGACCCAGAGGTGATCGAAATCGGATAAAGGCTGGTTTTGAAGTGAGGTAACACCTTTTTTCGGGTTTGGGCCATAACAGATACGCTGCCAGCCGACAGCGTATTTACACATCCATCACAGATAGAGAAGCTACTCCCTGCCCAACTCCTCCATTTCCTCTTCATCAAGCAGCTGCTTCAGTTTCGCCATCCGGGGGTCGATATCCTCCTGGCGGTGGCCGCAGTCCTCATGGTTGAGATTTGCGCCGCATACCGAACAGAGACCTTTACATCCCTCCGAGCAAAGATGTTTGATGGGGATATCCAGCAAAGCGTACTCCCGGATTAAGGGCTCAAGATCAATGTAGCCATCGGGCGGGAGCTGCTGTTCCTTGTGATCATCCTCTTCATCTTGCGAGGGTGAAAAGGAAAAGATCTCGGTGAAATGGATATCCAGCGTCTGCTGATACGGTTCCAAACAACGTGTGCATTCTAACTCCGTCTTCGCGGAAAGTTGTCCCTCCGCTGCCACACCATCATCCGTCACTGAGATGGTGATCTCCCCTTCCAGATCATGGAGATCAAGATCGGGCTCAAAGTGCAGGGAAGGGAAATGGAGATCAAAGGTGCGGTAGGTCCCTGGAGATTGTCTTGCTATATGGCTGACGTCCAGCCGGAGAGGGTTGTTCTTTTTTAATGTCATCGTTTTTGGGAAATAGCTGCTCTTATTTCAAATATTGTAACACGGAGGGGTAAGAGTCAGAGGTAGAAGGGAAACTATTATAGAGTTCTAATAATGAGCCCTTTAGGACTGCATATGAAGGTAAGAGATCTTTCCCAGCCCGGTCATACTCCACAAAAAAAGGGCAAGACTTGACAAATGTCCTTTCCCCATATAGACTAAAGGAAATCATTTGATAAACCATTGGGAGAGCTTGTTAAAGATGAACGCAACCCTCGTCTTGATGTGGATGTCCTCAATGCTGGCTATGGCCATGATGCCCATGGGCATGATGCGCCACGCCATCCAACGGACATCTCCCAGGTTCAAGAAGAGAGGGTAACTCCCCCCTAATTCGCATAACCTGGCTGTCCGAATTGGACAGCTTTTTTTATTTTTTGGAATCATCCTGGTAGGCCCCAGAGGAGGAGAAGATGACTGAAAATATACTTGTCGCGGTCGCTTGGCCTTACGCCAGCGCAGACATCCATGTAGGCAATGTCACGGGCTCTTATCTCCCCGCCGACATCTACGCTCGGTTTCACCGGTTGGCTGGAAACAGGGTTCTGATGGTCTCCGGGTCGGATTCCCACGGCACGCCCATCACCGTCCGCGCGGATGAGGAGGGAAAAGCCCCGGAAGAAGTTTACAAAGAATACCACGAAAAATTCTTGGACCTATTTCAACGATTAGGTTTGAGCTACGACCTTTTCACAAGCACGCACACCGAGAACCATTTCCAGGTGGCGCAAACCATGTTCACTGCCCTGCGGGAGAACGGCCATCTGTACCGGGAAACCCAGGAGCAGTGGTACTCTCCGGAACAGGACCGGTTCCTGCCCGACCGATATGTGGAAGGAACCTGTTATATCTGCGGATACGAGAACGCCCGGGGAGACCAGTGCGATGAGTGCGGAAATTTACTGGAAGCCAACGGACTGATCGATCCCCGTTCCAAGATGGATGGTTCCACACCCGTGCTCCGGGAAACGGAACACTTTTACCTCGACCTGGGGGGGCTGCAGTCCGAGATCGTTGACTTTTTAAAGGAGCGAGAAGATTATTGGCGCCCCAATGTCGTCCGTCAATCGCTGGGGCAGATCCTCACCGAAGGCCTCCACGGGCGCCCGATCACCCGGGACCTGAAATGGGGCATCCCGGTCCCCGTGGATGGATGGGAGGACAAACGGCTGTATGTCTGGTTTGAGGCCGTGATCGGTTACCTATCCGCTTCCATTGAATGGGCAAAACTATACGGCGGGGACCCGGACGCCTGGCATGATTGGTGGTATGCAGAGGACAGCCGCACGTATTACTTCATCGGCAAGGATAACATTCCCTTCCACGCCGTGATCTGGCCGGCGGAATTGGCCGGCGCGGGGGAGACGTTCGGAGAATTGTTCGACGGGACAAAGGGTCAAACGCTGACCCTCCCTTATGACGTTCCCGCCAACGAGTTTTTGAACATGGAAGGAAAGAAGATTTCCGGGAGCCGGGGATGGGTGATCGACACCCTGGATTTCCTGTCCCGTTACGATCCGGATCCCCTGCGTTATTATCTGACCGCGATTATGCCTGAGACCAGGGACAGCGACTGGAACTGGCATGAGTTCATTGCCCGCAACAACAATGAATTGGTCGCCACCTGGGGTAACCTCGTCAATCGCGTGCTCTCCTTTGCCCACAAGTACTGGGAAGGGGTCGTGCCTGAGCCTGGAGAGCTGCGGCCGGCCGATCAAGAGATCCTGGAAAAAATCGATAAGGGGTTCGATGATGTCGGCCAAGCCTATGACCGGGTCAAACTGCGCCTTGCCCTCAACACAGCCATGAGTCTGGCGGCAGATGTCAACAAATATCTCGATGACCAGGCTCCCTGGTTTGAGATCAAAGAGGACAAAATCGGAGCGGGCACAACCATCTACACCGCGCTGCAGGCCATCGATTCCGTGAAGACCCTCCTGGCGCCGGTGCTGCCCTTCAGCAGCGAAAAGCTGCACAAGATGCTGGGATACGACCATCCTCTCTTTGGGGGACAAGAAGTGGAAAAGGTTTCAGACGAGCTCAGCGAGCACAAGGTGCTCCGTTACCTTGCAGAAAACGGGAGTGGGACCTGGGAGCCCAGCCAACTGCCGGCAGGGAGAAACATCCAATCCCCAGGGCCCCTCTTTGAGAAACTGGAAGACAGCCTGGCTGAAGAAGAGCTCGAACGACTGTCAAATTCATGAGCCTGGAGACCCGGTAAAAAAAAGACCTCCGAGGCATTCAGGGGACGTTTTCCCCACCTCGGAGGTTATTGTGTTTAATCTCAAAGCGCGCTCATTCAACAGGGTTCTGCACACGACCCAGGAACAGCACAGCACCCGTCTCGTTATCCCGGATCAGGAAAAGGAAAGGGCGATCCACCGTGATTTTCACAGGGGAAGCTGGCATCGCGGATTCCGTCATCACCACCGCCGTGGCGGCAGCGGCTTCGGTGCCCTCCTCATCCACGCTGACGAAGGCTTTGTGAAAGACATCAGAGATGAACAGGTCTTTGGAACCCGTCATGCCGGAGAAATCCGCTTCAGGAGACATGGCCGCCGGCATGCCCATCTCGACCAGAACTTCCGCCAGGCTCAACTCGGTTTCAAACTCGAATTTGGGGAAGGTAAGATCCACAGCCTGGGATTCCATGCTCTGAATGATGCCGCTCAACGTTTCCACGTTCAAGCCGGTTTCAAACTCCTCAAAAGCTCCTTGATCCGGGACCAGGACCAACATGGAAACTTTGTTCCCCACATAAGGGAGCTCCACAGCTTGATACATGTCCCCATCCTGATACCGGAAACGCTGGGGAGAAGCATAACTCATCATGGAAACCGTGACGGTTTCCCCATCCAGGGTGAAAAACTCGCCGTCCTCCGTGCGTTCTTCCGGGAACTTTTCCAGCCAGGAGGCATTAAAGTAAATGGCATTGGTGAGCACCAGCCTGGTCGCAGCGCCCACCCCACCTTTGGGGATCAGGTCCTCAATTTTCCCCTCGGTCTTCTCATAGACCCACTGGTTGATCGTCTGGCGCGCCTCTTCCGCCTTCTCCAGGAAGTTCACCAGGCGCATTCCCCCGCCGTAATATCTGGCGATCGTGTCCAGGAAGGCCTCTTCAAAGTGATAATCCTTCTGACCCCATAGCGCGTTGGCGATGTTCAATTGGAACGGGTCGCCGCCGTCTTCGGGAAGTTCTTCCTCCCCCCTGCTGGACAGGATTTGCTCCAGGGCGTTAAAAGCGGCGTGCAGCTTTTCAGGCGGTAATTCGAAATGGAGGGTGTCCGCCATCTGTTCAGCTGTTTCCCCACGCGCTCCCGCGTAAGTCATCCCTAAGGCAACTGAAATGCTGTAAGGCGAATAAAAAAGGTTCTTTTCCTTCTCTTCCACCTGATGGTACAAATCCAGCGCAAAAGCCAGGTTTCCGTCGCTCAGCACAGCGAGATCTTCACCGGGCACATCATCCACAGAAGCCCGCCCCTGTTCAGAAATCACCTCTTCAACGTCCCCGGGCCCTTGAGACTTCGGGGTGGATATCCCGCACCCAACCAGGGGGAAGATCATGCTCAAGACAAGCAGCACTCCCAGACCATTCATCACAATACGTTTTTTCATGATATATCTCTCCTTCTCAAGTTTCTGATTCATGCTTTCTATATATATGACGACAGAAAGGGATCATTTGTTCCCCGGGAAAAGGTCCTTGGTTTGCATGTCTCTCATCGCTGAAAGGTGTATCCAGGTGACCCCAAGGTGCAGGTCATTAACGGCGAAACTGGACAACCGTCACCCCGTCACCCCCTTCATTCAGATCCCCCGCCTGATATGAGTCCACATGAGGATGGCCCTTCAATTCCTGACGCACCGCGGACCGCAAACGTCCGGTGCCCTTTCCATGGATGATGCGCACATAAGGCAGGCCGGACAGATACGCTTTATCCAGGTAATATTCCAGGTTCCTCAAGGCTTCGTCCGCGCGCTGGCCCCGGAGATCAATTTCTGTGCCCGGAGAAGCCACATCCTTCGGTTTCCTGACCGTAGAGCGGGGACCCTTTTCTTCCGGGATCCCTTCCCCGGTGGGTTCCAAATCCTCCATCTCCGCCCGAACGCGCATGTTCCCCACCTGGACTTCAGCATTACCCCCATTTATGGATTCCACAATACCTCTCTGGTCCAAGGTGCGGATATAGACCCGGCTGCCCTCCAGAATCGGACCTTGCTTCTGGCGGTGAGGGATGTCTGGTCGACGCCGGGGCACAGGTTGGGATAATTCCTCATCCACTTCCTCGATTTTATCCTCCACCTCTTCCAGTTTCTGGGAGGGTTCCTCATCCCGCTCCAGCATCTCTTTGATGTTCTGCACCTGACCGCGGAGTTCTTCCACTTCTTCCCGCGCATTCCTGCGGGCTTCCTCTATGGCCTGGCTGCGCTCGTCCTCAATATTTTCCAACCGGTCCGCGAGTTCAGCCCGGATCTCTTTGGCTTCCTGTTCCGCTTTTTCCGCTGACTGCCTGGCCTCCTCAGCCATACGGCGCTGGTGGCGGATTTCGTCCAGCAAATCGTCCGCTTTGACGTCCGCTGGATTGAGTTTTTCCCTCGCTTCTGTAACGATCTCTTCGGGGAGGCCCAGCCGGCTGGCGATGGCCAGGGCGTTGGAACGACCCGGCAGGCCAACCGTGAGATGGTAGGTCGGTTCCAGGGTTTCCAGGTCAAATTCCACAGCTGCATTGACCACCCCCGGGGTGGTGTGGGCATAGGCCTTTAAATCCGGATGATGGGTCGTGACCAGGGTGGTGATCCCCCGATCCAAAATGTGCGTCATCAGGGCCCGGGCCAGCGCCGCTCCCTCCTGGGGATCCGTACCTGCACCCAACTCATCCAGGATGACCAGAGAGTGTGGATTCGCCTGCCCCAGAATGTCAATGATATTCGTGATGTGGGAAGAGAACGTGGACAGGGATTGTTCGATGGATTGTTCATCCCCTATATCAGCAAAAACATCTTCAAACAGGCTCAACTCAGAACCGGACGCTGCCGGGATGTGCAATCCCGACTGGGCCATACATGCCAAGAGTCCCACCGTCTTCAGCGTGACGGTTTTCCCACCCGTGTTCGGCCCGGTGATGATCAAGGCATATGTCTGATCGTCGAGAGAGATATCAATGGGCACCACATCGTCCTCAGGGAGAAGAGGATGCCGGGCCCCGTACAAACGCAGCACCACGCCGGGATGGACGCCCTCCGCCTTTTCCGGGAAGAGATGGATCTGCGGCCGGTGGGCATCCAGCGCCTGGGCGTACCGCCCGCGGGCCAGAGCCAGATCAAAATCAGCCAGGGTCCCAACCATGGCCTTCAACGTCGAACTCTGCTCTCCCACCTGTTTGGAAAGCGCTGACAGGATCCGGCGCTCTTCATTCCGTTCGTCCAGTTTCAACTGCCTGTGGCGGTTGTTCCCTTCCACCAAACGTTCGGGTTCAAGATATAACGTAGCGCCACTGGCTGATTTATCATGCACGATCCCCCGCACTTTCCCCTTGGCGTCCGCCCGGATGGGGAGCACATACCGGCCTTCCCGTTGAGTGTAAATGGGCTCCTGTAAATATTTTGAGATCCGGGAGCTGTTGACCATACTGCTCATCCGATCCCGCAAACGATCGTGCTGGACCCTCAACTCGCGGCGGATGCGCGCCAGGTCCTCTGATGCTGAATCCAAAATCTCCCCCTCATCCGAGATGGCTCTGGAGATGGCATCCACCAACCCCAGCGAAGCAGGCAATTGGGAGGACATCCCGCCCAGGTGAGGATATGTATCCCCGGTGTCATCCATGAACCTGCCCAAATCCCGGGCTGCAATCAACGTGTATTTCACCCGCGTCAGATGGCCCGGCTCCAGGAGAATGCCCCGCAGGGCATCCTCGACAATGGGCCGAAGATCTCTGGCACCCCCGATACCGACGCCGGGGTGGAGCGAAAGTAAGCGCACCGCCTCTTCCGTCTCCGACTGCAGGCGGTCTATTTCTTCCTGGTCCGTGGAGGGGTGTAACTCCAGCGCCCTCTCCCGGGCGACGCTGAAATGGCAGTGATCAGCGAGCTGGTCGAGGATTTTTTGATACTCCAGTGTTTCCAACGCTTTACGATTCATCGATGACAGTGTACCACAAGGGGGGTGATTGGAAAGATGTTAAAAAGTTGACGGTGAAAATCACTGAACCGTATTAGCGTTCCCTCATTTTTTCGTCCTCCTGAGTGATAGTTTGGAGAATCGGCCTCCCTCATTCATCTGGGCCGATGATCTCCGGCAAGCGTTGAATGGTCCTGAAGTTCCTTTGGACCCCGGGTGACAAATATCGCTGGCTGGAAAACCTATTCTTGGCTATAATCCTTCCAATGCCTTGTTTTGTTATCCAAACTTAATGGTAGGTATTTATGGCTCGCCCTTTATGGTTCGTCAACATCTTGAAATGGCTCTACCCCAGCCGGCGCATATTCGCGAAAATGACCCGATTGCCAGTGATTGGACAGGTGGTCGATTACCTTTTCTTCCGAAAAGATGAGATCATTTATCTACCCAAAGACAACACGGTAGCGGTCCAAGAAAACCTGGAAGACCCAACCAGTATGGTGCTGCCTTCACAGGTCGTGGACCATTTCATCCAACAAGCCACGCACCACTGGATTATGGACTTCTGCATCTGCCGGGAAGGGGAAGGGTGCCGCGATTACCCCCATGATCTGGGATGTATTTTTCTGGGGGAAAGTGTGACCAAAATTAACTCCGACCTGGGGAGAAGGGTGACCAAAGAAGAAGCGCTCCAGCACGCCAGACGCTGCCGCGAAGCAGGTCTGGTGCATACCATCGGGCGGAACCGCCTGGACGCTGTATGGTTAGGAGCCTTCCCCAGCCGCAAATTGATGACCATCTGCAACTGCTGCCCCTGCTGCTGCCTTTGGGGACTCGTCCCCCATCTTTCACCTACCATCGGCGATAAGATCACCAAGATGCCCGGGGTTCAGGTTTCGGTCAACGAACGCTGCACAGGCTGTGGGGAATGCCTCAACGGCATATGTGCCATGGAGGCTGTGGAATGGAAAGACGGAAAAGCGGTCATCAATGGTGCCTGCCGGGGCTGTGGACGCTGCGTTGAAATTTGCCCCCAGGACGCGATCCACCTCACCATTCAGGGATCTCAGTCCCTTGAAAACACCGTCACCCGCATCTCCCCCTTGCTTGACCTGGGATGAGCGGTTTACATTCCCCTCCCCGCTGGAGTGATTACTTTACTTGATCTAAAGGGAAACCCGGACTCCCTCTCCTGCTGTCAGCGGCGTTTCAAAATATGGGTCACGATTGTGGCTCCACTGCCGCCGATATTCTGGGCCATGCCCACCTTTGCGCCATCAATTTGAGCTGGGCCCGCTTCACCGCGCAGCTGCTTGACGACCTCTACGATCTGGTACATGCCCGTCGCCCCCACGGGATGGCCGCGGGCTTTCAGCCCGCCCATCGTCGTGATTGGAATCCTCCCGCCCGGCCGGATCTCCCCCTCCTGTGCCAGCCGGGGACCCTGTCCCCGCTCCGCGAACCCACAGGCCTCTAAAGACAAAGCAGACATGATGGAAAAGGCATCGTGAATTTCAAAGAGGTCCACCTGCTCAGGTCCCACGCCCGCCTGCCGATACGCTTTCCGGGCAGATTTTTCAGCCGCTGCTAACCACAGGGGGTCATGGCGGTCATGAATGGCGACCGAATCCGTCGCCACCGCAGAGCCCTCAACGGTAATCAGCGATCGTTCCCCACCCTTTTTCAAGGCATCAGCGGGCACGAGCAAAGCCGCAGCTGCCCCATCTCCCATAGGGGAGGCATCCATTAAATTAATAGGATCGCAAATCATGCGCGCGTTCTTATACACTTCTTCTGTGATCGGTCGTTGAAATCGAGCAGAGGGATTGTTAGCGCCGTTGGCGTGGGCGTTGATAGAAAATGGCGCAAAATCCGCATGCTGCCAACCGTACTCGTACATATACCGGCGCATAATCAATGCGTTTAAGCCCACGAACGTCACCCCGTGGACCGTCTCCCAATTGGCGCTGGCAGCCGTGGCCAGGGCTGCGGTCGTCTCGCTGCTTGAGACATCGGTCATTTTTTCCAGGCCGACAGCGAGCACGCTGTCCATCAATCCCGAACCGACCGCCATTAATCCCGTCCTGAGAGCGAGAGCCCCCGAGCCGCAAGCGGCTTCCACCGTCATGGCTTCAATTCCCCGCATCCCAACCCAATCCGAGATCAAGGCGCCTAATTGAGTCTGCTTATCAACCTGACCCGCGAGCATGTTGCCCACATACAGGGCATCAACTTCCTCTCTTCCCGCATCATTCAAGGCCTGGAAAACAGCCTCACCAGCCAGGTCCACCAGGGTTTTTTCCCAGTGTTCATCCACTGGAACCTGACCTATCCCTAAAATCGCTACCTCACGCATATCATCCTTTCTCGTCCCTCTTACCTTAAAAAACTCTCAACCCACACTTCGTTGAATATGTTCCTTTCTGCATTAACAATTATGTCCACATCCGCTATCAAAAGCTATCAGTTTTGGGAAGGGCATTTTCTCGGCAGACCGGACTGCCGTCAAACCATCATCGCTAACAAATTCGCGATCACAATCACCCCAATGAATACCCAAACCAGCCCCGCAGTCCCGCTGCCGGCCACAAAGTAGAGTCCAGCGCTGGGAAGGATCATGGCCAGGAAAACCATGATATGAACAGGGAATGACCGCTCCCGAAGCGTCCGGAAAAATTCGTTCATCGAAGGATAACTCCTATAACCGTCAGCGCGCTCACCAATGCGATCAACAAACCGATGTAGAGCAGCATTTTCCGCATCACTTCCCCCTCCCGTCCGGCCATACCCGCTGTGCTCGCTCCCACGATGACTTTGGTGGGCGCGATCACTGATCCCAGGGCAGCCCCCGTGGTTTGGGCTGCCAGGATGATCGGCACGGAGATCCCTAATATATCCGCAGTCCGCATCTGCAAGGCCGCAAAAACCAGATTCGAGTTCGTATTGCTCCCCGTCATGAAGGCGCCCAGGGCGCCCATCCAGGGCGAAAGCAAGGGGTACGCCTGACCGATGGTAGTGGAGACCCCACGGGCAAGGGTATCGGTCATCCCCGCGTGCTGCATGATCACGGCCATCAAAACCATAGAGGAGACCCCCACGCTGGACGTGATCACCCGCTGGACGGTTCCCCCCAGGATCCGCCTCAGAGCCCCCTCCTCATACCATCTCGCCCACCGGAAAATCAAATAGGAAAGCAGGGAAGAAGTAAACAAGATCATCCCCGCATGGCGGAGAATATATATCTGGTGGCCCGGGCCAGGGTCCACGCCAAAGCCCAGGGCGGTTTCCGTTCCAGGAAAATCCCAGCCAATCACGACCCCGCTAAATATTTCCTGGACCCGGGGGATAAACTGGACGCACAAGGTTAATATAATCAGGATTCCGTAACCGGAGAGGGCTAAAAGCAATCTACCCCAGGCGACCTCACCTTCTTGACCCTCCTGACCCCGGAATCTGCGGGCGAGGGGGAAGCCTACCATCAGCCCCACCATTCCCCCGATGAAACCCCCTATGTTCCACAAACCACCAGTAGCCGTCAGAAATTGACCGACGCCCATCGCAACTCCCATCACCACCACAGGGACAAATAGACGACGCAGAGCTTTCCAACCCCCGGCGGCATGGGCCACCATAAAACCCACGCCCAAACCTGCAACGCCTAAAAAGGACGCGGCAGGTGCAACCAACGTATCCCAGGTCAAACCGGTCGCTGCCATCAAAGCGTTAAAAGAGGAACCTAATGAACCAAATGTCACCGACCAAGCATGACCCAGGGAGGGTATAACCACAGAGGTCAGAGCGGGAAATCCCAAGCCCCCCAAGATGGGAGCGATCACCGCGACAGGAACGCCAAACCCTCCCACCCCCTGCAAAAAGGACGCAAAAGCCCAGCCTATGACCAGGGCCTGCATGCCCCGGTCAGATGTTAAGTAAGGAAGCGCTTCACCGAGGATCTGAATGGCCCCAGCTTCATCCACAACACGGAAAAGTAAAAACGCGGTCCAGATGATGAGCAAGACATCCAGGATCAAAAACACCGCTTTGGCATGCGCGTAGGCCAGAACCTCCGTCCCAGCCCCAAAGAAAACGACGGCGATCAAAAGGGCGCTCAAGTATCCTGCCCCACCTGCCCGGGAAGCCCCCCACCGGAAACCAACCATCAAGAACAGAATGATGACAATAGGTAGGATAGCTAAAGCAAACATGGGGACAAGTTATCCTTTCCTGGACACTCTGTGGGCCCAGATGAGGAAAGAACCTAAAACCAACGCTGGGAAGATCATCAACCCCGCATCAGGGCCAAAAACCCCTCCCGTCCACAAGGCAGGGCCGTCCAGTTGTTGGATCAATAAGCCAGGCACTTGAAGGCCATTGACCCGGAATCCAAAGATGTTTCCCCCAAATACTTTCCAACCCAGGTGAAGTCCCAGCGGCAGCCACAACTGCCCCGAGGAAACCAGGGCATACCCATAAAAGAGCCCCAAGGCGAATAAGGCTGCCAAGGCTCTGATTGAAAGCCCGGTACTGAATACATGGATGAGAGAGAATACCAGGGCTGATATCCCCATCGCCCAATAATCTCCCAAGCTATCCTGAATATTCTTCAGCCAGTAGCCCCGAAAGAGTATTTCTTCCTGCCAGGCTTTCGCTAAAAAGACGACAAGGAAAATGAACCAGAAGAGCGTGAATTGCTGGGGGACATCCACATTCCAGGCAAATCCCTGGAAATTCACCCAATCCAGGGCCCAAAAAACGAGAAACAAAAAACCCGCTATCAAGAATGAAATCCCCATACCCACGGCGAAATCAAGCCCCGCTTTGCCGTCAACGTGCAAACCAAGGCTTTTAAAAGAACGATCGTCGAGAATCACCCGGGCAGCGAATACCGTCCCCGTGATCCCCAAGAAGAGGATGAATCGGGAAATATAAAAATCATAAGAAAAAAGCGCAGGAAAATTGGAGTACAGGTAGTAGGGGAGGATAAACTGCATTCCCAATATGAAGGCTACCAAAACCAGGGACTGCAGGAACAAGCGCCAGCCTGTCCTCAGGCGCCTCTCTTCCGGGGGGAAAAAGAGGATATCTATAAAAGACCTATCTCTTTCGGTGCGCTCTTGCTCCGGTGTCTCTTCAATCTGCGGATCATGTTCAGCCATAACTGGGTTCCTTTTCTTTATCATTTTTTAGGACACTGTGCCTATTCTAACATGGATAAACTTTCAGCGAGGGGGATGATCAATCACAGCCGTGGAAATGGGAGAGCGTTTTCATCCCGGAAAAAGTGGAAAAAGGCCCACCCCACTCTGGAAATCAGATGTGGATTTCTTCCCCTGAAAACATGAAAGATGGTAGGTACGCGGAACTCACGTAAAGAGTAGAATTAACTTGGAGAATTATTCGCAAAACAAGGACCGGGAATATGGAACCTGTAATTTTAGATGACATCCCCTTCAACCCTTCATATGAGCAGCTCGCAGAGGAGATGCGCGTCAGAAAGGGCAGTCCCCATGCGCTCGACCTGCGACGGCTGCTGGAGGAAGCAAAGGAAATCGCGCGACCCAAAGCTTTATATAGAATGGCTCCCATCGAGGAAAAGGGTGAAGATCACGTGGTCATGAATGGGATCCGTTTCCACAGCCGGGTTCTGCGCGTGAATCTTGATCCAGTCCACCGCGCTTTTCCTTATATATCTACCTGCGGCCGGGAGCTAAATGAGTGGAAAACCTCACAAGAGGATACCATCTTAAACTACTACGCGGGGGCCATCAACGACATCGCGCTGCGCGCTGCCCGGGATTATTTACAGGACCATCTCAGAAAAACTTACCGATTAGAAAAATCCTCCTATATGAGTCCCGGATCTTTGAAAGATTGGCCTCTCACCGAACAAAGAGCGCTGTTCAAGCTGCTGGGAAATCCTGAGGAAACCATCGGCGTAAAACTCAGCCCCAGCCTGATGATGATCCCAAGTCAAACCGTATCCGGGATCCGCTTTTCTTCCGAAAAAGATTTCCAAAACTGCCAGCTCTGCCCCATGAAAAACTGTTCCCACCGCAAGGCAGCATACGACGAAGAACTCTACAAAAAACAATTTTCCTGACTGATCAGACCCCGGATGTCATAAACCACCTTGTTACCGGTCCCATCGTCTCTTCCCGAAAGCAAACCCTTGGAATGTAAACCGGTTGTAAGGTGACATCCGGGAGATTTCCCCTATAAACATGCTCAGAAGCCCCCCAAACGGGGATATCCCACCATGCTGAGCGCTCTGAAATTGGCCGCAGAGCTGCCATTTTTGCTATACTGGGGAGAAATTGGATAAAGAAGATGATCAGGAATGAACTTTCTGAATCAATGGCTAACTTTTTTCGTTTGCATGATCTGGAGATAAGCTAAGGGTGACAATCAGGGAAAACAAACATGCTGCCCCAATCATTCAAATATCAAGAAGCATTTTCTAGAAATATAGGCTTGATCACAGAAGAGGAACAACAGCGTTTACGCAGTGCGTCAGCCGCCATCCCCGGAATGGGGGGAATGGGAGGAGCTCATGCCCTCACCTTAGCCCGCCTTGGCATTGGCCGGCTGACCATGGCGGATTTTGATCAATATGAAGTCGTCAATTTCAACCGCCAGGTGGGAGCAACTGTGAACACGGTGGGGCAACGCAAACTGGATGTGATGGTGAAGCGGGTCAAAGAAATCAATCCAGATATCGAGTTAAGGACCTTTGATGAAGCAATCACCTCTCAGAATGCGGCGGCCTTCCTGGAGGACGCAGATATCCTCTTAGACGGCCTGGACTTTTTTTCTTTTGAAAACCGCCGCCATCTTTTCAATACCGCACGCAAGAAGGGGCTGCATGTCGTTTCCAGCGGCCCGATTGGTTTCAGTGCCATCCTGCAAATTTTCTCCCCGCACGGGATGAGCTTCGACCGCTACTTTGCCATCCAGGATGGGATGACCAAAGAGGAAAAGCTGCTTTCATTTCTGGTCGGGATCGCGCCGGGTTGCACTCATCTGAGTTATATCAATTCGGATAAAGTCAGCCTCGGTAATGAAGCAGGGCCCTCTTTAGGTCTGGCTGTCCAGATGGCAGCTGGTTTGGCCGCCGGGCAGGTGGTAAAAATTCTGCTTGATCGCGGCCCCGTCCCCTGCGTCCCGTATTACTTCCAGGTGGACGCCTACACCATGCAGTGCAAAAAAGGACGATTGCGGTGGGGCAACCGTAATCCCATACAACGCCTGAAACTATGGTACGTAAAACGGCTACTTCAATCCCAGCGTGAATCTTAATCACCACCCATACACCCATCCGGAGGAAAACTCAATACTGACCTCGGTGTTCTAAATTGAATCCACCCAATCTGTCACCTCCAGAGGATCACGATGTTAGAAAGCATCAAAAAGTGGCTTCTGAAATTGTTTTTAAGGAAATACCGCCTCCCCCGGGACATGGTCCGGGACGCTTTCCAGCGCTATCCCGATCGAGCAGCCCTTGTTTCAGGACGGGGCCGGCTCACTTTTGCGGATCTCGAGAAGCGGGTCTACTCTCTGGTCCAGGGCCTTGAAGCCCAGGGGATTAAGAAGGGGGACCGGGTCTTCACCCTCCTGCCTGACGGATGGGAACAGATTGAGGTCCGCCTGGCCTGCTTTGAATCCGGGTTTATCCTCACCCCTTTTCACAGCGCACACTCCAGGTCAGCCATCAGGGACGCAGCCCAATTGGCCAGACCTGCGGCCTTCATCGTTGACCCTGAGATCGGGCAGAAAGCGGCCCGGGATCTTGCCCAAATGCTCCCGGAGATGGCGGTCATATCCACCGGAGAGCAGGGCGAGTATGAAAGCATGCTGAAAACCCACAGACCCCTCCCCTCCAATCACACCATCCACCCGCAAGATGCAGCGAGTCTGGGATTCACATCCGGCACGACCGGAAAACCCAAAGCGCTTTTTACCACCCATGAGGTCATAGTCACCAGTTTGAAATTAACAGCCACCAACGTGTCGGTCACCCCCGGCCAGAGAGATACCTTTGTGCTCGGCATCCCCCTGGTCGGGGCGGGCAGCGGCGTGGTGCTCCCCATGCTGTTTTCCGGCTCCACCCTGGTCATCCCCCAGGCATACACCGCCCGGCAGGTCATGGCAGCCATCACCGAACGCGGGGCCACCCGCACCTTTCTCACGCCCAGCCTGCTGATCGATTTCCTGGACATGCCGGAGGCAGACCTCAGTTCCCTCCGGAACGTGATCTACGGCACAGCGCCCATGCCTGTTCCCAAATTAGAAGAAGCCATCCGGCGCTGGGGACCGATTTTCCAGCAAGGATACGGGATGGCGGAAGTGCTGCCGCCCGTCAGTTTGCTGCAAATGGATGACCATGGCACGCAGGACGATCCTGCGCCCCGCCAGGTCCTGCGCTCGGTGGGAAAAATCGTCCCTGAGGTTAAGGTCAAGATTGTCGACTCCGGGGGCAAGGAGGTGGAACCAGGGGAAAAGGGAGAAATCCTGATCGACAGCCCTACCACCTTTAACGGCTACTGGAAAGCGCCGGAGCTCAATCAGCGCGTGCTCCGCGACGGCTGGTACCACACCCGGGATATTGGCAGCATTCACCCTCGGGGATGGCTCCATGTCCTGGGGCGCAGGGCTGACATCATCCACCACAATGGAGAGGAAATTTTCCCTTTACAGGTTGAAGAAATAGCCCACGGCCACCCGGCTGTCAAAGAAGCCTGCCTGGTGGGTGACTCCGAAAACCAAACCATGATCCTGGCCGTCTCCCTCCGCCGATATCACCGCGGGGATGACCCCCGGCATGTGGCGGAGGATGTCAAGCGTTGGATGGCAAAAAATCTTCCTGAAACCCATCACCCCGACCAGGTAGCCGTATTTAACGAGCTGCCGCGCAGCTATCTTGTCAAAGTGCTTCACAGGGAAGTCCGGGAACGGATCCTGGAACCCGAAATGGACAACAAGGAGAGAACCTATGAGCGCTTACTCACCACCACACCTTGAGCTGGGGGATGAAAAGCTGCCCCTCGGTCTGAAGCTTGTTTATGCTGTGGGAAACCTGGGATTCACGCTGCTCATCTCAGCCATTGGTTTCTTCCTGCTCATTTTTTATACCGATGTGGCCCAGATCGCACCCGCCCTGGCCAGCACAGCATTATTGGTGGGTAAAGTGTGGGACATCGTCAACGATCCCCTCTTCGGATGGATTTCAGACCGCACAAAATCCCCTCTGGGCCGGCGCCGGGTATACCTGATCTACGGCGCGCTGCCGCTGGCTCTGGTATCTTTTGCCCTGTGGGCCGTTCCCCGGGGATTATCCTCCACCACAGCCTTCCTGTGGATCGTGCTCAGCTACGCGCTGTTTGATACCTTCTTCACCATCACCAATGTCCCCTTTAATTCTCTCACCGCGGAGCTGACCAAGGACTATGATGAGCGCACCAGCCTGATGGCCGTGGCTTCCATCGGGGCGGTCGTCGGCTACCTGCTGGGGGCTGTCCTGCCCCCCATGATCACAGGAGGATTTGAGGATGCTTCAACGGGTTACCTGGTGATGGGCGCTGTGTTTGGTGGAATCGTGGGCTTGAGCATCGCCCTCGTCGCCTGGCGGGTGAGAGAACCTTCACAGGATAAGCAAATGACTGCGGGGTTGCCCATTTTGGCCTCCATCCGGGCCACCTTCAGCAATAAACCATTTATCATGCTCCTGACCGCTTTTGCCATTGTGCGCCTCAGTTTCACCCTCATGCAGTCCAGCGTTCCTTATTACATCCGGTACTACCTCGGCGCGCCGGACCGCATGTCGCTCATCCTGGCGCTGTTGATGGTGACAGTGGGTGTCTTTGTTTATTTCTGGAAATGGGTCAGCGACAAAACCAGCAAAAGCAAAGCCTACGCCTTCGGGCTCCTGGTCATGGGCGGCGGCGCCTTCGCCACCTTCCTCATTCAAGAAGGACAGCTGATATTCATGAACATCGCGGTCATCGTCATCGGCTTTGGCCTCTCCTCCCACTGGGTCGCGCCTTATGCCATGCTCCCGGATGTCATTGAACACGACGAAGCAAAAACGGGAGAACGGCGGGAAGGGATGTACTACGGTGTGTACGGATTAGTTGATAAAATAATGCGTACGCTGGGTGTGTTTCTGGTGGGTATGGGGTTAGACCTGGTGGATTATGTGCCCAATGCAGCCCAATCCGCGCGCTCGCTGCTCGGCATCCGCTTGATTTTCGGCCCTATCCCGGCCCTGCTGTTGATTTTCGTCTTTCCCCTGCTGCTGCGCTACCCTGTCACCCGCCAATCCCACACTGAGCTCCGGAAAGATCTGGCGCGCAACAGACAAGCTGAGGATTGAAAAAGCCATGACAGAACGAGAAGCCCGCCAAACTAACCCTGGTGAAAGCCCGGTTAAACTCCCCTTTGAGGAGGACAGAGAAGTCGTCCTCAAGGCAGGCCACCTGCGCAAAACGTATCATGTCGGGGATGTTGAGGTCCCGGCTTTACGCGGCGTGGACCTGACGGTGAAAAAGGGCGAATTTGTGGCCATCATGGGCCCTTCTGGCTCGGGAAAATCAACCCTGCTGCACCTGATCAGCGGCCTGGATCGTCCCAGCGGTGGAGATGTGATGCTGGCCGGACAGCGGCTGTCAGACCTGGATGATGAAGCATTGAGCATCCTCCGGCGCCGCAAGGTCGGTTTCGTGTTTCAAACCTTCAATCTCATCCCCATGCTGACCGCCAGAGAAAATGTCATGCTGCCGCTGCTGGTGGACGGCCGGGACCCGGACCAGGCTCAGGAGCGCATGGAAAATTTACTCCAGTTGGTCCTGATCGCGGACAGAAAAGATCACAAGCCCGATCAGCTTTCCGGCGGCCAGCAGCAGCGGGTGGCCATCGCCCGGGCCCTGATCACGAAGCCGGACATCGTCATGGCCGATGAGCCCACCGGGAACCTGGACACCAAATCAGGCACCGTGGTCCTGGATCTGCTGCGCCGCGTGCGGGAAGGATCCGGAACTTCAATCGTCATGGTCACCCACGACCCCCGCTCTTCCTCCTATGCGGACCGGGTGGTGTACCTGCGGGATGGAAAGGTGATCGACGAGTCTTACAACCGCGGCGATGAGACCGATACCCGGCGCATCGCCCGGCGCCTGGCCTACCTGGAGGAGATCTAGCCCATGGCTGCCTGGCGGCGCTTTTGGACCAATATCAGGCTGGCCCTGCGCAGCATGGCGGGGCACAAGACCCGCACGGCTTTGACCGCCCTGGGCATTTCCCTGGGCGTGGCCGTCGTGCTGGGCGTAAACATCACCAACGCCACCCTGATGGACTCCTTCAACAATGTTTTTGATGAAGCGGGAGGAAAGGCGGACCTCACCGTGCAGGACCAGGCCCGCAACGCGGACGGCTTCCCGGCATCCATTTTTCATGAGGTCCGTGAGATGGAAGGAGTCACCGCCGCAGCCCCTTCCGTGATGTCCCGTTCCCTGGTGGCTGATGAGCTCAGCGGCTGGCAGGCCAGCACCGGGGTGATGGGCACGCTTTCGGCGGGCAGCACGCTGATCACCATCGGCGTCGATCCGGAGATGGACCGTACGGTGCGGGACATTTATCTCACCGACGGCACCTACCTGAAACCTGGAGAGGACCGCTATGTGATGGTGCTCGGGGAATCCGTGGCCGAGGAAAAAGGATACGGCCTGGGGGAAGATATTCCCATTCTTCTGCCCGGCCGAAACGCCCCCTCGGAGTTTAAAATCATCGGCATCATCGACCAATCCGGAGCCGGTTTAATCAACGGAGGATCGATCGCCTTCATCCCTCTCAACGTGGCCCAGGAACTGATGGGCCGGGCCGGCCGCTACGACCAGATCGACATCGTCGTCAACGATGAGATCGCGGAATCAGATACGGCGTTATCCGAGCTCAAGGAAGACCTCTCCCGCCAGCTCGGAGAGGGAGTGCGGGTGGTTTACCCCGGCGCCCGGGGAGAAGAGCTCGCCAAACGCATGGCCTCGTACCGGTTGGGCCTGGATCTGTTCAGCACGGTGGCCATGTTCATCGGCGGTTTTCTTATTTATAACACCTTTGCCATCAACGTGGCAGAGCGCACCCGGCAAATCGGCCTTTTTCGCACCATCGGCATGACCAAGAAAGGGGTCCTGGTCCTGATCTTCACGGAAGCTGGCCTGCTGAGCGTTGTGGGGTCGGGTATTGGACTTTTAATGGGCATCGGCATGGCCCGGGGCATGTCCACCACCGTGGGATTCGCAGCCGGGACCACGGTCAATTCTCTCACCTTGCCTGTGAAAGGGTTTGTGCGCAGTTTGTCCATCGGCCTCCTGGTGACGATCATCTCCGCCCTGTGGCCCGCCCTGCAGGCCATCCAGATCTCCCCCCTGGAGGCGCTGGGGGTCAAAGCCCAATCACGGGGCACCACCTGGCGGGATATCAGCTGGAAATTCGGTCCCGGTTTGTTGTTTGTGGGCTGGGCCGTCTTTAACGACCTCCCCCTGCGGGATTCCATCGCCTGGACCATCGTCAGCATCGCTGCTATTTTATTCCTCTTCGGCGCGGCCTTCAGCGTGCCCATCGTGGACCGCTTCCTGGCCAACCTGCTGCAGCCTTTGATCCGATTTGTGTTCGGGGGGGTGGGGAAAATTGGCGCCTCCAATCTGAAACGGGCCCAGAGCCGGACCCTGCTGACCATCGCCACCCTGATGTTGGGCATTGCTGTCAATATTGGCACCGTTTCTCTGGGTGACAGTTTTCGATATGATCTCAGCCGCTGGACAAAAGCAGCCACAGGTGGGGATCTAATCGTGCAGTCCCCCACCCGGCTGGATGATAATCATGCCCAGCGCCTGGACGCCCTGGACGGGGTGGACACCGTCAGTCCTGAACGCAGTATTGAAGTCTGGACCAGCGGGGAAAAAGTGGAAGATGAGATCGTTTTCATCGCCATTGACCCCCAGACGCGGGGCGAGATCAGCCAATTCCTGTTTGAGGAACCCGGCAAAGACGCCCAGCCCCGGGTCTTCCAGCAGCTGCAGCAGGGGGACCGGGTGATCATCAGCACCAGCATGGCCGAGCGCTACGACCTGGAGGTGGGGGAAGACATCACCCTGGAAACCCCGCGCGGGGTGGTGGATTTTGAAGTCATCGGCGTGGTACTGGATTTCAGCGGCAACGGGCTGATGGTGTACGGGAACTGGACAGATCTTTACCGCTATTTCGGGGTCAATACTGTGGACCGCTTTCTGCTTTCCGTCCATCCGGGGTATAATCCACAGGCAGTCAGCCAGGCGATTGAAGGCATGCTGGGTACCCGGCTGAACCTGACCGTGGATGTCGTCGATAAGCTGCTGGAAGATGTCCTGGAAATCACAGACCGCTCATTCGTGATGTTCGACACCCTGGCTTTGCTGGTCGTCAGCGTCTCTGCCATGGGCGTGGTCAACACCATGGCCATCAGCGTCATGGAGCGGAGGCAGGAGCTGTCCATGCTGCGCAGCATTGGCATGACCCGCGCCCAGCTCCGGAAGATGATATTGGCAGAAGCGGGAGCACTGGGTTTGATGGGCGGGATTCTCGGGTTAGGCCTGGGAGTTGTCCTGGCCCAGATGTTTATCGTCGTCGTACAGCATTTGATGGATTACGAGCTGACCAATCAGCTCTCTACCCGGGCCATCATCAGCAGCGCTGTCATCGCCCTGGTCATCTCCCAGGCAGCGGCGTTGATCCCTGCCATCCGGGCTTCACGGCAGCCGATCATTAAGGGACTGGCAGATCAATAAGGAGCGCAGTCATCATGAACGCAAAGCGAATCCTGATTGGATTGATGATCATTCTCATCCTGTCTTATTTTGGGTTCAGGGGCTACCAAGAATATCTGGCCCCTGTTGAACCCACGCCAACCCCAGCTGCCATCGGTACCCAGGTGATCACGGTGAACGCGGAAGGGCGCGTGGTCCCCCTGACCCATCTCGGTCAGGCCTTTGAACTTTCCGGCCGCATTTCTGAGATACACGTCAGCGAGGGGGATCTGGTGGAGGCAGGAGACACCCTGCTCAGCCTGGAGAAAGACAGCCTGCAGGCCCAGGCTGCACAAGCGAAAGCAGCCCTGAAAGCTGCCCGGGCCCAATTAGAGATGCTGCCTGACGCGGCCAGCGAAGAACGGGAAGAACAAGCTGAGGCCCAGGTGGAACAGGCGCAGGCATCCCTGGAGGTCGCTCAGATCCAGTTAAATAAAACCGATCTACAAAGCTCTCTCACCGGCATCGTCACCGCTGTTGAGATTGAAAAGGGCCAGGTCGTGGAAGCTGGCATGCCCGTGATCGTCGTCGCCGATACCAGCCGCTGGCAGGTAGAAACGCTGGATCTTCTCGAGGAAGATGTCGTCAATATCCAGGTCGGACAACCAGCCACTGTGAAATTTTCCGCTCATCCCGACAGCGCCCTGGAAGGCAGGGTGAGCAAGATCGCCCGCAGCGCATCCAGCTACCAGGGAAACGTCACTTACACGGTGACTGTGGACCTGCCCGATCCCGGAGATCTATCCCTGCAGTGGGGTATGACATCTTTTGTGGAAATTGACCCTGCATCATCGACCATCCCTCCCCTCTTTTCCCCCACACCCACACCGGAACCGACAACAGCGCCCACTAAGACGCCCACACCCACGCCCGAACCTGAGGAAGACGAAGAAAGTCAGAAAGGGGATATCCCGGCATCTTACACCGTGCGCCGGGGTGAATTTGTATACTGCCTGGGACGGCGTTTTGATATTAAACCAGCGGACATCCTGAGCTACAACGGCCTCCCGCCCGGATCGCAACTGTTCCCCGGGCAAATCATTAACCTCCCCTCCCGGGCTCGTCCCTTCCCCGTCACACGTGCGTTAGCACCTCATCCCACCACATATGTCGTCCAGCCCTCTGATACCCTTCCCATCATCGCCTGTAAATTTGGGGATGTGACCCCGGGAGAAATTGCCCGGGAAAACGACCTCTCACCAGACGCGCTCCTCATCCCGGGCCGGATTCTGGATATCCCTTAAATTTGGGATCATTCCACAAAATCTTCCAGTTTATAGGACACATTCGGGCTGCGGAGTTTGCGCAAGGCAGTGGCCTCAATTTGGCGGATTCGCTCCCGGGTGACATCAAAGTACGCTCCCACCTCTTCCAGAGTGTGCGTCTTGCCGTCCATCAGTCCAAATCTCAATTCTAAAACCTGGCGCTCTCTGACCGTGAGGTCATCCAGGGCGCTTTGGAGTTGTTCGCGCATCATCTCCCGCGCGGTGGCTTCAATGGGGGACGGTGCCTCCTGGTCCTCAATGAAATCCTCCAGCTGGTTGTCATCTTCGCCGCCAATGGGCCGATCCAAGGACATCGGATCTTCTGCGGCCCGCATATAGCGGTGGACTTTGTTGGTCGCTTCCCGCCAGCTCCGGAGCACATCCGGGGGAAGCGGGGTCCCCTCCTCCCTTTTCCTGCGGATGATCTTCTTGTCTGCCGGCTCCAGGAAATCTGTCTCTAAGGCGATCTCTTTGTATGTGGGTTCGTGTTCTAGTTCCTGGGTCAAACGCCGGCGTATGCGCAGTAAATGGGTCACCGTTTCGAATACGTGAACGGGGATACGGATAGTCCGGGCCTGGTCCGCAATCGACCGGCTGACCGACTGTCGGATCCACCAGGTGGCATATGTGCTGAACTTGAAACCCCGGGTGGGGTCGAATTTGGATACTGCCCTCAACAACCCGACATTTCCTTCCTGAATGAGGTCCAGGAAAGAGTTCCCCCGTCCGATGTAGTGTTTGGCAACGCTGACCACCAGCTTGAGATTGCGGCGGATGAGGGCTTGATAAGCTTCATAATACCGGCTCCACATACCCTCGATTTCGATTCTCAATTCATCTTCAGTAGGAAGAACCCGGGTGAACTCTTTCAGGGAAGGCAATTTTCCCTGGCATTGAAACGCATCCTTGAGCCATTCACTTATCTCTTCGGGAAAAGAATAGAAGGCCACAAAAATGTAGAACACTTTCCGGGCCACACTGCCCCATTCCTTGTTCTCTCCCCATAACCCATTGTCCAGATAACTGCGGGTATACGAAGGTGAGTTCAACTCCCATGCCTGACGCAGTGTTTGCGCTTCCTCGATTACAGCGTTCCAATCAGGACAATCCATCGCGAAGCGGTTGACGTCTTCTTTTACCCTCCTCAGGTTGACAACCATCTCATCGTACATCGCGCGATAGATATCCCTCGACCGAAGGTCCTCAGAATCTATCAAGGGGTGTTCCCGTTTCAGGCGGTCCATGCGTCGCGTGGAAAGCAGGCGCGCTCCCAGCCAGAACTCTTGATGCACATTGAGAAGATCGATGGCCCCGATATCATTGAGATACATTTGCACAGGATCATCTCGCAGCGCAGCTTTTATTTTCGCCCCTTCCATGTCCTTTTGCATTCGTCCTTTCGGCATCCGGGTTGCCTCATTACTAAGCAAGGGAACAAGACTAGTCCGCAGACCTACAATGAATCCCGATCAAAACGTTGGTTATCTCATGGGTATTCCCGTAAAGCAGCTGTTCGACTGGTGTAACGGTTCATGGCCTGATCGATTTTCTTTCTTTCCTTAAGATTCTGAAGCATCGCTTCCCGAAACTGGGAGGCTTTCATGTCCCCGTTTTCCTGGGTCGTCTCCATCAGATACCGCAGGTGGGAGTTCCTGTTCAACACACGCCATTTTCGCAGACTGAGAAAAGCCCGCATCAAATCCTCCAGGACCTTATCGGCCCGGGGATTGAGGTCCATGCTGGTCTCAAGCAGCTCCCGGGCGACCTCCAGCAAATCCCCAGAGAGATGGCCCATCACAAAGGAACTCGGCTCTGTCTGATTTTGCCGTAAAGCTTCCTTCATGGTCTTGATCATGATCTGATAATTCGTATTTTGAAAATCCTTTTCGCTGCAGCGCTCTAATCCCGCTTTTCCCAACTGGCGGTCCACCCGGTAAAGCAGTTCCGGATCGCGCAGCAAGATCCCCATGCAATGTGCTTCGTA
>Ga0207797_1000227_pt1 | contig 41819 bp, 40 predicted proteins | sample PRCRCaboRojoPR_6_FD_187275 | JGI IMG/M metagenome (GOLD analysis project Ga0207797, IMG submission 187275) | Marine sediment microbial community from Cabo Rojo, Puerto Rico - PR CR 10% Liquid 1 (SPAdes) | ecosystem: Environmental > Aquatic > Marine > Coastal > Sediment | place: Cabo Rojo, Puerto... | reverse complement strand
AGGACAAGGGGTTGGAGAGTGTGAGGTGTAGGACAAGGGGTTGGAGGGTGTGAGGTGTAGGGGAGGTTAGCGTCGAAATCGGTGGGACCTCATCCGGGCTGAATGAATATTCAATCAGTTTATTCGTGCCAGGCCCCACTCTCGGACATGTACGCGACAGCGACCCGCGCGATCCGCTGGGGGTGGCCCTGATGGCGGAGCCGGCCCCGGCTGATGGTCGGATCCTGGTCACGGGCGCCACCGGCACCGTCGGCACGCACGTGGTCGAGCGCCTCCACGATCGGGACGCGAACGTCGCGGCTGCCGTTCGGGACCCGTCGTCGGCGAGCGAGGTACTCGGGGACGTGTCGGTCGTCGAGTTCGACTTCACCCGGCCGGAGACCTGGGGATTCGCCTTCGAGGACGTCACCTCGATGTTTCTCGTCCGGCCACCCGGCGCGGTCAGTATCCGGCGCGACATCCTGCCGAGCGTGGACGCGGCCGTCCGTAGCGGCGTCGACCACGTGGTCTACCTGTCGGTCCAGGGGGCCGACCGGCTCCCGGTGCTGCCCCATCGGCGGATCGAACGACACATCGAGCGCTCGGCGGCGACGTACACCCACCTCCGGGCCGCCTTCTTCATGCAGAACCTCTCCGGGGTTCACCGCGTCGACGTCCGCGAACGCGACGAGGTCTTCGTCCCGGCTGGCAGCGGCGAGACGGTCTTCGTCGACGCCCGGGACGTCGGCGCGGTCGCCGCCGAAGCGCTGGTCGACCCCCAGCACCGCGATCGCAGCTACGACGTGACCGGTCCCGACGCCATGAACTATCACGAGGTCGCCCGCGTGTTCTCGGACGTGCTCGGCCGCGAGATCACCTATCCCGAACCGTCCTCCCTTGCCTTCCTCCGGCGGATGCTCGGGAGGGGGCAGGACTGGCGGTACGCCCTGCTCATGCTGCTCATCTACGCCCCGACCCGGCTGGGTCGCGGCGGCACACCCGGCGATGACGTGGCGCGGATTCTCGGCCGGGACCCCTACACCCTCCGGGATTTCGTCGAAGCATACGCGGCGGAGTTCGAGCCGGATTAAGGGGGGAAACGAATGGGCCGGGGGACGCCTCAATCACCGGGTGTGGGTCGCCCCGCGTCGACGTCGACGACCGCGTCCGTCCAGGTTCCCCGCAGGAACCAGAGGCCCGCGACCACCGCCACGGCCACGTTCGAGAAGGCGATGGCGTACCAGACGCCCGTCGCCCCCAGATCGGTCCAGGCGATGAGCGCGTAGGCGGGCGGCACCCGGAACACGAACAGCGAGAGGATGGAGAATACCATGGCGAGCCGGGTGCTGCCGCTGCCCCGGAAGCCGCCCTGGACGATGCGGAAGACGCCCAGCGCGGCGAAGGTCGGGCCGATGATCCGCAGGTAATCCGCGCCGATCTCCACGACCGCCTCGGAGCCGGTGCCGGTGATGAACACCCCGACGATCTGGCTCGCGAAGACCCAGGCACCCACGCTCACGAGGACCAGCACTCCCGCGATGAGCCCGGAACTGGCGTAGACGGCGGTCTTCGCCCGCCGGATCTGGTCCGCGCCGAGGTTCTGTCCCACGACCGTCTCGGTCCCGCGGGCCAGCCCGAGCGCCGGGAGGAAGACCAGCGACAGGAGCCGGTTACCGATCCCGTAGGCGGCGACGGCCTCGGCCCCGGCCAGGGCCACCAGCGCGGTGAGCACGGTGACGCCGAGAGCGCGGGTAGACTGCTCGACGCTCGCAGGGGCGCCGACGCGCACGATCTTCTTCACGGTCTCGAATTGCACCCGGAAGTCCGAGGGCGAGGGGTGGATTCCGACCCACCCCGAAAGCAGGAGGGCGATGGCGATCACGGCCCCGATGCCGCGCGACGCGATGGTGGCCAGCGCGGCCCCCTGCACCCCGAAGCCAGCGAAGCCGGTCATCGCGTACAGGCTCGATTCGAGGCCCTGGAGCCCGAACCAGGCGAACAGCACGTTGTCCTGGAACCCGAGGATGAAGAACGGGTCGACGAGGACGTTCAGCAGCACCCCGAGTCCCATCAGATACATCGGGGTCCGGGTGTCTCCCCAGCCCTGGAGCAGCGACTGGAAGACGAAGAAGCCGAACACGAACGGGATCCCGACGAACATCGTCCGGGTGTAGGCAAGCGAGAGTTCGAACACGTTGGTGCCCGGCTGCGCGCCGATGAGCGAGAGCAGCCAGGGTGCAAGCAGGTAGCCCACGACCGAGAGGACGGCAGAGAGCATGACCACGAGGCCGATCGTCTGACCGGCGACGTGATCGACGCGGTCGGCGTTGTCCGCGCCCTTGTTCTGGGCGACGAGCACGGTGCCCGCGACCGAGAAGCCCGCCGCGAGGCTGATCACCAGGAAGACCAGCGCCCACGAGAAGGAGAGGGCACTGACGGCGTCCTGGCCGAGCCGTCCGACCCAGAAGGTATCCGCGAGGTTGTAGCCCACCTGCATCACGTTCGTGAGGATTATCGGTAGGGACAGTACCAGCAGGGGTTTCACGAGACGGCCGTCGGTGACGTCGACGGCGCGTCCGGGGCCAGCACTCATCGGTCGCCGATCCCAATAATCATTGTTCGCCCGATGGGCTGGTCGAGCCCGATACTCGTTCCCGGGTCGCGCACCGTGGGTCCGTGCTTCATCGACTGCTCGTCCGGCCCAGGGTTCGGTCGAGGTACTCGGCGACGGCGGCACGCGTCTCCGCCCGGGACCCGTCCTCGGTCGTGACCGACTCGACGAAACTCCCGTTCACGACGGTCACGAGGGTTCCAGCGACCCGGTCGGCGTCGACCGAGTCGTACTCGCCGGCAGCGATTCCGGCCTCGAGCAGCGACCGGAACCGCTCGCGGAAGACCCGGTCGCTCTCGGTGAAGTGCACCCGGTACTCCGAGTCGTGGGCGGCCTGGGCCCGGAGTTCCACCATCGCCCGCATGAACGAGCGCTCGGTTTCGTCGGGGTCGGGGTCCAGGAGGTGATCGAGCAGGTCGACCAGCGACTCGTTCGGGGACCCCGCCGCTGCGCCCTGCCCCGGGGGGTCTGCCTCGAGTCGCGACAGCATGTAATCGAGGAACTCCAGGAGGAGGTCATCTTTGCCATCGTAGTGATGATACAGAAGCGACGTGCTCTTCTCGAACTCGGCCCCGATGCGGTCGATCGTGAGGTTGGCGTAGCCGTGCTCGCAGAGGGCCCGGAAGGTCGCCCGCAGGATGGCGGCGCGGGTGTCGTCGTCGACGTCGTCGAACAGCGCGGCACTCGCCATTGTTGATTGAACATTCAATCTAGCGCGTATATGGGCTCCGCTTCGGGCGGCACCGACCGGTGGATGCTCGGTCGCTCCGTTCGGTGACCGGGCCCGGCAGAGAGCCGGGAGATCGATGAACGAGTCCGCGACAAGCTATTTTACCAGGGGTACCGAGCTATTTACCAGCGGGGGACAGCACGGAGGCAACCGATGGCCAGCAGTGCCCGGCCCGGAAACCGAACGGCGGTGGCCATGCGGGGCGTTATGGCTATCGTGATCGCCGTCGCGGCCAACAGTTTCCTGCTCAGTGCGCTCTTGTTGAGTGGCGCGGTCGAACCCTTCGAACCGCTCTCCTACCCCTCGGTCGTGAGCCTGACCGCACTGGGTGTCGGCGGCGCAACTGTCGTGTACTGGCTCGTGGCGCGGTGGAAAGAAACCCCCGACTCGTGGTTCCTCGGGGTCGCGCTGGTCGTCCTGCTGATCTCGTTCGTCCCGGCCATCGGGTGGTTCCGGACCGATCCGGCGGCGTCGCTCGATGGAGTCGTCGTCCTCATGTCGATGCACGTCGTCGCTGCGGTGGTGACGATCGCCGTGTTGACCGACCTCGGCCGGTGAAGGTGGGCGATCGTACCTGACCCTCGCTGCGGGCCACAGCTGTCGGTCGTCGCAGTCGGCTGCAGCAGCCGGCCGTCGCTGTCCGCCGGACCTGCAGACTCGCTGGGGGTCGGGTCAGTCGGGCCTTCGGTGGCGGACATCAACGTGTTCATTTCCACCCCCTGTGAACCTCGACTGTGCCGCGACGCGACTCACGGACCCGTACCCTGCTCCTGGCCACGTCGGGCAATTTCGCCCAGTTGGGTGCACGGATGCTCATCAGCCCGCTGGTCCCCGCGATCATGGTCAGCTTCGCGGTCTCGAAGAGCCGGATCGGGGTGGTCCTCACGGGTATGTGGGCCGTGTACGCCGTCTTCCAGTACCCCGGTGGCACCCTTGGGGACCGGTTCGACGAGCGACGGGTGCTGTTCGTCTCGCTCGGGCTGACCGCGGCGGTCCCCATCCTCCTGGGATATGCGCCGACGTTCTCCCTCTTCGGCCTGTTCGTCCTGCTGTTGGGAGCGGGAACGGGACTGTACTTCCCGGTGGCCTCCTCCATGCTCACGAAACGGTTCGAGCACACAGGACAGGCACTCAGCCTGCTGACCGCGGGCGGATCCATCGCCGGGCTGATCTACCCGGCTGCGGCTGGCTTTCTCGTCGTCGCTGTCGGCTGGCGCCCGACGATGGCCGCGGCGGGGCTCGTCGCCTTCCTGGTGCTCCTCGGGGGTATCGCGTTCACGGGGTCGCCGGACGGCGGGAACGGGGACCGGGGCCGGGAGTGGCTGTCGCTCGGTGCCATGCGGGCTATCTTCCGGCGGCCCGGGGTCCCGCTCACGGTCGCCCTCTCGGTGGGGTTCGGATTCACCTGGCAGGGGATCGCCTCCTTTTTCCCCACCTTCCTCTTCGAGTACTGGAACCTCTCAGAGACCGCCGCAGGGGTGGCCTTCGGCGGGCTCTACCTGCTCTCGTCGGTCGCACAACCAGTGGTCGGCCGGCTCTCCGACGCGGTAGACCGGGACCTTGCGATGGTGACCAGTGCGACGCTCGCGGCGAGCGGGCTGGGGGTGTTGCTCTTCGCGACCCGCGTCGAGTTCGTGGTGGTCGGCGTCATTGTCCTCGGCCTGGGGATCAGTTGGCCGGGCGTCGTGCAGGCCAGGATCATGGACCACTTCGGCGACGCCGAGCGGGGGCAGGGATTCGGGTTCATCCGCACCGTCTACATGCTGCTGGGCTCGCTCGGCAGCGTGGTGGTCGGCTCGCTGGCCGACGCGTTCGGGTGGATCGTGGCGTACGGGGCCCTGGTGGGCGTGCTCTCGGTGGTGTTGGTGGTACTGGTGACACGGCGGCTGTGGGGGCAGGCCTGAGAGAGCGGCCCACTACTTACTGCGGCGCGACCGAGCGTTGGGACTCGGATTCGAGCAGCCCGGCCATGAGCTTCGACATCGCGGCCCGGAGGTGCTGGTGGAACGTCGACGAGGAGATGCCGAGCTGGTCGGCGATCTCCTCGGCGGTACTGCCGCGGGGGCGGTTGAAGTACCCGCTCTGGTAGGCCGCGTCGAGGGTCTGGCGCTGCTTCTCGGTGAGCGAATCCATGGCCTCGTGCTGGACTGTCGGGGCGGTGCGTGCGGGACGTTCCCGGCGACGTTTCGCGACGAGCTCGAAGTCGTCGTACATGGACCGAACCACGTCGGTGACCGTCGTGACACCGACCGTCGGGCTCACCTCGCAGACGAGCCGGGCGACGCCGTCGGCGGCTTCGACCTGCCTGACGTTTATGTTGTTCCGGGAAAGCCCCTCCACCAGTGAGCGGTCCGCCAGTCTGAAGACCATCCAGCAGGCGTCCTCCTGGGCGCGTATCACCTCCGCGGAGGCGACCCCCTCGGCGCGGGCGGCCAACTCGAGCAGCCTGTCCGGCTCGGTCCCCTCGATCCGATGATAGTAGAGCAGGTGGCCGTCGGAGGTGGGAACCACGCTCTCGAGCGTGATGGTGCAGTCGGCGGCCGCGGAAGCGGCCACGAAGAAGGAGTCCCGGTCCGTGATCTCGAACTCGAGTTCGACGATGGAGTCAGTCGAGAGCAAGGTGTCCTTGTCGACGGCGTTGTACGAGAACCCGACGATCTCGCCGAGGTCCTCGAGCATCCGCAGCTCGTAATCCCCGAACGGTCCGTCTCGTGAGGAATAGACCGCCAGGACACCGTAGTTCGTCTCCTCGTACTGGATCGGGACCACCGCGACCGACGCCACGTCCATCGAGATGTCGGCCAGGCACTCCGCGACGACCGGGTTGCGGTTGATCTGGACGGCGACCTGGACGGTCCCCTCCGTGATGGCTCGGGTGATCGGACAGCGTTGCTCGTCCGCCGCGTCGATCGGGTCGAGCAGCTTCTCGACGGCCACGTCCTCGATTCCTGCCCAGGCCTTGGGTTCGGCGCGATTGCCCCGCGCCGTGGGCCGTTCCTCCACGATGACCGCGAACTCGTAGGGCCTGGCGGCCGCGAGCTCCTTGCAGACGATCTCCTCCAGGTCGGTGCGACTCGTGGGGTTGACGATGGCGCGGGCCACCCGTCGGAGGGTCGTGTTGAACTGGTTGACCAGGCCGAGCCGCTCCTGGCGCTGTTCGCGGCGTCGTCGGTCTGCCTCGTCGCCGGCGAGCCGGTAAACCATCACCAGGCCGGCCGCGCGGGCCGACTGCCCGCGGCTCACGAATTCGAACTGGGCCCGGAGCCGGTCGCCCGTGGCCGTCCGGATCGACCCGTGATGAATGGTCAACTGGGCCGCCGAACCCTGGGGCTGGGCGGCAAAGTCCCGGATCCGGTCGAAGTCCCTGACCTCGATGAGGTGTTCGAGCCGCGAGCCCACGAGTGCGGCCATGGTGGCGCCGGTGTCCGCTCCGACGACACGATTTGCCGCGACGACCTGCAGGTCCGGGTCCAGGAGCAGGATTCCCTCTTCGAGCGTATTGAGGATCCCGTCGAGGTCCACGGGGGGGATACATTCGTGCAGTGCGGGTCGCTCGAGCCTGGTGTCACCGTTCCATCTGTCCGCCTGTCCCCTGGCTCCCGTTCCGACCGGACCACCAGCACTCTCCGGGCGCTGCCGAGCCGGACCCCAATGGGGGTTTGGCGGTAAGCCGTCTCCCCTACCGCGGGAAGAGTGTCGGTCTGACTCCGCCGCCCCGACCGCCCCGTGGTCGGCGCGGGTTGATCCGCTGGCCGCGTCGACGACGTGGCCGCACAGCGTGACGTAGGGTTGCTGGTCGTCCATATTCAGTCTGCCACCTCGATCCGGACCGTTCCACCACAGGGGTCGGTCGCGGGTCGAACGAGCGGAAGAGCGAGACCGTCGGGCTCTGGACGGCCGCCGGAGGGAGCTGACGTGCCCGGATTGGAGGAGCGAGTGTGCCCACCTGACCGAAGAGGGAGTGAGTGCCTGCCCGACCGAAGAGGGAGTGAGTGCCTGCCCGACCGAAGAGGGAGGGACCGCGTGCCCGGATACTGACGGAGACGAGTGCCCATATTCCCGGAGAGCGGTTCGAGCGGTGAGGAGGTTTCCTCCATTTATCTAGAGACGGCAGTCACGACTGCGACGGTCGATCGACGCTACGTTCTAGATAGATGCAACCGTTACGGCGAGGGCCGGCTCACTCGTCGCGGCCGAACAGCCGGCCGAAGACGGTCTTCTGGACGTTGCGGAGGTGGTACTGAACGGTCGAGGAGCTGATGCCCACGGTGTCTGCCACGTCTTCGGCCGTGCTGTCCCGCGGCCATTCGAAGTATCCAGACAGCAGCGCGGTCTGGAGGATCTCTGTCTGGCGGTCCGTCATGTCCGCTTCGAGGGCCTGGGCCAACTGCGGTGCGGTCTCGACGCGTTCCTCCCGCTCGCGTTTCCGCGTCAGGGACACCGCCGGGTCCGCCGCCTGGAGCCGGTCGACGATCTCCCTGACGTTCTCGGTCAGTGGGGCGTCCACGACGTACTCGCCGACACCCGCGTCGAGTTCGATCGCGCGCAACCGGGCCTTATGATGGGTTTCAAGTGTCCGCAACAGCTCGCAGTCCATGGTCGTCTCCACCCGGTACCCCTCCGCTGTCGGCTCCCCGAGCAGGGCGGCGTGGGCGACGTCCTCCTCGTCCCGGAGCCGCTCGAGGAACTGTTCAGGCGGGCACCCGGACACCTCGAGGTAGAGGGTGATCCGATCGTCGGTGGGTCCGACCGAGCCCTCCACTTCGATCCGGCACGCAAGCGCCGACGAGATGCCCACGAGGGGCAACGCCGAGCCGCCGACGTCGAAGGTCAGTTCCGCCACCGTGTTCGTCGTGAGGAGTTTCCGGTTCCGCACGGCGTTGATGGCGAATTCAACGATCTTGCCCAGGGTTTCCAGGCCCGCGAGCTCCCGGCCGCTGAACGCGAACTCCCGCGGCGCGTAGATCACCAGTGTCGCGTAGACGGTGCCGTCCTGGGCGAGCGGCACGGCGGCGACCGACCGGATATCCGGCTCGACGTCCTCCTCCGGCTGGTCGAACAGCCGCGGGTTCACGTTCGTATTCTGGACGACCTGGATCTCCCCCTCGTCGAGTGCCCGACCAGCGGGACCGAACCCGGACTCGGCGCTCCCGGCCTCGAATTCCTCGGGGGGTTCGCTGGCGACCGCGTCGGTCGCGCAGGTCCGCATGACCGCCTCGCCGGTTTCCGGGTCCGGTTCGGCGATCCAGGCGAATTCGAACAGCGGGGAGGCGGCGAGTTCCCGACAGACGACCCGTTCGATGGCCGACCGGCTGTCGGCGGCGACGAGCTCCTGTATGACTGCGAGGATCAGCTCGTTCAGCCGGTTCAGGGTTCCGAGTTCGTCGCGCTGTCGCACAAGGGTCCGTTCCCGCTCCTTCCGCTCCGTGATGTCCGTGTAAACGCGATAGTACTCGCCAGACTCGGGATCGACCGGGATCGAGCGCAACAGGAAGTCACGGGCGCCGTCGGGCGTCTGGCGCTGGATCTCCATCCGCAAGGGATCCCCGGCCCGGATTCGGCGGTTGATCTCGCCCATCTCGTAGGCGCTGGCCCGGGTGTGGAACGCTGCGGCGAGGGGTTGCCCCACGAGGGTGGACTCCTCGACACCGAACAGGTCCGCGAACGCGGGATTGATGGCCCGGACGATGGGTTCGTCGTCGCGGAACGCCGTGTGAACCATCGCGTCCGAGGCGTTGTTGAAGAGGACCTCGAACTTGCGTTCTGACTCCTTCCGCCGACTGATGTCGCGGGCGATGGAGAGGATCGCGGGCTCGCCCTTGTACTGGATCAGTGCGGAACTGATCTCGACCGGCGTGCGCTGGCCGGACTTCGATTCGTGGACCGTCTCGAAGACGATCGACCCGGTTTCGTGGATGGTCTCGATGCGTTCGCCCACCAGTTCGGCTTCCGGCTCGGCGTCGAGTTCGCGGGGCGACATCTCGCGGAGCTCCGCCTCTGTGTAGCCGTATCGGTCCACGGCGGTCTCGTTGACCACTTCGAAGGTCCCGTCGAGATGATGGACGAAGGCGGCGTCTTCCATCCCGTCGAAGAGTCGCTCGAGTTCCCGTTCGCGCTTCGTGCGTTCGGTGACGTCGGTCAGGGAGGCAATGAGCCCGTAGACCTCCCCCGCCGCAGTGCGCAGGGGCGAGTACGTCGCCTCGAAGACGCGAGACTCGCCCGAGGGGAACGTCCGCTCGGTCTCGTACTGACACGTCTCGCCGGCCAGTCCCGCTTCGAGTTTCGGCCGGATCGACTCGAACACGGAGGGCCCCAACACCTCACGGATCGTCCGGCCGTCGATGTCCTCCTGGTCGTGATCCAGGGGTTCGCAGTAGGCCTCGTTCGCGAAGAGGTACCGATAGTCGGCGTCCACGGCGGCGATCGGGCTCGCGGTCGATTCCACGGCCTCCCGGTACTGCTCTCTGATGCGGTCGCGGTGAAGCCGTTCGGTCACGTCCCGAAAGACGCCCCGGCACAACGTGCGGCCGTCCCGCTCGACAGTACAGGCGTTGATCTCCACGGGGACCCGACCCTCCGGGGTTCGGACGTAGATCGGTGAACCGTCCGGTAACTGGTCGAGTACGGTGGGCTCGGCCGCGACCTGGGCTTCGAAGCGCTCGCGATACGCGTCCCGCTCCCCCGCTGGATGGAGTTCCGTCTGGTTGCGGCCGACGAGGTCTGCCGGCTCGCGGCCGAAGAGTTCAGCTACCCCGCCCGTCGCCTCGACGATCTCGCCCGTTTCGGGGTCCGCGTACACGATCGCGTCTGGAACCGTCTCGAAGTCGTCCGCGGTCGAGACCACCCCATCGATGTTCGGGGCCATTGGGGAACAGTATGTATTGTTGTGTGAAGATATAGGACTCTTTCTCCGGTTCCGGGCGGCTGGGACGAGGCCCCTCTCACGAACAAGCTAAGTTGACGATATGAAAGTATATTTGTAATTGGGCGGAGCCGTCGACATCGAGGGGCGGAAAACACGGTTAGATGGGTGCTGGGACGTGTTTGGGTGGGTCTGGCTCCTCGCCAGAGCGTATCACTAACCTGCCAAGAAGACGCCCGACTACCGGATATTGCAGGTATGCCATGAATTGCCAACGGGGGTGGTGACCGGACGGGCGGAAACCTGATTCCTGGGTAACACGTTCTCGGTCGGCGGTGCCTGCCTATTCGGGCACCGTCGCTTTGCCCGCCCGGGTGGATCCTTTGCCTGGTACAGCAATGTCACGACCAGATCTGCCCGAAGGATTGCAGGAGATGTCGAAGTACGAGGACGCGGTCGATCAACGGGAGCTTGCCTCGGTCTACGAGGAGCTCTTCCAGGAGGTCAAAGAAACCTCCATGGAGCGCCGGACGCTGTTGACGGCCTTTGCCGGCGGTGGGGGGCTGGCGACGCTGAACGCCCTCTTCGCTCAGAAGAAGTTCATGGGCGATGACCTCGAGTCGGGACTGAAGGCGATCGCCTCGGCCAGCGACCACCCGTTCGGGGTCCGCCAGGTGGACGAGCCGCCCTACGACGTCGACGAGGAGATCTACGAGCGCTTCGACGGCAGTCAGATGGACTTCCGTCAGGACGACCCGTTCGGTGCCAACTCGGGGAATCTCGGCCCCCCGGACACGAGCAAGGCCGGGGCCGAATACCTGATCGACAACGCCCTTGCCTGTGCCGGCTCGCAGACCCAGGGCAACGCGCCCCCGATCGAGATGTCCGACTCGGGCGAGTCCCGTTCGTTGATCGCCCTCTCGAACGCGATCAACACGCCGGGCTGGGGCGTGCACGTGAACCGCGTCGGGATGGACCACCAGGAGGCACTCGGCGTGAAGGGCCACCCGCTCGTCGACCGGCAACCCGACGTAACCGACCCGGCGAGCCTGCGCGAGAAGCTCAACAGCGTGGCGCGGCTCGCCGGCGTGGCCGACCTCGGCGTCGCCAAGCGCGACGACCGCTGGATCTACTCCCACAGCGAGTGGGGCGCCCCGATCAAGATCGGCGATTATGACCGCTTCCACACCGTCGGCGAGGGGGACGACGCCGAGTACCACTTCCCCGACAAGCTCGACACCGTGATCCCCATCATGATCGAGATGCCCCGGCGGATGGGGCGGATGGGCTACTCGTACGGTGGCGGGGTCTGCTCGGACATGGGGTACATGCGCCAGTCGATCGCCCTGCTCATGATCTCGCGCTGGATCGAACTCATGGGTTACGAGGCGGTCCCGAGTGGAAACGACATGGGTCCCACGGTCCCGACGGCGATCGACGGCGGCCTGGCCCAGTACGGTCGGCACGGCCGGCTCATCCACCCGCAGTTCGGGTCGAACCTGCGGGTCTCGAAGATCTACACGGACATGCCCCTCGAGGAGGACGGCTGGATCGAGTTCGGGGCGACGGAGTTCTGCAAGGCGTGTAAGATCTGTGCGACCGAGTGTCCGGCCGGGCAGATCAGCACGGGCGAGCGCACCTGGACCTACGAAGGGCCCGGCGAGGGGTACAGCAAGAACGACGGCGTGTACAAGTGGTACTGCAACTCGGCTCACTGCATGCGCTTCTGGGGCGAGAACGGGACCAATGACAGCCAGTGTATGAACGTCTGTCCGTTCACGCAGGGGCGGGCGAAGGTCCACGAGATCGTGCGGTACGTGGCCGGCGGGCCGTTCGACAAGTCCCTCTCGGACATGTCAGAGGCCTTCGGGTACGAGGACTACCTCCACCCAGAGCAAGCGCTGTCCCCGGGCATGAGCTACCTGCCGTACGGCATCTCGCAGGACCCGGAACTGGGGCAACTGTAAGGAGGCACCAATATGACAAGTTTCTGGAAAACGATGTTCGAACTCGGGCGCATCAAGCTGCAAGCACTCGGCGCGGTCGGCGCGGTCCTCGGCGTGGTCTGGGTGGTCGGCATTCTGTTCCTCTGGGACACGATGTCCGGCGCCTACGCGGAGGGGATGCCGGAACCCGGGATGGCGTATGCCCTGATGCTCCTGGCCTGGATCGTCATCGGGCTGGCCGTCTACCTCTGGCGGGACCCGCACGGCATCCGGTCGGGTGGCTCCGACGGCGTCGACATCGCCGGCACGAGCGAGAGCAAATCGGACTGAGGTCGCCGGGCGGGAGTGTCCGGGTCGAGCGTGACCGCTGTTCCACTGCCCGGCGGACTCCTCTCGGGTTCGGCGAAAGTCCAATACATTATTAACTAATACAAGCGTAGTTTCGTTCGCATGGCTGTCAGGCTCCGGAGTGTCAGCTGGAGCGCCGCGCTGGCGGTGCTCCTCTTCGCGACGGTGACGGTGAGCGCCGGGATCGGCCCGGTCTCGATTCCACCGTCGGAGACGCTCAAAGTGCTTTTGAACGCCCTGGCGGTCCCGACCTCCATCTCCGTCGCCTCCACGTCGCTCGTGACCCTGGGCGGTATCTCCATCCCCGCGCCGCTGCTGGGGTATTCCTCTCTCTTCCACTTCGGGGTGCCCGAGACACACACGATCATCGTCTGGAACATCCGGATGCCCCGGATCGCACTCGGGGCGCTCGTCGGCTTCGCCCTCGCCGCAGCGGGGGCCGTGATGCAGGGCTTCTTCCGCAACCCGATGGCCGACCCCTCCATCATCGGCGTGTCGTCGGGTGCCGCGGTCGGCGCGGTGGCCGCGATTACCCTCCCGATCCCGTTCGGGCTGCATAGCGCGGCGTTTCTCGGCGGGCTGCTCACCGCCTTCGGGGTCTACGTCATCGCGACCGAGAACGGCCGGACGCCGGTGGCTACCCTGCTGCTCGCGGGCATCGCAGTCCAGACGTTCCTCGGGGCGGTCATCTCCTACATGCTCGTTCTGAGCGGCCAGAGTCTGCAGGAGGCGGTCTTCTGGCTCATGGGCCACCTCCACAACGCCAGCTGGAGCGAGGTCGGCTTCGCGCTGTTCTTCGTCCCCATCTTCTTCGTAATCTTGGCCTGGTACAGCCGGGACCTGAACGTCCTGCTCTTGGGCGAGGAGGACGCTGCGACGCTGGGGATCGAGGTCGAGCGCACCAAGCGCATCCTGCTGGGCGTCTCGAGTCTCATCACGGCCGCCGCGGTGGCGGTCTCGGGGGTCATCGGCTTCGTCGGCCTCATCGTACCCCACATGATGCGACTGCTCGTCGGGCCCGACCACCGCATCCTGCTGCCCACGAGTGCCATCGCGGGCGCCACCTTCCTCGTCGCGACCGACACGATCGCTAGGACCGGGGCGGCCGAGATCCCCGTCGGGATCGTGACGGCGGCCCTGGGCGCCCCGTTCTTCCTCTTCCTATTGCGCCGGCGGGAGGTGCATGCCCTGTGATCGACGACCTGCGGGCCAGGCTGGAGTCCATCGCCGGGAACGGGGACCGTCTCGAATCGCTGGTCGGGGATGGTGCCGCGGTGGATACCTCGAGTGTGGCTGGGGACTCACTCGAGAGCGACGGGCAGTTGATGTCCGAGGGGAGCAGGGCGACCGGAACCGACCCTGTCGTCGACGTCGCCGACGTGAGCATCACGCTCGGGGAGGTCGCGGCGCTCGAGAACGTCTCCGTCGAGGCGGAATCTGGGGAGTTCCTGGGCATCATCGGCCCGAACGGCGCCGGGAAGACCACGCTGTTGCGGACCATCAGCGGCGTCCTGAAGCCAGACTCCGGCTTCATCCGGGTGGACGGCCAGGACATCGGTGGGCTCTCGTCGCGGGCGGTCAGCCGGCTCGTGGCGGTCGTGCCCCAGGAGACAAACCTCGCCTTCGACTTCGACGTTCGGGAGATCGTCTCTATGGGTCGTACCCCATACCGGAAGCGGCTCTCGTGGGGCGACAGACCGGACGAGGCGGTGGTCGACCGGGCGCTCGCCGAGACCCGAATCGAGGACCTCGCGGATCGGGCCATCAGCGAGGTGAGCGGCGGCGAGCGCCAGCGGGTGCTGTTGGCCCGGGCGCTCGCCCAGGACACGCCGGTCCTGCTGCTCGACGAGCCAACCGCCAGCCTCGACATCAACCACCAGGTCCGCACCCTGGAGATGGTCCGCTCGCTGGTCGACGAGGGCGGCAAGACCGTGATGGCGCCGATCCACGATCTCAACCTCGCGGCCCACTACTGCGACCGATTGCTCCTGTTGGCGGACGGCCGCCGCACGGCGCTGGGCCCACCCGAGTCGGTCCTCACCGAATCCAACCTCGAATCGGCCTTCGGGACGGAGGCCATCGTCACGAACCACCCGGTGACCGGCTCGGTCTACGTCATGGCGCTCCCTGCGGGCGCGATCGAGACGACGAAACCACCGGTGCACGTGATCGGGGGCGGCGGGACGGCAGCGCGTCTGCTCTACCTGCTGTCAGCGGCGGGTTACGAGGTCACGACCGGTGCCCTGAACGAGGGTGACGCCGACCTCGAGACGGCGCGGTTGCTCGGCATCGACGCGGTCACCCTCGAACCCTACTCGCCCATCGACGATGCCACCTACGAGCGTGTCCTCGAGCGGGTGCGTGAGGCCGCGGTCACGGTGGTTGCCGACGTCGAGATCGGCGAGGGCAATCTCCCCAACCTCCGTGCGGCCTGCGAGGCCGAGGAGGTCGTCGTGGTCGCCGACCGTCCCTTCGACGAGCGCAACTACACTGGCGTGAGGGGCGCCGACCTCTACGAATCCCTCGTCGAGGCCGGTACCGAGACCCAGTCGGCGGAACTCCTCAGGACCCTGGACGTAATCGTCGGGGCTGGGGACTCCGAGGGGGCGCGATCGGACGATGCAGTCGAGGAGTACGGGTCGTAGGTCCCCCGCGCGGGGCCAATTCTTCCGCGGCGGGAATCCGTACCGGAGCATTGGGGTATCGGGAAATTGGTCGTCCGGCCGGTAGGGATACCTGTCCGAACCCGGTGCGGGCGAGACCTTCCACTATGATGAAACGACGAGATCTGCTTCGGTACGGGGCCGAACTTGCGGGCGTTACGGCAGTCGGCGTCGGTGCAGTCGAGTCGGGCGTGTTGGCGGGCGCGGAGACGCCCCTGGTCCATCCCCCTGGCGCGTCTACAGAGGACGAATTCCTCGGGAACTGTATCAAGTGCGGTCGGTGTATCCAGGCCTGTCCGCCGAACGCCCTGGGCTTTGCCGAGCTGCGGGACGGGCTGCTCCGGAGCGGGTCGCCCAAACTCACGCCGGCGGCGGGCGGGTGTATCGCGTGGGGCGAACACTGTCTCGAGTGCATCGACGCGTGTCCGACGGACTCCCTCCACCCCGTCGAAACCGACGACGCGGGCATCCCGACCGACGAGGTCATCGGCCGCGCCCAGATCGACGACGACCGGTGTATCAACTGTGCGAACTGCTATCCGATCTGCCCGGTCGAGGCGGTCATCCAGCACGACAAGGAGGCCGGGCGGGAGACCTTCTCGATCGATGTCGAGGAGTGCGTGGGCTGTGGCCGGTGCATCGAGATCTGTCCGGTCGACGGGACGGCGATCGAGCTCTTCCCACCGGACAGCTCCCCGGCGTATCCGATCGACATGGAGGGACTCTGATGTGTAATCTGCGGGTACCAGGGCCGCGAGCGGGCGGCACGGGGGTTCCATGAAACCCCGTATCGGTTCCCAGCGTCTCAGGAACGCGGTCCTGGTCGGGATCCTCGGGCTCATCGTCGTCGGGGCACTCCTGGATTTCGCGACGGGGACCTTCGCCGCCTTCGGCCTGGGGATGCTCCGGTTCATCTGTCCGGTGGGTTTTCTGGAGATATCGCTTGCGACGCGGAGCATCGTCTGGGAGGCGCTCCCGTACACGCTGTTGGCCCTCGGGGCGGTCTTCCTGGTGGGTCGGTTTCCTTGTGGCTGGCTGTGCCCGATGTACAAGCTGAAACACTGGCTGGCCAGCGTGGCGCCGCTGGGCACGCTCCAGGCCGCGTCGGCGCGACTTCCGTTCAGGGCGACCTGGCGAGACGGCCTGGCGGTGCTGGGCGGCGTCCTCGCGGTTTCGGCGATCACGGGCTACCCGGTCTACTGCATCATCTGCCCCATCGGGATCATCTCGCGGAACCTCATCTCCCTCGGGACCCATTTCACGGTCCATCCCGATATCCTGCTCGTCGGGTTCTATCCGCTGGTGCTGGGCGTCTTCGTCGACTGGCAGCGGGTCTGCCCGGTCGGCAGCATCGGGGGACTCGCGAACCAGCGCGCGCCCCTTCGCGTGCCGACCCCGGACGAGGACTCGTGTATCGGCTGTCGGACCTGCATGGAGGCCTGCCCTGAGGACATCGACCTCTCGGACCCGGACGCCGATATGGGTGCCTGCACCCAGTGTCTCAAGTGCTGCGTCGATTGCCCGGAGGGGGCGGTGGGCGCCACGCCGCTCGACAGACTGGACTGGCAGGCGGACTGACCGCCCCGTGTCACACCGCATTGAGGAGGACTTCGATTCCTGCGAGACCGGAAAGGGAGCCCAGGGCGGGAGATAGTTTCAAGCGCCTGACTCCCGAATCTCCAGGCATGTCCTTCGGGGACAACAGGAAGGCCGTAGATTGCATGAACACGAGCTGCAAGTTCAACAGCTCGCGCACCTGCGGCTACCCCGGTCGATTGGTGATCGACGCCAACGGCAACTGCGAGGTGGAGTCGGACCGCTACCGCCGGGACCGGTTCCCCTGAGATGGCCCGCCGAGACGTCGCGATCCTGGGCTGTGGATACGTCGGCCTCGAACTGGGCCGCCAGCTGGACGAGTCCCGGGATGTCGTGGGTGTTCGCCGCTCGCCGGACGGAATCGGGGCCATCGAATCGGCCGGGTTCGAGGGAATCCGGGCGGACCTGACCGAACCCGCGCATCGCGCCGAGCTGCCGGACGCCGACGTGGTCGTCTACGCCGCGAGCGCAAGCGGGGGCACGGACGCACGCATGATATATACTGCGGCGCTGGAGGGGGTGATCCGGGCCTATGGCGGCCGTGCCGAGCCACCCGAGCGGTTCGTCTACACGTCGAGTACGGGCGTCTATGGCGACCACGACGGGGACTGGGTCGACGAGGAAACTACCATCGAGCCGGCGAGCGAGCGCCAGGGGATCCTCCTCGAGGCCGAACGCCTTGCCCTCGAGACCACCGCCGAGTACGGGATCGACGGGACCGTGACCCGGTTCGGCGGCCTCTATGGGCCGGAACGCTATCGTCTCTCCCGCTACCTGGAGGGGCCGGTCACCGAGGGGTGGCTCAATCTGGTGCACCGCGACGACGCAGCCGGGGCCGTCGCCCACCTCATCGAGCGGGGGGCCGGGGGCGACGAAGTTCTGAACGTCGTAGACACGGAACCACTAGATAAGTGGGCGTTCGCGGACTGGCTGGCCGAGGCCTGCGGGACCGATCCACCCCCGAAGCAGACGGTCGCGGAGCGACTGGAGGGGGACCTCTCGCCGGCTGCAGCCCACCGCATCCGGGCGAACAAGCGGTGTTCGAGCGAGCGTCTGGAGTCCCTCGGCTACGAGTTCGCGTATCCGACCGCACGCGAGGGGTATCGACCCGCGATCGAGGCGTATCGTGCCGAAGCCGCCGGGGAGTGAGACTCGCCCCGCCCGGGGCTGGCCAGTCCCTCCGTAGACTGGCCCGCACGACTGTCCTGCCCGTCAGCCCATTCCCAAACTGGTGAAATAGGCTCGCTGGGGCCGCTCGGCGATCCGATCGAGATCACTCCTGCTCGTGATTCCATCAGCCAGGCCAGCCAGCAGGTCGCCCCTGAGCGTTACCCAGTTCGACTCCAGAAGCGTCCGCTCGGTGTCGGTCGCGGGCAGCCAGTGAGAGTCGCCGAGCGAGTCGGTCGCGCTCGCCGCGGCGATGGCGATTGCCGTCGTCCCGTCCGGAATCCGGTCGAGTGCCGGCCCGATACCGGTCAACAGATCGGTCGGCAACGCGATCAGGGCGAGGTCGGGAACCGTGGACAGGGCCGCTCGCACCGCGTCGTGCATACCGATTGACCGAGCTACTGCCACTCTCGTCTCCTGTCTGGTCATCTCGCCGGGCGCGAGGCCCAACCGATCCGCTCTGGCCCGGAGCGCATCGACGTCCGAGAGGGGACAGTCGTAGGCCACGAGTTCGTCCTCAGGCGCGACCACTCCGTATCCGGGCGAGAGGAGCCGCCACGTGACCTCGGTCACTGCCTCGATGTCGGCGACTGCGGCCTCGATCCGGACGTGTTCGCGACCGGTATAGAGCTCGACCGCGGGCGCCGCGGCCTCGGGATGCTCGCCGACGAGTTCCTCGCGAGGGGTCTCATCGATCTCGGGACAGCTCACCGGCCGCTCGTCGAACCGCTGGCGACTCGAGCCCCCGGAGATGACCAGCACGTCCATCGAGCGGAGTTCGCTCGCGGGTTACGAAAAGTTTCGTGTGCGATGCTGCCGCCGTCTCGGTCAGTGGTGGTGGCCGCCGCAGCCACAACCACCCTCGTCCTCGTGGGCGACCGTGCGCTCGAGGGTGAACCCCTCGCCGCGGAAGTCGTCGACGTAGTCGAGACGGACGTCCTCGACGAACTCGCGGCTCGCCTCGTCGATGACCACCCGGAGGCCGTGTTCCTCGACGACGACGTCCGTGGATTCGACGTCGCCGGCGAGCTCCAGGCCGTACGCGACGTCGCCACAGTCACAACCCTTCTCCCGGGCCAACAGTCGAAGCCCGGCATCATCGTCTTCCAGGCCCTCCGCGGCGAGCAAGGTCTGGGCCTTCGAGGCTGCGGTCTCGGTGACTTCGAGGCCGACCGACTCGCCGGCGTCAGGTGTGGTACTCATGGTCATTCAGTTTGTTTCAGCGGGCATAATAGTGACGAAATCGGGGGTTCCCGCGGGACGACTCGCTCATCCATCGCCGCGCTGGCTCACCGATGCGACGAGCATAGCGGTCTCGCAGTCCGGACACGTCCACCGCGACGTCGACCCGAACCCGACCGACCCCCAGGCAACCGTCTGGTAGCCGCAGGTCGGACACGCGAGTTCCCACTCGCCGGGGTCCCATTCCGCCTCGGGGACCAGGCGAAGTCGACCCATCCGCAGACACCCGCCGAATTTGCCCTGGCAGGTCGCGTTCCCCAGCCGCTTTGGCGGGGAGGCTGGGTCGACGTCGAGTACCGGTTGTCTCGTCTCACAGACGGGGCACTCGTAGACGGGCGGGGTCATTCGAAGAGCACCTCCTGGACCAGCTGTCTGAGCGCCCCCCGGAGTTGGTCGGTCTCCGGTTCGACGGTGACCTGTCTGTGGAACGCCCGGGTCCCGGCGGCACGGTCCGTGTTGAGGTTCACGCCGACGACCGGGACGGAGAACCGATCGAGCGCCTCGCGGTACCGGTCCGGGTCCGCGGGAAGCCCGTCGGTGACCACGAACAGGAAGCGGGTGCCCGTCTCGCGCTTCAATCGCTCGCGGGCGATGTGGAGCGTATCGGTGAGCGGGGTGCCGCCGGTCGCCTCCCCATGGAACAGCCTACCACTCGCCTGGCCGGCCGCGACCTCGGCCGACTTGGCGAGCCTGACCTCCTTGTCCAAAAGCTCCAGCACGCTCACCTCGACGTCGACGGTTTCGAGAGCGAACACCAGCATTCCCATCGCCTGTTCGGCCACACGGATGTGGGGCCGCATACTCCCGGATCGATCGAGGACGAACAGGCAGTGGTGGTCGGTCTCGTCCGGCGTCTCCCGTCTGAGCTTGAGGTGGGTGTCCCCGAGGGCGTGTCGGTGGAGGGCGGCCGGATCGAGGCGGCCCCGCCGCAGGTGCCGACGGAGTTGCCGTCTGCGCCGCGTCTGGAACCGGCTGCGGAGCACGCGCGCCAGCCGCTCGCCGTCCTCCCGCGCTGCGGCAGCGGTCGCCTCGTCGGGTTCGGGGTCGTCGGTCGGGAGTATCACGGCGTCGCTCTCGAGGTCCGCTTCGGCCGCGGCGACGGCTGCTTGCAGTTCCTCGAGGTTCGCGACCCGGGCGTCCTGCTCGGTCGACACCGACCGCTCCTCTTCAGCGACGGCCTCCGAGAGGACCGTGTCGAGCTCACTAGTACTAGTGGGCGTCTCCGCCTTGGTCGGCACCTCCATGCGTTCGAGGTTTCTCGCTGCATCCTGGCCGTCGGTCCCGTCGATCCCTCCCACCGTCGACCCGACTCCCGACTCCAGCGCGTCGATCGGTTCGGGGTCGGTCTCCAGCCGCTTTACGGCGTCCGCGGGCATCCCCCACGCGTGGTGGGGATCGGCCTCGACTTGCGCCCGGCCGTCCGCGACGGCGGCCTCGACGTGGGGACGGACGTCCCTGGCGAAATCGACGGCCAGCGCGTTTCGCGCCCGCGGATCTGGCGTCGTCGCGATATCATCGACTGCCTCCTTGAGGGGCGGGTGGACCGATTCCAGGAATCGACGCCGGTCCGCCGCCACGTGGAAGTGATGGCGATCGTCGCCGGGGTCCAGGAGCCGCGCGAACCGGCCGGAGTCGAAGGCCAGTCCGTCGAGGACCCCGAGGGCGATGGCGTCCACCATGGGATAGACGGTGCCCCCGGCCCGGTCCGGGATTCCAGGTCCGGCGGCGGACAGGAGATTGGCCCGGACCTGGGCGAGCCACCGCGCGTAGTTCGGCCACCGGTCCCTGATGGCTGCCTCGACCGCGCCGTCCTCGAAAGCGGTCCAGATGCGGCCGACGACGCCCTGCCAGCCGGCCGGTACCTCGTCGAGTCGAGTCGCGAGGTCGACAAAATCCGTATGTCGCAGGTGACCGACCTCGTGCATCACGAGGACCTTCTGGACCAGCAGGTCCCATTCGAGTGGCTCGTAGTCCGTCACCGACTGGGGGACCTCGTCCCCGGTGACCACGATTCGGGGGCCGTCCTCGCCCGGTTCGATGCTGGCCGGTGGTTGACCCGGTGCGACCTCGAGTTGGAGGTCCCACATACCGGTCCGGATCCGCGCGTTCCGCTGGAGGCGGTTCGCGCGCTCCTCGGCGGTGCGGAGCGCGGCCCGTCGGCTCCGGCCACGCACGTGCGTCGCGACGGATTCCGGATCGGTCTGGGGCGTCAGGCGCATTGGAATCGTGTCCTCTCGTGATCCGGAGGCGATGAGGGGCTCGCGGCAGGCCAGGCCTCCGTCATCTAGAGTTCGGCCGTGATCGTATCCCGGATGGTCGCTTTGTCCAGCTTCAGGTCGGCGTGGCCGACCATGACCAGCCGTGCTGCCTCCGCGACGGGCATGAACTCCTCGTCGGGCCCGGCCATCTCGACGGTCTTGAGCAGCTCACGATGGCTGATCGGGGTCTCGAGTTCGTCCCGCCGGTGGGCCTCACGGAGCTGTTCGGCGACCCGGGTGAGGCGCTCGGCGATGGCCTCCTCCACGCCGGTCTCCTCGACCAGCAGCGACGCCTCCGCTTCGGGCGGCAGGTACTCGACGGGCAGGGTGACGAACCGCGACCGGAACGCGTCGTTCATGTCGCTCGTCCCGGCGTAGGTCAGCGGATTCGCGGTCCCGACGAACCGGAACTCGGGATGGATGTAGCGGCCGAGGTGTGCCTCGGGGTCCCACTCGACCTCGGCTGGCAGGTCGGTGAGCGTGCGACCCGTGCCCCGGAGGTTGAGTCGGCGCCGACCGGACTCCTCGCAGATGGCGTGCAGGTGTGAGGTGATGTCCCCTTCGGCCATGTTCACCTCGTCGGCGACGAAGATCCAGCCGAAGACGGCGGCCCGGGCGAGTTCACCGAGGATGTAGACGGTGTCACCTCCGACGATGTCCTTCTCGCCGACGAGGTCGAAGACGGTGGTGTCCGCGCCGAAATTCATCCTCGTCACCGGTCGGTTCGTCCGCCCCGCGAGCGTGAGGATGGCGGTGTTCTTCCCGGTGCCGGCCTCGCCCTCCAGCAGCACGGGTTTGTCCATGCGGCCGAGGGCCCTGGCGATGACCTCCTCGGAGTTTCGGGAGTCGGACATCCGGGCTGGATAGTAGGGGGTCTGGACGTCCGGGACCGGCGGGCTCGAGGCCTCGAGGACGGAGAGCCCGTGGACTGTCTCCCCGGTCGGTCGACCCGCCCGGTTCGCCTCGGGCTCGACAGTGACCCGCATACCGGCGAGGTCGTGATAATCCTCGCCCTCGACGAGGCGGCGGCCGTTTGCGGAGGTATCGGTGGCTGTCCCCGCAGGAACCCCGGATGGTCTCGAGCCGTCACCGGCGGTTTGCAGGTCCTGGCCCGCGACGTCAGCCGCTTCTGTGAGATCTGCGAGATAGTTCAGGACTGGTTCGAGAGCCCGGTCCTCGGCCTCGACCGTGATCGTTTCCTCGCCGGCGTCGTCGGCGATGGTGAGCTTCATCTACGCTGTGTACCCATCCTCTGGAGCGACCGTTACAAAAACTCTCCCGTCAGCCTGTCGGGACGGGAGAGGCCCCTCGATCGCCCCGACGGTTCAGGGCGAGGGGCGTGTTCGGTGCCTGATCGGGCAAGTTCAGGGCGCTAAGGGATCGATGCCTGGTCGTGCATGGTCAGGGACGGAAAGCGATCGATGCCTGGTCAGGCATGCTCAGGGACGGAAAGCGATCGATGCCTGGTCGTGCATGCTCAGGGCGCGTCCTCCGAGTCGCCCGCCACGCCGCTCCCGTCGGCCTCCGGCCCCACGGGGGTGTCGACCGGCGATTCCGGCATCGCCTCCGCGGACCGCTCGCCCTCGCCGTTCTGGCCGCCGAGCACCCCCTCGGCCGAACGGAGGGTCAGATCCCGTTGCGGGAACGGGATCTCGATCTCGGCCGCCTGGAGTCCGGCGTAGAGTTCCCGGTTGAGGTTATGCACGACACGACCCTCCTGGATCGGCGACCCGACCCAGGCGAGCAGTTCGTACTCCAGGGCGGAGTCGCCGAAGCGGCGGAAGCGGATTCGCGGCGCGGGGGTTTCGAGGACGAGGTCCTCGGCGTGGGCGACGTCGACTGCAAGTGACTCGAAGGCGTCGAGGTCTGTGCCGTAGGCCACGCCGACGGGAACCTTGACCCGCTTGCGACGCTGTGGGGCGGACTGGTTGACGACCTTCCCGGCGTTGAGCATCGAGTTGGGGACCGTCACCAGGACCTCCGACCGGGTGAGCAAGGTCGTCGAGCGGATGCCGATCTTGACGACGGTGCCAGAATCCCCGCTCTCGAGGACCACGAAGTCCCCGAGCTTGTACGTGTCATCGAAGTAGAGCGCGAGCCCGCCGAAGAAGTTAGAGACGGTGTCCTTCGCGGCGAACCCGATCGCGATCCCGGCGATCCCGGCGGCCCCGAGCAGGGGCGTGATGTTGATGTTCCACAGCGAGAGCAGCGCAAAGCCACTGCCGACGATGACCACGAGCGTCCAGACGTTCGAGGCGATTGGGGCGAACTCGACGGTCCGACCCTCCTCCTGGAGGCCCGCGACCGTGCGATTGACGATCTGGTTGGCCGCCCAGGCCCAGGCCACAACCAGGACGGAAAGCGACGGTTTGCCGAAGAACTGGTCGAGCTGTTCGGGCGTGAAGACGCTCGTCGTCGCGACCTGGGTCCCGGTCAGCAGGTAGACCCCGACGAGGAAGACCGAAATGGTGATGGGAAAACGGAGTTCCTCGAAGACGATGTCGTCGATGCGACTCTCGGTGCGGCTCACGAGTCGCTTGGCGAGTCGCACCCCGACCTTCTGGACGAGGACGGCGGCCACCACGGCGGCCCCGAGCACCAGGAGCACGGCCTGGTAGAACGGCAACGCCATGAGGAACCCCTCGAGTTGGGCGATCATTACATGTCATCAGGCGTATACTCCCATAACGTTTCCGTCCCGGCGAATCGTGGCGCAGGGAAAGCCAGTACGGGCCCGAGGTCACGAGCCAGCACGCTGGGTTCAGGTGCGTTCACGTCCGCTCGCGGCCGATTCCACGCTGTCGAGTGACCGACGGGGGACCCGTCTGGCGGGAAGGGGCCCAGAGGTATATAATATATTATATATTAATAGTTGTGGCTTGTCCGGGCGGGACCCCCAGCGGTACGGGATGGAAACAGGAGGGCTGGGGCAGCCGAACGCGGATCAGGTGGTTTCCATCGCGTGGAAGCCCCGTTCGAGGTCAGCGAGGAGGTCCTCGACGTGTTCGATGCCAGCCGAGACCCGGACGAGGGTGTCGGTGATGCCGATGGCCTCGCGTTCGGCCGGCGGGATCGGTTCGTGAGTCATGGCCGCCGGCAACTCGATGAGACTTTCGACGCCGCCCAGACTCACCGCGAGCGTGAAGTCCTCGAGGGCCTCCAGGAACGTCTTCGCGTCGGCCATCTCGCCCTCGAGTTCGAAGGAAAAGATGCCGCCGTACCCGTCCATCTGCCGGGACGCGAGCTCGTGTTGTGGGTGGGATTCGAGCCCGGGATAATGGACGGTCTCGACCCGGGGGTGTCCGTCGAGGTATTCCGCCAGGGCCATGGCGTTTTCCTGGTGGCGCTCCATCCGCAGGGGGAAGGTCTTGGTCCCGCGGAGCAGCAGGTAGCTGTCGAACGGCGGCAGCATGTTGCCCATCGCGATCTGCTGGAGGAATTCGATGGCCTCGGCCACCTCGGGGTCGTCGGTGATGACGGCCCCGCCCACGGAGTCACTGTGCCCGTTCAAGTACTTCGTCGTGCTGTGGACCACGATGTCGGCGCCGCGTTCGAGCGGGCGCTGCACGGCGGGCGAGGCGAAGGTGTTGTCCACGGCGAAGGTCGCGTCGTGATCGGTCGCGAGGTCGGCGATGGCGCGGATGTCACACAGGCCCATGAGCGGGTTCGTCGGGGTCTCCATGAAGACGAAGCGGGTCTCGTCGCGGATGGCCGCGGCCACGTTGTCGGTCTCGGTGGCGTCAACGAAGGAGACCTCTACCCCGAGCTGGCCCGCGAACAGTTCCTCGAACAGCCGCCTGGTGCCAGCGTACAGGTCGTCGAACGCGACGACGTGATCGCCCGGCTCGACCCTGGAGAGCACGGCCGTCGTCGTGGCGGCGGTCCCGGAGGTAAAGGCGAAGGCTGTCTCGCCACCCTCTATCGCGGCGAGGCGCTTCTCGGCGGCGTGGCGAGTGGGGTTCGAGAGTCGGGAGTAGACGAACTCGCCCCGGTCGGGGTCGACGTCGTCGAGGCTGAGGTCGGTGTCCAGTCCCGGAAGGGCGTAGGTCGACGCGAGATGAATCGGCGAGACCACGTCGCCCGGCCCGGACTCAGGGGTCGGATGCTCGCCCGCGGCCACGGCACGCGTCTCGATCCGCCGACGGTTCGAATCCGGCATGGGATGGGCATCTCCGAGCGCGCCGATAACGGTTTCGGGCGGGGGTAATACTCGAGAAAGCAGTCATGCCCGAGGGACATAGCAGTCACCTCGCCGACGGGGTCACGGCCGCAGGGCTACGCCGCAGCTACAGGTCCAGTTCGCCGCCGTAGGTGCCGTGGTGTGCGATGGCCGAGAGCGGCTCACGTGCCTTCCGGCCCTTGAATGAGGACAGCGGCCTCGTGGGGCGACCGAACCCGGCCACGAGCGAGACCGTCATGTCCTCCGGATACCCGAGCAACGAGCGCATGTCCTCCTCGTCGTACCCGGTGTAGATACACGAGCCCACGCCCCGACTCCAGGCCGCGAGTTGCATGTGGGTGATCGCGCGACCGGCGTCGATGTCGTGGTAGCCGTAGGCCGGATCGGTGAGCACCACGACGGCGAAGTCCGCGCCGCCGACCCAGTTCCCCGTCGTGCTGGCTTCCGCCAGCCGTTCGATGTCCGCGGGGTCATCGAGCAGGACGAAATCCCAGTGCTGGAGGTTCTTCCCGCTCGGGGCGAGCCTGGCGGCGTCGAGTATCGCCCGCTTGTCGGCAGTACCCACCGGTTCCTCGGCATATTCGCGGATCTCGAGTCGGGTCTCGATGGCCTCTGAGACGTCCATGGGCGGGCCTACAGCCGCCCGGGAGTTAGGGTTTCGCCCACTGTCGGGAACACGGTGGACCGACCGCGGGCTCCCGGGTCCAGGCCGGTCAGTTCCAGGGTGCGGCGTCGAAGTCGACCAGCCGACGCTCCTCGTCGATGCCATCGATTCGCTCGATCTCTTCCTCGCGCAGGTCGAGGTCCAGGGCGGCGTAGTTTTCCTCGATGTGCGGGCCCGCCGACTTCGGGATGGGGACGACGTTTTCCTTCGCGAGAAGCCAGGCGAGCGAGACCTGTCCCGGGGTGGCGTCGCGGGCGGCCGCGATCTCCTGGATGACGGGGATTTCTGCCACCTGCCCCTTGGCCACCGGCGAGTAGGCCACCAGCCAGTGGTCCGCTTCCACGGCGTACTCGTGGAGTTCGGATTGTTGCAAGAGCGGATGCATCTCGACCTGGTGGGCGAGGATCGGCCGGTCGAGTACCTCCAGGGCCTCATCGAGCAGGGGAACCGTGAAATTCGAGAGTCCGATATGCCGGACGTGGCCGTCGTCCTGGAGTTCGGCGAGGGCCGCGAGGGTCTCGTCGGGATCGTAGGTCCGGATCGGCCAGTGGACGTACAACAGATCGATGGTCTCGACACCCAGCCGGCGACGGCTCTCAGCCGTCGACCGGAGCACGTCCTCGTAGGCCAAGTTGCGGGTCGAGAGTTTCGTCGCGAGGAAGACGCCCTCGCGGTCGAGGTCGGCAGCCTCGATACCCGTCCCCACTGCGCCCTCGTTGTCATAGCCCTGTGCGGTGTCCACGTGCCGATAGCCCACCTCGAGGGCGCGCCGAACGCTTTCCCGGCAGGTGTCCGGATCGGTGATGTCGTAGGTGCCGAAGCCGATCCGGGGGATATCCGCGACCATGGGCCGCGTTCGCAGGCCTCGGCAAAAGAGCCGGGGGTCGAGCGGGAGGCGGGATCACCGTCGGCCGCGACCGGCGACAAATCGATCCTGGCCCACTCAGAGTCGCTTGTTCCACTCGTCCGTCGAGAACTTCGACTGGGCCAGTCGCCGCGCTGTCTCTATGGTCTCCTCGTCCAGCGAGCCCGGCTCGCCGCCGTAGGTCTCGGCGAAGGTCTCTTTGAGCGACTCGATCACCTCCTCGCGATCCGCGTCGATGTGCTCGCGCATGACCGCCACCCGCTTTTCGGCTGACCTGACTGCCTTGTCCGAGACCTTCTCCTCCCCGATGCGGAGCGCACTGAGCATCGCCTCGATGTCGAGGTCGTAGCTCATCGTGGTGTGATGGAGCACCGCGTGCTCCGACCGGAGCTGGGCCGAACCGCCGATCTTCCCCTCGGGATGGGTGATATCGTTCAGGGGTTCGTGGGCGACGTCGAGGCCGACGGCCCGCAGCCCGTCGATCACCCACTCGTCGAGGACCTCGTAGCTCTCCTCGACGTCCGCCGGCACGTCCTCCCGCGGCAGATACATCGAATACGTGATGACGTCGCCCGGTTCGACGTACATGGCGCCGCCGCCCGTGATCCGCCGGACCACGTCGACCGACCGTGAATCGACGTAGTCGACGGCCACCTCGTCTTCGTAGGCCTGGAACCGGCCCAGCGGGACCGCTGGCCCCTCCCGGTACCAGAACCGCAGCACGGGCCCGATCTCGCCGTCATTCAGCCGATCGAGGATCACCTCGTCGAGGGCGTGATGCATGGGCTCGCTGTAGGTGCCCTCGTCGACGATGGTGACGGTCATTCCAGGGCCTCCCGGGTCGCGGCCGCGAGGTCCGCGGGCCCGAAGCCGATCAGTTCTGCGTCTACCGTCTCGACCGCGGCCGCGATCTCCCCTTCGCTCGCGTCAGCGGACAAGCCCTGGATGGCCGCTTCGAGGTCCGCACGGGCCTCGGGGGGTTCGAGAAAGAAGTCCCCCGTGATGCGAACCGTCTCGATCGTCTCCTCGTAGGTCGCCGTGACCCGGACCAGCTTCCCGTCCGGGACTTTGACCGATCCTGTCGCTTCCATCGGTTCGTGACAGGACCTCCGTGCTCTTGTGTCCCGCGTTTCCGGGGACCAGGCCCGCGGGAAGACGGGGTATTCGAGGACAGGAACGGGGGCTGACCCCTGGGAGCTAACTAGGTGGCCGGTGCAGGTAGCCCATGGCCAACTCGATCGGGGTGCTGCACCCGGCCGGGCACGACCCAGTCGAGATCGCCGACCTGGCGGCCTCGCTGGGCTACGACCGCTTCTACACCGGCGAGCTGTGGGGCTCGGACTCGTTCGTGGAACTGGCGCTGGCGGCCGAGACACCCATCGATCTCGGGACCGCTGTCGTCAACGTCTACTCGCGGAGTCCCGCGACGCTCGCCCAGGCGGCCGCCACCCTTGCCGCGAGGGCAAGCGGCGACGTGGTCCTCGGGCTGGGAACCAGCACCGAGCAGGCGATCGAATCGATCCACGGGCAGTCCTTCGACCGTCCCGTGCGGCGACTGCACGAGACCGCCGAACTCGCCGGCCGGATCCTCCGCTCGGCGGACCCAGTCGAGTACGAGGGGGAAACGGTGGGGGCTGGCGGCGTTCCCGGCTTCGACGTCGACGTGCCGGTGTATACTGCGGCCCTGGGCGCTGCGGCCAGGCGGGCGACTGGACGGGTCGCGGACGGCTGGATTCCGCACAATATCCCGTTCGACAGGCTCGACGCGGCCTTCGAGACCGTGGCTGGGGCTGCTCGCGAGCGCGACCGGGATCCCGCCGCAATCACTGTGGCTCCCTACGTCCCCGCAGCGATCGACGAGGACCCCGACCGGGCGGAGGCAGCGCTCCGGGGGCACATCGCCTACTACGTCGGGAGCGGGGAGGGCTACCGGCGAGCGGTCGGCGAGGTCTTTTCGAAGGAAGCCGACGCGATCGCGTCTGCCTGGCAGGCAGGCGATCGGGCAGCCGCCAGGGCGGAAGTGACCGAGGAGATGGTCCGAGCGATGGGAATCGCGGGGGTCCCGGCCGAGGGACGGGAGCAGTTCCGGGCCCTCTGCGAGCGCGACGTCGTCGACGCCCCGATCGTGGTCGTCCCGCGGAACGCGACGGAACTCGCCGAGACCACGATCGAGGCGCTGGCCGAGGTCTGTGAGTGAGACGGAAAACGATTGCAACCGAGGATATCGCATAGTATACTAATAGTGCCGTCAGCCGCGGACACCCGCGTCTCGGTTGGCCCTGCGCTTGCCGGACTCGGTTGGCCTTGCGCCTGCCGGACTCGGTTGGCCTTGCGCCTGCCGGACTCGGTTGGCCTTGCGCCTGCCGGACTCGGTTGGCCCTACTTCTGCCGGACCCACTCCTCCACGGTGAACTCCTCGTACTCGGTTCGTGTCTCGATGGACCACGTCTGCTCGTCCCAGTCGGGGTAAAACGAGTCGGCCTCGTACTCGCCCGGCACCCGGGTGAGCACCATCCGATCGAGGTGGGGCTGGAAGAGCGCGTAGATGCCAGCCCCGCCGATGACATACGCGGTGTCGACGCCGATGTCGGCGCCGAGGTAGCCGGCCGCGTCGATCGCCTCGTCCACGCTGCCGACCACGACGGCCGTCTCGACGTCGTAGGACGGGGCCTGGCGGCTCAGGACGATCTGGGCGGCCCCCGGGAGGTCCTCCAGCATCGACTCGAAGGTCACGCGGCCCAGTATGACCGGGTTGTCGGCGATGCGGGCCCGGTACTGGCGTTTGTCCGCCGGCAAGCTCGGCCACGGGATCTCGCCGTCCTTCCCGATCGCCCGGTTGTCGGCGATGGCCGCGACCGAAACGAGTTCCATGGCGGAGGAAGGTCACCGGCTGCATTAATTGTTGAGCCCCGGTCCCGCCGGTCGGACCTCTGTGAGCCATCGTCAGGGACGTGGACAGCACCGGAACCTGGCACCGCCGACCACCAGTGGAACCATCCGGGGAACGCGGCACTGGTCGCCACCAGGGGATTCACCCGGGGAACGCGGCACCCTCCGCGGCGGTTGTTGCCATCAGCGGGGACGTGGCACTGCCCGCCACCGGTGGATTCATCCCCGGGAACGCCCAAGGGCGCGTATGCCGGAATCGGAAGTGACGTTGCCGGACCGTGTCACGAGCGATATCGACCGTTTCGTCGAGGAGGGCGAGTTCCTCAACTGGGACCAGGCCGTCGAGGAACTCTTGACCCTCGGGCTCTCGGCCTACCAGACGGATACCGAGACCACCACCGAGGAGACGGTATTCACTGGCTCGGTCGACGAGCAACAGGACCCCGCCATCTCGGAGGACGACCCGGGAAGCGGCCCGATGTACTGATCTCGCGCCGGCCTTCTGCCACCTGTTCGGTCCGCGGAGCGACGGCTCCGGACCCGGCGAGCGGGTCGGTGCTCGGAAAAGAGTGGTTACTGTGACCGGAGGCCGTCGGTCTCCAGGAGCTCCCTGCTCAACGTACTCTTCCGGTGGTTCGTCATCAGGTGGCTATACACTGCTCGCGCGTCCCGTGCCTCGTACCCGCACAGTGGGCATTGCGTGTGGGCTGTCATACCATCCCATTCCCCGCACAGGTATCACGGCGGCCAGGACCATAGGCGTTATCCAGCCCGTTTGGTAGGTTCTCGCGGTGGATTTCGGCTGCTGCGCTCCAGGATAGTGGCTCCCGTGGACGGATGGCTCGACGACTCACGCTCCTCGCCCACGAGTCAGGAGAGAAGCCGTGCATCCCGTGGAGGAAATCTCCGCACTTTCGACGTTTCCCACCGCCACTGAACCGAGGGCAGGCGGGAGATTACTGTCGCGAGGTCCCGACGCTGTGCTCGGGTTCGGCGGTGGTGCTCGCCTCGCTCGTCGCCGCGACGCCTGCCGCTCTCGCGAGCCGCCAGTGGCCCCACGCGAGCGCAATATTGATGGGGCCCCAGGGGCCGCTCGGGGCCAGTCCGAGTTGGAACAGAACACCCGCCAGATGCCCCCGCCTCGCGGTCCGCCCCGGCCGCAGGATCGAGAGCGCGATCCCGGCCTCGAAAACCACTACCAGGGGTAGCAACAGCCCCAGTCGCGGGACCACCAGAATCTCCCAAAGCGAACCGTAGGCGTCCAGGAGCGCGAGCTCGCCGAACCGCTCGTAGATGCCGGGGTCGGAGACCCAGAACGCGAGGTGGACGAGCGATCCGAGCGCGTAGATCGACGCGATGGCCCAGACGACGAGCCGATACCGGCCTGGCGTGGCGCGGAGGCGGGACATGTGCCGCCAGACGGCCGGAGACGAGATAGCGGATTGACGTGTTTCTCACGTGGTGAGAACGAGCCGGTTCGGGGGTGTCGCGGGGACGTGGGGAAAATCGAAACGGCACCCGACGTACCGGAGGGCCTCGGGATACCTGCACCGGTCCGACGGGCTACGCGATCGTGACGGTTTCGTCGGCCGATTCGAGCAGGGAGACCAGTGTCGTCATGTCGGCGGCCGGGCGGAGGTCGTCCGCGTCCATGTCCCGGTGGTCGAGACAGCGCTCGCAGGCCAGCAACTCGCCGCCGTCGCGGACGAACTTCCGGATGACGCCGTGGGGGTTCACGTCGTCGCCCGGTTCCGCGTCCGGCGCCTCGACGCCATCACCCAGGAGATAGGCGGTCACGTCGTGGCCCTCCGCCAGGGCGGTGATGCCGAGGTGGAAGCCGTTCCAGACGTCGCCCGGGACGTCGGTTTCGACGATCAGACAGAGGTGCATTGGTGGAAGACGGGGTTGGACCGTGAAAACGCCCCCGCTTGCGGCGCCGGGTCCCCCAGCTCAGCGGAGACGGAGATAGCCACCGACGCCCAGGTTGGTGGGGACCCCGAGGAATCCCTTCTCGACCAGGAGGTCGAGGCCCCCGTCCCAGAGCACCAGGATGACCAGCCTCGAGAGGACGCTCGCGGCCAGCACCACGGGTTCCCACCACGTCGATCGGAGTGCCAGGCCGGCGGCCCCGACCACGAAGCCGATCGTGACGAGGACGTAGAGGGCGCTGCCGAGGGTGTCGCCCCCTGTTCGAGGACGCCGCTCAGGAGCCAGGAGTGCCCGTTCGACCCCATCTGCTCCTCGATCTCGACCCAGCGCTGGCTCAAGACGACCTACCAGACGTCCACGAGTCCGTGGAGGCCGAGGAACACCGTGGCCGCCACCCGCACGGAGACCAGTTTCATGCGGCGCTCTCGGCCGGCTCGAGCATCGTCATGATGACTCGCGCGCTGGCGACGCAACACTCGTGAACTCGAAGCGAGCCCCGCCAGACTCGCTCTCGGTCGCCGCCACGGACCAGCCGTGGGCCGCCGCGACCTGCTCGACGATGCTCAAGCCGAATCCGGTCCCGTCCTCCGTGCTCGTATAGCCGGTCTCGAAGACGGTCTCGCGCTCCTCCGCTGGGATGCCCCGGCCGTCGTCCTCGACGTAGAAGCCGTCCGGCAGCGTGCCGACGTGGATGGAGATGGGTTCCTGGTCCTGGCCAGCCGGTCGCCCGTGTTCGACGCTGTTCCGGAAGAGGTTCTCGAAGAGCTGCGCGAGGCGACCCTCGTCGGCGAGGACCGTCGCGTCGCTTTCGACGGTCAGGTCGGCGGCCTCGGTCGAGACGTTCGCCCAGCAGCGGTCGACCAGGCCCTCGAGGGACACCGGCGAGACGTCCTCCACTCGCTGGCCGTGGCGAGCCAGGTCCAGCAGGTCGCCGATCAGCCGGTCAATCCGGTCGAGGGCGTGGGCTGCCGCGGCGAGTTCCTCGCTATCACTCTTCGATCGAGCGTCGGCGAGACGACCGCTGGCGACCGTCAGCGGGTTCCGCAGGTCGTGTGACACCAGCGAGGCGAACTCGTCGAGGCGCTCGTTCTCCCGCTCCAGGGCCGCCTGCTGCTCGCGAAGCTGCGTCCGGGCCTCGATGTTCTCGAGTGCGGTCCGGGCGTGTTCGGCCAGCACCTCGCTCGTCTCCCGGTCCAGCTCGTCGAAGGCCCCGACGTCCTTCGAGCCGGCCTGGAAGACCGCCCGGTCCCCCACCGGGACGGTGAGTGCCGACCGATATTCGGGGTCTGCCGGACTGACGTCGACGGTTCGCAGGTCCTCGACGAGGCTCGGTTCGCCCTCGACGGCGCTCCGCGCTGCCAGATTGTCAGAGGCGTCCAGGGGGACGGTCTCGAAGTACTCCGGGTCGACGTCGAGCGACGCCGTCTCCTGCATCCGGAGCCAGTCGCCCTCTACACTGTCCACGCTCACGAAGTCGAAGTCGAGGATGTCCCGGCCGGCGGCGACCAGCTCCCGGTAGACGGTCGCTTCGGTGTCGGCCCGACCGAGCTGCGTGGCCGCTTCGTGGAGGCGAGTGAGGCGGCGTTCCCGACGCTTCCGCTCGCCGATGTCCCTGACGACGCCGACCGTCCCCTGGAACCCCCCGTCCTGGCGCGGCAGGAGGGCAACGTGGTTCTCGCTCTCGATCCGGTCGCCGGAGGCGGTGAACACGCTCATCTCGAAGGTCGCTTCCGCCAGTTCCTCCTGGGCCAGCAGCTCGGCGATCACTGCCTCGCCGCGTTCGACGTCCGCCTCGGCCATCAGCATCGAGACGTGACTGCCGACGAGTTCGGAGCGCTCGTAGCCGGTGATCTCACAGAGGCGGTCGTTGACGACCGTGAAGTGGCCCTCCTCGTCGAGGGTGTACATCGGGTCGGCGGAGACGTTGACCATCGTCTCGTAGCGTTCGAGCTGTCGCCGGCGCTCCCGGCGCTCGGTGATGTCCCGGACCGAGCCAAGCGCGGCGAACTGGCCCCGATAGGTGATCTCCTGGACGGCGAACTCGCAGTGGCGGATCGAGCCGTCCTTCCGCATCACGCGTGCCTCGTAGGTGGATGGGGCGGTCTCGTCCGAGGCGGCGCGCTTTCGGGCGATCTCTTGGACCCGATCGCGATCCTCGGGATGGAGCAGGTCCCAGATCTCGATGGATTCGAGTTCGGCGCGCTGATAGCCAGTGAGTTCCGTGATGCGGTCGTTCGCGAACAGCATCTCGTCGCCGCTATAGATGTACACTCCCTCGTGGGAGTTCTCGACGACGGTCCGGTACCGCTGCTCGGACTCGTCGAGTTCGAGTCTGGCGCGGTAGTCCGCGACGGCGTCCTGTATCCGCTCCCGGATAGCGGCCCCGTCTCTGGAGAGGTCCTCGGCCCGGACGTATTCGGTGACTCCCGCCGAGACAGCCGCGCTGGCGACGGCCTCAGAGCCCACGTCAGTGACCAGCACGAACGGCATCTCGGCGTGGATCTCGCGGACCTGTTCGAGGAACTCGAGGCCGCCGGTAGGCGTGCGCTCGGTGGCAGCCGGTTCGGCCGCCGTACCCTGGTCGTGGGTGAACCGGTACGCGCTGACTACGGACTCGATCGGTGCCGACTGGACCAACTCCAGCCCCGCCTCGGGGTCTGCAGCCCGCCGGACCTCGAAGCCGTCGTCCTCCGCTAGCTCGTCGGCCAATGCGGCCGCCGGCCCGACATCAGCGCCCACCACCGCGACCGCGATTGCTGCCCTGGGGCCACGGGAGTCAGAACGGGTGTCGGCACCCACCCGTCGATTGCCCATACCTGTCACACTATGCCACGTGTTATAAGGGTTCAGTCCGGGCCACCTGGGGCCGGTTGTGGCGGTGCTCGCGCCGATCCTGGCACGCGACCGACACGCCAACCGACCGAACTACTGGGGCCCGGAAGAGGCAACGTCGCGGGTCGACAGCAGATTCTTGCCGATCGACGGCCTGTGTCTCCCATGGACGAACAGACCAGCGACCCGGCCGGGCGCACCGAGGCCGAGTGGCGAGAGCTGCTCTCGGAGGCGGAGTATCACGTCCTCCGCGAACGGGGGACAGAACCCAAGTTCAGCGGGGAGTTGCTCGAGGTCTCGCAGGCTGGGACCTTCCGGTGTGCCGGCTGCGGTGCAGAACTCTTCACGAGCGACCAGAAGTTCGACTCGAACTCGGGCTGGCCGAGCTTCTACGACGTGCTCGATTCGGGCGCCATCGAGACCGAACTGGACACACGCCACGGCATGCAGCGCATCGAGGTCTCGTGTGCGAACTGCGGCGGGCACCTGGGCCACGTCTTCGAGGACGGCCCTGACCCGACCGGGAAACGCTATTGTATCAATTCGGTCGCCCTGGACTTCGATCCCGCGGAATAGGTCCTTGCCGAACAGGTCCTTCGACCCGGGGGGAACAGCGTTAGTCCGTCGCCGCGTGGATGGCCTGGTCGAGGTCCGCGATGATGTCCGCTCGGTCCTCGAGGCCGACCGAGAGCCGGATCAGGTCGCCTGTGACCCCGGCGGCGACCAGTTCCTCGTCGCTGAGCTGCTGGTGGGTCGTGGATGCCGGATGGATGATGAGCGTCTTTGCGTCGCCGACGTTGGCGAGCAGCGTCGCGAGTTCGACCTCGTCCACTGTGGCCTGGGCGGCGTCGTACCCGCCCTCCAGGCCGAAGGTGACCATCCCGCCGTAGCCCCCGTCGAGGTACTCGGTGGCGTTCTCGTGAGTTTCGTGGCTCTCGAGGCCGGGATAGTTCACCCACGCGACGTCGGGGTGGTCGGCGAGGAACTCCGCGACGGCGAGCGCGTTCTCGCAGTGGCGCTGCATCCGGAGCGGGAAGGACTCGAGCTTCTGGAGGGTCACCCAGGCGTCGAACGGCGCCTGCTGGTTGCCCAGGTCTCGGAGGCCTCTGGCGATGCCCGCGTAGGTAAACGCCGCCTCGCCGAACCGCTCGGCGAAGTTCACGCCGTGGTAGGCGGGATTGTCGTCGCCGATCTCCGGGTATTTCTCGGGGTGTTCGCTCCAGGGGAACGTGCCGCCATCGACCACTACCCCGCCGATGGTGGAGCCCGCGCCGTGGAGCCATTTCGTCGTCGAGTTCCACACGAGGTCGGCACCGTGCTCGATGGGGCGGGCGAGAAACGGGGTGGCGAAGGTGTTGTCGACGAGTAGAGGCGTGTCGTGCTCGTGGGCGATGTCCGCGATGCGCTGGATGTCCGGGGTCACGAGTGCCGGATTGCCGATGGTCTCGATCAGGACGTAGGCCGTGTCCTCGTCTATTGCGTCGCGGTAGCCCTCGTAGTCGAGGGTCTCGACGAACCGGCTCTCGATGCCGCGGCGCTGGATCGTGTGGGTGAGGTAGGTGTAGGTACCCCCGTAGAGCGCCGAGGCGGCGACGATATTGTCACCGGCCGCTGCCAGCAGGAGCGTCGTGAGATCGAGAGCGGCCATCCCGGAGCCGGTCGCCACGGCGCCGACGCCCCCCTCGAGCGCCGCGAGTCGCTCCTGCAGGGATTCGACGGTAGGATTCGACAGCCGCGAGTAGATGTACCCCGGCTTCTCGAGGGCGAACTGCGCGGCGGCATCGTCGGAATCCTCGAAGGCGTAGGAGGTAGTCTGGTGGATCGGCGGCGCTCGGGCGCCGGTGGCGGGGTCTGGCTCGGTACCGCTGTGCACGCTCCGGGTGAACACGCCCGGTTCGGAGTCCTCGCGCGTCATCAGGCCCGGCTTTCGGGCCGGGGCGTATAAACCCCACGAATTGAATCGGCGAGGAATATACATTATAGTAATATTACGAGCGACCCGAGCCAGCATTCCGCCAGCCAGCCGTCGGTCGAGACCTCCCGCGAAAACAGCTCGCCTGTTCCCTGCTGTACTCCCGGTCGCCGACCGTCGATACGTTCAGGCGTCGGCCTTCGTCAGCTCGTAGCCGAGGCGAACCGGCATCAGCGAGAGCGCCCGGATGATCGCCGCCAGCGCCAGGAAGATGCCGACGAGGATGTGACCGATTCCGCCCAGCTTCATCCAGAGCAGGGTCGAGGGGAACTTGTGGATGGTGGCGAGTTGCTGGTTGAGTGCGGCGGAGGCCCGCTCGGGACCGCCGCCGGCCAGGCTGTGGTTCGTGAACTCCGCGAAGAAGGACTCGAGGAGCGGGTGGAACTGCGTCAGCTCGAGGAAGAGCGCCCCCAGGATGAGGAGGTAGCCCACGGCGGCGAAGAGCCCCCCGACCACGAGCATCTTCTTGATGGAACTGAGCGTCGATTCGATCTCGTCCGGCGTCTGCGTATCCGTTGCCATGTGTTGGATCACCATTCGGTTTCGTTTAGTTGGTCGATTACGACCTACTACCCGATATACCCCGGTAACTCATAAAGGTCCGCCGAGTGGGAGGTAACCCGGTTCCTCGCGGGTTACCGGTCGGCAAGGCCCCTGGGCGATCGGGACAGGTCGGGTCACTCGTCCCGCTATCCGGCGATTCCCTGCGAGGCGTCGTGGCGATCCCCGCTGGGTCCCCCAATTGGTATACATACGTTCCCACGTAACACAGGTACACATGGCTTCTTCACCGACCGACGACGGGTCCGCAGCGGAGCGGGACTGGCACAAGGCCCTCGAGCCCGACGAACTCCCCGAGGGTCGGGTCCTCCCGGTCACGTGCGCGGACACGACCGTCGCGATGGTGCGGTACGAGGGCGAGTACGCCGCGCTCGATAACCAGTGCCCACACCAGGGCGGTCCCCTGGGCGAGGGGTCCATCGAAAACGGACTCCTCCGCTGTCCGTGGCACGGCTGGGACTTCTATCCGCTCTCGGGGGAGACGCCGGGAGACTTCGACGACTGCGTGGACACGTATCCGGTCGAGGAACGCGAGGACGGGGTCTACGTCGGGTTCCCCGCCCCGGGGCGCCGGGAGCGCACGGTCTCGGACGTGATAGTCGAGACCCTCACGAACTGGGGTCTCAGGCAGGTCTGGGGCATCGTGGGCCACTCGAACCTGGGCCTGGCGGACGCGCTCCGCGAGGCCGAATCCCGGGACGAACTGACCTACTATGGGGTCCGACACGAGGGCGCGGCCGCGTTCGCCGCCTCGGCGTACGGCAAACTCACCGGGCGGCCCGCGGCGTGTTTCTCCATCGCGGGGCCTGGCGCGACGAACCTGCTGACCGGCCTCTGGGACGCGAATCTCGACGGGGCGCCGGTCCTCGCGCTGACCGGACAAGTCGAGTCCCAGGTACTCGGGACCTACAACTTCCAGGAGGTCGACCTGGAGGCGGCCTATGGGGACGTCGCGGCGTTCGAACAGCCGGTACTCACCGACAGCCCGCACGCCGAACTCGCAACACGGGCTGCGAAAACCGCCATCCTCGAGCCCGGGGTTTCCCATCTCATCTTCCCGGACGAGATCCAGACCCAACCGGCGGACGGAGCGGAGCCGGGCGAACCCGACGGGCGCCTCGCGGACCGATCGATCGCCCCGCCCGATGACGCCCTGGATGAGGCGGTCGACCTCCTCTCGGGCGCGGACCGCCCGGTGATCATCACCGGGTACGGCGCCCGGGAGCACATGGACGCGATCGCCGACCTCGCCGATCGCTTCGACTGCCCGATCCTTACGACGTTCAAGGCGAAGGGACAGCTCCCGGACTCCCATCCCCTTTCCGGGGGCGTGCTGGGCCGGAGTGGAACGCCGGTGGCCAGCCACTTCATGAACGAGTCGGACCTGCTGTTCGTGCTCGGGGCGAGCTTCTCGAATCACACGGGAATCGCCCCGTACAAGCCCATCGTGCAGGTGGATTACGATGCGGCGTCGCTCGGGAAACGGCACAGCGTCGACGTCCCACTGCTCGGCGAGATCGGCGTGACCGTCGACGCGCTTCGCGAGCGCCTGGCGGGCGAGGTCACGGCCGAGAGCCAGCGGGCCGAGATCGCGGACCGGTGGGAGATCTGGCGGGCGGAGAAGGCTACCCGACGCGCGGAGAGACCCGAGCGCGGGGTCAACTACGCGACCGCTTTCGACGCGCTCACGCGGCTGGTACCCGACGACGCCGTGATGCCGGTCGACGTGGGGAACAACACCTACGCCTTCGGCCGGTATTTCGAGCCGGCGGGACAGGCCGTGCTCATGTCGGGGTATCTCGGCTCGATCGGGTTCGCCTTCCCCGCCGCGCTCGGGGCCTGGGCGGCGACCCAGGAGCCGGACTCCGAGTTCGCCGGCCGCCCGGTGGTCTCTGTCTCCTCCGACGGCGGCTTCGGCCAGTACATGGGCGAGTTGACGACCGCCGTGAAGGACGACATGGACATCACCCACGTCTTGCTGAACGACGACGAACTGGGGAAGATCTCCAAAGAGCAGCGGGACGGCGGCTGGGAGGTCTGGGAGACAGACCTGCGGAACCCCGATTTCGCTGCCTACGCGGAGAACTGCGGTGCCATGGGTCAGCGCGTCGAGGCCGAGGACGACCTCGAACCCGCACTCCAGGCCGCCCTCTCCCACGACGGCCCCGCGCTGGTCGAAATCCTGACCGACGCCCAGCCAGTGTAGGGTCTGTCCTGGACCTGGGGCGGGCGGGGACACGACTCAGCGCTGACGCTTGGATACTGGATATACTAGTATAGGGGCGCGGACGGTGGCTGCGGGGCAACCGCCGTGGGAAACCAGTAGCGGGAAGGCGGCGGGGAGTGACTCGACGCCTCAGGTAGTGATTTGGTACCACGACACGTAGGTCGTGATGGAGGAGTCAATCATGCCCGACCCGACAGCCGGCCTGGTCCCGGCAGGCGAATCGAGCCGGCCGGAGTTCCGCACCGTGCACGTCTCGATCGAACCCTCGGCGGCAGTGGATCGGATCTGTGGCCGCCTCAAAGGTTGCGTCGCGACGGAAACGCCGACGGAGATCACGATCCGGACGACCCGCGGCGAGCTGCTCGCGACCCTGAAACCTGGCCAGGGGGAGGATGGAGGGAGCATCCTCCAGTATCGGACGGCACCGGCCTCCCAGACCGCGACCCTGAAAGCGCGGTCGCTGTGGCGGGCGCTGGAGCCGTTCGCGGAGTGACTCCGTCCGGGGGAGGGGGGGTGCCCACCGTTCGCCCGTTGCCACCGCCGTGGACTACCTCGGGTACCTCGTGTCCCTCGACACGGCCGGCAGGCGAATCTATTCTCGATCGGAGTGGCCAGCGGTACGGGTTCCTGGCACGGCTGCTGGAGCATCGTCCACGGCGGTCCAGATGCGGGTCTTCGGACCGGGAAACAATGTGGCACGAGAACCCTCGCTGCTCTGCAACGACGCACCGTGTCACGTCGAGGTCCACCCCGGGTGAGCCTCCTGGGTCGCCACGAGCACTTACCAACGGACGACGGCCCCGCGAGAGAGGTGAGCCTGGCGGGTCCGACGGAACGCGGTTTCGGGGTCGAGGGCCCTATGGGGCTCCCTCGTAGCCGGTGCAATCCATCCAGTGGCCGAATCCCCGGACCACCCGGTCGCCGAGGCAGCCGTCCCGACCACCCCGGCATCCATTGACCGACCGCAAGACCTCGACCCTCGCCCCCGCCCAGAAGACCTATGGGGCAGTTGTCGGCCTGTTTCACTGATGCGCCATCGCCGACTGCTGGCATTCCTGCGGCGAGTCCTCCCCGATGGGGTACAGCCGGTGCGAGGACTCGTCGGGCTGGCCGGCGGCAGCCTGCTCCTCTTCGGGCTCTCCGTCGAACTGTTCACCGCCAACTGGAAACTCGGAATCGCCCTCGAGTGGCTCTTCACCCCGCTGCTCGCCTTCCTCGTGCCGGCCGCCCTGGGCATCGTGTCGCCGCTCTGGTACTGGGTCGGTCGACCGATATGGTGTCGGCTGGCCCGGTCGAGGGCCCAGGGGTCAGTCGTCCGGTCCGGGCTCCGCGAGGCACGATTTCTGCCCGGGTTGGCGGGCTCCCTTCTCGGCCTTCTGGTCCTGGGGCCCGTGACGGCGACGGCCGGGTTCTGGGTGCAGGCCATGTTGCCGCTCGGGTTGCTGATTGGACTGGGGGCCCCGCTCTGGTACTGGATCTTCCGGCCTCTCGGCCGGCAGCTCTTCGCGCGACCGGACCGCAATGGGTCCGAGGATTGGCTCGCAGGGTCGGCTGTCAGGTGGGGGTTGGCGGCGCTGTTCGTCCTCGCCGTGCTGAGCGTTCTGGTCACCGCCGTCGTCTCGCTGCCGATCGTGGAGGTGGGCCAGCCAATAACGACCGGCAGCGGGATGGAGCTCGCGGTCACGGACGTGGAGACCAGGTCGTCGATACGGGCAGCTGACGGCGACCTGATCGACGGCGGCGCGGGGGGCGTGCTTCTCGTCAGAGTCGAAGGCACGAATGGAGGCGACACCCCGAGCGCCGTTCCTGGCGACTCGGTCGGAGACGTCGCGGTTATCTCCGAGACCTGTGAGGCACAGACCTTCGGCGAACCGAGCAATAACTGCAATCGGGTCTACCTGGATGGCAATTTCACCGCTGGAGACCGGGCGTACGCGAACTGGGGGGTCGTGCGTGAACGGGCCGGCGGGAGCGTCGGCCCGGACGAACGACTCGGTGGCTGGCTCGCATATCGGATCGAGGGGCGCTCAGCCGAGGGGTTCGAGGGGATGGTGATCGTCGACGACGTGGGTCGGTGGCGCTTTGGGGTCGATGGGGCGGCCTGAACGCTTCGAGGGGGTGGCGCCTCGAGTAGGGACCGGCGGTTGGGATGTCGAACCCTGCAGGAAGTCGTATGGGTTCGGGCGGATTAAATTCGCATTTCGCCCGAACCCTTCAAACTGATTTTCGGGGGTTTCAGCGGCTCTACCGGGGTTCCACAGCAAGTATGACCGACGACAAAACTCATTTGGAACCAAT
>Ga0207797_1000226_pt1 | contig 42033 bp, 45 predicted proteins | sample PRCRCaboRojoPR_6_FD_187275 | JGI IMG/M metagenome (GOLD analysis project Ga0207797, IMG submission 187275) | Marine sediment microbial community from Cabo Rojo, Puerto Rico - PR CR 10% Liquid 1 (SPAdes) | ecosystem: Environmental > Aquatic > Marine > Coastal > Sediment | place: Cabo Rojo, Puerto... | reverse complement strand
CCGCCCGTCGAACGATCGCCCCCGGCAGGACATCGGGAGCGTCCACCACCTCGCCTTCCGGATCGAGGCCGACCACCTCGACGAGATCAAGGCCGCCCTCGACGACGCCGGCAAGCGCTTCAGCGAGTTCGACCGCGGTGCGTTTCACTCACTGTATACCCGGGACAACAACGGCCTGACGATCGAACTCGTGGTCGACAAATACGCGATCCCCGACGACCGCCGGGGGGCGGTCCTGGCTCTCGCCCATGCGAAACGGGTCGAGGCCGGGGCGGACTTCGTCGACGACGAACACATGGAAGCCGCCCTCGAGGAGCTGGACCTCCCCGTCGAGCGTCGCACGGCCTCGGACGCGCCGACCGGGACCGGCGTCGAGTGACGATGGAGCTGGGCTACTCCATCACGTCGTTTCACTCGCCCGATATCGCGCCGGGCACGGCCGCCGATCGTATCCTCGAACGGGCGTCCGTCGCGGCCAACGCCGGCTACGAGTCAGTTGAGGCTGGCGACCACCACAACGTCCACGGCGGGGGATACCTCCAGAACGTCCCGATGACGGCACGATTGGCGGCCGAGTTCGATCACGTCGCCGGCATGTTCCTCCTCCCACTGTACCACCCCGTGCTCCTGGCAGAACAGGTCGCCACCCTCGACGCGCTGGCCGAGCAGTTCGACCTGTGGTGTGGCGTCGGGCACGGGTCGGAGCAGTTCCGGGCCTTCGACGTGCCGATTCGCGAGCGGGCTCCACGATTCGAGGAGAGCCTCGACCTCATCCAACGGCTTTGGAGCGAAGAATCGGTCTCCCACGATGGTGAGTTCTACTCTGTTGACGATATCGCCGTGGACGGGGCCGACCCGCGGATCTGCATCGGGGGAACAGCCGAACCCGCCGTGAACCGGGCCGGTCGCCTCGGCGATGCCTGGGTCGCCAACGCGGACGTTTCGTTGGACGCCATTCGGGAACGGATCGGCTGGCTCGAGACCGCCGGCGGCGGGGACGTCATCGTCCGACGGGACGCGATGGTTCTCGACGACGATTCGGCGGCCAAAGCCCGGGCGACCGCCCTCCTCGAGGGCGGCTATCGGGGGTGGCCAGCGGACGCCGACTGGCTCCTCGCCGGCAGCCCCGAAACGGTGGCGGCGGACCTCGCCGATCTGCAGGCGGCGGGGGCCGAATCCGTCGTGGTCCGCCCGATGACCGACGAGGAGGCCATGGCCACCTTGCAGGGCGTCGCCCGCGCCCGCGAACTGCTCTAACCCCTCACCCGCGGATAAACAGTTAATGCCGGGTCGCCGCAATCGGGAAGCATGGCCCAACAGCCGGATCTCGGCACCGACACCAGCGGCAGCGAACGCCTCCACCGTGACGGCCTCGACGTCTTCCCCGGCGGCGTCTCGCACAACGTCCGATACGCCGACCCGTACCCGATCTACCTCGAGGAGTCCGAGGGACCGTTCGTCCGCGACGTGGATGGCAACGAATACGTCGACCTCTGGAACGACCACGGAGCGAGCCTGCTCGGCCACGCCCCACCGTCCGTCGTCGAGGCGGTCCAGGCCCAGGCCGAGGAGGGGTTGCACTTCGGCGCCGCGAACGAGCCGGCCCTCGAGCTCGGTCGCCGCGTCATCGACTGGGTGCCCTCAGCCGAACGCATGCGCTACTGCGTCACCGGGACCGAGGCGACGATGTATGCCGTCCGCCTGGCGCGCGCCCACACTGGCCGGTCGCGGATCCTCAAGGTCGAGGGCGGGTGGCACGGCGGGAACACCGACCTTTCGGTGGCCGTCCACGCGCCGTTCGACGCACCGACATCGAATGGGCTACCGCCGGGGGCGGCTGACCACTGCCACGCGTTCGAACTCAACGACCGCGACTCGGTCGCGGAACTGTTCGAGGAATACCGTGGCGAGATCGCGGCCGCCATCGTCGACCCCCGGCAGGCCGGGACGGAACCGGCGAACGACTTCCTCGAGTTCCTCGTCGACACCTGCGAGGATGACGGCGCGCTGTTCATTTTCGACGAGGTGGTGACGGGCTTCCGGGTCGCCCCCGGGATGTACCAGTCCCGCGTTGGGATCACGCCCGATCTGACGACCATGGGCAAGATCGTCGGTGGCGGGATGCCGGTCGGGGCGCTGGCGGGCCGGGCCGACCTCTTCGAACCGGCACGACCGGACAACGACACGTCGCCGAGCGAGCGCGTGCTGGCGGGTGGCGGGACGTTCTCGACCGACCCGCTCACGGCCGCCGCCGGGCTCGCGACGCTCGACGTCATCGAGAACGAGCCGGTTTACGACCACACCGAGGCGCTCGGCGAGCACCTCCGGGATGGTCTCGACGCGGCATTCGAGGAGGCCGGCGTGAACGGCCAGACTCTCGGCTTCAGCTCGCTGATCCAGCCCGTCTTCAACGCCGATCGGGCGTTGAACTCGCCGACCGACGTCAAGGAGGCCACGGACGGTGCGGCCGTCGCCGAATACCACCGGCGGCTCCTCGACCACGGTTACTACTTCAACCGTGGGAGCATGGGGAACGTCTCCTACGCCATGACCGAGGCGCAGGTCGACGGCCTGATCGAAGCCACCCGGACCGTCGCCTCTGAGATGAAGGCCGACGGCTACCTCTGAACGCGAAGTAAACACGGCTAAATACCCCATCGCCCTCGGCGGATTCATGCCGGCCGACGCGGGCGAGCGATTGCTGACCGGCCGAGCCGGACGGCTGTCGCTCACGCTCGCCCTCGGGCTGTTCGGCATCAACATCGCCCGGCAGGCACTGCCACCGCTCCTCCCGCGGATCATCGAGGACCTCGCGATCTCGCCGTCGACCGCCGGCTTCGCCCTGACCGTGATGTGGGGGGCGTTCGCCCTCCTCCAGTATCCCGCCGGTCGGCTCTCGGATCGACTCTCCCGGCGGACGGTGCTCGTCGGGGCTCTGCTTGTTGCGATGCTCGCGGGGTGGACGCTCCTGAGCGCCCAAATCTATCTCATGTTGCTCGCGGGAACCGCTCTCCTGGGCGCGGGTGCGGGAGCCTATATCGTCTCGATGCGCCCGCTGCTGTCGGACCTTTACGTCGAGAAACGGGGGCAGGCGCTGGGAATTAACCAGGCGGCCGGCAACGTCGGCAGCGTGGTGGCGGCCGGCGTGGCGATCGTCGCCCTCTCGATCGGGGCCTGGCAGTCGGCGTTCGTTCCCGTCATCGTCCTGGTGGCAGCGGCGACCGTCGGCCTCCACGTCTGGAGCCGGGAACCGTATGTCGTCGAGCGGGTAGAGCTAGACGTCCTCGGCGGAATCCGACGCGTGTTCGGGACGCGCGAGATGCGGTGGCTCGTCGCCTCCTATACGCTCGTCATCTTGACCTGGAACGGCGTCCTGGGGTTCCTCCCGACGTTCCTCCAGGTGGAGAAGGCGTTCTCCCCCACGCTCGCCGGGGCGAGCTTCGCCATCCCGTACGTCGTCGGGATCGTTGCCATGCCGTTCGCGGGTGGATTGAGCGATCGGTTCGACCGACTGCGGGTCGCGGCCGTCGCATCGGCCCTCTCCGGCGTCGGCCTTGGCATGCTCACCTTCGCGGGGTCGGTCCCCGTCATCATCGTGGGCATCGTGGTCTTCGCCGCCGGCCTGATGGCCTATCCCCCGGTGATGCAGGCCCACCTCATGGACGCGTTTCCGGCCGACGACGTCGGCGGCAACTTCGGGGCGTTCCGGACGGTCTACATGTTTATCGCGGCCCTCGGCCCGACATACGTGGGTGTCGCGGCCGAACGGCTCTCGTACGTGCTGGGCTTCGCGAGCATCGCCCTAGGGCTCTTCCTGAGCGCCGTGATCGTCGTCGGACTGATGGCCTGGCGGCGGTGAGGCTTTATCTATCGGGCGTCGAACACGATCCCAACGGCATGGCCAGCGAGCCCGTGCTGGACTCGTTACGACAGGCCCACGAGGAACTGCTCGCGGACTATCGAGCGGTGCTCGAGCGACCTGCAGAGGCCGACCGCCGTGCCCACCTCCGAATCGCGAACGTCGTCACCGACGTCGCCGGGGTGGACAGCTCGGCGAGCGTAACTGAGCGGCTCGATGCCCAGTCAGAGGTATCGGTCAGCCACCGACCCCTCGACCATTTGCACACCGTGCTTTCAGAGGCCTGCCTCGAGGAAACGGACGACCCACTTGGTCGACTGTACGAGGCGACGAGATCGACCGGCGAACGCCGCACAATGGGGCAGTTCTACACGCCGATGCCGGTCGCCCGCGCCGCCACGGACTGGGCGCTTTCGGGAACGGACGAACCCGTCCGGGTGCTCGATCCCGGGACCGGTTCGGGCACGTTCCTTGTCGCGGCCCATCGGACCCTTGATGCGGCTGACGCGGCCGGGACGCTGGTCGGCGTCGATATCGAGGAACTCCCACTCCGGCTCGCGCGCCTTCGCCTGCAGATGCTCGACGACCCTCGACGGGTTCGGGCCCTCAGCTGCTCGTTTTTCGACCTGTCGCCGTCGACACCACCGCCAGCCCACGCGGCGTTGGACGATCAGAAACCCGACGGGCCGATCGGACCGTTCGACGCCATCGTCGGGAATCCACCGTTCGTCCGCGGTGACGAGCTCGAAACCGGATCGGCTCAGTACCGGTCGCATATAGCGGATTTCGGTCCCGACGGGGAGACGCCGTATCTCGATGGCGACCTCGAGATCAGCCACCGGAGCGACGTCTACGTCTATTTCGTCACCCAGGCGACCCGGTTCCTCCGGGACGGCGGCCGGCTGGCGTTCGTCCTCCCCTCGAAGTGGCTGATGAGCGACTACGGCGAGACGCTCCAGCGATTTCTGTTCGATCACTACTCGATCGACAGCGTGATCGATCTCGGCCGAGCCTTCGACGATGCCCTGGTCGATACCTGCCTGCTCCTCGCCGAGCGGCGAACCAAACCGGCCGCCCGTGACTCGAATACGGTTCGATTCGTGGGTGAGTCGGAAACTGCCGACCGGTCGCTCAGCCGGGTCGTCGATCCGGGATCAACGCCGAATGAGTCCGCCGTACGACGCCGTCAGGGCGACCTCGATCCGGGGAAGCTCGATGGCCATCTGGCAGCCCCCGACTGGCTGCTCGATCTCGCCGGCCACGACTCCATGATCACGCTCGATGAGGTCGCAGCCGTGTCCCGGGGGGTCATGACCGGGGCGAACCGGTGTTTCTTCGTCGACCGCGACGACCGAGATCGCTGGAAGATCGATTCACGATTCCTCCGACCCGCCGTGAAGAGCCTCCGGGACATCGAGAGGCCCGACGTTGCCCATACAGATATCGACCGCTGGCTGCTTGACGTCCACGACTACGTGACGGCCCTGGCGGACGACCGACCCTCGGCGGCCACTGTGAAAGCTGCCCTCGAGTCCGACGGATACGATGGATTGCTCGGGTATATCGAACACGCCGAAACGAACGAGTGGCACACCGGGCGGACGTGTGCCAGTCGGCCGGTGTGGTTCGATCTCGGCCGACTTCCCACGCCGGACGCGTTCGTTCCGAAGCTTTTGCGCGAGCGGGTGTTCGTCATCCGGAACACGGCCAAGGCAACGCCATCGAACGCCATCGACTGCCTCGAAACGGACGAAGACTCGACTCTGATCCTTGCCTTGCTCAATACGTCACTCACGCAGGCATTCATGGAACTCCGGGGTCGGGACGAGGCGGGCATGCTGCAGTTGATGACCTACGAGACGGCCGGCCTGCCGATCCCTGATCCGCAGCGGTTCGAGGAGGGGGCTCGTGAGGCGATCACGAAAGCATACGAGCGCTTCAGTACGGGGGCAAGCGATCGGGAGCCGCTCGATCGCGTGGTCCATGACGTGCTGGACCTGGACCTCGAGCTTGAACGGGTCCAGACGACGGCCGCCCGGCTCCGACAGACCCGTCTCGATGGTTGACCACCCCGGTGGCTTTATCCACGGTGGCCGACGAGCACCGATCATGCTGGAGGTCCAGGGTCGGGCCGGTGGGACCTGTCTCACGGGGACGTTGTACGAACGCGGCGAACGACCGCCGACCTTCCGGGGGGCTCCGGACGAGGACGCCCCATACGTCTGGCTTTGCGACGAATTCTATGCCGTCGAGAGCGGGGGCCAGCGCCAACGCATCGACGATCGGGACGTCCGGATCGCCTTCGAGCGTCCGCTCCCTCGGGGATTCGAGGACCGCGACCGGGCCCTCGCCCTCGCGAAGGAGCACATCCTCACCCAGTTCGAACGGATCGGCGTGAACCGGGCGGCCGTCAGCCTCGACGTCGGCGACGCGCCTCAGTAACCCACGGCCGGGCCCCAGCGCACCTCATCGTAGGTCCGTTCCCGATCGGCCTCGAAGGCCTCCTCGAGGGCGTCCTGCAGGGCCACTTTCTCGTCGCGGCTGATCCTGGCCAGTTCGTCCGCCTTTTCGACGGCGGGTGGCGGGCCCTGGGCCAGCGCCACGCCCTGGAGGACCTGCCGGGTGAGCCGTTCGCGGCGGTCCGTATCGCGCGTGAAGGCCCGGGGGGCCTCGATCCGGTAGAGCTGATCCTCGCGGGGATCATATAGCATGCAGAAGGTGACCTCGTAGTCCTCGTGGTCGAGGGCTCGCTCGAGCCCCAAGGCGTCACCCTCGGTGGAGAGGACGCGGTCGGCACCGCCCCGAGAGATGAACCAGTTCGTCGTCGTGAGCGCGTCCGTTCGACGCTCGTCGCCGTCGCGTCGTTCCAGGATCTGTTTGAAGAAGGCGGCGTCGTTGACCCAGGGGGCGTGGCCTCGTCCCGATCGGACCGCCCGAGTGAGCGTCCGTGTTGTGGGTTGTTTGACGAACCCGATGAGCGGGACATCACGGTCCACGAAGGTTTCGACAAGGTCGAGATAGTTCGCCACGACGTCTCGCGGCTGTTCCTCGACGAGGAGGTCCTCGAGCCGGGAGTCACGTCCCTTCCACTCGAGGAGGCCCTTGGGGTAGAGCGGCCCGTCCAGCATGAGCAGGTCCTCGACGGCTTCGGCCTGCGTGAGTGCGTGTTCACTCTCGGCCAGGTAGAGCGCGAGAACGTGGACGACCAACTGCTCGAAGCGGTCCATCCGAGGCGCCTGGAGGATGCGCCGTCGGGCGTAGCCGTTGTCATCGGGAAGCCACTCCTCCTCCTCGACGTCGACCGTCACGTCGTTGGCGTGGACGGTGGCGATGATCGTCCGGCCCCGGTGCAGTTCGAGGTCGGTCGGCTCCCGGGCCATGGCCGCCTGGGCCACGTCGATGACCAGCCCGTTTTTGAACGTCGTCGGATTGATAGTCCCGGAATCCAGCCCGTGGGCCGTCGGGTACGGATCGGCCTGGAGGGCGGCGTCCTCGATGTCGACGATGCGTCGGCGCTGCTCGCCCACCGGTTCGATGACGCGGATGTCGTCGTTCCAGAGCGGGTCGAGGAACTCCCGCCAGACGGTCTGGGCGAAATCGCGGTGCTCGTCCGGGTCGACCGACGGCCTGATCCGCTCGGCGAGACTGACGATTCCGTCGAAATGGACCGGATCGAGCGTCACATCTCGGGGTGGGGCCGAGAGCGATAAAAAGCTACGCGGCCCGGATCAGTCAGCGGAAACGCGTTTGGCGAACTCCTTGCGGACCTTTTCGACCTTCGGGGCGACGTGGACCTTACAATAGGCCTGGGCGGGGTTCTTGTCGAAGTAGTCCTGGTGGTACTCCTCGGCGGGATAGAACCTGTCCAGGGATTCGATCTCGGTGACGACCGGGTCGTCGTACGAGCCACTCGCCTCGAGGGCCTCGACGTAGGCCTCGGCCTGTTCCTGTTGGGTTCCATCGTGCGTGAACACCGCCGACCGGTACTGGGTCCCGACGTCCGGGCCCTGGCGGTTGAGCTGGGTGGGGTCGTGGATCGTGAAGAAGACCTCGAGGAGGTCTTCGTAGGCGATGACCGATGGGTCGAACTCGACCTGAACCACCTCCGCGTGGCCGGTGTCGCCCGAACAGACCGCCTCGTACGTCGGGTTCTCGACGTGGCCGCCGGCGTACCCCGAGGTGACGCGTTCGACCCCGTCGAGCTCCTTCAATGCGGCCTCGATGCACCAGAAACATCCACCGCCGAGCGTGGCCAGTGCCAGATCCTCCGTCATGTCTACCAGTAGGCAGTCCGACCGTATGTAGCTCGCGGAACCGGCGATGCGAAGCCTCCTTGACGGCCGGGTGCCGAGCCGTGGGCATGGATGCGGCGCTGATCGTGCTTGACGGGTGGGCCCTCGCCGATCACGATCACCTCGATGCGGTCCGGTCGGCCCGGACCCCGAACTTCGATCGATACCGCGACGCCGGGGCCTTCGGGACGCTTACGGCCTGGGGGCGGAGCGTGGGCCTGCCCGAGGGCGGCCTCGGCAACTCGGAAGTCGGCCACCTCACGATCGGCGCCGGGCGGATCGTCGAGCAGGCCCACACGCGGATCAACGAGGCGATCGATTCAGGGGCTTTCTTCGAGAACGACGCGCTCGACACCGCCTTTGAGGCGGCCGCTTCCGATGGTCGGGTCCACTTCATTGGGCTCGTGAGCGACGCCGGCGTCCACTCCGACCACGCTCACCTCCATGCGCTCATCGAGACCGCTGCCGATCGGGGGCTGGACGCCGTCACGCACGTGTTTACCGACGGCCGCGACACACCCCCAACGACGGGCCGGGAATACGTCGAGACCCTCGAAGGGGTGATCCAGGCGCACGGCACGGGTGAGGTCGCTACCGTGACCGGTCGGTATTTCGCGATGGACCGCGATGAGAACTGGGAGCGCACCCGGAAGGCGTACCGGGCGATGGTCGACCGCGAAGCCGAATTTCGGGCACGGTCGGCGCATGAGGCCGTCGATTTGGCCTACGACCGTGGCGAGACGGACGAGTTCATCGAACCGACGCTGATCGAGGGCGGCGTCTCGATCAAGGACGGGGATGCGGTGATCGCGTTCAACTTCCGCGCGGATCGGATGCGCCAGCTCGTCCGCCTGCTCACGGATATCGAGCCGGTCTGGCCGTTCGAGACAAGCCCGCCCGACGTCGAGCTGGTGACGATGACCGAGTACGACGAGACCTTCGACTTCCCGGTGGCCTTCGAGGCGCCCGTCCCCGAGGACACGCTCGGGGCCGTTCTGGCCGCGAACGGGAAGACCCAGCTCCGCATCGCCGAGACCGAGAAGTACGCCCACGTCACCTACTTCCTGAACGGCGGCCGGGAGGTGGAGTTCGAGGGCGAACACCGGGAGATCGTCCCGAGCCCACCCGTGCCGACCTACGACCTCCAGCCGGAGATGAGCGCCCCCGAGGTAACCGACCGGGCGATCGATCGCATCGACGCCGACGATCCCGACGTCCTCGTCCTCAACTACGCCAACCCTGACATGGTCGGACATACGGGCGATTTCGAGGCGGCCGTGGCGGCCGTCGAGGCGGTCGACTCGCAGCTCGGCCGGCTGGTGGCGGCCCTCCAAACGGCGGACGCTCACGTGATCATCACGGCCGATCACGGGAACGCCGACGACATGGGATCCGAGGACGACCCCCACACGGCGCACACCTTCAATCCGGTCCCGTTCATCTACCTCGCGCCAGACGGCTCAGACGGGGGGTACGTCGTCCGGCAGGGCGGCGGCCTGGCCGATATCGCGCCGACGCTCCTGAAACTCATCGGGATCGACCGTCCCGAGGCGATGGCGGGGACGTCGCTGCTCGAGCCGACTCACTGATCCACAACCAGAAACCAAGGGCCCGACAGGGCGTCGTCAGCCTTCGACCTCGATCGTGTGCCCACGGTGGACGGCGCCCGTGAGGATCGGGAGCCAGACCTCGAGGACGCCGTTTCGATACCGGGCGGTGATCTCGTCGGGTTCGATCTCCTTCGGGAGTCGGAACGTCCGGTGATAGGTCTTCTTCTGGCCACGGCTCTCGTTCTCCGTTTCGGCCGCGACGTGCAACCGGCCCTCATAGAAGTTGACGTCGATCTCCTCGCGCTCGAAGCCCGGCATCTCGATGCTCAGGACGAACTCGTTGTCCTCCTCGTAGAGTTCGTAGTCGTCAGTGCCGATACCGAACACCCGTGATGGAAGGTCGAAGTCCTGCATCCAGGAGCTTGCTGGTGTGGTTGGCAGCGCCATCCTGGTACACCTCCAGCGCTCACTAAGGGCTGAAATAAGTAAAAAATTACGTGAGTAACGTTATCAAATGAGACGTACGTATGAAAATATCCAATATAATCGCTATAACAGATAATTTCACCGACCGTCGTACTCGATCACACCGCCCACGATCGTTAGCTCGACATCGATCTCGTCGATCTCAGCTGGTAGCTCCCACGGCGAACGGTCCAGCGCGACGAGATCCGCCCGCTTGCCCACCTCGATCGTTCCGAACCGGTCCTCGTCGAACCCGGCATAGGCCGACCCGGACGTGTACGCCCGGAGGGCTTCGGAAACCGACAGCCGTTGGCGTGGATCGGGGGCGTTGACCGTCTGGTGGATCCCGAACAGTGGGTCGAGGGGCATGCAATCCGAGCCGAAGGCCAGCCGCACGCCGGCGTCACATAAGTCGCGATACCGATTGGTCCGACGACGGCGATCCTCGCCGAGCCGCTCGTCATAGAGGCCGCCAGTCCGGGCCCATTTCAGGAAGTTCGGCTGCACCGAGGCGACGATCCCTCCCGTGGCTAGCCGCTCGATGGCGTCGCCCTCCGTCAGTTCCGCGTGTTCGACACGGTGGCGCCGTTCGCCGGGGTCGTCCACGGCTTCGTACGCGTCGAGAACGGCGTCCACGGCCGCGTCACCGATGGCATGCGCCGTTAGCTGAAACCCACCCTCGTGGGCGCGGTCCACGATCGATGCCAACTCGTCCGGCGGGACGACCCACTGGCCCGTTCCCTCGCCGTCGGTATACGGCTCTGAAACCTTCGCCGTCCGGCCCCCGAAGCTTCCGTCGGTGTAGGTCTTGATCGCCCCCACGCGGACCCGATCGCTCCCGTGATTCGACTGCAGGCCCGTTTCCAGTGCCGCGTCGAGATGGTCGGCCCAATAGTTCAATCGTACGCGGATTTTCAACGCCCCGTCGCGGTCGAGAGCCCGATAGACCGATGGAGCGTGTGAGTGGCGAACCATCTCGTGGACGCCCGTGACCCCGTGTTCGAGGGCGTGGTTCTGGGCGGCAAGGAGGAGCTCCTTCGTCACGGCTCGATCGGGTTCGATGGCGCGATAGAGGACGTCGACGGCCTCCTCGACGAGGACGCCGGTGGGTTCGCCCTCCACGGTTCGGACGTCGGCATCGGGCATCTCGTCACGGAACCGCTCGAGGACGACGGTGTTGACCGACGCGACGTGCATGTCCTCACGGAAGGCGACCACGGGTCGTTCGTCGGTCACGCGATCCAAATCGGCCCGAGTCAGGTACCTGGAATCCGCCCAGGTGCTCTCGTCGAAGCCGAAGCCGAGCCGCCACTCATCGCGTGGCTGGACCGAGCGAAGCCGGTCGAGACACTCGTCCGGTCCCTGGGCGCCCCGCAGGTCGGCATGCACGAGGTAGCGCCCGAGCATCTCGAGGTGGGTGTGGGCATCGATGAACCCCGGAAGAACCACCCCCCCGCCTAACTCGACTACCCTGGTTTCCACGCCCTCCAGAAAGCCGACCTCGATGGCCGATCCGATCCGAACGATCCGGCCGTCCCGGATCGCGAGGGCCTCGGCCGGGTCATCGGATCGAGTGAGGGGATGGACCTCGCCCCCGGTCAGAACGAGGTCCGCCGGCTGTGTCATAGGAAATCAAGCGGGCGGGATGCTGTAAATGTTTAAATCAAATTCCATCGAACCCTTGATATAATGGATACCGAGCGGCGGGATGACCACTACCGTCAGCTCGAGCTCATCGTCGAGAACGCGCCGATCGTGCTCTTCGCGTTCGATGCCGATGGGATCTTCGAGCTCTCGGAGGGTCGAAGCCTCGAGTCGCTCGGGCTCGAAGAGGGGGAGGTCGTGGGGAGGTCGGTTTTCGACGTCTACGACGAGAACGAGGAGGTGCTCGCTCTCGCGGAACGGGCGCTCGACGGTGAGGCCTTCGGGACGACTGTCGAGTTGGGCGATCGAGTGTTCGACGTCTGGCATCGACCGACCTTGGACGAGGACGGGGAGCTGGTCCGGACCACCGGCGTGGCCGTGGACGTAACGAAGCGATCCCGTCACGAGGAACGCCTCGAACGGCTCAACGGCGCCTCTCGTCAGCTTTCCACGGCTGAGACCCCGACGGAGATCGCCCATGTGGTCGAGACCATCGCCGATGAGGTCCTCGACCACCCGGTTACCACCGTCTGGGCGTTTGACGAGGATGATCAATGTCTCCAGCCATTGACGGCTTCGAACTGCGCCGCCGAGTCAGGGGCCGGGACTGAGGCCAGTCGGGACGAGATCCCGGCCGGTACCTTCGAGATGGGGGTCTTCGCGGATGGCGATCCCGTGCTGGTCGAGGATTATCAGTCCCTCGACGATGCCGGCACACCGGACTCCGAGCTCAGGACCACGCTGTTCGTCCCCCTGGGTGACCATGGACTGTTGACGGCCGGCTTTTCGGAGGTCCGCGACCTCGATCAGTCGACCCAGGACTTGGTCGAAATCCTGGCCCGGGACGCGGTCGCAGCCTTCGACCGGGCCAAACGGGAACGCGAACTCGCCCGGAAGAATGAACGATTGGAGGAGTTCGCACGGGTGATTTCCCACGACCTCCGAAACCCGCTCAACCTGATCCACGGCCACGTCACCCTCGCCCGGGACGCGGACGACCCCAGCGACCATTTCGATTCGATCGAGCTCGCTGTCGACCGGATGGACCAGCTCATCGAAAACCTCCTCGCGCTGGCCAGAGAGGGCCGGGTAGTCGGCGAGCCGATGCCGGTCGGTCTCTCGAGCGTCGCGTCGTCGGCCTGGTCCGCGGTCGATACGAAATCGGCCGAGCTCGATATCGCGGACGAGGCCCCACCGGTCATGGCCGACCGCGAACGGCTCCAGCAGCTGCTCGAGAACCTCTTCCGGAACGCCGTCGAACACGGCGGTCACGAGGTGACCGTGCGGATCGGCCCCGCCGAGGCGGGCTTCTATGTCGACGACGACGGCGATGGGCTCGACGAGGCCGATCCCGACGAATTGTTCGAGCTCGGCCATTCCTCGACCGATGGTGGCACCGGCATCGGGCTCGCCATCGTGAAGGAGATCGCCGAGGCCCACGGGTGGCGCGTCACGGCCACCGATTCACCCGACGGCGGGGCGCGATTCGAGTTTTCCGACGTGTCAATGCCGTGAGTGCGAAAACCGCCACAGGTTAGGTGCCCCGACCTGTGATCCGCGGTATGGATCCAGCCGAGCTCGCTGATCGCGTCAGCCGGGGTGAGCTCCGCCTCCACGAACTCGAGTCGGAAACGGAGCCGGAGACGGCCGCCGAAGCCCGACGCCACCTCCTCAGCGAGGAGACGAAGGCCGACCTGGCGACGGTCGGCTCCTACGCCTTCGACCCGGCCGATGCCGAGGCGAATATCGAAAACTTCGTCGGGGCGGCCCAGGTTCCGATGGGCATCGCCGGACCGGTCGCGGTCGATGGCGGGGCGGCCTCGGGCGAGTTCTACCTTCCCCTCGCCACGACGGAGGGGGCGCTGGTCGCGAGCGTCAACCGTGGCTGTTCAACGATCAGCCGATCGGGTGGTGCCACGGCCCGCGTGGTGGAGTCCGGGATGACTCGTGCTCCGGCATTCCAGGTAAGCGACGTCGCGGAGGCTGAGGCGGTCGTCGAGTGGGTCCGTGACCACCGCGATCGGCTCACGGCGGCGGCCGAATCGACCACGAGCCATGGCGAGCTGACCAAGATCCGACCGTACGTCGTCGGGGACGCCGTGTTTCTCCGCTTCGTCTACGACACGAAAGACGCCATGGGAATGAACATGGTCACGATCGCCACGGAGGCGGCCTGCGACGTGATCGAGGCCGAAACACCAGCCCGCTTGGTGGCCCTCTCGGGCAACCTCTGTACCGACAAGAAACCGGCGGCGATCAACGCCATCGAGGGGCGGGGCCGGACCGTCACGGCGGACGTCCGCGTCCCGGCCGACGTCGTTGAGGATCGGTTGAACACGTCGGCGGCGGCGATCGCCGAGATCAATACCCGAAAGAACCTGATCGGCAGCGCAAAGGCCGGTAGCCTCGGGTTCAACGCCCAGGCCGCCAACGTGGTCGCGGCGATCTATCTCGCGACCGGTCAGGATGCCGCCCAGGTGGTCGAGGGCGCCAACGCCATCACCACCGCCGAAGCCCGGAACGGCGATCTGTACGCCAGCGTGACGCTCTCCAGCCTCGAGGTGGGGACGGTCGGCGGCGGTACCGGGCTGCCGACCCAGTCCGAAGCCCTCGAGATTCTTGGCTTCGATGGCGGGGGCGACCCGCCCGGGTCGAACGCCGACGGGCTGGCGGAAGTCATCGCCGTGGGGGCGCTCGCCGGCGAACTCTCGCTGCTCGCGGCGCTCGCCTCCCGGCATCTCTCGAGCGCCCACGAGCAACTCGGTCGCTAATCCCACTTTTAGTTTCACGGTGCCGTAGGCGGGGCGTTATTCACCAGGCGGCGCAAGGTTGCACGCTGGAACCCCCAGCGACCCGCCCATGTCATCCCCATCCGACGATTCGGTCTTCGAGCCGCGGCCCGAACGGTGGTTGCGGTTGGCGAAGCTGCTCCTCACCGTCATCCTCCTCGCCATCGCCGTCTGGCGGGCGCTGTCCGGCCTCTTCCCGGCCTAAAGCAGTCGGTACTGGCCCTCTGATTCGGTCACGTCGCCGGCGCGAACCAGCCGCTCGAGGATGTCTCTGGCCGCCTCCTCGGGGACCTCGTGATCGATCGCGAACGAGACGATCCCCGGCTCGGTCGCCGGCTCGAGGGTCCGGATCGCGCTCCGGACTACGGATTCACGCGAGGTCGGACTGCCGGTCGGGGTCGCTGATGGCGGTCGTGATCGGCGGTTCTCGATATCGCGGTCCATCTCGGCGAAGGAGTCGGGGTCGGCTCCCTCCTCCCCGGCCATGCGGTCGGCCATGATCATCGACCGGGCCTCACGGGCGGCCAGTTTGTCATCGGCCCGGGCGAGCTTGCGGAGGCCGTCGAACCGGTGGCGGGTGCCACACCGGGGACAGGTCGTCGTCGCGGGTTCGGACTCGACGATCCAGACCGACTCACAGTCCGGGCACCCGACGACGGAATACATGGTCGTGGGTTGCTCGCCGGCCCCATTGAACCCTCGGTCGAACAGGGGTGTTTACGGTCCCGTCGGCCACAACCGGAACCATGGAGACCCGCGATCTCTCCGAACGGATGGCGACCGAGGTCGTCGACGGCGTGTATCTCGCCCAGCTCGCCGCCGGTGAACGGATGAGCATCCAGCACTTCCACATCGAACCGGGCGCCGAGGTCCCGGTCCACGATCACGAGCACGAGCAGCTCGGCTATCTCTACGAGGGTACGCTGACGTTCGATGCCGGTGGCGAGGAGTTCATCGTGTCGGCCGGCGAGTCATACGCGATCCCGTCGAACGAGCCACACGGCGTCGTCAACCACGGTGAGGATCCCGTCAACGGGATCGATATCTTCAGCCCGCCCCGACTCGACGTCCCCTGGAACGAGGAGTGAGCAGTCAGGCCAGTCGTTCGATGTGGTCGACGATGCCGGCCGCAAACTCGCTGGTGGCCAGCTTCTCGCCGCCCTCGATCTGCCGCTCGATGTCGTAGGTGACCCGCTTGGAGCTGATTTGAGCCTCGATGGCGTCGTAGATCAGGTCCGCCGCGTCGGTCCAGCCCAGGAATTCGAGCATGATCCGGCCCGAGAGGATCATCGCGGACGGGTTGACCTTGTCCTGCCCGGCGTACTTCGGGGCGCTCCCGTGGACGGGTTCGGCGAGCAGCCGGCCGTCGCCGATGTTCGCGCCGGGGGCGATCCCGAGCCCGCCGATCTGGGCGCCACAGGCATCGGAGAGGTAGTCACCGTTCAGGTTCGGCATGGCCAGCACGTTATACTGATCCGTCCGGGTGAGGATCTGTTGGAGCATGTTGTCGGCGATCCGATCGTTGACGACGACGGCGTCCTCCGGCGGCTCGCCGTCGCGCTCCTCCCAGAGCGTGTCCTCGGTGATGACCTCGTCGCCGTACTCCTCCTCGGCGACCTCGTAGCCCCAGTCCCGGAAGGCACCCTCGGTGAACTTCATGATGTTGCCCTTGTGGATGAGGGTAACCGAATCCCGGTCGTGTTCGAGGGCGTAGTCGATCGCCTTCCGGACGAGCCGCTTGGTCCCGAATTCCGTGATGGGCTTGATCCCGATCCCCGCGGGACCCGGGTGAATGGTGTCGTCGAAGCCCATTTCCTGTTCGACGAAGTCCCGCACCTTCTCGACCTCGTCGGTGCCGGCCTCCCATTCGATGCCGGCGTAGACGTCCTCGGTGTTCTCCCGGAACGTGACCATGTCCATCTGGCCCGGGCGTTTCACGGGGGATGGGACGCCGTTGATGTGGTAGGTCGGCCGCATGTTGGTATAGAGGTCGAGCTTCTTCCGGAGCGCTACGTTCAGGCTGCGGAAGCCCGAACCGACGGGCGTCGTGAGCGGACCCTTGATGGCGACGCGGTGCTCCTTGATGGCCTCGACCGTGTCGTCCGGGAGATTCTCGTCGTAACGCTCGCGGGCGGCCTCGCCGGCGTAGACGCGCATCCAGTTGAGTTCTCGGCCGGTGGCGTTGGCGGCGGCTTCGAGGACCTGCTGAGCCGCCGGGCCGACGTCCGTCCCGATCCCGTCCCCGTAAATGATGGGGATGATGGGGTCATCGGGGACGTCGAGTGCGTAGGTATCCGGATCGGCGAGTTCGATCCGTGAGCCGGAGGATGGGACCTCCACTTGCTCGTACTGGTGTGGCATAGACACCTAGTGAATCAAGGAACCCCCGTAAAAGGGCTGCTGTTTCGCGTTTTAACCACCTTTAATGATACATATGAACACGGCCCGCGGAGCAGGGGGACTATTGCCCGGTGGATCCGATTCGCAGCTATGCGAATCATCGTTCATGGCGGTGCCGGAAAGGTCCCTGACGAACCGGCCGCTCGACAGGCGGTGCTGGACGAGGCGGCCGAGCAGGGCCGGGTGGCTTCGTCGCCTGTCGAAGCCGTCGAACGGGCCATTCGCGTCCTCGAAACCTCGCCCCGGTTCAACGCCGGGATCGGCGGGGCGATCCAGAGCGACGGGGTCGTCCGGACCGATGCCGGGCTCATGACCGATGACGGGCAGGCGGGGGCGATCTGTGGGGTCCCGGGCATCGAGCACCCCGTCAGTCTCGCTCGGGTGGTCTACGAGGACACCCCCCACGTCCTCATGACGACCCCGGGAGCGACCGAACTGGCGGAAGCGAACGGCATCGAGACCGACATCGATCTCGTCACCGAGGATTCGAAGGCCCGCTGGGAATCGATCGGGCCGGTCCCCGACGACGTCGACGACCGAGTGGCCTTCGTTCGGGAGGTCTACGGCACCGTTCCCGACGAATCCGACCACGACACCGTCGGGGCCGTTGCCACCGACGGAAACCACCAGGCGGCAGCCACGTCAACGGACGGTCGGTGGATGGCGTTCGCCGGTCGGGTTGGCGACACCCCACAGATCGGGGCTGGCTTTTACGCCGCTGCGGCGGGCGGTGCGAGTGCGACCGGGGCGGGCGAGGCGATCGCGACGGTCGGCCTGACACGGCATGTGGTTGCGCTCCTCGCGTCCGGACAGGCGGTTCAGTCCGCGGCGGAGCAGGCGATCGAGCACTTGGAAGACACCACCGGAGACGAGGCCGGCATTATCGTTCTGGCGCGCGACGGTTCGATCGGCGCAGCGAACAACACGGACGCGATGCAAACCGCCACAGCGGTCGAGTGAGTTTCGACGGACGTCGTACCCGTACAGTTATGCTTGTCGAATTCCATATACATTCCCAATGTCGCCGACGAGCCCCGTCCAACAACCGAAATGCCCCAATTGCGAGGCGTCGCTGATGAACGTCCAGGGACTCGATTTCTGCGATGCGTGCGGCTGGATGCCTGGTCATTGATCGGGTCTGGTCCACAGTCCTCAACGTAAACGCTTTCCCAGCGTTCGGCGAACTACGGCCATGACAGAGGTCGACCTCGACGCCGAGCGCTATCAGAAACATCGAGAGGCCGGCGAGATCCTCTCGACTGTGATGAACGAGGCGGCCGAGATGATCGAGGTTGGGGTCACTCAGCTCGAGGTCGCCGAATACGCTGAGGACCGGATCGACGAACTCGGGGGCGCCCCGGCGTTCCCGGTGAACATCAGCGTCGACGAGGAGGCCTCCCATGCGACCCCTGCCCGTGACGACGAGACTGCCTTCGGCGAGGAGATGGTCTGCCTCGATATCGGGGTTCACGTCGACGGATGGATCGCCGATGCGGCGGTGACGGTCGATCTGAGCGACCATCCCGATCTCGTCGAGGCAGCGGAGGCGGCCCTCGATGCGGCCGTCGATACCGTCCGGGCCGGCGTTCACACCGGCGAGGTCGGGACGGCGATCGAGGCGGCCATCGACGAATACGACTACAACCCGGTGGTGAACCTCTCGGGCCACGGCCTGGGCCACTACGATGCTCACACCGGTCCGAACGTGCCGAATCGGGCGGTCGATTCGGGGATCGAACTCGCCGTGGGCGACGTCGTTGCCATCGAGCCCTTCGTGACCGACGGGAGCGGGAAGGTCCGCGAAGGCTCGAAGGAGGAGATCTACTCGATGGTTGAGGAGAAACCCGTCCGGGACCGTCGAGCCCGGCAGGTATTGGAGACCATCTCGGAGGAGTACCGAACGCTCCCGTTCGCCGCCAGATGGCTCGAGAGCGAGCGGGCCGAGATGTCGCTCCGGCGGCTCAAGATGCAGGACATCATCCGGAGCTATCCCGTGTTGAAAGAGGACGATGGTGCGCTCGTCAGCCAGGCCGAACACACGTTCATCGTCACCGAAGACGGCTGTGAGCTCACGACCGAGGGGATTTTCTGAGTTCTATACCGAAAAATCAGGCGAGGGCGACCCGTTAGGCGTTGTTCATCCGTGTCATCTGCGTCTCGCCGCAGATGGAACACGTGGCGATCCGGTACGGTTCCCGAGAAAACTGGGAGTTTTCGGGCTTTCGGCTCTCGGTCACGATTTCGATCCTGACGTCATGGGGGACATTCTGGTCGCAGGCCTCACACCGTTCGGTGTGACCGTCGACCCCAGGGCGCTCGACGGACATACCCCGACCCACGGGGGAGCCGAAGTTAAACGTTCCCCACAGTTTAACAGCCAATTTAACACGGCCTATCAACATGCGTGAATAAATTAAGCAGGTGTTTAACACGCCGACATCGTCCGGATTCCGGTGCTGCCGGGGTCGATCGGTGGGTAGGCTAAAGGACCCGCCCGCCCCACGGGTGGCATGGACCGGATCTTCGCGCCGTGGCGGATCGAGTGGATCCGTCGCGAGGATAAAAATCCGGATGTCGAAGAGTGTGTCTTCTGCGAACTGCCAGACCGAAACGAGGACCGTGACAACCGGATCGTCGCCCGGAGTTCCCATTCGTACGTCATGCTGAACAACTATCCATACAACCCCGGCCACGTCATGGTCATTCCCACGCCGCACACGGGATCCTACGCCGACCTCGCGGAGGCGGCCTTGCACGACCATGCCCGACTCAAACAGCGGACGTTCGAGGCCCTAGACGCCGGGCTTGAGCCGGATGGGTTCAACGCCGGCCTGAATCTCGGAACGGGGAGTGGCGGCTCGATCGCCGACCACCTCCACACGCATATCGTACCCCGGTGGCAGGGTGACACCAATTTCATGCCAATTATCGGGGACACGAAGGTGATCGTCGAGGCTCTCGACGACACGTACGATCAGCTCTACGAGGCCTTCGCCACTCAAGCCGGAGCGGCGGTCGGTAAGGGAGCCGTCGAGTTCGGTTAGCTGCCAACGAGCAACCGGCCGATCACGACGGCCATGATGAGGAACCCGATCCCGAACGCTGCAGCGGCCGTCATATAGGCACTGGTCGGGCCATCGGTTGCCCGATCGATCGAATCGGAAAATTCGCCGGAGAGGGCCGCCATAACCGCGAGGCTGGCGGTTCCAAGCAACGCGATGACGACCGTAGCCCCGGCTGGGCCACCGGGGAGCGTCAATCCACCACCACCGTCGGCCGATCCCACCGATGTCGTTGCCACCTCGCCGACGGCGATGGCGCCCTTCATCCCGAGCGAGGCGTGGGGGTCGCACTGGTATGTTGCGATGCCGCCCTCCTCGAACGTGTGTGAAAACGTGTAGCCCGCTTCGGCGACCGTGTCGCTCAGAAACGACCCGCCGGACTGGGCGTTGACGTTGTGGCCGCCTCCGTTACCAGTCCATTCCCAGGTTACCGTGGTCCCGGGGTCGATCCAGAGCCCGGCCGGATCGAAGGCGAACGAGCCGCTGTTGCCGTCTGTTCCGACCAAGACAGTGACCTCGGATTCACCCCGGGCATCGAGGAAGCCGCCATCGACGCCATCGAGCCAGCCGCCGAAGTCCGGTCGCTCTTCCTGGGCTCGAGCGGTTCCAGCGGCCCCGAGGGTGAGGGCCGAGCCGGCGAGCCCGGCGGATGTCCGTAAGACGGTTCGGCGTGTCGGTCGGGGGAACGTATCGTCGTCCATCGAATAATAGCCTCCTGCTCGTCGTGGCTGCGTGGCCGAAGCTCACCCGTCGGCGACGTTATACCCTTCGAATGACGCCGATAGGCCCAAGAACGGTGCAGAAGTAGGGCCGGCCGTGTCGAGACGTCAGGCGGTTCGACGCGTGGCCGTGGTCGTCCTGGTCGCCAACCTCCTCCTCGCCCTCGCCAAAGGGGGAGTCTGGTGGGCGAGTGGGAGCCTCGCGGTCGGATCCGAAGCGGTCAATAGCCTCTCCGATACCGTCTACAGCTTTATCGTTCTCGCCGGGATCTACCTCACGACCCGCCCGCCAGACTTCGAACATCCCCACGGCCACGAGCGGATCGAACCGTTCGTCTCGTTGTTGATCGCGGTCGGGATCTTCGCCGCGGGTGGGATCGTCCTCTGGCAGGCCGTCACCTCCGTGTTGACGGGATCATATGCCCCGAACGTGGGGCCGCTCGCCGTTGGCGTTCTGGTCGCCTCGGCGCTGGTGAAGTACGGCCTCTACCGCTACTGCCTCGCCATCGGTCAGAACCGCCATTCTCCCGCGCTCATCGCGACGGCTAAGGACAACCGCAACGACATCCTCACCGCGTCGGCGGCGTTGGTCGGGGTCCTCGGCGCGTGGGCTGGATACCCGGTTCTCGATCCCGTGGCTGCTATGGTGGTCTCGATCGGGATCTTCTATACCGGGTGGGAGGTCGTCCGGGACAACGTCAACTACCTCATCGGCCGGGCACCGCCCGACGAGCTCCGCGAGGAGATCATCCGCCGGGCCCTCGCCCACCCCGATGTCGAGGGCGCCCACGATGTGATCGCCCACTACGTCGGGCCGGAAGTCGATGTCAGCCTTCACATCGAGGTCGAGGGAGAGCGGACGCTCAACGAGGCACACGACATCGAAACGGCCGTCGTCGACTCGATCAGCCAACTCGAGTGGATCGACGATGTCTTCGTCCACGTCGACCCGCGGGAGCTCGGCGAATGGAAGACCGACACTGACGTGGATCGGCTCCTCGACGAGGAAGAAGAGGCCGGCGGGTGAGGCCTGTCACACCGGGCTGGCGAAGGCGTAGACTGTTTCGTGGCCGATGACCTCGATCTCCACGGAGTCGCCCGGTTGGAGACCGTGGTCCGATGCGTTTCTGATGACGAGCTGGTGATAGGCGCCGTCGCGGCACTTCACCGAGTCACCGGTGCCTTCTTCGATAACGTGAACCCGCCGTCGGGTGCCCACGAGATCGCCATACGCCTCCGCCATGAGTTCCATCTTGAGATCGGTGAGGGCGGAGGATCGCTCCTTTTTCATCGTTCCGCCGAGGCCCTTCATGTCGGCGGCATCCGTGCCCGGGCGCTTCGAGAAGCGGGTGATGTTGATCTTCGCCGGGCGTGTTTCGCGCAAGAGGGCCATCGTCTGCTGGTGGTCTGCATCCGTTTCGGTCGGAAACCCGGCGATGACGTCCGTCGCGAGCGTCCAGTCATCGAGTGCCGTATCGAAGGCTTCGACCACCTCGACGAATTCCTCAACCTGGTGCTGGCGGCGCATCGCCCCGAGGACGTCGTCCGACCCCGACTGGACCGGTGCGTGGAGGAAGTTGTAGAGTTCATTGTTCGCCGCGAATACGTCGGCCAGCTCGTTTCTGACGCCGTGAACGCCCTTTGGGTTCGCCATGCCGACCCGCACCCGGAACTCCCCGGGGATGGCACAGATCCGGTCGAGCAGTTTCGGGAGCTTACGCTCGCCCTGGTCCCAGCCGTAAACCCCCGTATCCTGGCCAGTGATCCGGAGTTCGGTGGCGCCGGCGTGGATCAGTGCCTCGGCCTTCCGGACGTTTTCCTCGATCGGGGGCGAGTCGATCTTGCCAGTGGCCCGCTTCGTGATACAGTACGAGCAGTCGCTCATGCACCCCCGGGCGATGGGGAGAATGCCGATCTCCCCGTCGAGAACGGGTTCGGCATCGGGGGTCGTCGTCGGGCACTCACCGTTCCCGACGGCCGACGGCACGTCATCCCAACCACAGACCGTCGCGTCGACCCCGTTCTCGGCGAAGAGGTCTCCCTGGGCCAGGGCCATGCAGCCCGTCACGACCAGATCGGCGGTCTCCGAGGCCAGTTCATCGGCCCGGCGGAGCATTCGGCGTTCGGTGGTTTCGACGACGGTACAGGTGTTGAGGATGGCCACGTCGGCCGTGTCGAGGTCAGCGCGATAATGCCCGGCATCGCGGAGCCGCCGCTCGATCTGGCGGCTCTCGCCACGGTTGGAGGTGCAACCGTACGTCTCGATGTGATACCGGGCCATTCATTCGAATTGACAGCCCGCGCCGACTAAAGGACGACGCTTCCCCCGACGGCAAACGTAACATAATTCGGGGCCCCGTGTCGAGTTCTCACAGCGATGGCCGCCCGCCCTCCAACCCGGAGACGATTCCTTGCCGCGCTCGGGTCCGCCGCCGTCGGCGGTCTGGCCGGCTGTTCGGGGCCGATGACCGAACCAGGCACCGACCGCACGACAGACTGGCCGATGGCCCACGGAACCGCCGGTGGACGGAGCTACTACGAGGACGCTGCCGTTCCCCGATCCGAACCGCAGCGTCGCTTGGACCAGCCCGTCGGCTCGCCGGCGGGCCGACCGACCGTGGCCGGCGGCCGGGTCTTCATCCCGGCCATCGATGCCCTCCATGCGTTCGACCTGAAGGGCGGGACGGCCCGCTGGACGTTTCGCACAGGCGGGAACTTCTGGCCGACACCGCCAGCGATCGACGATGACCTCGCTTTCGTCGGGATGCAGGACGAACCCGTATTGCTCGCCCTGGACACCGCCGACGGGACACCCCGGTGGGACACGCCGCTCGAGGGCGCCGCGACCGTTCCGCCGGTCCTCTATCCCGGCGATCACCGGGTGTTCATCGGGACCGATTCGGGCACGGTCTACTGCATGGCTCGCGACACCGGCGAGGTCCGCTGGCGGGCGTCCACCGGGGATTCCAACCCTGCCGCAATCTGTTATCGGCCGCCGCTACTCTTCGTCGGGACGGCCGACGGGACGGTGGCAGGATTGGCGGCCAGCGATGGTGGCTCCGCCTGGAGCCAATCGCTTGATGGCGGGATACGGGCGATGGCCGTCGAGGACGGCGACCAGCTCTTCGTCAGCACGGCTCCCGGAACACTGGCCAGGCTGTCTGGTGGGGGCGACCTCGGGGAGACAGTATGGGCACGGGAAGACGGCCCGGTCGCCCACGGTTCGCTCGTCCTGACCGAGGACCGGCTCATCGTGACCGACGGCAGCGGTGTGTATAGCTTCGGTCGGGATCGAGGCCGCCCACATTGGCATCTCGAGGGTGATTATCGGGTACCGCCGGCGGGCGCCGGGGATACGGTCCTCGTGGGGACCGACGATCGGGTGGAAGCGTACCGCTTGGACGGCGGGCTGGGCCTCGGCGATATCAGGATCAACGCCAACCGGTGGCGGACTCGAGTCGACGGCGACGTGGTCGGGGGATTAGCCGTTGCCGGTGGGACCGTCGTGGGGCTGGCCCAGCGGGCCTCGGCGACGACGGCGTTCGTCCTCGAACCGACTTAGGTAGATGCCGCGAAGTCATCCATGATTTCGACGCCCGCGGATGCGCCGATTCGGTCGGCCCCGGCATCGAGCATTGCCTCGGCGTCGGCCCAGGTCCGGATGCCGCCGCTGGCCTTGACCGGGAGGTAGTCCGCGAGGAGTTCGACGTCCTCGACGGTCGCTCCGCACTCGGCAAACCCGGTCGCCGTTTTGAGGTAGGCGATATCCGCCTCGACGGCCGCTTCGGCCGCCCGATGTTTCTCCTCGTCCGTCAACAGTGGTGCCTCGATGATCGCCTTCACGGGAATCGGCACCGCAGCAACTACCTCCTCCATGTCCCCTCGGACGGCATCGATGTCGCCGGCCTTCAACCGGCCGACGTTGATGACCATATCCAGCTCGTCCGCGCCGTCCTCCCAGGCCTGCACGGCCTCCTCTCGCTTGATTTCGGTTACGTTCTGGCCGTGGGGAAACCCGATCACGGTCATGATCGTGACCGAGGGGGCGTATTCGGTTGCCTCCTTGGTGTAGCACGGCGGAATACACGCGTTCATCCCGTATGCGAGCGCCTCGTCGAGTGTGTCCCGGACGCCAGCGACGGTCGTGGTCGGTCCGAGGACCGTGTGATCGATCCGGGCCGCGAGGGCCGAGCGGTCCATGGCGGCCCCACGGGCGGCTTGCTAATAAGCGCGGGCAGGCGATCAAAACGCCTATCGGCGGACCATGTAAGGAGACGGTATGGTCCTGCCGGCCGGGTTCGCCCTGCCTCCGCTGCCGTATCTCCTGCTCCTCGGCCTCGGGGTCGGAGCCGTGGGCTATCTCCTCTACCGGCAGTCGCCACCCGTCACTGAACCCGTTGTCCTGGGCCTCGTCCCGTGGATCATGGTCGGCGCCGCCCTCCACGTCCTCTACCAGGTCGGCCGAGCGGCGGCCCCCATCGAACCCCTGCTCGGGACCCCCTCGGTCTATCTGACGACCTTCGTCCTTGCCGGCCTCGTTTGGTTGGGAGCCGGTGATCGAGCGCCGGCGTTCCTCGCCGGTTCGGGGGCCATCGTGTTCCTCGGGGTGGTGGGGCTCGTCTTCGCCGCTCGCCCGGTCAACCTCGGATTACCGCTCGTCGGCCTCTTCGTATCGATCGTCCTGGCGGTCATCGTCTGGCTCGGCCTCCGACGGCTCCGTCCAGCGGTCGCGATCACCGGCTGGGTCGGCCCACTCGTCCTGGTCGCCCACAGTATCGACGGCGTCTCGACGGCCATCGGGGTCGACGTCCTGGGCTTCGGCGAACGCACCCCCGCCTCCCGATTGGTGCTCGACTTGGCGGGCCTGCTCCCGACGGCCGATCTGATCGGCGTCGGGTGGTTGTTCGTCCTGGTCAAACTCGCAGTCGCTACGCTCGTGGTCTGGCTGTTCGCCGAGTACGTCAGGGAGGACCCCCAACACGGGCGGCTCCTGTTGGCCTTCATCGCGGCCCTCGGGCTGGGACCGGGCGTCCACAACCTACTCCTATATACCGTGGCGTGAGCAAGCACGAACCGAGCGCGATGCCAGTCACCGGCGACTACCGTGGATCGCAATGACCGAACTCGCAACCGTCCTACGGGACCTGCTGGAGGGTGATATCGTCGAGCTCGAGCTTGCCGATCGAACCATCCGGACCGAGGTGGTCGGGGTGGATCGAGAGGTCGTCAGGAGCCCGTCTGGCGATCGAGACCGACGGTGCACGATCAGGTTCATGCCGGTAGGCGAGGACGCGAAAGCCGCCGAGGCCGACCGGTATCGCATCACCATCGAGCCCGCTAGCGACGGCTATAGCGTCGGTGACCTGATCGCGGAGGTCTACGTCGAGGCGGAACTCGATTACCGGTCCGAGCCGCGTGGCGAGCTAGTAGGGGTCGACCCCGACGACGCGTTTTGACCCCGTCACCCGCCCCGCCCTCCCGAACGACCCACCATTTTTACCGTCCATCGGAGAACTCCGACGCATGGCCAAACAACCCCATCTCCTCGTCGAATCCGGGGACGTAAACGACATCGTCCTCCTGCCAGGGGACCCAAGCCGTGTCCATCGAATCGCGGGTCACTGTGCCGACGCCACTACCGTCGCCGAAAACCGTGAATACACCGTCATCAACGCCACCTACGAGGGGACTCCCCTCTCGATCTGTTCGACCGGGATCGGGTGCCCCTCCGCGGCGATCGCCCTGGAAGAGCTCGCAAAGGTCGGGATTGAGACGGTCATCCGGCCGGGCACGACCGGTGCCCTCCAGCGGGGTATCGAGATCGGCGACATGGTGGTCGCCACGGGTGCCGCGAAGGACGAGGGCACGACGAAACGATACGAGTCCGCGACCTATCCCGCGGTCCCCGATTTCGAGGTGCTCTCCGCGCTCGTCGAGGCGGCGGGCACCGACCCTGCCGGGGTCCATATCGGCCCGATCGCGACCGACGACGCGTTCTACGCCGAGACGGAGGAATACGTGACGGACTGGGAGGGGGCCGGCCTCCTCGCCGTCGAGATGGAGGCGGCGGCCATCTTCACGATCGCCCGGCACAAGGGGATCCGGGCTGGGGCGATTTGCACGGTGGACGGTAACCTGATCGTGGGCACCCAGAAAGGCGAGACCGAGGACGAGGAGCTCCCGGCGGCCGCCAACGATAACGTCGACCGGATGATCGGCATCGCCCTTGATGCGGTGACCCGGCTGGCGTAACGCAACGCCTTTTCTCCCACCACAGCTACGACGGGCAATGCGAACCGGGCGGCTCCATGCCCTCATCCGTCGCGTTCGGCGGATCGAGCGCCGGGAGGTGCGGGAGTTCCGTCGGTGGATCGAGGATACCGACAATCTCATCCACGTCTCCGTCCTGTTCTTCGTGCCGCTGTTGATCGGCGTCGTCACCCTGTTCTCGAATGCCTTGCCGCAGATCTCGTTCCTCCTGTTCCCGCCGCTGGCGGCCGGGACCTACCAGTTGTTCGCCAACCCGGAGGGCAAGTATTCCTCGCCGATCCGGTTCGTCGGGGGGTTGACGCTCGGCGCGTTCAGCGGGTGGCTCGCCTTCGAGATCGCCCGACGGTTCCTCTACGGGATTCCCGAAGGGGCCTTTCAGGTCCACGCCGGCGCGGCCGCGGTCGCGGTCCTGCTCACCGGGGCGATCACCTGGGCGATCGACCTCGAGGAGCCGGCGGCCTTCTCGACTGCCTTGCTCGTTCTGCTCGCCGAGACCGACACGGTCACAACGATCGTCGGCATCGATCTGTCCGGTAAGATCACCTTCCTCGTGAACATCGCCCTCTCGAGCACCATCGTCGCCCTCGGGTTCGTCGTGTGGCGCCACCAGTTCTACGAGCAGCGTGCCGAGTTCCTCTACGAGACCACCCAGCAGGACGATCACGTCCTCGTCCCCGTTAGGGGTGAGGCCGCCGAGACCGTCGCCCACTTCGGCGCACAGCTCGCCAGCGCGCACGACGCGGGTAAGGTCGTTCTCATGGCGACCGTGAATGACATCGGTGACCAAGGTCCGTCCACTCCCACGTCGATCTCGGTTGGGGACGAGCAGCTCGATGAACCGGCCCGGGCGGTCGTCGACCGACTGGAGCAGCTGGCGGCGGCAATCGAGACCCGTGACGGCGTCCCCTGCGAGGTGGTCGTGGCCAACGCCGGGCCGAACGAATCCCGCATCACCCTCCGGGCGGTCCACGAGACCGGTTGTGACCTCATCGTCACCCCCTACGAAGCGTCGATGGGCCGGCTCTCACCGTTCATCCGTGGTCTTTTCGCCAGCGAATTCGACGTGATCGCGGTCCGGGCCACCTCCGGCCGGACCCGATGGCGACGCATCCTCGTTCCGGTCCGTCGGTCCGGCGATGTCGCCCACGCTATGCTCGATTTCGCCCAACGCCTCGCTGGCAAGAGCGGGCAGGTCGCCGTCTGTCACTGTATCGACACCGAACGCGATCGACGGCGGGCGGAGGGCATGCTCGCCAACCTGTCCGAGACGTTCGAGCGCGCCTTCGAAACTCGTGTCGCCCGTGAACGGATCGAGGATTTCCTCACCGCCAACGCCGCCCACTACGACCTGACGGTGATCGGGTCGAGCACCGAACGCTCCGCCGCCTCGCGGTTCATCTCGCCGCCGACCTTTCACCGGCTGCAGGACATCGACTGCGACATCGCCATCGTCCACCGCGGCTGATCCCCGAAAGGAAGGCGTAAATCCCCGGCGAGCCTCGAAGTCCCTCAATGGCGACACTTCCGGTCGAGATCCTGGTCGGAGTCTATCTCGGTGTGCTCACCGGGATCATCCCCGCCGTCGTCTCCTGGGGTCTCGGGTTCATCTTCAAATATTTCACCGGGGTGAGCATCCCGGCCTTCGCGGTGGTGGTACTCGCCCTCGCGCTGGCGGGGGCCAACGGCGGCCTGCTCGCCTTGACCGACCCGACGGTGACGAGCGCGCCGAACGCGCCAACGCTCGTGACGGCCATTATCGTTGTCCTGATGATTTCGTTGTACTCCCATGCCAAGGGTGACGAGATGGGAGCGGCGATGCCCCGACACTTCTCGCTCCGCGGGCTGAAGAACCGGATGATCTCCAAGGACGTCGTCGAACTCGTCGGCGAGTTCGGCCAGGTCCGGGTGACGCCGGCGGGCGAGGTGGCCGACATGGAGGGCTATCCACCGCTCCCGGCCGACATCCGATCGAAGATCGGCGAGGGGTCGTGGCTCTTCCCGGCGGACGTCCCGATCGGCGAACTCGAGGCGAGGCTGGCTGACAAGCTCAGGAAGGAACACGACCTCGCCGACGTCACGGTCACCATCGATAACCGGGCCCGGGCGACGATCGCGGCGGCACCGCCGTCCAGTGGGGTGTCGAAACGCGTCCCGACGGGCCAGCGCGCGGTCTCGATCGACGCCCTGCTCCCGACCGGACTGGCAAGGGGCGAGTCGGTCCGGCTCCTCATCGACGGGGTGGAGCCAGTTCAGGGGACGGTCTTGAGCGCGAAGACCTACGAGCGGGCTGAACCGGTCCAGGCCGATGGCGGCACGGCCGGGGCTGCCCCCGAGCCTACCCGGTCTCCCGTCACGGACGGGGGGTTGGGCCGGCTCACGGTCGCCGTCAGGCGGGACGCCGCGAACCGATTGCTCGCAACGGAGCGGGCGACTGTCATCGTGCTCAGCCGAGGCACTCGTCGGGAATTCGAAGTGCTCTCGCTCCTCCGGCAGGCGGGCAAGCAGATCCGACGGTACACCGTGCAGGCCGACAGCGACCTCGACGGGGTGACAATCGCCGAGGCGGCCGTGCGCGACACCTACGGCGTCGCCATCCTCGCCGTTCGCCAGGGGGAGAGCTGGTCGTTCGTCCCCCGCGGCTCGACCCAGCTCGCGGCCGGGAACGACCTCTTCGTCGTCGGGACCCGCGACGCCCACGGCCAGTTTGACGGGGTGGTTGCATGACCCAAGCCCCGGTGGCGGCCGTCGATCTCTTCTCCGCCTCGGTCAGCCTCATCGGATTGGCGATCCTCGCGGCGGCGGTGGCCGCCACGGTCGCGGCGATCTACCGGTGGTACGTGAAGGCCCGCGTCCCGGTCGGCCTCGCCGTGTTGGGCGGGCTCGCCATCGTCGCGATCTATCTCAATACCTCGACCGCGCTCGGGCAGGTCATCGGCGGGGCCCGTGGACTGCTCGACCTCGAGACGGCGATGGTCAACATCGCTATCTTCGTCGCCGCCGCGGTCGCCTCCTATGGCGGCAATCTCGCCGGCGACCGGCTGGCCCGCGAGTTCGCGTTGGCGGGCGCCGGCGAGTTCGAGGAAGACGTGGGTCGGTTGGTTCGGGCCATCGGGCGGGCGATCGTCGTGACACTCCCGGACGAGATCGAGGATATCGAGGGGTACGATCCCGTGGCCGAGGCGACGAAATCCGACCTCGCCGGCAAGTCCTTCGTCTTCCCGCGGGGACTGACAGTGGACCAACTCCGCGAGCGGCTGATCACCCGGCTCCGGGAGGATCACGGCGTGGGCCACGTCGGCGTCGATCTCACACGCGACGGAACCGTCGAGTACCTCGCCCTCGGGAGCCGCGCGGCCGGCCTCGGGCCAACCCTGGCCCCCGGGACGGCGGCGACGGCGATCACGGCCGATCCGCCGAACGCCGCCTCGGCCGGCGATACGGTTCAGGTATGGTCCACCGAGGCGGAGCCGAGCCGGGTCCTCACCGCCGAGCTCCGGGCAGCGGCCGACGACGTCGTGACGTTGGCCGCCGACCTTGCCGATGTCGACCGGCTCGATTCCGAGGTGCGTTACCGGCTGGTGACGCTGCCCGCAGAAGCCCGAGTCGACCGCGAATTCGCCTCGCTCCTCAGGAACGCCGACGAGACGATGGATGTCGTCACGATCGCCGAGGGCAGTCCCCTGGACGGCGCGCCCGTCGGCTCGCTCGACCTGGCGGTGATCGCCCGCCGTCCGGCCGGCGGCTCGATCGACGCCATCCCGCCGCGATCGACGATCATCTCGGCTGCCGATACGCTCTACGCCCTGGGCCGACCCGAGGCGCTCCGGCGGTTACAGGCAGGCGCCGAGGCGGAATCCTCTTCATGACTCAGCCGCCAAGCACGGCCATGGAATGGCGACTCTTCGCGGACCTGGCGGAGGCCGCGGGCGATCGGCGCGTGACGGTCGACGTCGCGGATGGCGCGACCGTCGGCGATGCCCTTGACGCCCTCCTCGAGAGCCATCCCCCGCTACAGGAACGCCTGTTCGACGACTCGGGGTCGCTCTACGACCACATCAACATCCTCCGCAACGGCGAGAACATCATGGTCGGCGACGGGCTCGACACCCCGGTCGATTCCGACGACGAGCTGGCGGTCTTTCCCCCGGTCTCGGGCGGGTGATCACCGCGGGCGGCCGGTCCACACCGGCTCGCGGTCTTCGAGGAAGGCATCGATCCCCTCGTCCTTGTCCTCGACCGCGAACAGCTGGGCGAACAGCTCGGCCTCGAATTCGATACCGGCCTCGAGATCCATCCGCGCGCCGGCCTTGACGGCACGTTTGGCGAACTCCAGGGCGACGGGGCTCTTGTCGGCCATCATCCCGGCGAGGTCGTAAACTCGATCGTCGAACTCGTCGTCGGGACGGGCTTCGTCGACCAGCCCGATGTCGGCCGCCTCCTGCGCATCGAGGAGCTCCCCGGAGAGGATCAGCTTCATCGCCTGGCCCTCGCCGACCAACCGAGGGAGTCGCTGGGTCGCGCCGCCGCCGGGCATGATCCCGAGGTTGATTTCCGGTTGGCCGAGTTTCGCCCGCTCGTGAGCGATTCGGACGTCGCAGGCCAGGGCGAGCTCGCACCCACCGCCGAGGGCGTGCCCGTTGATCCGGGCGATGACGGGCTGGCGGAGGTCGTCGATGGCCTCGTAGACCCGTGGGCGTTTCGATGCCTCGCGCTGGGCCAAGAAGTCGCGATCCCGGAGTTCCGTCACGTCCGCCCCGGCCACGAACGCCTTGGCCGTGTCGGCGCCCGTCAACACGACCACCCGGGTATCACTGCCTTCAATCTCGTCAAGCACGGCCATGAGTTCCGCCCGAAGCTGGCCGTTCAGGGCGTTTCTCGCGTCCGGTCGGTCGAGCGTGACCGTCGTGACGCCGCCCTCCCGGTCATCGACGTCCACCCGAATGTGATCGCAAGTCTTCGCGACCGCTTCGACCTCGCTCATGGGCCGGCCTCCGCGGGCACGACCTTGAACCCGTACCGGGTCACGCCCTCCTGGGTGTAGATCCGCCGAACCACCGCGTCGACCCGGTCACCCACGGCGACCGACTGTCCGCCGACGAGGACGACCTGGGCGGGGACGCTCACGCTCCCGCCTGCCGGGCCGTCGAAGGCAACGATCGCGCTGGCGTACGAGCCGCTCCGGGCCTGTTGTTCGATGAACTCCGGCGGCGCCCCACCCTGGGAAATCTCGGTGACGGCCTCGACCGTCCCCGTCCGATCGAGGGCGACCGGTGCGTAATCGCCAAGCGCCCCACAATCGGGACAGGCACCCTCGGGCGGGAACCCGAGTGACCCACAGTCCGCACACCGCCCGGCGATGCGCTGGTGGCGCTGGGGGACGCTCCGCACCCAGGTCGGAACGCTCACGTAGGCGCCACCGCCTTCCGGTGGCCCGCTCGTCAGCTCGCCCCGACGGCGGAGGTAGGCGGGATAGTCCAGGTCCACCTCGCCGTCGAGTGCAAGCTCGACGGGGGCGTTCCCCTCGACGAGCAGCGCGGTCGCGCCGCTGCCCCCGCCGAATCCGACGACGAGCGTCCGATCGAGGTCCCGCTCGAGTGCGGACGCCAACCCGAGCAGCGGGCTCGCCGCCCCCGTGTCTCCCAGCGCCGAAACGGTCTCGACCGCGCCGACGGCCTCGGCGTCGAGGTCGAGCCCCCGAATCGCTCGGTAGGGGAGCCCGCCATCCGGTGCCTGGATCGCGGCGGCCTCGATGGCCGAAAGCTCAACGTCGAGCCCCTCGATGGCTTCGACGACCGTTTCCCGGAACGCCGACCGTTCGTAGGCCGTCACGCCCAACCTCTCCGTCTGCTCGCTCCCACGGCGCCGGAAGCGAAGCCCCGGGGTCACCGTCCCCGAATCGCTCCTCTCGACGACCGCAGCGCCGTCAGCGCCGAGCAGGATGGCGGCCGCCCCGGCACCGGCGGCGTGTTCCTCCGGGTGGTCCGGTGCGCCGCGCGAACAGTCGGCGGCGATCACGAGCCCGGCGCCACCGTCGACCGTCTCCAGGCCCGTCACCAGCGCCTGCGTCCCGGCCCGGGTGCTCCCCCCGAAGTGGGCGGTCAGCTCCGGCTCGATCCCCAGCAGGCTCGACAGCCGGGGCAGGAGGTCACCCTCCTCGACCGGCGGGGTCGTGGTGGCGAAACCCAGCCAGTTGATCTGGTCGGGGGGAGTCTCGCCAGCGTTCATCGCCCGGCGCCCGGCTTCGGCGGCCATGGTCAGGGGGTCCTCGTCGGCATCGGGGACCGCCTTGGTCTCGATCCCGGGTGCATCGAACGCGCCCCACGCCGCCTCGAACTCCTCGCCACCGATCCGGAGCGATGGGGCGTAGGCGCCGACGCCGGCGATCCGGGTCATGCCGCCACCGCCGACTCGAGCACGTGGACCACGACCGCCCCGCCGCTGCCGCCGACGTTGTGGGTAAGTGCCCGCCGGGCACCGTCGACCTGGCGACTGCCGGCCCTGCCCCGTAACTGCTTGAAGACCTCGACCAGCTGGCCGGTCCCGGTCGCCCCGATCGGGTGGCCCTTCGACTTGAGGCCACCGGAGGGGTTGACCGGGAGGTCGCCGTCGAGGGCCGTGACGCCGTCCTCGATCAACGTGTACGCCTCCCCGCGGTCGCAGAACCCGAGGTCCTCGTAGGCCAGTAGCTCGGCCACGGTGAAGCAGTCGTGGAGTTCGGCGAAGTCCAAGGCCGACGGCCCAACTTCGGCCATTTCGAAGGCCTGCCGTCCCGCCTCGATCGTCGCCGGGATCGAGGTGTAGGTGTCGCGCTGGAAGAGCCCGACCCGCCCGCTCGCCGACCCGACGCCGGCCACCCGGATGGGTTCGTTCGAGACGTCCTTCGCGACCTCCTCGCTCGCGATCAGGATCGCGGCCGCCCCGTCGGAGGTCGGACAGCAGTCGTAGAGGTTGAGCGGGCTCGCGACGGTCGGCGCCGACCGGGCGTCGTCGAGCGAGCAGCCGAAGTTGAGGTGGGCGTCGGGGTTTTCGGCCCCGTTAGCGTGGTTCTTGACCGCGACTTGGGAGAGGTGGTCATGGGTGGCCTCGGTCGACTCGAGATAGGCGCTCGCCATCTGAGCGTAGACGCCCGAGAAGGTGGTCCCGGTGAGGCGCTCCCACTCGGTCTCCCCGCTCACGCCGAGCCAATATTTGGTGACGTCGCCGCTCATGTCGGTCATGACCTCGACGCCGCCCGCGAGCACGACGTCGGCCATCCCGCTCTTGACGGCCTGAACCGCCGTCCGGACGGCGGACCCGCCGGCGGCGCACGCGTTCTCCACCCGCGTACAGGGCACGTTATGGAGTCCAACGTGTTCGGTCACGGCCGGGCCCGGGAGGCCGAGCTGTCGGCCGCCGACGCCGAGGGTGGCGACCACCGCCTCGTCGATCGATTCGGAGTCGAAGCCGTTACCGACGCTTTCCACGGCCTTCTCGTAGGCCTCGGCGAACAGTGATCGGTAGCTCTCGTCCGGGAAGGCCCCGAAGGCCGTCTGGCCGGCCCCGATCAGGTAGGCATCTCGCATGGCCGCTCATCGGCGGGCCGGCTGAAAGACGTTCGCCCCGCTGCAGTAGTTTCTTATACTCATCCGGACAGGAACTCCCTATGCCGTATAGCTACCAACCCCATTACTTCGAGGACTTCGAGGAAGGACAGACCTTCCAGAGCGTCGGTCGGACCGTGACGGAGACCGACCTGGTCCTGCATTCGGCCTTCGCTGGCGACTGGACCGAGTTGCACACCAACCGCCACTACGCCGAGGACGAGTACTTCGGCGAGCGGGTGGCGCACGGCCCGATGACGTTCATCCTCGCGACGGGGTTCGTCTACCGCTCGGGCATCGTCGAGCGGACCGTCCTCGCCTTCCTCGGAATGAACTACATGGACATTCCCGCGCCGGTCGGGATCGGCGATACGATCTCGCTCGAGATGGAGGTCGTCGAAAAGAAGGACATCTCGAGCCGCGACGATTCCGGGTTGGTCGTCCTCGACACGGTCATGACCAACCAGGACGGCGAGGAGGTCTTTTCCGGCGACATGAAGTTCCTCATCAAGTCGAAGGAGTAGCCCGTCGCGCATGCTCGAGCTCTTCGAGGGCGAGCCGCGGGCGATCGACACCCACGCCCACCAGCCGACGGAGGAGTTCCTGATCGAGGCCGGCGGGCAGATGCTCAAGGACGCCGCCCACGGGTTCGGCGCCGAGATGGAGACGTGGACCTTCGAGGAGATGATCGAGGAATACCACGAGGCCGGCGTCCGGAAGGCGGTCATGCTCGGGTGGGACGCCGAGACCAATACCGGCAACCCGCCGGTCTCGAACGAGTGGGTCGCCGAGATCAGGGACGACCACGACGACTTCTTCATCGGCTTCGCCGGCGTCGACCCGCTCAAGCCCGACGCGGTCGAGACCGCGGAACGGGCGGTGAACGACCTCGATCTCTCAGGGTTCAAGTTCCAGCAGATCGCCCAGGGCTTCGATCCGAGCGATCCCGCCCACGAGGAGCTCTGGGCGACCATCGAGGACCTCGGCGTCCCAGTGGTCTTCCACGGCGGGAACTCGATGCTCGGCTCGGGCACCCCGGGCGGGCGGGGGCTCAAGATCAAGTACGGGCGGCCGCTGTTGATCGACGACGTCGCGGCGAACCACCCGGACCTGCAGATCCTGCTGGCCCACCCGGCCTTCCCGTGGGAGAAGGAGCAGCTGGCCATCTGCCAGCAGAAGGGCAACGTCTACATGGACCTCTCGGGGTGGATGCCGAAGTACATCGACGAGCAGGTGCTCCACTACGCGGGAACCATCCTCAAGGACAAGGTCATGTTCGGGACGGACTACCCCATGATCCGCCCGGGCCGCTGGCTCGAGCAGTTCGCCGAGTACACCGACTATTCAGAAGAAGTCCAGCGCAAGCTCCTCTGGGAGAACGCCGAGGCGTTTTTCGGCCTCTGATCGCTTCGAATCCTTAATTTCGCCCGGGGTTCGATGGGCGAGCATGGATATCGAGGCATTCTTCGAGGGCATGCCGTTCGCCAGCATGCTCGGCGTCGAGGTCACCGATGCCGAAGACGGCCACGCGGAGGGGTATCTCGAGATGCGCGACGAGCTCTCCTGGAACCAGGACAAGCTCATGGCCCACGGCGGGGTGACGTTCACCCTGGCCGACACGGTCGGAGGTGCGGCCCTGGTCTCGGTCGTCGACCAGCCGGTCCCCACGATCGACATGCGGATCGACTACCTGTCGGCGGCGACGGGCGACATCCGGGCGGAAGCGGACGTCGTCCGGGTTGGGGGCGACGTCGGGACGGTCGACGTGGAGGTTTACTCGGAGGGCGACGAGCTGCTCGCCGACGTTCGCGGCGTCTACAAGACCGGTTAGGCGAATACCTGCGACAGGAGGCCGGCCTGTCCGCGGCGTAATCGCTCGAGGAGGGCTGACTTACTGATGCCCATTTGTGCCGCGAGCTCGCCGGCGGTGACGTCCCGGGGCACCGAGAAATACCCGGCCTCGAGTGCCGCCCGAAGGGTCTCCTCCTGCCGGGGGGTGAGGTCCCACCGCTGGGCGACGGTCACGTCGTCCTCGGCGCCGAGGGCCGAGACGCGTTCCAGGCGCACGCCGACGGCCTCGCCCGCCGTATCCATAACCCCCCGCAGGACCTCGTGGCCGACAACCGCCCCGGTGAAGATCGCGTCGCCGTTCCGGTAGCGAAGTTCCTCGACCATGAAGCCCGCGCTGATCAGCTCGTGGACGACGCACTGGTGTTTCGCCAGACATCGGAAGTTCAGCCGGCCGTTCGAGCGCGAGACGTGGAGGTAGCGGATCCGATCGTCGTCGTCCAAAAACTCGACCAGTGCCTGGTTCTCGGGGCTGGAAAACCGCAGGAGGGTGTTGCCGTCACCCCGGAGCTGTGGGGGGCGGGCATCGATGCTGACGGACACCGTCCGGGACGCCTCGGCCAGGGGACAGTCGTCCCCCTCGACCCGGAACTCGACCTCGAGGCACTCCTCGATCATACATGATCGTTCGGGGTCGATTTATTTAAAACACGTCTATAGACGGGTTAATTGGTTTCGGGGTTCGCGATAAAAGACCTCCATATTATGGACATCGACGAGGTGAAAGCGCAGGCTGGTCCGCGGGCGTTCGACCCCTCGGACGACCTGCCCGAGGAGTATCGCAAGGCCGCCACCCGGATGATCCAGTTCCACGCGAACTCGGAGATCATGGGCGCCTACCTCGAACGCCCGTTCATCCGCCAGGCCCCGAGTATCGACCGCAAGCTGGCCTTCAGCGCCAAGGTCCAGGACGAGATCGGGCACGCCCAGCTGCTCTACCGCGCTGCCGAGCTGCTCGGCGTCAAAACGCGCGACGAGATGCTGGACGAGCTGGCCGAGGGCACGGGCAAGTTCCTCAACTGCTTCCACTACCCGATGACCGAGTGGGCGGAGACGCCGATGATCGCGTTCTTCGTCGACGGCGCCGCGATGCGCCGGCAGGCGACGCTCAAGCGCAGCAGCTGGGAGCCCTACGCCCACGCCATGGACAAGGTGTGCTTCGAGGAGGGCTTTCACGTCAAACACGGCGAGGACATCATGCGCGAGCTCGCCACCGGCTCGAAGGCCGAACAACGCCGCCTTCAGGAGGCCTTCGAGGAATGGTGGCCGCGGATCATCCAGTTCTTCGGCCCGACGGACGACAAGAGCAAACATCACGACTTCTCCAGCCAAGTCGGCCTCAAGCTCATGACGAACGATCAGCTGCGGACCGCCTTCCTCAACTCCTACATCCCCAAAGCCGAGAAGTACGGCCTCGAGATCCCGGACGAGCCACGGATCACTTACGACGAGGAGACGGGCCGGTACGAAGTGGTCGAGGAGGACCTCGACTGGGACGAGTTCTTCTCGATCGCCAAGAACGAATTCGAGCCCGGGCGTGGCCAGATCGACACGCGGGCGGCGGCTCACGACGCGGTCAAGTGGGTGCGCGACGCCCTGGACGGCTACGAGACTTCGACCCGAAGCGGCGCCGCGCCGCAGGCGGCTGACTGACCATGCGCTGGGAAGTCTTCCGCCAGGAAGAGGAAGGGGGCTACCACACCCACTGCGGCGACGTCCACGCCCCCGACGCGGAGATGGCGAAGCTGTTCGCCCAGATCCAGCACGGCCGGCGCAAGCCAACCCACGGCATCTGGGTCGCGCCCGCCGACGAGGTCTACAGCGTCGACGCCGACGAGACCGTCTTCGGGGGGTCGACCGACAAGAGCTATCGGTGGGCGACGGCGTACAACGTCGATGCCTCCCACGCCCAGGAAGTCGCCGACTCCGAGGCCGAGCAGCGGGAGGCCGAGGGCCGACGGGGTGAGAGCTAATGGCGACCGCGACCCTTGGAAACCCGCCCGACCTCTCCGACCGCGAGCGCGCCGCCATCGAGGCACTGCTGTTCCGCCTCGCGGACGACGAGTTCGTCGCGGCCGAGCGCTACACCGACTGGCAGGTCCGCTCGCCCACCCTCGAGTCCGACCTCGCCCTCTCGAACATCGCTCAAGACGAGCTCGGTCACGCCCGCCTCTGGTACGACCTCCTGGAGGACTTCGAGCACACGGAGTCGGCGCTCATCTACGAGCGTGCCGCCGGCGAGTGGCGGCACAACACTATGTCAGAGCTGCCGTTCGGCGAGGGCGACTGGGCCGACGCGGTCGTCCGGACGTACCTCTACGACACGGCCGAGGCGATCCGGCTGGAGGCACTGGTCGAGTCGGCCTATCCACGGATCCGGGATCGCGTCGAGAAGGTCATCCGCGAGGAGGACTACCACCGCCAGCACGCCGAGAGCTGGCTCTCGCGTCTGGCGTCGGACGAGGAGGGCCAGCAGCGGCTCCAGTCGGCGGTCGACCGACTGCTGCCCTACGGACTGACCATCTTCGCGCCGATGGGCGACGTCGAGGCGGACATCGACGACCTCGGGCTCCGGACGGAGACGCTCGAATCCATGCGCGAGACGTGGCTCGACACCGTGGTCCCCCACCTCGAAGGCCTCGGCCTCCACGTCGAGGATGCCCAGCTCCCCGAGCAGTACGACGTCCACCACGAGGCGATGGAACTGCCCGACGAGCTCGGCCGGGATGGGACCCACACGGACAGCTGGGACGAGCTCCTCGAGGAGTTCACGTTCGCCTATCGCGACCTCGGGCGCACGACGACCACTGAGATCATGGCGGACCCAGACGATGTCGAGTGAGATCCCCCCGGACCCGAAGGGGCTGGACGAGTTCGACCGCGAGGTCTTGGGGCTAGACGACGGGCTGGCGTGTCCCTACCCGGACTACTCTGACGGCTCCGCCGAGGCCTCGCTCCCGGCCACCGGCAAGGGGGCCGAGGGCCTCGAGCGCGCTGTCTGGGACGCCCTCTATGCCGTCGAGGATCCGGAGATGCCGATCAGTATCGTCGACCTCGGACTGATCTACGGGGTGACCGTCGAAAACGGCCACGCGACGGTCGATATGACGCTGACCTACACCGGGTGCCCGGCTCGTGAAATGCTCCTGGACGAGGTCGAGACGGCCGCCGCCGCGGTCGACGGCATCGACGACGCCGACGTGCGGCTGGTGTGGTCGCCGCCGTGGTCGATCGAGATGGTCACCGAGGCGGGGAAGGACTCCCTGCGCGAGTTCGGCCTGAGCGTCTAATCATGGCCCGCCGACCCGATCCCAGCGTCGAGACGGCCGGGGCGGACGAACAGCCGGCCTGCCCCTACTGCGGCTCGGAGAACACGGTCCGCGAGCACCCCAAGGGACCGGCGCTCTGCCGGTCGTTCTACTTCTGTAACGAGTGTCAGGAGCCGTTCGAGCGGTTCGGTTAGAGGGCGGGAACGACCTCGTCACCCAGGCGTTCGACACACTCGATCATCCGATCCTGGCCGATACCCGGGTGATAGGTCCGGAGGATGACGTGGACGTCGTCGCCGACAGCGTCGCGATAGGGCTCGAGGCCCTCGAGGACATCCTCGGGCGTGCCGAAGATGGCCTGCTCCTTGAGCTCCTCTACCCGGTCGGCCGGGAGCTCGTCGATCGGTTCGCCGCCGAACCACTCGGCGTACTTCCGCTGGATGTAGAGGTAGCCGTCCTTCATGGCGGCCCAGGCCTCGTCGTTCGAGTCGCCGACGAAGCCGTGCTGGAGGACGTAGATCGTGAAGTCGCCGTCGAGCCCCTCATCCTCGCGGACCGCCCGGATGTCATCGGCCCGTTTCTTCAATCCCGAAAGCGAGAGTGACGAGGGGGCCACCCAGCCGTCGCCGAGCCGGGCTGCCCGGCGGACCGCAGGTTTCGCGCCACCCCCGAGGACGATCGGTGGGGCCTCGTCGGGTTTCGGCGTGACGTCGTAGGTGGCGTCCGCCGGGTGGAACGCGGGGTCGAACCCCAACGGGCCGTCGCTCCAGGCCCCCCGCAGCACCTCGACGGCCTCGACCGTCCGGTCGACCCGTTCCGCCTTCGGGACGCCGAAGCCATCGAACTCCCGCTCGCGGTAGCCGATCGAGAGCCCCGTCGTGAGCCGTCCGTCGGCGAGCAGCGAGACCGTCGCGGCGTCCTCGGCGACGCGAATCGAGTCGTAGAGCGGGGCGAGCAGCACACAGGAGCCGATCTCGATCGCGTCGGTGGCGGTAGCGAGCGCGCCGAGCGTCGGGAGCGTAGCCGAGAGGTAGCCGTCGTCGGCGAAGTGGTGTTCAGAGACCCACGCGCTGTCGAGTCCTGCGTCATCGGCGGCCCGCCCGAGCTCGACGAGTTCGTCGTAGATCTCGGTCATGGAGCGGTCGTCGTCGGGGCGGCGTTGGCCGGTGAACAGGCCGGTTCCGAGCTGCATGGTCAGTAGTCGATCCGGGTGATCTCCTCGACCGGCCACTGGCTGAGGATCTCGACGCCGTTCTCGCGGACGACGACCATCTCCTCGACACGGACACCCTGGTTGTTGGCGGGGGCCTGCGTCTCGACGGCCATCGTCATACCCTCCTCGATCTCGATCGGGTGGTCGTGGGAGACGCCGCGCCAGATGAGCGGCACCTCGTAGAGTTGGAGGCCGAGACCGTGGGCCCAGTGGTTGGTCGTCATCTCCCAGTACTCCTCGGCACCGTACCAGTCCATGTGCTCGCCCGCCGCGTCGGGGAACGCTTCCGCGATGTCGTCCGTCGTCGCCCCCGGCTCGATCCGGTCCAGGACCTCGTAGAGGTTGGAGCGGGCGATGTCGTAGGCCTTCGCCTGCGCCCGGGTTGGCTCGCCCATGCTGAACGTCCGATAGTAACAGGAACGGTAGCCGAGGTAGCCGATGTTGTAGAAGTCGGCGTACACCAGATCGCCCGGCCGGAGCTGCCGATCGGTGGTATTGGCCTGGTGTTTCGGCCACGTGTTCGGCCCGGAGGTGAGGTAGCCCCCCTGGACCATGGCACCGTGGCGCCACAGTTCCCGGACGGCGTCGCCCCAGATCTCCGATTCCCGGGCGCCGGGCTTGGCGTTGTCCTTGATGGCCTGGAAGCCCGCCTCGCAGATCGCGGCGACCATCCGGAGGCACTCGATCTCGTCTCTGGTCTTGATCTTCCGGGCGTCCTCCATGACGGCCGAACACGTCGCAGGGTCCACCTCGACGCCGGCGGCCTCGAACTGCTCGATGAGGGCCCCGTTGGCCACGTCGATCCCCATCGGCGCGTCCGTGACCCCGTACTCATCCATGGCCTCGAGGACCGTCTCGGCCATCTTGCCCGTCAGGAAGTCGCGGGCGGAGTCGCGGCCGGAGGCCCGAGGGACGTTCCCGAGCCCCGGGCAGGCGTAGCGGATGTCATCCAACCAGGGGCAGTTGAAGCGCTCGTTCGAGGCGTGATCGGCGGTGTCCCAGTGGACGATGTCGCCAGCCTCGGTGAGGAGGGTGTAGTGGTCGGCGCCGCTCCCGCCCGTCATCGCCAACCC
>Ga0207797_1000224_pt1 | contig 42107 bp, 36 predicted proteins | sample PRCRCaboRojoPR_6_FD_187275 | JGI IMG/M metagenome (GOLD analysis project Ga0207797, IMG submission 187275) | Marine sediment microbial community from Cabo Rojo, Puerto Rico - PR CR 10% Liquid 1 (SPAdes) | ecosystem: Environmental > Aquatic > Marine > Coastal > Sediment | place: Cabo Rojo, Puerto... | reverse complement strand
AGCGGCGTGCCCGCGTAACAGGTTGCGGATGACGCCCATCGCGGCGCGGACGTCGGTCTGACCGGGAGGGAACTTGCCCTCGACATAGCCCTCGAACGCGTAGACGTTCGGTTCGTTGACCGTGCACCACAGATCGCAGTGGGGTTCCAGCGCCTTCACCGTGTGGTGTACGAATCGTGCGAAGCGATCGACCACGTCGGCGGCCTCCCAGCCGCCTTGTTCGGTCAACCATAGGGGATCAGTGAAGTGGTGAAGCGTGATCATCGGCTCAATACCCCGTTCGCGCAGGCCCTGTGCCATCTCGACGTAGCGGGCGAGCGCGTGCTCATCGAAACGATCGGGCTCAGGTTCGATGCGCGACCACTCAACCGAGAGGCGAAGCGCGTTCAAGCCCATCTCCTCAGCCCGGTCGAAATCGGCCTCTGCATTCTCCCACCAGTTGCAGCAGGCCAAACTGGACGGGGGGTCCCCACTGATGTGGCCTTCTTCTTCCCACTTCCACCAGTTGTTGTTCTTGTTGTCTCCCTCAACCTGGTGAGCGGCTGTGGCAACGCCCCACTTGAAGTCCTCCGGGAAGTGGAATGTGGCTTCTGGCATTGGAATCTCCTTTGACTGTTCGTTTCTCAGGCTCAGCTCGGTGGCTGAAAGGGGCGAAACTGCCCGCCTCGTACTTCCGCTGCCGGCGTGACGATCAGGAAGGCGTCCGAATCGACCTCGTGGACGATCTCACGCAGGTGCATAGTCTGAGCGTCAGTCACGGCGCAGAGCAGAACATCTTTGTTCTGCGTCGTATACATCCCGGTCCCTTTCAGAGCGGTCACGCCTCTCCCCAGTTCTGAGAGTAACTGGGCAGCGACTGCCTTTCCCTTACCGGTGATAATGGTAGCCAACTGTTCACCTTTACGTGGCTCTGGGAGAAGGGGCCATTTGAATCTTCCTTCTTCCCTTTCTCTTCCCTCAACGACGGTTTCGCGCAGGGGATGGTAGACGGAAGCAGCGATAGCCAGCAGGCCAAGACCGACATAGATCGCGATCACGATGCCTATCGTGACCCATCCGTGGACCGGTCCAACCGCGGCGTGTCTCAGGAATGCTTCCCAACTACGAACGGGCACCGGGTGGATCGCCAGCTTAATGCACCAACTGATAATCAGGAGGCTGACGAGCCATATGTAGTTACGGCGGAACCGTCTGCCGATGGCTTCCCATTTGGGGATGGGCAACGTTGGGTCCCTGAGGCTGCTCGTTAACAGATCGGCCCAGTCTGGCGAAGGGGAGAAGGGGGGAGTCAGCATTGCGGCGAAGAAATCGGTTTCCATAAGATGACTGCGATACGCCCACAGGACGTAGTAGCGGTACCGTCGAGCTTCGATGTAGAGAAACGTTAGAACCAGGAAGATGACGAGGAGCACTACGAAGTGGGGGATGTTGGCCCCTCCAAAGACGAAGGGGAGGGCGGCTCCTGTGGTGACCACGGCCCAGTTTGTGGTTGAGTCGAGGCGGGTGCGCCAGGTGTTCGCTCGTTGCATCTCCCCGCGGTAGAGGTGCACCATCGCTGTAGTGAAGTGCGATTGGTCCAGCTGGTACCCCTGGTATGACCATCGATGGTTATTCAGATTGTCTGCTGATGGGTTCTCTTCTGACACGATATCGTGTTCACTCCTTGAAGTCTTCTATTCTGATGTCGCCGTTCTCTTTTCCTCAGAAACGGGGAAAGAAAGCCGAAAAGTGCTCCCGTGGCCGATCTGGCTCTCTACCGTGACGCTTCCTCCATATGCTTGTGTGATCTCTTTGACTAGTGCCAAGCCCAGACCCACCCCGCCGTACCGGCGTCGGGCCGACCCATCGACTTGGTAGAAGCGGTCGAAGATCCGGTCGAGCTTCTCCTCCGGGATCCCGATTCCGGTGTCCTGCACCTCGAGAAGGACGTGATCGTCCTCGTTTTGAACGCGCAGGGTGATCGTCCCCCCTTCTGGTGTGAACTTCACAGCGTTGCTGAGCAGGTTGTCGAGCACCCGTCGCATATAGGTGGGCGAGACCTTGGTCGGCGGTTGTCCGGGCTCGATCTCGGTACGGAGCGTGAGATCCGATTGCTCGATCGCCAGTTGGAAGTCCTCCGCGACCGCCGAGGCCAGCTTGTCCAGGTAGATCGGCTCCGGTTCCGGCGGGTTGACCTCGGCCTCCAGGATCACGGTGATGTCGCGTACAAGATTGCTCAGCATACGCGCACGTCGGGCGATGACGGAGATGGGCACCTCTTGCTCTGGCTTCAGCTCTCCCAGTTCGCCGGAGTCGAGTAGGTCTGCGTATCCCAGGATGAGGGCCAGGGGGGAGCGTAGCTCGTGGGAGACGTTTTGGATGAACTCGCTCTTCAGCCGATCGAGCTCCTCCAACCTCGCCAGCGCGGCGGCCAGCTCTTCGGCGCGCAGCTGAGCCTCCTCGAACAGATGGACGTTCTCCAGCGCCAGCTCAAGTTGATGGACCACGCCCTGGAGAAGGTGGATCTCCTCCGAGCGCCAGGCGTGCAACTCGCGGGAATACCCCACTCCGAGCGCTCCGTACAGCTCATCGCCGATGCTGACCGGGAGGAGGATGAATGATCGCATTCCGAGCGCTTCGTAGAGCTCCTGGGACTCACTGACTCGGGGGTCCCGCCGCACGTCGAAGACGGCGAAGGGTTCCTTTGCCTTCAGCGTGTCGGTCTCTACCGGGATCAATTCAAAGGGATAGGCACTTTGAATGGCCGGTGAAAGGTCTTTGGCAAGTCGTTCGTGGGTCTGTTCCCACTCTCGGATCTCTTGGTGGATGGTGAAGAAGGCAGTGCGCTCGCAGCTCATCAGTTCTTGGAGGCCTTCCAGCGTCTGGTTGATCAGCGCGTCGAGGTCGAGCGCTGCTCCGAACCCGACGGAGAGCCGATTGATCAGCGTCAGCTCCTTCACGCGACGCTGTGTCTCCCGATGGAGTCGCACGTTGCGCAAACCGATGGCAGCGGTGTCAGCGACGGCTTCGAGCATAGAGAGATCCTCCTCCCCTAGCTCGTCCTGCCGGTCGCTCTCCACATCGATCACCCCGATCACGCGTCCGTCTTCCAGTATGGGGACGCACAGCTCCGCCCGGATTGTCATCTCGTCTGTATTGGGGGGGCGGAAATAGGGATCGTCTGTCACATCGGACGTGAGGTAAGAGCGACCGGTGCGTGCCACGTAACCAATGATCCCTTGATCCATCGGGAAACGGTACTGACGGTCTGCCAACGGACTTGTCGAATGCCTGAGGCCCACTCGGACCAGCTTGTCCTCTCCCGGGGAACGATGATAGATCTCGACAAGCGGGTACTCGAATTTGCTGTAGATTGCATCGGCAAGGGAGCGAAGAAGGTCCTTGGCGTCGAACGTAGTGGCCGCGATCCGAGCTGTTTCGGCCAGCAGGGATAGGCGTTGGCTCTGTTGTTGCTCCTCCTCGAACAGTCGCGCGTTGTCCACAGCGACAGAGACCTGGTCGGCCAGTGCGGAGAGCATGGCCACCTCGGCCGTCGAGAAATCATCCGGGGCCGCCCTGGCGACGCAAAGCACGCCCACCACCTGATCCCCTACGGTCAAGGGCGTCAGCGCAGCAGTCCTCATCGTGACGTCAAAGGCCAGAAGAAGCCCTCGACGCTGATCCATGTCGTCGACGGTCAGGGGTAGACCGGTCTCCGCCACCTCTCCCACCAACCCCTGACCGCGGAGGAAGGAGAGGGCTGCCTCCTCCCTGAAAGCGGACCCGTGAACCGCCTGCAACGTGTAGGGGCCTTCGTCCGCATCAAGCAGGAAGATACTGCTGTGGTCGCAGGGCAGCAATCGCGGGGCCGTCTCTACCACGTCGTCGAGAACCTCATCCAGCGCCAACTTGGCCGTGGCGGACTGACTGATCTCGTTGAAGAGAGACAGCACATCCGCCCGCCGTTGAAGCATCTCCACCATCTGCGCGTTCTCGATCGCCAAGGCGGCCTGGGCAGCGAAAACCTCCGCCGCCTCGACCGTGCTCCGATCGGGCACCTGACCATCGCGCGGCTGATCGAGCGAGACCACGCCCTTCACGTCCCCCCCAGGTCCGGTGAGGGGCACAATCAGCATATCTCTCGGATGCCAGCGACCGGGCTTTCGGACATCATCCGCCCCGCCAGGTTCGTCGTCTCCCACCGCGGCGTAGGTGTCCAGTTGATCGAACCACGCCGGGCGCCGTTCGGCCGGGATGTAGAAGCTCTGACTGATACGGAACCGGTCCTCCATCAGCCTCTCAACGAGGGACCACGGCTGCTGCACATCTCGAATGCGCTCAAACTCGGGGATAGGAATGCCCGCGGCGGCCACGCGACGCTGCACCGGCGGATCCCCCTCGACCACGCTGATGAGCACCAGATCGAATCCCACGCTCTCCTGGATCCCATAGGCGACCTCCTCCAGGATGTTCTCGAGGGGACGGTCAGATCGGAGCGCCCTGGCCACCTCAAGGACCGAGGCGAGCTGTTCAGCGCGCTTGCGCAGCAGGTCGCCGCGCTCCAGCTGTTCCTGATACCTCCTGGCGTTGCCAATCGCTATCGCCGCCTGATCGGCCAGACCTTCAAGGAACTGGATCAACGGCCGATCGAATCCCTCTCTCTCCTCGGACTCCAACACCATCAGACCGGTCAGCATCTGCGCGTAGAAGACCGGGACGACCACCATCGCCCGCGCCTCAGAGGTGAACCAAGGCTCCATCCCCAGTTCGGCGGTCGGATCAGAGACCCTCAATGCCTCCTCGGTGCGCAACACCTCGCCAACGACAGGGTGAGTCAGCGGCTCCTGCAAGGTCTCGCCAATGGTTGCCCTCTCACCCTCGTCATAGCCAGCGGCGACCTGCAGATCGAACGCGCTGTCCTCCGCCTCCCGAAGAAGAACCGCCCCACAATCCGCGCCGCTGAGACGCATAGACGAATCTAACACGACGTCCAGGATCCTCTCCAGGTCTAGCGTGGTGTTGATCTCCTGGCTGACACGCCTCATACCGCTGAATGCAGCAGCCAGACGTCCGCTCTTCCGCGTCTCACTCATACCGCGTCGCCTACCTCGTTCCTCCACCGGCCATCGGTGCCTTTCTCCGCCCCTCTGATTATCCCTGCGGCTCGCCGCGCCCAGCCTGACGGCGCGCATCAGCCGCCGCCTCGGTGATCTCACGAATGTCGGCGAACGGGCCGTCGTCAGCCGTGATCACGCCGACGGTCAGCGTCATCAGATCCGCCTTGGCCTCGTTGCCCTCATCATCCTCGACGACGAGATACCCTCGCTCCCGCGCCTGCCAATCGTAGTGGGTACCCACACTGGCGTCGAAGCGCTCCTTCACCTCCCTGGCCAGGAGGGGCGCCTTCCCTTTCTCCGTTATGACGATGAATTCATCTCCACCCACGTGTCCGATGAAATCATTTAGTGTCCCCACACGATCCACCGTCTCACTCAAGATCATAGCGGTAAATCGCAGGACCTCCTCACCAGCTACGAAGCCATACACCTCTCCAAAGGCATCGAGACCGGAGACCCCAATGTAGACGATGGCCCAGTCCCCCCCTCGCACCAGCTGCCTCAGCCGCTCCTCGATGAGCTGACCGCTGGGTAGACCGGTCGTCGGGTTGGTGAGACTCTCGTACCGTGAGCGCGCCATGGCATTTCGCACCCGGAGGTTGAGTTCCTCCACGTCAAAGGGCTTCGTGATATAGTCGTCAGCCCCCAACTCGAGGCCACGGATCTTGTCAGACCGCTCATCCTTCTGGGTCAAGAAGATGATCGGAATGTGACTGGTGCGCAGGCTGTCCCGCAGCTCTCGACAAACATCGTATCCGTCCATGTCGGGGAGCATGATGTCCAGGACGATCACGTTCGGCAGCTGATGACGACACATCTCGAGCGCGTCCTCACCGCGCCGCGCCACCGAGACGTCATAGCCCTTCGACTTGAAGTAGATGCGCAGCATATTTGCGATATCAGGATCATCTTCAACAACTAGGATTCTACCTTGAGACATGTTCCCTCCTCACAGTCAGCCCCGAAGCCCGCCGGTCGTCCGCCTTGGAGAAGCCGCGAAGGCGACCACCTTCTGTCGAACAAGGCTCTCAATGCGCTCGGTCTACGCGCCGCGAGCGCCTAGCGACGCAGCCTCAGCTGACAATCGAAACCCATGCTTGCGAGCAAGTTGCGTGATCTCGCGCACCTTCTCCACGCGCACTCTCTGACCCAACGAGAAACTCTCATAGCGGCCCGTCAGGGCCAAGACCATGACCTCTGCCATACAGGCGTACGCCTGGCCCGGTGGCAGGCCAAAATCGAAACCCAGATCAACGGAATCGGGAAGCTCCACGACGCCGCCATCGATGATCAGCACGTCGCTCCGCTCCTCCCTTACGGCAGGATCGACGTCCGGCGGGAGCGATACGTCACAGACGACGACGTTCTTCTTCAGATGACGCGACCCGAGAATGGATCGAGAAGCCGTGGTAGCGCTCAACACGATGTCGGCCTTCGCAACGTCGTCGAGGTCTATCGATACCCGCACCTCTGCCGCCCCGGCAGCTTCAGCCTGCGCCCGTGCCTGGCTGAGTCGGATCTCACGCCGTCCCACCAGGATCAACCTCTCCACCATAGGGGCGAGCATCTCGGCCGATGCCAGGCCGATGGTCCCCGAGGCACCGACGATCGCCGCCGTAGCGCCGTCCATCGTCACCCCCTGCCTCTCCGCGCCCCATTTCAGCACCTCCACCGCGAGCCCCACCGTCAAGCTGTTCCCTGTGGTCACGGGCATATTCAGCCGCTGGGCGATGGTCACCCCCCCATCCCCCACCACCGAGGTGAAGGCCCCCAATCCAAGGATGCGCGCCCCCTTGCGCTGGGCCAATCGCCCCGTCTGGACAATCTTGTCATAGACGACCTGGGGAGGCAGCCGAAGCATCTGACCGGCAGAGAGTGGACACGCGAGCAACCATCCCTCGGCCCTCCTGCCGCTCTCCTGTGAGCGGACGCCCGCGATGTGAGAGAGGAGCACCGGCGGCCACCGGCGCGCCAGCACGTGAATCAAACCCGTCGGCAGAACTCGCGCCAGCGTAGGATACTTGCGCGCCACATCCTCCTTCGGATCCAGGGGGTGGACAACAAAAGCGAAACTCTCCATAGACCCGTTCAGCTCCGACACTCCCCACTGCCGCGCGGATACCATCGCCGGTGAGCGTCAGCCTCTCCGATCGCGAAGTGATCACTATCCTCATACGTGATCGTTCGGTCAATCACCCGTCTCTCGCCGGAAGCCAGCAAGACGACGTCGGACTCGATGGCCCGGGCCGGATAGACCACCATCCCAGATCCGATGAAGCAATTATGCCCCACACAGCCTCCAAGGACGGGCATCCCGGTCTCCTCCAACCGGCCCCGGTTCATGGCCTTGATGGGTTTGCCTGGCACCAGGTTGAAATCTGTGAACGTGTTTCCAGCCCCGATGAATGTGTTGCGACCTACGCTGCAGAACTGCAGACACGTATTCTGCGCCACCATCGAGTTCGCCATCATCACGCTCATGAAGAGCGAGGCACGAAACGGCAAGAAGCAGCGATCGGAGACCACACTCAACATCACCTGTCCACCGGTCCCAATATCCACGTTGTCTCCAATGTATGAGACATCGACGACGGCTCCAGGGCCGATGCTGACGTTATCCCCGATGTAGGACGGCCCGCGGATAGTGACCGAGGGATCGATGCTGCAATTACGACCGATATGCACTACCTCCGAGCACGCCAGAACCTGACGCCTTTCCAGCATAGCTCGCCACAATATGCGCAGGTTCTTGCCCACGCTCTGCTCGATCTCCCGATCCAAACGGGCTCCCTCGGCGTAGATGCCGAAGATGATATTGGCCGTGACGGTGTGCACCCAATGCTCAATGGAGCAAAAGGCCTTGGTAGGTACATAGTAAACCAGATCTCCCATCGCGTTCGACATATGCGTTGGAACGTGATAGTACCCCATCTCGTGAGGTTCTGTATCCACAACCAGACGCCGCACGTTCGACTCAACACCATGGGGGAAATACCATAGATCAGCGACGTAGACGTCCCCGTCCCGACGGATACCACGTTGTAGCGGGAGGGCGTGCTTCGCGATCGCCGAGTCGTCGGGAGAGAGCGCGACCCGACACGCTTTCCCCAGTCCTCGGGCACGGCGTATGAACTCGCTGAGAAAAGGCTCGTCGAAGAAGAGATTGTCGCGGAAGGCGATGGTCTCCACACGGCTCCCATCGATGTCGGCCAGCGAGTCGACCTCGCGGACCTCGGTGACGTACTCCGGGGCCAGCACGCGGTCGAGCACGTCCCCCTGATGAATGTACAGCTTCTTGTTTAAGACACGAAGATCACGCGCTGGCTCATTGAACGGGAAGATATGACTCCGGTCCCTAAGGATGACCTTACGCATGGGTTTTCCTCAATCCTCTGGCGATATGTCCTTTGCCAGTGGACGCTTTCCAATGAGAATCGTGCACACAGGATCTCCGGCAGCGATACACGAACTCTCTTCGATGAAGAAGCTCGCACCACCGCTCAGCCAGTACAACGCCTCCTCCAGGAGGCCGACGACCAGATCACAGCACGGTGTGTCGCTGGTCCGCCCCCAGCAGACGCCGCAACGTTCAGTGACCCATTGGAAGTACCGCTCGTCCTCGTCCAGGCGCACCACGTGATCCGAGAAACGGTTGAACGCCTGAGCCAGCACCTCAAATCCAATCCGAGCCCTCATCTGTAGGGGAAGGATGCGGAACAGCAGATCCGCGAGCCCGAGAACCGGACGCATGTCCTCGGCGCCTATCCGAAAGCATGCCTTGCCAGTCCGCCTGGCTAGTCGCCGCCCGGTTCGTGGCCCATAGAGCTCGTCCATGGCTCGCTGGATCGCGGCCAGTTCCTCGAAAGGGAACTCCGCAGCGAAGTTGTTAGGTGGAATACCATCGAGACGCTCCTGCATCCGGGCCGCGCTCAAGATCGCACGCATGCTCTCGCTACCTGCAGCCTCCTCCAGGGCTAGGAGGACAATTCGCCCCATCTTATTGGCAAAGGAATAGGATACCTCTTCCTGTTCCCGAGCCCTTCCCAACGTATCGACAGACCTGCTAGTCAACATCATGAACTCGCTGATGATCGAGAAACTGCTCCAACACGTGGTGGAACCGCTCCGGCTCGTCCAACATCGGGAAGTGACCGGACCCATCAAAAAAGCACAGCTCCGCCTCCGGAGCCCCTTGAGCCAGCAGCTCACCTTGCTCGGGATCGACGATGCGATCCTTCTGGCCGTAGATCCCCAATGTTGGGACCCGAATCTCCTCCAATCTCGGGCTCAAGTCCGTCTCGTACAGTGATGCAATACTCAGGTGAAAGGACTCCATCGTGGTCCGCGAGAAGTCCCGCTCGAACATCTCGTACCACGTCTTCCAGTCCCGTGCCAGGAGAGGCGAAAAGACTCGCACCCCAAGGGGCAAAGCCCCAGGCACACGGTAGGCCAAGCTGGCCCAGAAACGTCGAGCCGCCAGCCGGAGGAACAGCGCCAGCCCCTCGCCCTCAATCGGCGATCCTACCACAGCAACCCGACGGACCCGGTCGGGGTGATCGAGTGCCAGGCCCAGCGACACAGTACCTCCCATCGAATGGCCCAGCACCGAGGCCCGCCAGATACCCAGACGCTCCATGAACTGGTCCACCATCGCGACGTAGTCCTGGACCGTGTAGCCCACGCCCTGCTTACCCGAATCACCGAACCCCCAGAAATCGAGTGCATAGGCCCGATGGTTCCGTGCAAGATGACCCATCGTCCGTCGCCAGTGATCCCAGGACTCCAACCATCCATGCAACAGAATCACGGGTTGGCCTCGGCCATAGACCTCATAATGCACTATGCCTCGGTCGGTGACCATTGAACTCATAGGTATCCGTTCTTACCGACGTTCTGTCGGAACTCGCTCGCCAACACGCCAGAACGATCTGGCCCCGGGTCGCTCCTCGCCTCCCGCCCTCAGATAGCCTTCCCCGTCACCGAAAACGTCGGGCGGGTCAAACCTTATGATACATCAAGCGGCCTGGAGCGTCAGTTGCAGTTACGTTAAAGCGAGGTTAACGCCCCGTGCAGCGAACAGCGGTCGAACCCGCCATAGCACGGCCCGACCGCTGAGAGATCCTCGCCGACGTGGCAACCCGTTGGGCCTAAGCAGCTCGCCCCCGCAATTCAGGCTACCGCTGCTCCCTGACTCAGTGCTCCTCTTCCTCTAGCGTCTCCAAGACCAGATAGAGGAGTTCAAGCAGCGTATGTTTGACGCTCTCCCGGTCGGTCGCGACGCACGGCACCATCTCGATCGACGCCGGTATGCGAAGCGCGATACGCAGATCCTCAGGGGACCAAGCGTCCTCCAGATCCTGCTTGTTAGCCGCCACAATGTACGGCACCGAAGCATAGGAGCGGAACGTATCCAGAATATCGCGAGCTTCGCGGAAGGTCTCCGGGCGCACGCTGTCGAGCAGGACGACGAACCCCAGCATCCCCTCAGAAAGGACCTCCCACATGAAATCGAAACGACGCTGCCCTGGAGTACCAAACAGGTAGAGCACCAGGTCCTGGTCCACGGTGATGCGACCGAAGTCCATCGCCACCGTCGTCTGATCCTTGATGCGTTCCTCCGAACGCGTGATCCGTCTCTCGGTGGCGACGACGTCAATCTCGCTGATCGTCTGGATGAACTGAGTCTTGCCCGCTGAGAAAGGACCGGTCACGACGATCTTGACGGTCTGCATCCTATAGCTCCCGGATGCGGTCGATGAGCCTCATGATGACGTTCCGCTTCACATCCGGTCGCCGCTTCTTCGGGGGCACGCGCTCGGGGGCTTCAGTACGCTCGGGCTTCTCCGGCTCGGGCTTGACGATCTCCACGAGCCCGGCCTGCAACAAGCCGTAAACGATCTTCCGGATCTGGAAGTCGCTCATATTGTTATACTGTGCGATCTGCTGGACCGTGTTGCGGGGGTTGATGAATGAGATCACACGCCACTCTTGTACATTGAGGTTGATGTCTCGCAGACTGGTCTGAGGACGATCAGCAAACTTGAGCGAGACGTCGAGGTCGGGTAGCTCCTCTTGAAGCCGTTCCCACTCCTCGAGTCGACGCGTGCCCTGCATGATGACGTTTTCCAGGTCGATGCGAACCGTGATGACGTCGTCGACTCGTGGCTCTCGCGACTCGAATTGGAACGTACCGTCGTCCCAGGTGAAGAGAGGGTAGACAGTGTCGAGGATGTGGGATTGCATGCTCTTGAGGATGTCCTGCTGGGTCACGTGACCAGCATTGATCAACAGCAAGCCCAGCTCCTTGTCGCTTCTCGCGCCAGCACGGCTTCTGATAGTGCGAGCTTGCTCCTCCGTGATCAACCCGCTTTGCCGAAGTGCGGACACCAGCTGACGTTCGCTCTCACCCAGCGTTGCGTAGATAAGCTTGCCCCCCTTGAAAGACAGGCGCGCGTGTTCACCACGATGGTCGATGCTAAGTGTCCCGGTCTTCCTGGCCAGGTTGATCAGGTTGAGCAACTGGACGATGCTGAAATCGCGTAGATTCCCTTTAAGCGCCATGTCTGCCTCCCAGCAAGAGGAAAGCGTCTTGACCACGAACTACGAAGCCAGGAAATTATACCTTCTCAAATCGGACAAGTCAAACAGACATCAACAGCCAAACAGCTTGCAGCTGAGGGCTAAGCTGGTATACTCCTCGCTGATTCAACTCGCTCAACGGGACGCGGAAAGAACAGCCTGACGGAAACGATCAAGATGACCGAGCTTCTCTTCATTCGACACGGACAGACCCCTGCCAACGCCGCTGGCGCCTGGCAAGGCTGGAGCGATCCACCGCTCAACGCGACCGGCCAGGCGCAGGCCCAGGCCATTGCCGACCGGCTCAAGATCGATCACAGTGAGGTCAAGGCCCTCTACACCAGTCCTCTTCGTCGCGCGCTCCAGACCGCGGAGATCATAGGAACTCGCCTTGCTCTATCGCCCCACGTCGTCCACCAACTTAAGGAGATCCACTTCGGCGACCTGGAGGGCATCACGCTCGAAGAGATGGAGGATCGATTCCCAGAGCTTTACGCTCGGTGGCAGGACAAGACCGATATGACGTTCCAATGGCCCGGCGGAGAACAACGAGGGGACTTCTTCGCACGAGCTGCTGAGGCCTGCGAGAGGATCTGCAGCCTTCACTGCGGAGAAAAGGTCGTCATCGTCGCCCATGGCGGTACGATCCGAGCCTGTCTGGCCCATCTGCTCCCTGATCAGCTCGGACAGTGGTGGCGATACAGCCTCGACAACACCGGGCTAAGCCGCGTCCGGTTAGCGGAGGGGAACGCTCGTCTGATCGCGCTTAACGATTCCCCGCATCTGTCTGGTCAAGCGCCCGGCTAATCCGTCCCAACTGGCCCGGTCACCCTACACGATGTCTATGGACGATCCGTCTGAGGTCTTGGTCACCTCGATGCGCACCGGAAAGGCATCCTTCAGGGCGCGGATGTGCGTGATCACCAGCACGAGGGCGAAGTCCTCCTGGACAGCATTGATGGCTTCCACCAGCCGCTGCCGTCCCTGGGCGTCCTGGGTCCCGAAGCCCTCATCAATCACCAGGGTCTGAAGCTGAGCCCCAGCTCGCCGCGCCAAGAGCTTCGAGAGGGCGATTCGGATGGCGAAGTTGACACGAAACTGCTCCCCGCCGCTGTAGTTCTCATAGGGCCTCGTACCCAGTTCGTCGGAGATCTGAATCTCCAGCGCCTCCCGCACGTCGCCGGCCTTCGTCTCGCGCTGGGTATCGAAGCGCACGTTCATGCGACCGTCCGTCATCCGCGAGAGGAGGTGATTCGCCTCCGCCTCGATCTCCGGCACCGCGGCCTCGATAATCATCGCCGGCACGCCCCGAACACCGAAGGCGGTCCGCAGATCGTCATAGATAGCCTCCTCCGTCGCCAGAGCCTCTTTTCGCTCCACCTTGTCCGCCCGCTGCTGCTCCAAAGCCTCGCACGCCGCAAGACGCTGCTGGGCCGCACCCAATTTCTGGCGGGCCTGGGCCTCCTTCGCCCGCATCTCCTGCAGTTCCTCCTCCACCGCGCGGGCCCCCTTCAGCCGCTCTCGTAGAGCCTCGCGCTCCTCCGCCAGCGCGGCCCGACGCTCACGGGCGGCCGCTAGCTCCCCCTGCCACCGCCGCTCCGCCTCCGCCAGCCGCTCCAGGCCCGCTCGCTCCTCCTCCATCCTCTCTTCGACCGTCTCCAGCTGAGCCTTCCGCTCGGCATAGACCTGCCCCTCAGAGACCGCCTTCCGTGCCTCTTCATGCGCCTCGGAGTCATAGCCGAGTTGCTCTGCCTCCTCCAGGACCTTCTCCAGCTCAGCCCGGCTCTTCAGGGCGTAGTCCTCCTCATCCAGCCGGGTCTCCAGATCCCTCAGCTCCCCCCGGACCTCCTTCAGCGCCTCGGCGGCCTGCCGCCCTTGCTCAACGCGCTGGTCGATCGCCGCCGCCTGCCGCTGCAGGGGCGAAAGCTCCTGCAGCTCGTGGTCGCTCTGCCCGATCTGTCCCTCCAGCGCCGAAGCTTGCTCGGTCAGGTCCTCGATGGTCGCTTGGTTCGCTCGGTAGGCGTCTCCCTTGGCCCTGCCCTCACGCTCGATCCGATCTAGAAGCTCAAGCCGGTGCTCCCTCGTCAGTGGTTGCTCGCAAAGGGGACACTGGGCATCGGCTTCCCTCAACAGCTCGATCCTCTCCCGCAGCGCCTCCATCTCCCGCCGCAGCCCATCGTTTCGCGCGCTAAGCTCAGCCTGCCTCTCCGAGATACGTCCCAGGTCGTCCTTCGCTGCCTCGCGGCTCTCGGAGAGCCGTCGCAAGTGCTCCAGCTTGGCCTGCACATCCTCCCGCTCCTCCAGAAGCTCCTCGCCGGGCCGGCGCGACACCAGCTCATCGATGCGCTGCTCCAACATCTCACGCTTGGCCTCCAGCTGGTGCCGCGTCTCGGAGATCTGGGACACCAGTGCCCGACGCCGCTCATCCAGCTCGACCGATTGCCGCAGTCTCTCCCCCAACCGCCGCTCACGATCGACCGCCTCCTGATAGGCCTGGTATCCAGCCTTGATCTCCTCGCGCTCCGCCAAGAGTTGCTCATAGGTGGCCAGCCGCTGCTCACGATCAGACCGCTCCTCACTCAGGCCTGCTAGCTCCTCCTCCGCCTGCTCGATGCGGTCGTCCTGGTCGTCGATCTGCGTGTCAAGGTGACGAAGCTCAGTCCGTGCCGCCTCAATTTGCTGGTAGGCCCTCTGGGCCTCCTCAAGAGCCTCGCTCAGCTCATCCACCGCCGCCTGCGCCGAGGCCAGCTGCGCCTGGTACTCGGACCGCCGATCTAACTCGGCGTCGATCTCCTCCAGACGTAGCTTGATCGCCCCCACCTCGCTCTCAATCGCTTTCAGGCGCTGCTTGGCGCGTTCCTCGTAATCGGCCCAGCGGTCGAGGCCCAGGATGTCGCCCAGGACTCGCTTTCGCTCCGCCGCTGTCTTGACCGTGAACTCGTCGGCGTGTCCCTGGCGGAGAAAGGCGGAGTTGACGAACGTAGCGTGGTCGAGACGAAGCGCGTTCTCAATGCTCGTTTGCGTGGCCCGAACGCCACCCCCAACCAGCGTGCGCCAGCGTCCGTCATCCTCTACCTGGAAGTCGAGCAGGGTGCGGCTCCGCTTGCCCGCCTCCCGTCGCCTTAGGACGCGATACACGTCATCCGCAAGCTTGAAGGTGAACTCCACCTCCATGCTGTCCTGGCCCAGTCGAATCAGGTCGTCGTCACCGCGAGCCCCCAGGCGCGAGTGTCCCCACAGCGCCCAGGTGATAGCATCCAGAAGAGAGGACTTGCCCGCGCCATTCTCGCCAGCCAGGCACGCCACGTGGATGCCGGCGAAATCCAGCGTCGCCTGACGGTAGCACATGAAGTTCGACAGCGTGAGTTTCTGAGGAATCATATCAGTTTCTGTTTGCGGGCCGTGACCTGCGTCAAGATCTCCTCAGCGCTGCGCCGAGCAGCCTTGCCAGTCCCTCCCAACATCTGCGCCAGCTCCTGCACCCGCTCCTCTCCCTCTAGCACCTGAACCCGGGTCACCGTGCGCTCGCCGTGATCGGTGCGCTCGACCCGCTTCTCGACCCGCAGGTGCCGATCCCCAAAGCCGGCCAGCTGCGGCAGGTGGGTCACACAGAGCACCTGATGCTGCAGACCGCTGTCGCCCTGACCTGCTGCCAGGCCCCAAAGCTTCTCACCAACCGTCGCCCCCACCCGTCCGCCGATGCCTTGGTCGATCTCGTCGAAGACGAGGGTCGGCGTCTGATCCACCCGCGAGAGCACGGCCTTGAGCGCCAACATAAGCCGGGACGTCTCTCCCCCAGAGGCGATCTTCGCCATCGGCTTGAGGGGCTCCCCCGGGTTTGCCGATACGAGAAACGCCACCTGGTCGATGCCGGAGCTATCAAAAGCCACCCGGGGTACCTCACCATCCCCCACAGCCTCCAGCGTCTCCAAGCCGGAGCTCGACACGCGAAAGGCCAGATGTGACGTCGAGCGAGGTAACGGAACCCCCTCAGCATCGCGGCGCCAGTCAACCATCACCCCAAAACGGGCCCCTTCCATGTGAAGATCGACCAGCTCACGCTCCACGCGCCTCGCCAGGCCTTCAGCTGCCTCCCGCCGCTGCTCGGAGAGCTCCAGGGCCCGCGAGCTCAACCTCGCCAGCAACGCCTCTTCCTCCTCTTTCAACTCCCGGATGCGCTCATCGCTGTGGGTGATGGTGTCTAGCTCGCGCTTCGCATCCTCACCATAGGCCAACACCTCCTCGATCGTTTCGCCGTATTTCCGCTCCAGCCGGCGGATCAAGGAGAGGCGCTCCTCCACCTCCTGCAGGCGCTCGGGGCTATACTCGATCTCCGCCTGATAGGCCCGCGTCTGTCTAGCTAACTCGTCCAGCTGGAAGCTCACGCTCTCTCCATCCTCCAGCAGAGACGCCAATGACGGGTCCAAGCGAGCCGCCTCGGCCAAGGACCGCAGGCCGGTGCCCAGCAGGTCTATGGCTGAGGGCGTCTGACGCTCCCCCTCTTCGACCGCGGAGATCACCTCGTGCGTCAGCTCGGTCAGCCGTTCAGCGTTTGCCAGCCGCGGCCGCTCCTCCCGCAGCACCTCCTCCTCCCCCACCTCCAACCCGGCTGACGCGATCTCGTCAATCTGGAACGTGAGCAGGTCAGCCCGGTGCGCCAGATCTCGCTCGTCCCGCCTCAGTTCCTCCAGCTCCGCCCTCACGCCCTCCACCTGACCCACGATGGCTGACACCGTCTCCCGCAGCGGTCCTAGCTCTGCGTACCGATCCAGAAGATTGCGATGCTCAGGCACCCGCAGCAGCGACAGATGCTCGCTCTGTCCATGGATGTCGACCAACCCCTCCGTCACCTCGCGAAGCAGCGTCAGTGTCACCGTGCGCCCATTGACCCGACAGATGTTCCGCTTGTTGAGGCGCACCTCGCGCCCAAGGAGCAGCAGGTCGGCGTTGTCTCCCTCAAGGCCCTCCCGCTGGAGCACCGGATCGATCCTGGCGCGCTGATCGGGCTCCAGGCGGAACACCGCCTCGACCAGACTGCGATCGGCCCCGCTGCGCACGACCGTGCTGTCGGCCCACTCACCAAGCACCAACTCCACAGCGTCGACGATAATCGACTTCCCGGCACCCGTCTCCCCGGTCAACACGATGAGGCCTGGGCCCAAGCGCACGTCAAGGGCATCAACGATGGCGAAGTCTCGAATGCGCAGTTCTAACAGCACACCAACCTCCTACCTCCGTCGTCCGGTGCGCAGGCGAGCGTACGCAGCGCCCACCGCCGTCAACAAGTAGATCCCAAGCCATAGAAACCGCGTGATGCCGCCGACCAAGGAGGCCAGCACGCCCGAAGCGCCGATCACGAGGCCGAGAAAGGAGAGGACTGACAAGAGCAACGTCGGCAGCGCACCAACGACGATGCTGCCGCATACCACCAACCACGTGTATTGGCCCCGTTTGCGGCCGATGGCCCACCGTGCCGCCTCAGCGATGCCGCCGCCGACGACCGGTCCGAGGAAGATCGCATACCAGCCCAGCTGAGGAACAAGCCAGCCTGCCACCAGCGAAAGCGGCAGCGCGACGAGGGCGGCGATCACATAGTAGCGCGATCTGAAGTCAGCGTAGAAAACGCGCTGCTGGGCGTTCACACACGATCGACAGCGATAGCCAACCGGCGTTCGCACCGCACACTTGGTGCAGATCGGCTTACCGCACTTGTTGCAGCGCAGCCGGGTCTCAATCTTCGGATGATTTGCGCAGTACAGAGGGTCGTCCATGACGCCAACAATCCTATCCTATCACTCACTTTTCATTCCGTGGTACCAGCCGCTTGACCAACGTCTTGTAGAAGTAGGTCTGCTCACGCACCCGCGCGAAACGCGTCACGTGGGGACTGGCCTCCACGCTCACGATATCCCGATTGCTCAGCTCCACCTCCGGTTGACCATCGACCATCAGGACGGCCGGACGACGTCCGACAACCGTGATGCGCACCGTGACCCCCTCGGCCAGCACGATGGGGCGTTCCATGCTCAGGTGGGGTGCGACGGGCACCAGCAGGATGTTGCGTAGTTCAGGCGGTAGGATCGGCCCCCCGGCTGCCAGCGCGTACGCCGTGCTCCCTGTTGGTGTGGCAACAATCAGGCCATCGGCGACGTAGGTCGCTAGCTCACCGCCGTCCACGTCTGTGCGCAGGTGAACGGCGCGGCCCTGCGATCCTCGGCCGACCACCGCGTCATTCAGAGCCTCGGACTCGCTTATCATCTCGCCCCCCCGCCGACACGTCACCTGGAGCATCATCCGCTCCTCGACCCAGTAGTCTCCAGCGAGGGCGCGAGAGAGGATGTCTTCCCATTCGCCGATTTCAGTCTCAGTGAGGAATCCTACCCGACCCAGATTGACCCCCAGGATGAGCACGCCATAGGCTGCCGTCTGCCGAGCCGCATGGAGAATCGAGCCATCTCCCCCCAAAGTGACGAGAAGATCGATCTCCGAAAGGCAGAGCGCCGTCTGGCTATCTTCGATGACGCAGATCGACACTTCATCTACCCGCTTGGCCATCCACGCCTCCATGTCCTTCGCCAGGGAGCGCGCCTCGGGGATGCGAGCGTTGTATAGAATACCTACGCTACTCAGACCCACGAACACCTCTCAAAGCACCATCGCGTCCAGGCATTCCGAAAAACGGGGATCCCACTCCGGGATTATACCCCACTCCTAGGCCATCGCCACCGTACTGGAAGGACAGGCTCAAGATAGATCAACTCCCTCCAGCTGTTCCTCCATCCTCTCGACGTGGCTGCCCGACCAGTAGATCCGCCCACACTCAGGACAGTGCCGGAAGGCCGTATGCGTCTCCAGCACGTACTGAGGCACACGATCCGTCACGTCCTCAGCCGCCACATCCTCCAAGGCGACGTTGCAGAGAGAACACCGCGAGAGAGAAGGGTCCTCGGGCGGTCCGAGGGCATCACGCACCTCCTTCACCTGCTCCCCCAACTCCTGAGAATGGATGAGGACGGTCTCCAGGCCGCGGCGTTCCGAAAGCTGGTGATCCCGAGTCAGTAGGATGCGATTCTCAGCACGAGCACGCCGAGCTAGCTCGTGATCCGCGGCGTCGTTCTCGTAAGCGGTGTCGTAGCCCAGCAGCCGTAGCCACTTGGCAAGCCGCCCGAGCATACAATCAGCGAGTAGCCGCGGCGGTCGATCGGTCATCATACTTGGCAAAACGATAGAGTTTGGTAAGATTAGCGATTGGCGGATCGATAGATCGGAGAAGCGTTCTCCGATAGCCCGTTTGGGGAGATGGTCGAGAACGATATCGCATGCCTGATGTTGTAGCGACGCCTATCAAAGGATGTGCGAACGTATTCTTGGACACCGCTCTAGCTTGCCCGCTGAGTCTAGCCAGCACCGCCTGCATTCTACCTTAAGGGAACAGTTATGACAATCGAACCCTGGTGGCCGAGCCTGCTGGGTTACCTCATCCCGGTGGGGCTCTTCCTATTGGGCTGGGGCGGGATGGAGCCGGCACGGGCGCGGCGCTCGACCACGATAGGTGCGTTGACGCTGGCCCTGGGCGGCCTGGGCTACTTCGCCGTCGGCTTCGCCCTCCATCTCGGCGGCGCAGGCCTGATGAGCGATCAGCCGGGACTGGCAAGCCTGACGCGGCTTTTCGCTGGCGAGGCAGGGGCCGAATGGGGCCTCGTCGGCCTGAAGGGCTTCTTTCTCTTGGGAGATCAAGCCACCCCCGAGATCTACACCTTGTTCTTCACCTACCTTCCCCTCGTCTCCTCCGCCGTGCTGTTGACCGTTCTCAGCCTCTCTGGTCGGGCGCGAGGCTGGCAGATGGCGGTCGGCGGGCTCCTGGTGGCTGGGGCGCTATTCCCACTGGCCGCTTGTTGGGCCTGGGGTGGGGGATGGTTGGCCAACCTGGGCACGACGCTTGGGCGCGGGCACGGCTTCGTGGACTACGGCGGCTCCGGCATCGTCTACGCCCTGGGCGGCTTCGCTGCATTGGGCGCGGTCACAGGTCTAGGGCTCCGGCTGCCCCACCGCCCGGGGGACAACCCCCAGGCGGGACCCGCCGTCGAGATGCCTCCAGCACACTTTCCCCTACTGGCCAACTTGGGAGCTCTGCTTTTCGGGCTTGGGTCGCTTGCCTGGTCCTTGAGCAGGCCCTTTCACGTCGCCAACGCGGGTATCAGCCTCCCCCTCGTCGCCGTCAACGGCCTAATGGCCACAACAGGCGCCATCATCACCTCCCAGGCCTACTGCTGGTTGACCACCGGCCAGGCGGACGCTCTGATGTCGGCGCGTGGTGCAGCATCTGGATTCGTCGCTATCGCCGCGAGCGCGCCCTTCGTGCCCCCGTGGGCCGCCCTGGCGATCGGCGCCGTCGCAGGCCTCCTCCTTCCCTTGGGCATCTTTCTGGTGGAGCACGTGCTCTACCTGCCCGACGCCACGGCGACCATCGCTCTAGGCATCACAGCCGGCACGTGGGGGCTGCTGGCGCTCGCCTTGTTCGCCGATGGTCGCTTTGGTCAGGGGTGGAACGGCGTGGGCCCAACCGAATATCACACCGTCCTTGGCCAGGGCGTCACAGGATTCCTGCCCGCTGATGGGTTTACTGGTGATGGTCGCGGTCAGCTCGTCGCTCAATTGGCAGGGCTGGGCGCAGTGAGCATCCCTGTGTGGGCGATTACCGGCCTCACATTCTTCGTCCTGGGCCTGCCCGGTCGCGCCATCGGCAGGAAGGACGAGAGAGAAGAGATTGACACGTAGAGCTTGCGCGCATAGGCTACACGTGAGCTATGCCTGAAACCCTTACGGTTCTGTCTGGACCGATGCATCTTTGTGGAGGACCTATTGACTAAGCCTGACATCGTCTTGATTGTGCTTGATACCTTGCGGGCGGACCGCATGTCGTGCTATGGCTATGAACGCCAGACGACGCCCTTCGTCGACGCATTCGCGGAGGACGCCACCTTGTTCGAGCGGGCCGTCGTGCCGGGCCAGTGGACGATCCCCTCGCACGCCTCACTCTTCACCGGCGAATACCCGACGACGCATATGACCACCCAGATCCACGACACGCTGGGCGAAGACACGGTGACCCTGGCCCAGTTGTTGCGCAAGGATGGCTACAGGACCGTCGGCTTCTGCAACAACCCCTTGCTGGGCGTGGTCGAGAACGAGCTCGATCGTGGCTTCGACGAGTTCTACAACTACGGCGGCGCCGTTCCGAACTACCCGGACATCGCCCGGTCGCGTCCCGAGATACTGAATCGCCTCATAGAGCGCTACAACCGCCTGATGCGGCGGGTCATCGCGCCATTCCAGAACCAGTTCGCCCACAACAACCTGCTGCTGAGCATCGCCATGCATCCGCTCATCGTTCCGCTGTGGCAGGGTAGCGTCAATTTCAAGGGCAACACGAAACGCTCTCTGCGGGACGTCGTCCGCTATCTGCGCGTCCACCGGGGCAAGGAGGAGCGGCCCCCGGTCTTCGCCTTCATCAACCTGATGGAGACCCACCTCCCCTACCGTCCCCCAGGGCGTTTCATCCAGAGGTTCGCGCCGTATTACGAGGATGACAAGGAAGCCAGGGACTTCATGCGCGGCTACAACAGAGAGCACTACCGCTGGATGATCCCGCTCACAGAGCCTCTTGGCGAGCGGGAGGACCGCGTCCTCAACGACCTGTACGACGCCGAGGTGGCCTACCAGGATCGGTTGTTGCGCCGCCTGCTGAAGGACCTGAACAGACCGAGCGTACGCGACAACACGATGGTGGTCATCACCTCGGACCACGGCGAGGGGCTGAACAACCATAACTTCGTGGGACACTCCCTGGTGGCCTACGATGATCTGGTTCGCGCCCCGCTGGTGATACGGTATCCCAAGCAGTATCCGGCAGGGAGACGCGTCTCGTCTCTCGTCTCCACCCGCCGCGTCTTCCATGCCGCGCTGGAGGCCGCGGGCATCCGACCGCACGGGCTTGGCACAGACCACGCCCCTATTGAGGTCGAGGATCTGACCTTGACCCAGGCGCTCAACGGTTCCAGCCCTCTGGAGGCGACGGTCTTCGCCGAGGCGTACACCCCAGACACGTTGTTGGCCCTGATGGAGAACGAGAACCCGGACGCGATCGATTACTTCCGCTGTCGGTCGATGCGGCGTGCGGCCTATGAGGGACGGCACAAGCTGATCACAGTGGGGGGTGAGCCCGATGAGCTGTTCGACGTGGTGAACGACCCGGGGGAGACCAAGAACCTCCTTGCAGAGCACCCCGAAAAGGTCTCAAAGCTGCAGCGGGCGTTGAACAGCTTCGTGAAAGAAGCAGAGGCCCGACGACCGGCCAACTGGGAGTCAGCGCGCCGGCTGCGTCTTGATGATGAGGAGATCTCGGAGCGGCTGCGAGCGCTGGGCTATATGGAGTAAGACAATCGATGGAACGGGCGACTCATCATCTCTGCGCCCAAACCTTCTACCCCTGATACACCCGTTCCATCGATCGTCGGATGTGCTCCACTTCGTCAGAGATCTGACCGTGGATCAGGGTGGCCGCGGGAGAGAAGCGTAGGAGGATCTGTCCCACCCGAGTCTCGGAACCTATGGAGAGTGTCAGAGTGGAATGGCCCTCTCCATCCTCCCCAATCTCAAACTTGCCCCATACGCCGGGGGATGAGGGCCTGACCAACCAAAACCAGAAGGCGTTCTCCTCCACCTTCCCCAACTCAAACAGCAGCTCCAGCTTCAGGAACAGGAACCTCTCTCGGGTCCGGAATCGAGCGCCGATCTCACCGAACCCACCCTCCACGAACTCGAAGCCGTCGTGCGTCTCGAAGGCGTACCGCTCTGGATGCTCCTCAAGCGATAGGAACCAATCCCGGGCTGCCTCCACTGGGACATCTGCATCAGCCTGAACACTCAGAATCGCTCTTCGCATCCTCGCTTCCTCTTCAGCTTCGCGATCTATGAGCCGGTTGCCCGGACCCCATCCATCGACCTACCCTCAGAGCATCACGGCCGAAGTGAGAAACCGTCCTGGCGCTCTGGATTCAAGCCAAGTAACTGTTCAGCTGCTGCTCCCAGCGGATGGCTCGAGACGAACCGTGATCCGCCGTCTTGGGCGCGAAATCACCGGATCACGGGCGGAAGGCCGCCTAGTCTGGCTAGAGCATAAGGGCCACAAGGTTCATCGGACGTCTTGAAGGTGGGCAAAAGCCTGCCTGACCGCCTCCTCCGCCGTCCCCACACGGATGATGGGCGCTGGCGGGTGGCCCTCCCGCTCCACCGTCCAGGTTCGGAGCCCGATGACGGGCGTGCCAAATCCCAATGCCAAAGCAATCTCACTCAGCGTACCGTAGCTTCCTCCGACGGCGATGGCCACCTCGGCCGTGCGAGCGATGATGGCGTTCCTCGCGTGGCCGATACCGGTCACGATGGGAATGTCAACATAGGGATTCGCCTCGCTGGTATCCGGACCAGGGAGGACGCCGATGGTCGTACCACCGGCCTTCTTCGCCCCTCGGCAAGCAGCCTCCATCACGCCGCCCCGCCCGCCACAGATCAACACCGCGCCCGCCTCAGCAAGTGCACGCCCCACGGCCTGGGCCAGAGAGGCCTCATCCGACGTGGGAGAGGAGCCGCCGATCACGGCAATCAAGGGGCCCCTCAACGCTCGCCTCCGCGGAGCATAAACGTCTTCAACGTCGTGTATTCCGCGCCGCTGGGCTTCAGCTCACTCCGAATCAACTCGAAACGGTCCGCATTGAAGACCGCCAACTGCCCCACGCTCGTTCCCGTGATGGCGTCGCTGATCAGCTCCTTGTCCTCCCGGGATGCGCCCCGTCGCACCCGCCCCACCGTCAGATGAGGCGTGAAGCCGTGCCGTTCCGGCTTGTAACCAAGGGAGGTCATCGCCTCCTCAATCGCCTTGTAGAGCAGCTTCAGACGGCCTGTCGGCTCACTCACACCGACCCACAGGACGCGAGGACGGCGTGGGCTGGGGAAGCAGCCCAGCCCTTCAGCAGTCAGGGTGCAGGTCGGTCCATGCCGAGCCACCACGGTCAACGCCTCCTCAACCGTCGGTATCTTGCCCTTCGGTGTATCTCCCAGGAACTTGAGGGTCAGATGGACACCCTCCGGATGCACCCACCGCACACTCCGGTGCGGGACCTTGCCCTGCAGCCGATACTGGACGTCAGCCAGTTTCTCCAGCAACGACTCGGGAAGTGGAATAGCGACGAAGATTCTCAACTTCTCCATAAGTCAGTCCTTTGTAGCTCATCCACAGGCGTCGACCTGAGGATACCGTCTCAGCTCACGGCGCGGCGTCCCTCCTGGAAGGCCTTTCGATTCGGCGCCACGTACTTCGGCGGCACGCGCTGCTCGATCACCGAAAGCCAGGTCTCCGGATCGACGTCCAGCCGCGTCGAGAGCGCGCCCAGGATGACCGTGTTCGTCATACGGCTGTTACCGAGCTGCTCCGCGATGACCAACGCGTCGACCAGGGTGACGTCGTCAGTCCGCGCACGAACAGCCTCCAGGATCTCCTCGTCCCCGGGATAGACCGCGTCGCCCACCGTGACCGTCATCGGGGCGATGCGCTGCCGGTTGATCAGTACAGCAGCCCCGGGACGAAGCCACGCGCCCCAGCGAGCGCTCTCCAGGATCTCCAGAGCGATCAAGAAGTCAACGGTCCCCTTCTCGGCCGTCGGGGCCCCCACAGCCTCGCCCCAGCGGACGTGGCTCTCCACCACACCGCCGCGCTGCGAGAAGCCGTGTATCTCCGATTTCTTCGCCTCGTATCCCGCTGCCAGCCCCACGCTGGCGGCGATGTCGGAGGCAGTCAAGATGCCCTGCCCGCCCACGCCCACGAAAAGGAAGTTGGTGATGGTCTCCATCTAGGCCTCCTGTTCCTCCGTCTGATAAATAGCACTGCGAGGACAGACTTGTAGGCAGACGGTGCACCCGGTGCAGAGAAGCGGATCGATCTTCGCCTTCGGACGGCCCGTCCGTTCATCGACCTCCTCGGACTTGAGGATGGCGGGACACCCAACGCGGAAGCAGAAGCCGCAGCCGTTGCAGACTTCTTGATCGACCATCGCCACGGGGCGACGCTGGTAGCCGGGCACGAAGACGCACTCTCCCCTCACGTAGACGACCGAAGGGCGATCGTCGACGGCAACGGCCTCGCGGATCGCCTCCTCCACCCCTTCGACGTCCAGAGCGTCGACCACCCATAGATCCTCGACGCCCATCGCCTGCACGACCGCCTCAATGTCGATCTGGTAGCCAGGTTCCCCCTGAAGCGTGACCCCGGTACCCGGATGCTCCTGTCCCCCCGTCATCGCCGTGGTCCGGTTGTCGAGAATCAACGTACACGTACTGCCCTGGTTATAGATCGTGTTAGCCAGCTCGGGCAGCCCCGTGTGGAAGAAGGTCGAATCGCCGATAGTGGCGACGACATCATCAGGGCAGCCAGCCTGCTTCGCGCCGTGCGCCATGCCGATGCTGGCCCCCATCGAGATCAGCATATCCATCTCCTCGAACGGCGGCAGCACGCCGATGGCGTAACAGCCAATGTCGCCGGAGACGAGCAGCTTCAGCTTGCGCAGGTTGAAGTAGACCGAGCGATGCGGACATCCCGGGCAGAGCGCCGGGGGTCGGGCGGGAATGGACAGGTCCACAGCCGTCTCCCTTGGCGCCTCTGCTTCTTCTTCAACGGGCAGGCCGGCCTGCAGGGCCGCCCGACGCACGCGGGCCAGCGTCAGCTCACCCGTCGTGGGAAAGACCTCAGCCGTGTCGCCCTTGCCGATCACGTCCAAACCCAGCGCCCGGATCTGCTCTTCGATAAAGGGGTCCAATTCCTCCACAACGACCAGGGTGTCGACCTCGGAGGCGAAGTCCTGGATCATCTGCTCGGGGAGCGGATGGACCAGCCCGAGCTTGAGAAACGAGAAGCCCGCGAAGACCTCTCTCACGTATTGGTAGGCCATGCCGTCAGAGATGACTCCCACGCGCTTGTCCCCCCAGACCACTCGGTTCAGGGGGCAGCTTTCGGCATAGTCAGCCAGAGCCTCCATACGCTTCTCCACCTCGGGATGACGACGCCGAGCGTGGGCCGGGATCATCACGTACTTGTGAGGCTCCCGTTCGAACGGAGGCAGCGTCTCCCACTGGCGCGGCTCCTCGGGCATACTCACCTCCACCGGCGACTTGGAGTGGGATACGCGTGTGGTGGAGCGCACCATGACCGGCGTGTCGAACCTCTCGCTCAGCTCGAAGGCGAAGGCGGTGAAGTCCTTCGCCTCCTGGCTATCGGATGGCTCCAGGCACGGGAACTTGCCGAAGCGAGCATAATGTCGGTTGTCCTGCTCGTTCTGTGAGCTGAAGGCCCCAGGATCATCGGCGCTGACCAGCACCAGGCCCGCCCCCACACCGGTGTAGGAAAGCGACATCAAGCTGTCGGCAGCAACGTTGACCCCCACGTGCTTCATGACCGCCAGAGCGCGCCCCCCTGCAAATGAGGCTCCGATGACCGAATCCAGCGCCGTCTTCTCATTGGACGACCATTCCGCCTTCACCCCCGCATATTGAGCGAGAGCAGGCAGGATCTCCGTACTCGGCGTTCCCGGGTAGGCAGCGGCATAGCGCACACCAGCCTCCCACGCCCCCAGCGCGATCGCTTCGTTACCCGAGAGCAGCCGTCTCTTAGCAGTGGTTGAACCCGCTTTCTTCATAGGACTCGCTCCTTAAGGATTATGGCGGAGTCAGTCAGGTCCACAACCACCCAAGGAGGGCGGCCTGTGCCCTGAACCCTTCGCCGGCGACAAAAGCACAATGCTGCATCAGCAGCATCTATCTTGATCTCTGCATCAGTGTACTGCAAGAGCGGGGAGATGACAAACAGAGGCCCAACAACGTCCCGGTCGGCGTGGAGCCTGACCATCACAACTCGAAGACAAGCGAACGGACCCGAACCCGGCCGGGCAGAAGCCCTGCCCAAGCGCCAAGGGGGCGTCGGACGTACCTCGCGCGATCCCGTGCCTACCGACCGCGCAGACGCATCCGCACCTCGCGGCACCGCGGACACTCGATGCCCCTGAACTCCGTGCCACAGGTGCGGCAGACCTTCTTCGGCATCGGGCGATCATCCTCCAACGACGTGGCAATAAGAAGAACCTCTTGATCAGCGAATTTGCCCAGCCACGCGCTCAGCCTCTTTTCCCCCACCATCCACTCTCCGCTCTGGGGATCGCGATGCAGCTTACCCTCAGCCACGCTGGAACCAAGCTCGTACGCCCCAGAAGCCAATTCTCGAATGCTAGCCTTACGATGCGCAGGCATCATACCCCCTCTGCATAAAGCACACCATCAAAACACAGGATGTCGGCAGATATGGAGACCCGTCCTACCACTGGATATGACAAACCAGGGCGAGCGAATCGGGTCCCCAGGGCATCCCGGGCGGTCTCCCGTCGAGTCCACTTGACGCTCAGGTCCCTTATCCACGGTCACGGTCCAGAGGCTCCCGCTCCACGTCCTCCCGCATGACCCGGAACCGATCTAGATCGCGGGCCACCACCGTGTTCGGCTTGATGGCCTGAGCCTCCTCCAAGATGTCCGACTCCCGATATCGTCGTGAGATGTGCGTGAGGACCAGGCGATGCACATCGGCCTCTCGCGCCAGCCGGGCTGCCTGAGCTGCCGTCAGATGAGCGAACTGATCGGCCAGGTCGGCATCCCTCTCCAAATAGGTGGCCTCAATCACCAGCATATCGGCTCCGCGGACGTGCTCCACCAGATTTGCCGTCTCTCCTGTGTCGCCAACGTGCGCCAGCCACGAGCGACGCTCCGGCGGGCCGAGGACGTCATCCGGCTCAATCACCCGACCATCCGACAACGTCACCCGCTCCCCGGCCACCAGACGACTCCGCTCTGGACCGGCCGGAACGCCAAGGGCCTCCGCACGCTCATTGAGGAAGGGCCGCCGCGACTTCTCGCGAAACAGATAACCAAGGCTCGGCCCCCGGTGAGAGACCGGAAAGGCAATCACCTCAAAGGCGTCGTCCTCCAGGATCACGCCAGGCTCGACCTCGATGAAGTCGATCTCTATCGCCGGCCGCGCTCCACGCAGCACGACGCCGTAGATCAGATCGTAGACTCGCTGCAGCGCCCAACGCCCACCGTAGATCTCCAGACGCTCCATAGCCTCCCATCTGGCAAACGTGGACACCAGTCCACCCAGGCCGAGGATGTGGTCGAGATGGCCATGGGTGAGCAGGATGCGGTTTAGGCGCTTGAATCCAAGACCGCTCCGCAGGATCTGCCGTTGGGTTCCCTCGCCACAGTCGATCAGGAAACGGTAGTCCCGATGGAGCACGACCTGAGACGAGAGCCCCCGATGGATCGAGGGTGCCGACGCGGATGTGCCCAGGAAGACCACTTCGATCATAGGTCGCCCCTCACCTCACCTCTCCCCCTAGGAGAGAGCTTCTCCTCTCACCACCAACGCACCGGGCTCGCCCTGCTGACCCTCAACGGTCAACGAGCTATCCAGGAACTGCTGCACCACCCAGGTGTTGGTCAGGAGATGCTGTGTGATCTCGGACGTGACCAGCCGCGACTCACCGCCCGCTACAGCCATCGGCAGAACGAGCTGATCGGCGAGATGGGGATCAACTGGAGCTCCAGTCCGATGATGATCCAGCAGATCCTCGCAGGCCGCCTCCGCGACGTGCTCCGCCGGTAGTCCTTTCCGCCCGTAAGACGTGAAGCCGGCCACGACGTGTTCGTACTCGGCGAACAGGAAGATGCCCGCTCCTGGCCCAGCACCACGCAGCCGCCGCGGCCCAACCCGGGCCTCCAGACCCGCCTCGGCAAGGACGTTCCGCGCTCGATTCGCCATACGCTGGGGAATGTGAGATGGTAGATTCGTGACTGCCGCGATACCCCAGACTCGTGCTAAGTCGCCTCGTTTGGTCAGAGCCAGGGGCTTGAGCGCACCTCCTCGTCCCGAGACGGTCAGGTGCACCGTACCTTCGCCGACTGGATAGAATCCCCACTGATCCAGCTCTATCTCGGCACAGATCCCCATGCGGGCCACGGTGGGCAAGAAGATGTACTCCAGGTAGGAGGCCGAGGGGGCCCAGCCCACGTGCGTCCCGCCGTGCAGCGTCAGCCACGATTCACCGTCGACGAGGGCCAAGGGCAAGAGTGCCGTCTGCAATACCAGCCCAACCGAACCGGCGCTTCCTCCTTCTGCGGCATCGGCCACGTCGAACGCGTACTCCCCCGGTTGGGCCGTGGTGCCAGGGTCGAACGTGATCGCCTGGGAGCCCAGGGCATCCCCCTCCAGCTCAGCACGGCAGATGTCCGCGGCGGCTCGGACCGCCGTCAGGTGCTGCGGCCGGAGCCCAGGACGACCGCGGCGGGCGCGGATCTTCTCCACGCGCGTCGGCTGCCCGGTCAGCGCCGCCAGGGTAAGGGAGGTTCGCAGAATCTGCCCGCCTCCCTCTCCGTACGAGCCATCGATGACGACACGCGAAGACCGCGACTGAGACAACCGATCGCTGACGTCTGCGCTGTTTCTCATCGTTTTTCCATCTCCTGGAGCGCCCTATACGCCGGCCGCAGCTCGGCATGGGGCCGGCCGGGCTCGGTGATCGCCCACCAGTACTGTTCATCCTCCGGCGTCCATTGTGGGTCGGCGATGGAGAGCACGGTCATCAGGCCAATCCAGGGGTCCCAGTTCTCATCTGCATACCGGAAGGCGCGCACCAGATAGTCGGCCTTCTGCTGCGGCGTCACGGCGTGCCAGTGATAGGGTGAGTCTGGACGAGGATCGGTGGTCCACCCCATCTCCAGGATGACCACCTGCTTATCACCGTCTCCGTGGGCCACCATGATCTCGCGCATATCCTCGACGTGACGGAAGCAGAAGAAACGCTGCCCGCCGTACGCCTCCGTCGCGGCAGCCTCCTCCGGAGAGACCTCGGGCGGTGCCTTGTATCCAGGGGCGTTGAGCCCCAGGGCGTCGAAGTAAGGCGCCGCACCGGCCTCATACATGCGCTCAAGATACGTCATATCTGGTATGGCCTGCGGCAGCCCCGTCCCCGTCGGCGCCAGCCCGGCCGAGACGACCAGAGCGCCAGAGTCAGCGGTCTTCACACCGATGTAGCAGGCACGAAGCAACTCCACATATCCCTCCGGGTCGGGCGTCCAGCCGCCCCATTCGCGGGCCAAGTTGGGCTCGTTCCAGACCTGATAGGCGTCCACACGACCGGTGTACCGCTCCGCCAACGCGTGGCAGAAGTCGCCGAAATCCGCAGGATGCTCCGGTGGTCCATTCCTGGATTGAACCCCTTCCGGGGGCACGGCCCAGGCCGGCTCGCTGTCCAGCCGGAAGAGCACCTGCAGACCCCGCTCCTCAGCGTCAGCGACGATCCGATCGGTGAAATACCAGTTGAAGGCCCCCTTCTCCGCGCCCTCCACGTCGCGCCACCCCACGTTCTGCTTCACCCAGCCAAAGCCAGCGTCACGAATCAGATCCATGTCGCGGCGGGCAAGCGTCTCGTCCCACCACAGATGGGCCTGCATCCCGTATGCTGGCGAGGGCATACGTGGCTCAGGCCACGAGCTGGGCGTGGGAGCCCCCTCACCATCCTCCAGGGTGTCACCAGGACGAACCCACAGGCACAGCATCAGACTCAGAAACCCGACGACGAGCACCGCTCCGGCGACAAGAGGAGCCAGAGAGGGACCTGATTCTCTTGACAGCAACGTCATACACAGCAACCCATTGGGCGCCTGAACGACTCATCGCTCGCTCGTTGGCCCATCAGCTAGGGCTTCTCCATCTCACGGATGGCGTGGAACGCCGGTCGCGGCGCGCCCTTGAAGTCGATCAAAGCGTAGGGAGCGTTGGGATCTCTCGGGCCCCACCCCAGCTGCGAATAGTTCAAGTTCCAGAGAAACGCCAAGCGGACGAAGCCCCACTCGCGCATCAGCTCGAAGGCCTGGACGTCCCACTCGGCTTGCTCCTCCAGGGTGTTATCGAGGGCAAACTCGAAGCCTGGGGGATAACCCTCGAAGCCCTCCGCAGACGCCCAGCCGAACTCAGTGACGCAGAGCGGCTTGTCACTGCCAGCGGCTTTGATCCGCTCGTGGTAGCCCCAGAGCGTCGACTGGAAAGACCAGCTGTGATGAGGGTTGTCGAAGGGACCTCGGAACTGAGCTGTCGGGTCGTCGTAGCCCTCATCCCAGGCCACGTCCGGCGGCATGTTGATGCCGTTGTGGTGCGCTCCCACGCAGTCACAATAGCTGAGAACATCGAGAGCAATCATCTGATCCATGTAGTCAAAATCGTCCATCCAGATGACCCGATCAGGATTGTTCGGATCCGTCTGTCGACCGGCTGTCGGCGACAGAGCCCCGCTGACCACGATGATGTTCGAGTCGCGGCTCTTGATGGCCTGATAGGAAAGACGAAGCATCTCCACGTACCGTTCCGGATCGACGCCCCCCGCTGTGTCCCACTCGCGGTCCAGGTTCTGCTCGTTCCAGACCTCGATGGCGTGGATGCGGCCCTTGTAGCGGTCGACCAGACGTCCCATGAAATCGGCGACCAGCTCCAGGTTATCCGGCGGTGCGCCTTCCGTGTTATCGTCCGTGTAGCTGCGCGACCAATCCGGTGCATCGACCACGCTGAACATCACCTTCAGGCCGCGCTGATTGGCTGCGTCGACCGCGGCGTCGAACCCGCTCCAATCCATCTCGCCCGGCGTGCCCTCGAAATGGGCCCAGCGAAGCTGCTGCTTGACCCAACCTAATCCTAGGCTCTCCGCCTGTCCCATCCAGTAAGCGGGGTCCCCGCCGCCGACAGCGTTGAGAGCGATGCCGTAGCCAAAATCCTCCTCACTCGCATCCGGGGCGAGGGTCGGCGTGGGCTCTCCTTCCTCCGCCGGTGTAGTCGGCTCGTCGGTCGAGTCGATCGCCGGGTCGCTCTCCCGCGTCGCAGACGGCGTGGAGGAAGGCTCGGGAGCAGCTGTGGTCTCCCCGGTCCCGGGCTCTTCATCATGCCCCTCATTCGCAGAAGCGGTCGTTGGCTCCGTGGTCGGCACCACCTTCGGGACGGACTCACCACGTCCCGGCCCTAGCCAACCATACCAGGTACACAAGCCCCCCACGATCACGAGAATGAGCCAGGCAGCGATAGCGATGTAAAGACCCCGACCGCTCAGACCGCGCCCTCCGGACGAAGCTTTCGACATTGACATATCCTCCCATGCAGACAAAGAGGCCCGGCCCAGTCGAACGACGACAATAAGACGACTGCAGCCGAACCTCTGGTTTTCAAACGATCATCCGACCCATACGGGAAAGCGCAGCCTGGCGTTCATCGTCTGACTGCACTCACCACAGGTTGAACCTGCGCACAACGCTAGCCTGAACAGTATAGCACGATCAGCCGCCTAGGTCAAAGCCCCAACTCTCGGCTACTGTGTGGCTACCGTGTTCCCAACACACCGTGCAGCGCATCACACGTGGGACACGCCCCCCCTGGTCGTATCAGAGCGAAGCTAGCCTGGGGATCACAGTCCTGCGCCTGAGGGTTGCAGTCACTGCAGTCATTCCGCACGTAGTCGACGTTCCAGACGATCACGCTACGCACCATCCCCGTGTTTATGCTCAGCCGAACAGCTTCGCTCAACCACGCTCCCTGCTCTGCCAGCGATGTGCCGTTCCCCCACTGGAAATTACTGGGAAGCCCGCTACCGCAGGTTCCCTCTGGCGTCACATATCCCATCTCGGTGTAGAACAGCTTGCGTGTGCCCCGGAAGATGTTGTAGTAGAGCCGTGTCTGAGGCAGGAAGAACCAAGAGTGGTGCGTACTGCCGGGATTCGCTGGATGCCCGCTCGTGGCCGAGGGCGACGTAGCACCGGCGTTGTGATGGGCGCCGATGTAATCCATGCACTGCGCCGCGCCCGCGTTGTAGAGCCCCTCCAGCCATGGCTGATCGTCGCAGCCACTGGGCCCGCAGCCCCCGAAGTAGCCCGTCGGAGCCGGGGCAGCGCTGATAACAGCCGTACCTGGGTTGGCATTCTTGATAGCGCGGTAGGCGGTGCAGAGGAGGTTCGTGTAAGCCTGGGGGCTGATGTGACCATCCTGCCACTCACGGTTGATGTTCGGCTCGTTCCAAACCTCAATAGCGTCGGCGCCGCTGGCTGCCATACCTGCCACCCAGTCGGCCACCTTCTGCTCGAACCCCCCTTGGGCCACCATACTTGCCGGCCCTAGAGCGCTCACCTGGATCTTGAAACCGTTGGCGTGAGAAGCAGCGATGATGCCCGATGCGTCGTTCGGATACCGAACCTGGACCTTGGCCCAGTTCATACCCGCGTAATGCATCTTGTCGGCGTAGGGGAATCCCCAATCCCTGATGTGCCCCCCTAGCTCGAAACTGCCGCCTCCGGAGGGCGCCGGGGCTGGGGCGGGAGCTGCCTGCTGAGGCTCCCCCACCACGATCTTCACCCACATCTGACCGCCAAAGGGGGTGTCGCCGGATCGCAGCTGCCATTTGCCTGTGTACGTGCCATCCTCACCCGGAGCCTCCATCGGGACCGTGATGTCCTTCTTGCCGCCCGGCTCCACCGGTGGCACCTCCACGGACTCTGGGGCGCCCATCTGATCGCCGCCGATGAAGACCAGCACCGTGTCCTCCGACCAGGCACACGAGCCATCATTCTCGACCTGCCACGTCTTCTCGAACGCCTCTCCCTTCTCCATCTGTGTGTTGTCCGGCACCGTGACGTCGGCGAGGAAGGCAGCGCTGAGGCACGCTCCCTCGTCCTCCTCCGCACTCTCCTCTTCCTCTTCCCTCTCGGCCGATGCCGATTCACCTGCGCCACCCGTCTCATCCAGCTCGGCCGTCTCGGTCATCGTCTCGGTCTCAGTGATCGTCTCGGCGACCGGCTCTGGCTCCGGCTCCGCCACCGTGATCGTCACCGAGCCGTGATCGAAGCCCGCGACCGACGCATTGACCAAGTACTCACCTGCTGACTCGGGAGCCATCCACGTATAGCTGGGATTGGCAAGAGGACCCTGCTGACCATCCAGCTTCTGCCCCTCCCGGGTCACCGACCAGGCGATCTGCAGATCCTCCATCCCCGGCGCCGTCCTCATCTCGACGTCGGGATAGGCGGCGACGACGTCCAGGATGCCGTCTACGTTCCCGGGATCCAGAGCATCGGCCACGGCCACGCCACCCAGGTGATACCGATTCGCCCAAGTCAGCTTGCTGATCAGGCTCGCTGCCGTACCCACCCAGGCGGTGCAGACCTCGTCCTCCGCAGTCCTGTAGCGCAAAGAGTAGGTACCGGCCTCCTCCCGAGGGGAGGTGCTCATCAGCGAACCCGAGAGACCGAAGGCCACCTCGGTAAACGGCTCCACCTGCTCTACCTCATCGAGCACTGTGATCTCGCCGAAGGGGGCCAGGGCCTCCTCCGCCGCCACGTGCTCGTAGATCTCCTCTCCCTCGACCACCGTCGCGCTCAGCGACGACACCAGCATCATCAGTTTGTGACGCGGCACCTGAGCAGTGGCCCAGCCGAGCAAGCGCTCTGCCCTACCGCCGTCGGTATAGGCCTCTGGATCGGAGGGGAACGGTACCCGGACGGCATCGGCGGCCTCACCTAATGCCGCCAGATCGTACCCCCCGGTCTCCCAACCGCCGTCGGTGAGCTTGGGATGCTCAACGGTGACACTCAGCTGTAGCCCCACACCGTGGAGGGCATCGGCCAATGCCTCGATGAACGACGTGTAGGCCTGACGCTGATCCGTCGCGACACCCCGATAGTCGATCTCGACGCCGTCGAAGCCTCTCTCTGTGCACATCTCCACGATATTCTCGATGTGCGCCTCCTGGGCCTCTTCTTCGTCCAGAAAATCGCTGAGCAGACCCTCATTCACGCTTCCCCCTGGCGCCCAATTGCGGAGCGCCGGGAGCACGGCACAGCCTGCATCATCGTCGGGAAGCGGCAGACGATCCACGTCACCGGCGAAGCCCCCCATGGTACCCATCAGCAGCCCGGTGGGATTGACCACGTCGAACAGATCAGCTGGACCCACCGCATCATCCGAATCGAGATAGGTCGCGATCCGATTCGCCGTAGCACCGCTCTGTACCACCACCACGGATGCCGGGAGCTCCTCCACGTCGGCGCGAATGAACTCCTCCCCGGCCACCTCGGTGTGAAGATCGCTCCCCAGCCACGTCCATCGTTCACCGTCCCAGCTGTAGAGATCGAGGGTCTCCCAGGGTTCGGCTTCGTTGGGCACCACCACGTCGACCCACACGGACTGAGACGATGTCCCACGCGCATCAAGCTCGTAATACGGACTCTTCACCTCCAGATAGTCCGGCAGCGCTTTCGCCGCCTCCTTCAACTGGGAGCCCGCCGATCCCTCAAGGAACGCGAGCCGGGGCACCGAATCCAGCCGCACGCGCACCCGATCGGAGAAGACCTCTGGGTCGACCTGTAGCGTCAGGCCGTCGGGATGTGAGACGACCGATTGGCTGGCACTGAGCGTCTCATAGCCCACGACCCCGAACCGCTGCAAGAGCGATAGCGGCGGTAGGAGCAGTGCCACAACAACCAGCACCGCGAGGACGCCAAAAACCACTCTGCTGAAACCAATCCCTCGTAAGAGGCGCGCGAATGCCGGCTCAGCACCCTTCATCGGATTCCTCCCTTTTCTTCTTATCCATCGATACCTCCCCCCAACAAGGCACTACGACTGCGTTCTTGGAGCCTTCCTTTGAGTGAGCTAGATCAGTGATGAGGTCTCTTGACTTAGAGCGGCGGCTATTCTAACACGTCCAGATTCTTTTGACAAACCCGTCCTTGAGTTGCCTAGATGATGGAGCATGTTAAAATCCTTGACGTACATAAACAAAACGAACACCACCATTACACCAGGCGACCAGAAAGGCAGCCGACAGATCTATGGCAGAAGAGACACTGGAGACGATACGACCCATCCTGGGCCGTTTCGCGCTACCCTTGACCGTCACCGGGATCGTGATAGCAGCGATCCTCCTTATTGCACTGAGAGAGAGACCAAGTATGACACCCTCACCAACGCCGTCCAAGACGGCCTCCAGCATCCCGCCGATCGACCGGAACGCTCCGACGACTACGGAGACCGCAACCTTCGCCATGGGGTGATTCTGGGGACCTGACTCCCGGTTCGGGAGTCTCCCCGGCGTCGTCCGCACTCGCGTGGGCTACGCGGGCGGATCAAAGAGCAATCCCACCTACCACAGCCTGGGCAATCACAGCGAGACGATCCAGATCGACTACGACCCCACCGTCGTCACCTACGAGGAGCTTCTGGCGATCTTCTGGAACAGCCACAACCCCGTCAGCCGCTCCATCTCCAGCCAATACGGCTCCGTCATCTTCTATCACGACGAGGAGCAGAGGCGCGTCGCGGAGGCCGTCAAGGAGGATCGAGAGGACGAAAGCGGGCGTCAGCTACCCACGGAGATCGTGCCCTACGCCGAGCTCTGGCTCGCCGAGGACTACCATCAGAAGTATCGCCTGCGTGGGGTGAAGAAGGTGATAGAGTCCTTCCAAACGATCTACCCGGAGACCCGGGACCTGGTGGACTCCACCGCTGCGGCGCGGGCCAACGGCTTCATCGGCGGCAACGGGACGCTGGAGCAGTTCGAAGAGGAGGTCGACAGCTTGGGTCTCCCGCCGGAGGCGCAGCAGAAGCTGTCGGAGATCGCTCAACGGCGGCTCCGCTGAGAAGAAGCTCTGGCGCCTCCTGCTCTTGTAAGTGAGCGCCAGAGTCAGAACGGCAAGCAAGCAGCAGGCAATCACGACAACACGGAGGTGCTGCTATGTTCTACCCGTCGGACCGCGTCCTGATCGGTATCATGACCAGCCGGCGCGACTTTGCCATCGCGCGGGATGAAGGCTGGTATCGTATCCCCCAGCGCCACGCCCCCGAGAGCACCACAGAGGCGGTGGTGCTGGCCTTCTACTTCACCCGGGCCTTCGGCGAGGAGAAGTGGGCCATCCATTACTACGCCCCCGTCGAGGGCCACGAGCTGGTGCGGCGCCGCGACCTCCTTCCGCATCAGCCCAACCATCCTCGCGCCGACGCCCCCTACTACAAGCTCCAGCTGGGCCACTTGATGAGGCGCGACGAGCCCATCCCCAGCCTCCGTTGGCGGCGCATTACCTTTATAGAATCGACCTGGGACCGCTTCGTCGCCGCCGACGAGATCAACGACCTCTACGCTACCGGCGCTGACGGCCTCTACGTGACGCTCAAGGAGCAGAACCTCCATCCGGAGCGGGAATTCCTCTTCCGAGAGGAAGGCGGCGAGTACGTGGTCGACATGGCGATCCCCTGCCGGCAGGGCACCGTTTGTATCACGATGGAGGACCGACCGGCCCCTGAGGGCGCGCTGCGCGACCCTGACGTGAAGGCTGTGCGGGAGGCCGTCGAGGCACTGGGCGGAGAGCAGTCGCCGTCCTGAGTCTGCGCCCTACCTCAAGCGCGGACCCTAGCGAATAGCCACGGCGGCCTCGCCTAGTGATTGTTGGCCTCGTCAGCTCGTAGTAGAATAGGAACAGAGATGGGGCGGTCCTCTCTGCGACGGAGAATCGGGACTAGCGGGCGCGCCGTCGGAACATCAGTCGGAATGGTATCGTGCATCCCTCATCAACCCCCGCAAGAAACCGCCTCCACTGAGGCTGCTCATCCCGTCGAGCGAATAGAAGAGAGGAAATCCGGTATGCTCAGAATCGGTCCACACCGGCGCTGGCTTTTCTCCTTGCTCCTTATGACGCTACTTGGCAGCACAACGTACACCTTCGGATGTCAGCAAACCCCAGGTCCTATCCCGACCCAGGACGACCCAGCCGCCACACGTACACCTGCGCCGCCACCCACTACGATGCGGGATCCATCCCCGCTAGCTACCGAATCAGCGTTGCCCACGCCGCCCGTCCACGTGAGGCTGGAGAACGGCCAGGAGATACAACTGAACGTACCTGAGACTGGAGGAAGCGCGGCTTTCGAAGCCAATCCTTGTCGCCCCAACCCTCATGCTGGCGCGTGGTTGTGGGCTCAACCGCCAGACGAAGGATACGATCTTCATCGTCCTGGGGCCTACCCAGAGGCCAAGCCCGATGCTCCTGCAGCATGAGTACCTGCATCAGGTCGTGGGACCGATGATCGATGCACAGACGAAGCCTTGTCGGATCCAGAAGCCCTGTTCGAATCGGTCTATGCAGAGGATGACGTCTTCTCAGATTAGGGATCCTGTTCGAGCATCGTGAAGGAATCGCTCCTCAGGGTCCTGCCCCTGCGACTGCAGGCTCAGCGCGGCCACGTTGAAGCAGAGCAGTTCGTCGAGAAGCACGAGCGGAAGGGCTTCCTGCTTATGGGCACCTTCTATGAGGCCTTGGAGGCGTATGAGGCTCAGCGTGAGCTGACGTTCGAGGAGTACCTTCCTACGCTGCTTGAGGGCATCGACATCGAACGAGAACTGGAAGCCTGGCAAGCAGCGCAGAGCGAGTGAGCCGCATGTCAGGGCGATGGAGTTGGTCGTCGCCAGGCGGCCTACCTGCATGCGTAGCCTTTGCCTGTTGGACCGAAGCTCACGCGTCCCGAGTCCCAAGAAACAGGCGGCTAGCAGACCGCCCCACGCAGGAGGCAATTGATGAAGGAGGTAATGGCAGCACTGAGCGCTTTCGGCGTGTTTCTGGCTCTGGGACTCCTGCTCATCGGGCTTTTCTGGCTGGTGATGCGGGTGCCTGGCTGGTTGTTCGGCATGTTGAGGAGCGTTCACGTATGGGCCGTCATCGCGGCCGCTCTCGCCTCTATCGCTGGCGGAGGCGTCTGGCTGGTCTCGTCCCGGCCCACGCCAGTGGCGAAGGGAGAGGCGGTCGTCACGGCCGCGGCTGCCCTCGTGGTGCAACCCTTCCTGGTGGCTGTCGGGATCCTGGCGCTCGTGAGAATCGTCGACCCCACCGGAATGCCCAACGTGATGGAGATCATTGCCGTGCCATACGTGCTGGCAGCCCTGCTGTTCAGCGACGTGGGCCGCTATCTCGCCGTCAGCGGCGCGGCGGTGGGCCTCATCTCGGTCGGCCTAACACTGTCGGCGCTGCGGGAGCGCCAGACCACGTCGCAGCGGCCGCCGTTCTACGTACTCGCCTTCGCCCTCCTACCCGTCATCGCCCTTCCACTGGCGTTCTCGTCGATGCCTTATCGACCAGGGGTGGAGCCCAAGGCGGGCGTCGAGATGGAGCTCGTCGCTCGCTCCCGATGGCCTTTCCAGACGGTCCGCAAATGCCAAGCTATCGCCGGCGTCTCCTCCTACCAGTACGAGCCGCTGGGCTGGGTCGACGACGAGACCCTCATCTACCGCGTCTGGCGGGGAGGCAGGCACGGTCGTGACGGCTGGCGGTCTCAGCCCGGGTCGCCGGGCCCACCGCTGGCGTATCACCTGGACGACGAGACCGTCACCCGCTTCCGAGGAGATCTGAGCGATCTCCACCGCGAGACGTGCGAACCGGCAGCCTGTGTCGAGCCTGCCCTGGCTGACGTGCCCTCTTACCACCCCGGTCGCTTCGCCGAACCCATCGTCTCCCCGGGTGGGGGCTGGATCGCCTTCACGGCCTGGCCGTTCGATGAGCCGGAGGGCTTGCTTCTTGTTTCAGATGACGGCATATGATTGAGTTCACTGATCAGGGCCGGGGATATGACCACAGGCATATGCAAAGCCCCTCCCGATGTCGTAGGATGGATGTCAGACTGGTAAGGTGACTCAGACCGAACCATCTGAGCCGAACCCGATGCGGTCGCTGCACCGATCTTTCCAAAGGCATTGCCGTTCACCACACCCGAACAGATTGAGGAGGTCAGAAGGCGATGGCCATTCAAGTTCTCCTGGCCGACGACCAACCAGTCGTGCGAGCCGGCATCTGCGCCATCTTGAAAGAGGCACCAGACATCGAGGTCGTCGGTGAGGCGAAGGACGGCGCAGAGGCGCAGCGGCTGACGCACAAGCTGAGGTCTGATGTACTGTTGCTCGATCTGGTCATGCCCGGCCCACGTCCATCGGAGGTGGCGCGATGGGTACGCAATCACTCTCCGCAGACTACCACGTTGGTGCTGACGGGCCACGACCGCGACGCCTTCCTGGCGGAGATGGGAGATGGAGGAAGCGGGCGCGGCGGGCTTCCTCACCGTGGCATTCGTGTACGGATTGCACCGAGTTGGCGGAATGTTATAATCGAGTCGCGAGATAGCCGATGCCCAACGTCATCCGCTTGATGGAGAAGCCGAGATGGGCCAACATGTCTATTGGCATGCCCCGCTGTGGCAAATACTGTCAGTGGTTCTGGCCAGCTTGGCACTGCTGGCGTGGTTGGTCAGGCGCGCGTTGCGCCGTCCCCACTTACCGACAGCGCTCTCCGCCATCCACCCCGCACTGAGCGACCAGCCCCTCTTCTACTTCGACCACGTCAGCGGGATCATCGCCCTTAATCGCGCCACCGAGGGACTGCTCGAGGATCTGTCGCCGTCCAAGGAGACGCTTCCGCTGGATGTGCTCAGTGACGTGCTGCTGGAGGCATACGGGGAGGCCCGCGTCGTCCAACAGCGAGGCTGGCCGGAGCCTCACCGTACGTTGGTCGCGGTGCCCATACTCGGGAGAGAAGATGAGGTCGCCGGTGTATGGGCGATGGTGACAACGGAGCCCCCACCTCCGCCGGCCGAGCGTCCTGTGGACGAGCACCTCGCGGCGCAGCCGGAGGCCTGGCTGACGTTGGGCCGGGCGGTGCGGATACACCGTACCCAGCCCATGATCCAGGTCAAACGCCGCAACCAAGAGGACGTATTGACCTGGCAGGCCTACCAGCTCAGCCCTGCCGAGGAGACGCTGCTGCGGTATCTGCTGGACCATCGGGGCGAGGTGCAGCCTCTGAAGGAGCTGTTCCGGCTCATCTGGCCCGAGGAGGAAGTGGAGCGCTACGGCCTGCGCCCCGACCAGAAGAACCGTCTGCAACAGTTGGTCTACCGGCTGCGTCAGCAGATGGAGCCCGACCCGCAGGAGCCGCGTTATCTATGTACCGCTCACGGCGTGGGCTACGTGCTGTACGGGGAGGGAGAGCCGGCGAACCGATGAGAGGTTGGCTGCCGCGAAGCTGGGAGCGCAAACTCGTCATCCCCCTGGTTCTCGTCTGGCTGCTTTCCACGCTGGGGTGGATGGCCTGGCGCAGCGATGGGCTGGGCGGCCCTCCGCTGGTGATCGTGTGGGGCCACGACCCCGGCGACTACGACCCCCATCACACCTCGCACCCCATCGCCCAGTCGGTCTTCCGCCACGTCTGCGAGCCGCTCTTCCACGAGGATTTCGACGGCAGCGTGCGCGGGCTGTTGGCGGAGGATGAGGTGGTGTACGGGGACGGCGGACGGCGTCTGACGGTTCATCTGCGGGAGGGCGTCACCTTCCACGACGGCTCGCCGCTGGACGCCGAGGCCGTGGAGGCCAACTTCGAGCGGCTGCAGCGCCTGGGCGCCTCGCCGCTGGCGGGCGACCTGCGCGGGGTCAAGGTCTCGGCCCAGCCCGACGGGCGCAGTGTGACGTTCACTCTGCCGGAGCCGGACTACGAGTTTGTCCGGCTGGTGCTGACCAGCCCCTACGCGGCCATCGTCTCGCCGCGGGCGGGCGATCCGGAGGGCCCGGGGTTCGTGGCCGGCAGCGGGCCTTACCGCTTCGCGCCCTCCTTGTACCGACCCGGGCGCTCGCTGACGCTGGTGCGCTATCTGGACTACCGCTGGCCGCCGGCCTATTTCGCCAACCGGGGCGCGGCGCGCGTGCCGCGCGTTCGCTTCCTCTTCGAGCCCGAGCGGGACGAGCGTCTCGATCTGCTGATGAACGGCGAGGGCTGCGTGCTCAGCCTCAGCCAGGAGCACATTGAGACGGTCGCTGCCATCCCCCGCTTCCGGCTCCACCAGGCCACCGGCGGCGTGACCTACCTGGGGTTCAACTTCCAGCGCCCGCGCTGGCAGGACGCGGAAGTGCGCCAGGCGGTGACGCTGGCACTGGACAAGGACGCCCTAGCCAATCTGGGTCCATTCGAGGTCGCCGAGACGCCCCTGGCGCCCGACGCCGTGGGCTACGATCCCCGGGCGGCGGCCTTTGGCTACGACCACGATCCCGAGCGGGCGCGGACGCTTCTGACTCAGGCCGGCTTAGACACTGAATCCGAGGTGGTGCTCTTGATCCCCGCGAGCAACACCTATCGGGAACTGGCCGGCGTCGTCAGGCAGCAGCTGGAGGCCGTCGGCCTGCGTATCCGCGTGCGCGAGGTGCCGCGGGCGGAGATCCTGAGCCA
>Ga0207797_1000223_pt1 | contig 42196 bp, 39 predicted proteins | sample PRCRCaboRojoPR_6_FD_187275 | JGI IMG/M metagenome (GOLD analysis project Ga0207797, IMG submission 187275) | Marine sediment microbial community from Cabo Rojo, Puerto Rico - PR CR 10% Liquid 1 (SPAdes) | ecosystem: Environmental > Aquatic > Marine > Coastal > Sediment | place: Cabo Rojo, Puerto... | reverse complement strand
TAGGAAGACGCCGGGGACTTAAAATCCTCTGTCCGAGAGGACGTGTGGGTTCGAATCCCACCCGCCCTATTCTGACCCGTTATCGACTATCCGATTACGTTGGAGGTAAGGCATCGTGAAGATCATCCTGAAGCAAGACGTGCCCAATCTGGGGCAAGAAGGCGATATCGAAGAGGTTGCAGACGGCTATGCCCGCAACTACCTGATCCCCCAGGGGATGGCGGTGAAGGCGACCCCTGGTGCCCTGAAGGACTTCGAGCATCGTCAGAAGGTGCAAGCAAAGAAGCACGAAAGAATGAAGAAGCGTGCTGAGACAATGGCTCGACGCTTGACGGCGCAGACGCTGACCTTTGAGGTCAAGGTCGGTGAGACAGGGCAGCTCTACGGTTCCATCACCAACGCCGATATCGCCGAAGCGCTGGAAGAGGCAATCGGCGAGGAGATAGACAGGCGCGACATCCCCCTTCCCGAGCCGATTCGAGAGGTAGGTGAGCATTTCGTGCCGGTGCAGTTGATGGAGGATGTGGAGCCTCAGGTCAGGGTCGTGGTGAAACCAGAGAGCGGTGAGTGGCCTGCGGACGTCGAACCTGTCAAATAGGCCGCGGTTCAACTTCATACCCTGGCCGGGACAGATAGACCCCGGTGTCGTTCTGAGGACTTGACGGTGGATAGACTTGGCCGAAGGCTGCGTGAGGCACGGGAGGCTAAGGGGAGCTCGCTTGAGGAAGCGGAGGCTGCCACCCGCATCCGTGCTCACTTCCTGGAACTGCTGGAGGCTGGCGACTTCGCGGCGTTTGCTGGTGGCGATGTGCAAGTACGGGGTTTCTTACGCATCTACGCTCGCTATCTTGATTTGCCCCCAGAGGACGTACTCGGACGCTACAGCGCCGAGGTTCACGGCACAGAGTTCTCAGCTTCTGAACAGGCTCAAGAGGAAGCTCAGCCGTCCGCCCCAGAGCCTGATACCGACCTGACCGACATCCGTTTTCGGCCTCGCGACATCCCGGTCACCTCGTCACTTCCCCGCTGGATGAGCGTGAGGACGGTGATGATCGTAGGACTCGTGCTCACCATCCTGCTCGGGATCCTGGCTGTCGTGACGTACGTTATGAACCAGCCCGAGGATGAGCAGTTGCGCGCCCCGACGACAACGACGACACCCACGAGCATTTCGCAGAGTGCAACATCAACCGCAGTCCCGGATCAGTCGACGCCAACCTCTCTCGTCAGCGCGGACGGCCGGGTGACGCTAGCTCTGGAGGCCACGGAGCACGTACAGGTCCGCGTCAAGCGAGGTACCAACGTTGTGTTTGAGCAGATGATGGTGCCGAGACAGACCAAGACGTGGTCTGATGACGAGATGATCGTGGTCGAGACGGGCAACGGCGCTGCGCTACAGGTAACGGTTAATGGAGCAGAGCTAGGACCTATGGGGGACCGAGGCGAACTCTGCACCCGAGCGTGGGGGCCGAGCGGCGAGGTCCCACCACCGTAGCTCGACACGAGAGAGACTATCTTTTGAAGAGCTTCTACTTGATATCCCTGGGCTGTCCCAAGAACCTGGTGGACAGCGAGGGCATCGCCACACTGCTCCAACGCGCTGGCTACGAACCGGCTGCCGTTCCCGGGGAAGCGGATCTCCTGATTGTCAACACTTGTGGGTTCATCGAACCAGCGCGGGAGGAATCTCGCGCTGTGTTACGAGACCTGGCAGCGTCCAAGCGTCCAGAGCAGCGGATCATCGCCGCCGGATGCTACTCGGAGCGCTATCCGCGTGAGCTCGCAGACGAGGTGCCGGGGATCGATGCGCTCATCGGCACGCGCCGTTGGATGGACATCCTTGATCTAGTCGAGCAACTGGAAGGTCGTGAGAAGCAGCCGCCCCCCGCCCAGCCCGTCTACCACCTGCCAGAGGCACCAACCGTTGGGCAGGATACGCGTGGCGTGATCCGCGCAGCAGCGCAGGGAGCCAGCGCCTATCTGAAACTGGCCGATGGGTGTCGTCGCGCTTGCGCCTTCTGCGCAATCCCACTTATCAAGGGCCCTGCGGTGAGCCGACCGCCAGAGGACATTTTGAGGGACGCCAGGCGGCTTGCCGATCTAGGCTTCCAGGAGATCATCCTCATCGCGCAGGACACCACCGATTACGGCCACGACCTGGACGTGGAGCACGGCGTAGATGAACAGCATCCCTTAGCAACCCTTCTAGAAAGCCTGGTAGAGAGGGTGCCCGAGGTGCCCTGGATCCGGCTGATGTATGCCTATCCGGGACAAATCACCGAGCGCCTTATCGCAACGATGGCCCGTCATCCTCAGGTCCTGCCTTACGTCGACCTGCCTCTCCAGCATGCCGACCCGGACCTATTGCGTCGAATGCGACGCCCGGCGAACGTCAATCGGGTCCGAGACACGATAGGAAGCCTGCGGGATGCTATGCCAGAGATTGCCATTCGGACCACCTTCTTGGTTGGGTACCCCGGTGAGACCGAGGAGGCTTTCCAGACGCTACTCGAGTTCGTGGAGGAGATGCGATTCGATCGCGTGGGCGTCTTTACCTACTCAGAGGAGGAGGGGACCCCGGCCGCCGAGCTGGAAGACGACGTGCCAGCCGAGGTTAAGGAAGACCGCCGAGAGCGTCTTATGGCCGTCCAACAGCCTATCTCCCTGGGAAAGAACCAGGAACTGGTGGGAGAGACACTCGACGTGCTGATCGAAGGGCAAGACGAAGGGCTAAGCGTCGGGCGTTCCTATCGCGACGCGCCCGAGGTCGACGGCCTGGTCTTGGTACAAGAAGAGCTTCCGATCGAGGAACTCCTACCTGTGCGCGTCGTCGCCGCAATGACGTACGATCTGATCGCGGAGAGTTCCTCCCAATTCGAAGACCGCTAGATCCCCAGGGCTAGATGTAGTTCAACTCTTTGGCCTCGTGCGTCAGTTTGTCGCGAAACTCCGGGGCGGCGATGTTGATCAACGCCTTAGCCCGCTCACGGATGGTCTTGCCGTAGAGATCGGCCACGCCGTACTCAGTGACAACGTAGTGAACGTGGTAGCGGCTCGTCACCACACCCGCACCACGCTTCAGCATGGGCGCGATGCGACTAATGCCCTTCCCCGCGACGGTCGACGGGAGTGCGATGATGGGCACGCCACCGTCGGAACGGGAAGCCCCGTAGATGAAATCCAGCTGTCCTCCCACACCGCTATAGAGCTTGGGACCAATGGAATCGGCACACACCTGGCCCGTCAGATCGACCTCAATCGCTGAGTTAATAGCCACCTGACGGTCGTTCTGAGCGATGACAAAGGGATCGTTGATGTACTCGGTGCGGTGAAGCTCGATGAGTGGGTTGTCGTGCGCCCACTCGTAGAGCCGATGGGTGCCGATCATGAAGCCAGCCGTGATCTTGCCAGGATGGAGCGTCTTCCGGGCGTTGGTCAGCACGCCAGAATCGACCAAATCGATCACACTGTCCGAGAAGAGCTCAGTGTGGACCCCCAAGTCGCGCTTGTCGTGCAGGAACTTGAGCACGGCGTCGGGAATAGCGCCAATGCCCATCTGCATTGTTGCACCGTCTGGTATCAGCTCGGCGATGTGCTCCCCAATCCTGATGTGGACGTCAGAGAGGCCTCCCTCGCTCATCGGTAACTCAAGGAGGGGATAATCCACCGGCACAATATGATCGAGACGGCTCACATGGATGAAGGAATCACCCAAACAACGAGGCATCGTCTCATTGACCTCGGCGACGATGATGTCGGCCGACTCTGCAGGCGATTTAGTCAAGCCGGTCTCAATGCCGTAGGAACAGAAGCCATGTTCGTCCGGAGGTGAGAGATGAACGAACGCCACGTCCAGGGGCAATACCTCATTCTTGAAAAGGAGCGTGAACTCCGAGAGGAGCACAGGGGTGAAGTCGGCCCGACCCTCCTGCACTGCCTTGCGCACGTTGGGGCCAATGAAGAGGGAATTGGCACGAATGTGGCCCTCCATCTCCGGGGCGACGTAATCGCCCGACCCGAGTGTCAGAGCGTGGCAGATCTCGATGTCGTGCAGAGCTGGCGCACGGTCGACCAGCGCTTCCATAAGCTTCTGCGGCACGCTGCAGTTCCCGGTGAGGAAGATACGATCCCCCGATTCGACCGCCTCGGCGATAGCTCTCTCGGCCGTGGTGACCCGACTCTCGTAGGCCTTCATCCAACTCATGATTCCCCCCCCTCGCCGGCGTAGTAAGCAGCAGCCAAGCTCTCATTAACGATCTCGCCCTCCCGCATCACGATGCCAGGGATGAGGCTCGGCATCTCCTTGATGGCCTCCTCCAGCCCACTTCTGGCGATGCGACGGATGTAGGGCCAGATAGCGTTGTTGAACGCGTGAGTTGCTGTGCGCGGGACCGCGCCCGGCACATTGGGAACACAGAAGTGAACGATCCCTTCCTCAGTGTAGACAGGATTGCGGAGCGTGGTGGGGCGACTCGTCTCCACGCACCCCCCCTGATCGATGCTGAAGTCCAGAATGACAGCGCCTTTCTTCATCGATTGTACCATGTCCCGGGTGACGACGACAGGCACCCGAGCGCCCGGCACCAGGATCGCTCCGACCAGAACCTCAACGAAGCGGGCTACACGCGCAATATTGAACGGGTAGGAGACCATCGTCGTGGCACATCCATTGAATTGCTCGTCGATCTCCCGGAGCTTCTCCTGGTCCCGATCCAGCACGTGGACCCGAGCGCCGAGCCCTAAGAAGGTTCGAGCTGCATTGGTGCCCAGCACCCCAGCCCCCAGAATGGCGACGCTGGCAGCAGGGATACCGGGTACGCCGCTGAGGAGTACGCCACGACCACCGTAGCTGTTCTGTAGGAAAGTGGCCGCCAGCTGAGGCGCCATTCGCCCAGCTACTTCGCTCATGGTGCGGAGCACGGGAAGCGTCTCATCCTCCTCCTCAATAGTCTCATAGGCGATAGCGGTGATCTTCTGCTCCAGCATAGCCTCGACCTTGCCGCGCCGAGCAGCCGCCAGGTGCAGGAACCCGGCGATGATCTGGCCCTCACGGAACCAATCCAGCTCTTCATCGGTAGGGCGCACTGCTTTGAGCACCAGGTCAGACCGACCGTAGACCTCCTCACCGGAGTATACGATGTGTCCGCCAACACGTTCGTAATGATAGTCCGTGAAACCAGCCGCCAGGCCAGCCTCCGTCTCCACGTAACAGATATGTCCGGCACGGGTGAGCAGATCCACCCCGTAGGGGGTCAGTCCCACCCGCTGCTCCAGATCTCTCCGCTCCTTAGGGATACCAATGTTCATGTCACCTTTCCTCCTGTCAGCTCACGGTTCGACAGCGCAGCTTCTACGGGGTAGCACCTTCAGCAGACGCTTGGAGTATATCACTTCTGCCATCAATGGTCAATCGTCGTGTCTGGATGGGACATGGAAGTCCCTCGCGGGGTTTCAAGAGACCTTGCGCCGAGCGGACGACCAGGGTATGATAAGCGAAGCTGGCAACGGGTACAAGAATAGCATAGTACCATAGTACACTCACGAGCTGTCCAAATTCAAAGAGAGGTTGATATGACAAACTGTCACGAGATGGAAATGGGGCAAGTCTACGTCTGCGAGGACTGCGGCCTTGAGCTCAAGGTTGTCAACGAATGTGAGGAATGCGGCACAGACCCTGAGTCCTGTGATTGCCCACCCTGTCAGTTCATCTGCTGCGGTGAGCCGCTGGAGCTTAAGGAAGCGTAGACTGAGCCTGGAGAGGGGGGAGGGGGGCAAGCGATGGCTTTGCCCCTCCCACCTGCCCGTATGTTACGCTGCCTACGTCGCCCCCTGCTCCTCCGTCAGAGTCCACATTCGCCCATCCCCCCTCTCTGACGAGGTACCTCCGGCAGCGCACATCTCTGACATAGGACACGTCGAACACTTTTCTGAGCACTGAGAAGCCACCTGTTTCACATAGCCCATGCGGGCCAGATCCTCCAACATCGTCTCAACTAGCTCGGGGGTGGTGTCAAGCTCGTGGGCCAAGTCAGACATGCGGCGTGTTCCACCCTGGCGTAGTAGATCCAGCAGCCTATTCAACATGCTCTTGAGGATCCTTCCGGTCTTGATCCTCCGGCGCATAGCGTCGAAGGGTCCAACGAGCCAATAGACTGGCGATGAGCCCCGTAATGGGAACCGCCAGCACCAAACCGGTGCTGCCCACCAGCGTCCGAACGATCTCCTCAGCTATGGGTTCCCGATTGAGCCGACGCAGGAGAGGCTCTTGGTAGATGGTAAAGGCTAACATGAGTGGCATCGCCCCGCCAACGTAGGCCAGGAGCAGCGTATTGACCATAGCCGCAATGTGATCCGTCCCGATGTTGAGGCTTCTCCGGAACAGATCGAGCCAATCCAAGCTGCGGTTAGCTCTAATCAGCTCAAAGACGGCCGACGCCTGCCCAACGCAGATGTCATCCAACACGCCGAGAGAACCGATGATGATCCCACCCAGCACCAAGCCACGCAAGTCTATGCCTGAGCCAAACTCGATCACGAGGAAGGCACTCTCCTCCACCCCCATGCCGGACAAGCGCGTCCATCCCACAAACAGCCCAGCCAAAACTCCAGTCAGCGCCAAGCTGACGACCATGCCCGCGACCGCTGCGTGAGCCTTGACATTCACACCGTACGTGAGGTAGGTGGAGACGGAGAGCATCATGATAGACCCAACGATGCTCACGCCCACCGGGTTCCTTCCAGCCATAATCTGAGGCAGGATGAAACCGAAAATGACAGCCAGACTGACAAACGAGCCTCCAAGCGACCGCAGACCCTTCCATCGCCCGACGACGATCACGAGTGCGACGAAGAGCACGAAGACAGCAACGAGCGGGCCGAAGCGCATAACGTCAGAGATATAGAAGCGATCCTCCTCCAGACCGACCGCCCGCTCCAGGAAGACACGATCGCCCGGCTCGAAAAGCCGGTCCTGGCTGATGATGTTCGCCGTTCCCTCCTCGACGACAATCTCCTGACCAGCCATCGAGCCGCCCTCGATGCGGACCACCAATCGCTGGTAGGGGCGTGACGTGCCTTCATCCAGTTCGATGACGCCCTCCTCCAATACCTCGACGACGCGCGCTGGCATCGTCTCCGTCTCACCAGGCTCGAGGGTGTCGTCTGAAGGCCCGGAAGACTGCTCGACTCGAGGTCCCACCACCACGACGGCTACAGCCAGCAACACCAAGGTGGCCAAGCCAATGATAAGCAACCACTCTAGTTTGCGCACCTCATCCTCTCTTCAGCCAGCGTCTACAAGCCTAGAAGACGCGCAATCCAGTAGACAGCCGCTCCAGCTGTCAGCGAGATGATCAGGAGGAATGCCAGATCGAAGAGGGTCCATTTCCAGGAGTCCGTCTCCTGCCGGATGACGGCAACCGTCGCCACGCAGGGCACAAAGAGCATTTGCACGGTTAAGAAGGCCAACGCAGTCGAAGCTGGGAACGTCGTCGCCAGCTGCTGTGCCAGCCCCGTGTTCTCACCGGTGCCAAAGAGGACTCCCAGCGTGGCAATGGAGTTCTCCTTGGCGATGAAACTCGCCAATAGAGCAACGGTCAGCCGCCAATCGAGGCCCATCAGCCGGCCTACGGGTTCGAGAAGGTACCCAATACGAGCAAGATAGCTCGTCTCAATCTCTCCGGCGGGCAGTGTCGAAAGCGCCCAGATGACCACAGAGACGCCTAGAATGAGGGTACCGGCCTTACGTACAAAGGACAGACTGCGCTGCCAGACCCGCATGCCGATGGTCCGCCAATTGGGTAAGTGATAGATCGGCAGCTCCATAATGAACGCGGCCCGTTCACCATGGAAGACCGTTTTGTTAACGAGGACCCCAGAAAGGGCGAGCACCATCAACGCGAGAAGAATCATCCCCCAGGACACGAGGGTAGCTGCAGAGCCGAAGAAAGCCGGTGCCAAGAAAGCGATCACAGTCATTCGAGCCGTGCACGGGACCAAAGGAGCCAGGAGGATGGTGAGTAGACGCGCCCGCTTCGATTCGATGACCCGCGTGCCCAAAACGGCAGGAACATTGCATCCAAACCCAAGGAAGAGAGGCAGGAAAGACTTCCCGTGGAGGCCCATAAGGTGCATGAAGCGATCCATCACGTACGCAGCACGGGCGAGATACCCCACATCCTCTAAGACTCCCATCACAGCGAAGAAGATGATCAGGATGGGAAGGAAGGTGAGCATAGCTCCTACGCCACCGAGGATCCCGTTGGCGACCAGATCACTGAGCCAAGACGGCGCGCCAGTCAAGAGAAGACGGGCGAGGCTCGCCAAGGAACCTACCACGTGGGTGTCCAGCAGTCCCTGAAGCGGTGCTCCTACCGCGTAGGTCAGCCCGAACGCCAGGCCGAGGATCCCGGCCATGATAACAAGTCCCCAGAACGGGTGTGTAGCCCAACGATCCAGTCTCTCCGTGAAGCCGATGGAGCCGGTCGTAGGTCGAGTGAGTGCAGCACGGATCATACGCCCGATCCAGTTGTAGCGACCGCTGGCGACGGCTACCAGCGCATCATCATGCTCCCGCAACAGGTTGTGTAGTGTCTCCCGGCGATCCTGGGAGAGACCCTTTTCCATCATCCGGGTTATCTCCTGGTCGCCCTCCAAGAGCTTCAAGGCCGTCCAGTCCTGAGGATAGGGAGCAGGCACGCAGCCGTCGATGATCTCTTCTACCTCATGTAGAACCTCGCGATGATCCTCGCGGATAAGGGGGAAGTTGGGATCGTAAGTGACCTCTCCTCGCGCTACCTGCTCGATCGTCGCGAGAAGCTCCTCCACGCCCTCGTTACGAGTAGCCGTCATCGGGACTACAGGAGCCCCAAGGGCCGCCTCGAGGACCTGGGGCTCGATATGAACCCCTTCCTTCTCAGCGACATCCATCATGTTGAGCGCCACAATCACGGGTGCTGGAAGGGGCAGAAGTTCAGCGACTAGATAAAGACTCCGCTCGAGGATAGCGGCGTCCACCAGGGCCACAACCACATCTGGTTGCTCCCGGATGATGAACTCGCGGGTGATGACCTCTTCCGCAGAGTTAGCGGTCAGGCTGTAGGTACCGGGCAGGTCAACCAGCCGGTACGTTAGGCCCTCATAGGTGAACGTGCCCGCTTTTCGTTCAACGGTCTTGCCTGGCCAATTGCCAACGTGCTGATTGAGTCCAGTAAGCAGGTTGAACAAGGTGGACTTGCCCACATTGGGCTGACCAGCGAGCGCCACGAGGACAGTCTTCTCCCCCGACTCCACGCTGGCAGAGCTCACCGAGCGAACGGATGTAGCTCGTCGGAGACTCATTCCGGTCTCTTACGCACGTAGACCCGCCTGGCTTCGCACCGACCAAGAGCGATTCTTGCGTCACGCACCCGTGCAATGAGCGGACCCCGTCCATAATTCTGTACGACCTTGACGTCGGCCCCGGGGGTGAAGCCTAAGGCCGTCATACGGCTCAACATGCAGCGCCCCCCAGCTAACTCGACGACCTCGCCGTGCTCACCGGCACGAAGGGCGCTCAATGATACAACTGACTTGTTCGGTCCAGGCGATGACGCCCAGAGTCTCCCTGACTTGATTCCCATTATTTGTCCTTAGAATGGTTGGAATGGTTGGCATGCTTGCACTGCTTGCAGTAACCTGTCAAGTGAAGATGAGCTTTCGTCACCTCCACGCCTTCTCGCTGGCAAAGCTCACGCGCGATTCGGGTGACCAAAGGAGCGTCGAACTCGATCACCTGACCACACCGACGACATGTGAAATGGTAGTGAGGCTCCTCTTGCACAGCCTCGTAGTGGCTATGCCCCTCACCTAGGCGATGCTCCTCAACGAGCCCCATCTCCTCGAGTAAGGTCAGCGTGCGATAGACAGTCGCCAAGCTGAGACCAGGGGAACGCATCTTCGCCAGGTCGTGGACGGCTTCGGCACTAAGATGCCCATCGCTCTTTCTCAAGACATCCAAGATCAGTCGGCGTTGCGACGTCAGACGTCGGCCGGCCTCTCGGAATAGATCCCGAACCTTCTCGCGCCGCTTGTCGACCGACTCACCCATATCTCCCTCGCGCTGAACCCGTTATTGCAAATTATTCGCAACTTCTCCTATTATACCTAGCCTCCAGTCGCTTGGCAAGTAGAACTGAACCTTGAATCTCCTCCCTATGCTATCGAGTTGACCCAGCGGTGGTATAACAAGACAAACCAAGAAGAGCGTGGAGCATAACATTGCCCCACGCCCTCCGCAAGCCTTTCCTTTGGTCGCCCCTGACGAGCCTACTAGCTCTGAGCCAGAGCCGCTCCCTTGCGCAGCGCCTTCTTGTTCAAATCGAGCAGATGACGATGACGTTCCGGCAGATGATCATCCAGAGCCTGCTCAACAGCCTCCAAGGAGACCACGCCGGTGGCGTCCACCAGAGCGCCCAGACAGAGCACGTTGGCCATCCGAACGTTTCCCAGCTCAGTCGCCATGTCGCTGGCTGGAACGTAGATGACTTGGATATCCTGACGCTCGCTCTCATCGGGCACCATTGAGCTGTTGACAACGAGCACTCCATCGTGCTTCACGGCCGATTCGAAGGCCTCCATCGAGGGAATGTTGAGCACGATGGCGGCGCTCGGCCTTCGTACCAACGGCGCACCGATCTCCTGATCGGCGACGACGACGGTACAGCGAGCCTTCCCACCGCGCATCTCGGGTCCGTAGGAGGGGATCCAGGTCACGTGAAGTCCCTGTTCCATAGCAGCGTAGCTCAACAACTGGCCAGCAAAGAGCGAACCTTGCCCACCAAAGCCGGAGATAATGATTTCCTCTTGCATTGTCGTCTCCTAGCCCTCCATCAGGGCGTGCACGCCTTCACTGACCCGTGTGTCGCCCAGCGGGAAGTAAGCCACCATATGCTCTTTGGCCCAATCGAGCGCCTCTTGAGGCGACATGCCCCAGTTGGTGTTGCACGTCGACAGCACCTCAACCATAGCGAATCCCAGGCCCTCAAGCTGAGCGCGGAACGCGGTCTTGATGGCGCGCCTTGTACGCCGGATGCCGCGCACATCGAAGACCGCCTGTCGGGTGACAAAGGCAGCGCCAGGAAGGCCGCCAATCAGTTCGGCCATGCGGATCGGATGCCCGGCGGCCTGTACGTCACGGCCCGTCGGGGACGACGTGGTCACCTGATCAGGCAGCGTAGTAGGTGCCATCTGGCCACCCGTCATACCGTAGATCGCGTTGTTCACGAAGATCGTGGTGATCAACTCGCCGCGATTCGCAGCGTGGATGATCTCCGCCGTGCCAATCGCTGCCAGGTCGCCATCGCCCTGATACGTGAAGACCACGCTATCGGGGCTGACACGCTTGATGCCAGTCGCCATCGCAGGAGCACGACCATGAGCGGCCTCGGCGAAATCCGCATCGAAGTAGTTGTATGCCAGAACTGAACACCCTACCGGGGCAATACCGATCGTCCTGTCCCGAACGTCAAGCTCATCCAACACCTCTGCCACGAGGCGATGGATCGTCCCGTGTGTGCAGCCAGGACAGTAGTGTGTATCAACCTCGGCCAAGCTCTCAGGGTAATCGTAGACAAGCTCCATATCTTGAGGAATCTCAACAGTCGCCATGTTATTGTGCCTCCCGTCCGCCGTTGACCATCTTGGCGAGTTTCTCGAGCTCGGGCAGAATGTCATCGGCCAAAGGGATGACGCCCCCCATCCGGCCATAGAACGTCACCGGGCAGCGTCCCTCGACCGCAAGACGCACATCCTCGACCATCTGCCCCGCGCTCATCTCCACCGTCAGGACGCCCTGGACCTGCCCGGCGAGTTCGGCAATACGTTCATTGGGGAAAGGCCAGAGCGTGACCGGCCGCAACAACCCCACCTTGATCCCCATATCCCGCGCGTCTCGGACCACCGACTGACAGATGCGTCCCACAGTGCCGAAGGCCACCAGGAGCAGATCCGCGTCCTCTGTATCATATTCCTTCCACCGGACCTCGTTGGTGGCAATCTCCTGCAACTTCGCCTGCAATCGAAGGTTAACCTCCTCCAGGTTCTCGGCCCCCAGGTATAGAGACGTGATTATGTTCGGATCGCGGTCATCGGCGCCGGTCAACGCCCAATCAGGCCGTTCCTCGGGGGGCCGCACAGGACGCATCGGAGGCAGTTCCGCCGGTTCCATCATCTGTCCGATCGATCCATCCGCCACCACCATCGTGATGGTACGATACCTCTCAGCCAGTTCAAAGGCGAGCACCATATCGTCGATGAGCTCCTGCACGTTGGCGGGGGCCAAGACGATCATGTGGAAATCACCATGGCCCGCCATCTTCACCGACTGGAAGTAGTCGCCTTGAGCCGGCTGGATGTTGCCCAGCCCCGGCCCACCACGCATAACGTTGACCAGGACCACGGGCACCTCGGAGCAAGCGATGTAGGAAAGCCCCTCTTGCATCAAGCTGATGCCGGGGCTTGACGACGACGTCATCACCCGCACCCCGGCACTCGCAGCGCCATAGACCATATTGATGGCAGCCACTTCGCTTTCGGCCTGAAGGAACACCCGATCCAGCTCGGGGAGACGCCTCGAGAGATGCTCCAGGGCCTCGCTCTGCGGTGTGATAGGATAGCCGAAGAAAGCCTCCAGACCTGCACGGACGGCCGCCTCAGCGAATGCTTCGTTCCCCTCCAAGAGTTCCTTTGCCATGTCTACCTCCCAGCAGCCGATGTAGAGCGACTGCGTTGACGTTCTCGCTTCCGCCTGCGTCGGTACACAGCGAAAACCACGTCGGGACAGATGGTGGCGCACATCGCGCAACCCGTACACTTCTCTGGATCGGTTACCTCGACAGGGTTGTGCCCCTTGACGTTGAACCGATCCTCTGCCAATTGGAGGATCTCCACGGGGCAGACGCTGACACATAGACCACACCCCTTGCAGCGATCCTCGTTGATGATAACCATACCTCGTGCCATTACTTTGCCTCCAAGCACCTAGAGTAAGACCTATGCGTAGAACGCGATGGGCAGAGAGAACATAAGGAAGGGACTCGCGTCCCACGTTTCAAATCGCAAATACTTCACAATAGTATACTACGTGATCAGGCCCTGTTTCTATAGTGTGCCAAGTCACCCGTCACTGAGCGAAAACTCACAGGCCGCGCCAAGCTCAAGCGTTCGGTCTCTATACCGCACACCGCGCTATGATCATCTGACGGTGCTTTTCGAATCCCAAGTGCTCATAGAAGGCGATGGCTGCGGTATTCTCCTTCAGAACTTGCAGAAAGACCGAGAGGCCCTCCAGTGTGAGGTCGCGCAACAACGCCGCGATAACCTGCGACCCGTATCCCTGTCGTCGGTATGCGCTCGCCGTGACGATGTTGCCGATCTCGGCAGCCTGATCCAGCACGAGGCGTGTGCCGCCCTGGGCAATGAGCTGGCGATGGGGTCTGCTTCGGGTCGGATGCCATATGCCGTACCACGGACCGCGGCCCAGGGGATCGCGCTCGAAGGCCTTCAAGTCCTCAACTCGGGCAAGAGCGCGCATCTCGGCGAGGTGGGAGGGGTCCAGAGGCACCGCCTTCCCGGGATCAAGATTGAGAGCATCGCCGCGAAACAGCATTTGCCACTCTGGATAGATGTCGAGCACCTGATAAGCCGCTTCTAGACACGGCTTATCGTTCTCAGCCACCAGACAGGCAAAAGTCTCGTTGGGCGCCACCAGGCGTCGAGTCAGGTCCGCTATGTGCCTTGAAGTTTCTTCGCGAGAGGACGCTCTGTCGCGACTACAGAAGGCGATGGCAGGAAAAGGTAGTCCATCATAGCGGGCGACCAGCGTCCGGCTATCGCCAGCAAAACGGCAATCCTCGGTGAGGGTAGTTACGTCAGCGACGAAAGTGAAGGACGCTAGTGCACGGGCCAGGTCTCTACGCTGCCAGAACAGACATTCCTCGCGCCAAACGGTAAGGTTCTCCGCTGCAATGCCGGTATCGGCATCAAGCAGGGAATCAGCCTGGACCGCTGCACGATTCACCATCCTGGCAGCTATTATACTACTCCGGGCTTCGGTCGTCAATCACACTCTGCCAAATGGGTCGCCCCAGTTGCATCTCGGTCTGCTCCAATGCTGCGTCCAGATCTCTAAGATAGTAAGCCAGAAGGGTCTCAGAGACAGCGATCTCCACGGGGACGTCGACCTCCAGGGGTATCACCGTGGTGACATCCACCGTCTGGCTAACGGGCACGCTCACCTCCATATCGATGGGAAAGACAGCCTCAATCGGCACCGCCAGTTCGTACCTCCTGAAGCCCAGGTTGACCGGCACCAGAACGGTGGTGCTGACGGGCACGACGGCGTTGATGGGCACCTCAAGGGTTTCATTGAGCGGAATCTCGGTCGATACTGGAATCTCCTGATCCACAGCGACGGTGTAAGAGAATGTATCACCGGCAAGCTGTGACACCGGTACCCGCGCATCCTTTACCGCTCGATGCATCGTCCGTCGAAGCTGAAGAAATGAGGTGATCGTCACGCCGTTGAGCGTCAAAGACACCAAGACTAGCACCGCCAGCAGACCAAGGGCCGCGAGATAACCTCTCTTCATCGATAGACTCCTTCATACAAGCTATTGCGTCACAGGACGGCGACAGAGGAGCAAGGGAGATACAAACGCCGTCGGGCGATCCCGGACGAAAGAGGATCGCTTGAACGTGGTAGATCCACCAGAAACTCGACCGTCAACCCGAGTATACCACCCCGACAACTAGAGGAAAAGCGTGAAGGGTTGTCTCACGATCGCCTTGTGCTATAATGCGGCCCGCGCCGATGGTCCTGGAGGTTACATACACCGAGGTGGTGAAAGGGAGAGGAGATGATGCATAGGGAGCACGGACGACGGCTTCGGAACTTGACGCTCCTCGCAATTGTCTTAGCTGGGGCAGGGCTCGTGTCTGGGCTGCTGGGCAGCTGCACGGACAGCCCGCAACCCGCAACCCCAACGCCAACTCGGACACCGGCGCCTCCCACGACGACGTGGACACCGCAGCCGACCACGACTCCGTCCCCTCCCCCGACCGCAACCCCCTCACCCACGGCGACGCCGTCGCCTACACCATGGCCCGAGAACGTGAACCCCCTCACCGGAGAGGTCGTGGACGACGAGAGCGAGCTGAATCGCGTCCCGGTGGCCATCAAGATCTCCAACTGGCCCGGACAGTACGTACGGCCTCAGTCGGGGATCGACAGTGCGGACATCATCTACGAGCATTACAATGAGGGGTGGTTCGCTACACGTTGGACCGCGATTTTCCTTGGTAGCTCGCCGGAGCGAGTGGGCCCGATCAGAAGCGGTCGGATCATCGACCTGGAGCTCCCAGCGATGTACAACGCCGTCTTCGCCAACTCTGGTTTCAGCAACGGCGTCGTGCGACTCTTCAGGAACTCGGATCTGTACCCCGATTGGGTCGTGTCCGATAGTCTCCCGGAGACGATTCAACCGCGGCCGTTCTACCGGGACCGGAGCCGCGATGTGCCCCTGGAACACACGATGTACACCAGCCCCGCGCTGGTCCGGGAGTGGGCAGCAGCACGTGACATTGAGGGCGAACAAGAGCTGGAGGGGATGAGGTTCTCTGAACTGCCGACCTCTGAGATGACGGCGACGGGTCCGGCGGCTGTGATTGAAATCCCCTGGAACCGCCTGATGGCAACGTGGCGGTATGATGAGGCCAGCTCCCAATACCTCCGGTGGACCGATGGGGCCGCGCACGTCGATGCGCTCAGCGGAGATCAGCTTGGCGTCGCCAACGTGGTGGTGCTTCACGTTCCCCAGTGGAATACAGACATCGTGGAAGACCCCCACAGCGGAGCGCTCTCGATCCGTTGGGCCTTGTGGAACAAGGACAACCCACATCGCCCAGCTATGCTCTTCCGCGACGGCAAGCGCTATGACGGTATCTGGAACCGGGAGGAACGGGAGGACATGCTCACGTTGGAAACCGAGGACGGGGATACACTCACCTTCAAGGTGGGAAGCACGTTCTTCGAGATTGTCCCCTTGGGCGACAGAGCAATCGAGATCAGCGTCGAATAGCCAGGGTCCAGATCCCTGAGCGAGACCGCCGTCCCATCTCCCCGGCCTCCTGGCCCCGTGGCTTAAGACTCCGCAAACTTCTCGACCTGATACGTGGAGACGTCCAGATCCCCACTCGAGTAGGCGTCTGGGGTGAGGCCAGCCTTAAGACAGAGTCGATGGAGGAACTGACGCTCGTCCGCTAGCTTCTCCCATACCTGAGGGAGAAAGGTGGCTCGATGCCACCCCTGCTCGATGACCACACCATCCACGCCCGGCCGCAGCTTGTCACACAGATCCTGGACATCGTGATAGTGAAGAGGTTCAGGGTGACTCAGCACAGAGATCTCGACGGTGAGCTGGTCTACTTCCTCCGGTCTCACGGGGGGAAAGCGAGGATCACGGTGTGCCGCCCCTGCGGCATTCTGCTGAACGTCCACGACCAAGGGACGCCGCGCCTCGAGCGATCCGATGCAGCCACGAAGAACACTATGTTTGTTCAACGTAACGAAGCTCGCGCCCTGCCGCCGGAGGGTCTCAGGGACGGTGTCCATATCGATAGCTGGCGGATCCTGACCCCGAGCGACGTGGACGACCGACTCTCGCGCCAAGTCGAGTAGATACGCCCGTTCCTCTTTCGAAAGCGACATTCTTCCCCCTCTCCCTCACCGAGGTCAGCTCGTGTAGGCAATGGCGCCATAGCCCACTACGCGGGACCTGCTGCCGGCCGTATCTCCGGAGTTGCGATAGTCCAGCAGGTGTGGAACCCATGCCTTGCGCTCGGCCATATCCATGAGCGTCATCACAGGCGCGCGACCGCAAGCCTCTCCCTCCCGGACGCCTTTCACGCTCCCCTCTAGCAACGCATCCAGGAAAGCCCGATCTCGCCGCCGAGCATGATCGTAGGAATGGAAGTGACTCAAGTCACTGGAAACGACGATCAGGTCCTGCTCGCCGAGGCGATCAACCAGATCCCTGGCCACTTCCTGAGGGTTAACCTGCCCAAATAACATCGGTATGAGGTTGAAATTGGCAAGCGAGACCTGGAGGAAAGGGACTTCAACCTCAAGACAATGCTCTGGCTCATGCGCGCCTGGCGCGGTCGTATAGAAAGGCGCTGATTCGAGCATATCGGCGACGCGATCGACAGCGACGGGGGCGTCGCCCAAAGGCGTTCGGAAAGCGGCGTAGTTGCCCAAAGCCACGCCATTCACAGGGACTCGATGGGCGGGGCCAAGCAGAAAGACAGTTCGCTCTATGTCGGGAAGCCGCTGTAGAGCCTTGAAGGCATAGCCAGCGGTCGCCCCGGAATAGACATAGCCGGCGTGGGGAGCGATCACGGCTCTCACCCCGTCGACGTCATCAGGAAGCGACGCCTGGCTGATGTACCCCTCGACGTCACGTCGCAACAGATCAGGATCTGCCGGATAGAACTGGCCCACGACAGCGGGCTGACGAACAAGTCGTTCAGACATCAGTCACCTCCGTAGGGTCCGTAAAGACTGCAAAGGGCTCTCACCATGCTTTTTGCACTCAACTAATGGTATTATAACATCCCAAGGCATTACTTGCCACCGCCGCGAAGACCGACAGCCCGAGTGCCACAGATTGAGTCGCCCCAGGACACCGGCCCCGGGCACCCTGTCAGCTGAGACGGGACATCGGGAGCCTCCATCCTCCTGCGGCATCATCCCTCACGCGGAAGGATGGTACGTCGCTTCCACAATCAGCAGATCATCCCCCTCTCGAAAAGGTGTGAGATCATAGTCAGAGAACTCGCGCCGCACAGCACAGTCGGCCTGACCGAGCAACTCGTGAACCTCCTCCCGGGTGGTGATTCCGACGATCGATGCTTCTTCGATCCGCTCTACAAACGCGCCTCGACGATAGATCTCGAAGACGAGATCGACCCGGACCCGACGTCCAGGCAGGACTCGCCTGGCGACGAAGCGCTGGATCTCGCGATCCTCACTCTGAAATCGCCCCGCTGGGGAGAGGGGCGAAGTCTCCATCAGACCGAGGAATACATCAAAGAGCAGCGTGCCGCCGGGCTCCAGATGTCGAACGATGTTCCGCAAGGATGCCAGTCGCTCCTCCCGATCGAGGAAGTGGTCGAAGGCACCGGATAGGAAGGCCATCGGGAAGACCCGCTCCAGGTCAAAGGATGCAGCGTCACCGGGCACAAGCTCGATGCGTTCGCCAAGCTGAGGCAGCTGCTGGAGCTTCTCCCGAAACTGGTGGCACATGGCTGGTGAGGGCTCGATGCACGTCACTCGGACGTCCTGTGCAGCCAAGGGAATCGCGACCCGGCCTGTCCCTGCGCCAACGTCGAGAACATCCCCCGCCCGGGCGCCGTAGCGGAAGAAGAACTCGACGTTTTGCTTGGTGTCGAAGACGTCGTAGAGATGGGCCGATTCCTCGTATCCACGCATAGATTTGCTCATCATCCCGATCCCAAGTATATCATGAAACGCATCCCTAGGCATCAGCTCTGTGAGTCCTGGTCCCGCGCGGCTCCAGGCACCGCCGTCTTGCCGTAACCGCAATATTAACCTAGAATACGTTAGGTTACAGGAAGAGAAATCGTTGGATGGTACAGAGAGTGGGTGTCGTGGGCTATGGAAGACCTGTTTGAGCACAGCAGAAGAGAGCAGATTCGCCGTCAGGCGCCATTGGCCGCGCGTATGCGTCCGCGCAGCCTGGAGGCGTTCAGTGGGCAGGAGCAGATCGTGGGCGAAGGGAGGCTGTTGCGCCGCGCTATCGCCGCAGACCGCCTGTTCTCCTCGTTGATTTTCTGGGGTCCACCGGGCACGGGAAAGACGACGCTGGCTATGATCATCGCCAACTCGACCGAGAGGCATTTTGAGACGATCAGCGCGGTGTTGGCCGGCGTAGCCGATCTACGACGCATCATCAAGGAAGCGAAGGATCGGCTCGGTATGTACGGACAACGCACGATCCTTTTCGTGGATGAGATCCATCGCTGGAACAAGGCCCAGCAGGACGCCTTGCTGCCCCACGTCGAGGACGGAACCATCGTACTCATTGGCGCCACCACCGAGAATCCCTACTTCGAGGTGATCGGCCCCCTGGTCTCCCGCTCCCGCGTCTTCCAGTTCGAGCCGCTGGCGGATGAGGAGGTGAAGCAAGTTCTGAAGCGGGCGATCGAGGATACCGAACACGGGTATGGCGATCGCGACGTCCGGATCAGCGACGACGCACTGGTCCATCTGGTGCACGTAGCCGGCGGTGATGCCCGCGATGCACTGAACGCCCTAGAGCTGGCCGTGGAGAGCACGCCCCCCAGCAAGGATGACGTCATCCAGATCACCCTGGAGGTGGCTGAGGACTCGATCCAACAGCGTGCGCTGCGTTACGACAAGACCGGCGACCAGCACTACGACACAGCCTCGGCTTTCATCAAGTCGGTACGGGGTAGCGATCCGGATGCAGCACTCTACTGGCTGGCCAAAATGGTGGCCGCGGGCGAGGATCCGCGCTTCATTCTGCGGCGGCTGCACATCCTGGCGGCAGAGGATATCGGGTTGGCCGACCCCAACGGCGTCCAGGTGGTCAACGCATGCGCTCAGGCCTTCGAGTGGGTGGGAATGCCGGAGGGGCAATACCACCTGGCTATGGCAACGCTCTATCTGGCCACAGCCCCCAAATCGAACGCCGTGGGCGCCTACTGGAAGGCGTTGGAAGAGGTACGAGAACACGGGACCGGACCGGTACCGACCTACCTCCGAGACAAGAGCGACGTCTTTCGCGGTGCCCTGCGAGAGCATTATGAGGATATGCTGGGGGAACATGAGGGCTACAAGTACCCGCACGCCTATCCCGAGGGCTGGGTCGAGCAGCGCTATCTGCCGGAGGGGGTCGACGCGGGATGGTTTAAGCCAAGGGGACACGGGTACGAGAAGGAGATTGTCGAACGGATGGGGGAGATGCGGCAAGGCGCGCGATCCCAGCAGGAGCACGAGACGGCTGAGTAGGACTGGAAGAGCCGTCTCGGCAACCCAGGCGACGATCTGGCGCGCTCCCTAAGCGGATGGGCAGTGTAGCCTCTGTCGGGGCATATTGGACTTACGAGGAGAATGGTTACTCCCTCTGGATCAGCGGGAGGTAGACCTCCCATCGGTCGACCTTGCCCAGCGGTCTCCACTGGCGTTCACCGTGGGCCGTCCAGACAGTCGTCCCCAGCACCTGACCCTCCACCGCCAAGCGGATGGTTTCCCCAGGCCGGGCCTCCACGTCCTCGGGCGTGATCGGATGATTGCGATAACAGGCCACACGACGGTCGCGCTCCACGGCCGGCACCAATCTACCTAACCCTCGGACTCGCGTTCCCCTTTGAAATCTGGCGGGTCCTGACCGAGGCAACTCCGCTGAGCCAAACAGTCGACGGCAGCCTGCTGCGCTGTGCGGTAGACCACCTTTAGGGGAACATCGCGCTCCTGGGCCAGGTGGCGGCACGCCCTGAGCTCCGGGGCTGCGTTCAACACGGCTTCACCACGAGAGGCCACCTTGACGCTTACCGCACCGTATGGGGTTTCCACCATGATCTGCTCACGCCGGAGCTTCCAGCGCGATGTGGTCCGGAACCGCACACCGATGGTCGTGGTCTCGCGGAAGAGTATATCCACCACCGCGGGCACGTAGTCCTCGGCCGCCAAGACAGTCAGCTGCACACCTGGGCGGCCGTGCTTCATCATGATTCGGGTGATGAATACGTCAAGAGCCCCAGCGTCGAAGAGACGTGCTATGACGTAATCGTAGAACTCCGGATTCATATCGTCGACATTGGTCTCCACGACGGTTATCCGGTCTTGCTCGTAGCCGAAGGCATCCTCCATCGTTGATGGCGTCGATCCGATCTCGCCGATCGACAGACGCAGGAGGTTCGGATGCGGCAAGTCACGCGTGCCAGCACCGTAGCCGATTTGCGCCACAGTTATAGGCGGGGCAGCGCCGAAGCGCTCCACCAATGCGGTGAGGATAGCGGCGCCAGTCGGAGTCACCAACTCCGTGTCCACATCTCGACCGTAGGTGGGCACCCCCTTCAGCAGTTCGGCCGTCGCCGGCGCGGGGACCGGCATGACCCCGTGAGCACAGGTGACCGTTCCCCGGCCAAGATGAATTGGGGAGGCGAAGACACGATCGACACCCAGCAGGTCGAGCCCCAGCACGGCCCCGACCACGTCGACGATGGCGTCTAGAGCACCCACCTCGTGAAAGTGGACGTGGTCGACGGGCATACCGTGGACCTTAGCCTCCGTCTCGGCCAGGCTTCGGAAGATGGAGACGCTCTGCCGTTGGATTCGCTCTGGCAGACCGCTGCTCGTGATGATAGCTTCAATGTCGTGCAAATGACGTTCTGGCCCGTGCTCCTCTATCTCGACCATGACGTGGGTGCCCCGCAGACCAGCCCGTCGCACCGTTTCGACACGGAGCGTATATCCAGAGACGCCCAAGCGGCCTAGCTGCTCCTGCAAGTCGTCCAGTTCCAGGCCAGCATCGAGCAGCGCGCCCAGAACCATATTGCCGCTGACGCCGGAGAAACAGTCGAAGTAGGCAGCGCCCATCAGACTCCCTCTTGCTCTACTGATTGATCAAGTGAGCCACGTAGCCAGCCCCGAAACCATTGTCGATGTTGACGACGGATACGCCTGGGGCGCAGCTGTTAAGCATCGTCAGCAACGCGGACAGCCCCCCGAAGCTGGCGCCGTAACCCACGCTGGTGGGGACCGCCACCACAGGCCGATCCACCAGGCCGGCCACAACACTGGCCAAAGCCCCCTCCATACCGGCCGCCACCACCAGGACGTTGGCGGCAAACAGCTGCTCTCGGCTTCCAAACAGGCGATGGATGCCTGCCACACCCACGTCGTAGAGACGATCAACGTCGCTTCCCAGCGTCTCGGCGGTGACGGCGGCCTCGTCGGCCACAGGGATATCGGCAGTGCCGGCGCTGACGACGAGAACCGAACCGCGGGCACGCGACGGCGCCGGCCCTCCGACGACGACCATGCGCGCGGCAGCGTGATGGACGGCATCCGGGAACGCTTCCTCCAGAGCCTGTGCGACATCGGCTCCGGCGCGGGCGGCCATCACGCGCCCCTCTCGGGCCCGAATACGCTCCACAATCCCCAAGATCTGGTCCGTCGTCTTTCCCGGGCAGAAGATCACCTCGGGAAATCCTTTTCGCAGCGTCCGATGGCTGTCCAGGCGTGCGAACCCCAGATCCTCGTAGGGAAACCCTCTGAGACGCTCCAAGGCCTCGTCGACGCCCAGCTCTCCCTGCTCCACCTCCATCAATAGGTCACGCAACCAATGTGATGCCATAACTCCCTCAGTTTACCTCGACCAAGCCCATCAGCCTGGACCCGCGTCCGCCCGGTAATCAGGCTTCGTCCTCCATCGACCACGAGGGCAGCCGAAGCCACCGGGCCACCAGGGTACTCCTGCAGGACACGTCCTTCTTCCAAGAGATGCTCATCCCAGAAGCGAACACCGCGTCCCCCACCACTTTGGACAGGTCTGTGCGGCCAGCGGGCCGCTGGATCAGGCTGTCCCTCCTCTCCGGGCAACAGGGTCTGAGCAATAGGATTGCGAGATTTCTCGCAGAAGACTCGCAGGTCGCTCGAGTCGCGGACCAGATGTAGGCAATCAGACTCGTTCCTAAGCAGATCTCGCCCTCGCGCAAGGACCGCAACGAGGGCAGATGGCTCTCCAGAAGGGCATGGTTCTCCACAACGGCGCGCTGATCCCGGTCGCCGGAATAATCGAGCGTAATTACGTCGTGGTTAGCCTACGGAGCTGACTGGGCAAGAGCTCGGACCTTGAAGCGAACGATCAAGATATGCACATAGGAGGATGTCTCAGGGGGCAGGGCCTCTACGAGAGGTTTTCGTGCCCGCTATGAGGCCGATGCCTGCTTCACCACTTGCGCAACCTCAACGAGACGGCTCATCGTGTCTCGCACGCTCTCCATCCCGACCTGGTCGGCTTCGGCACCCTCCGCCCCCTCATCGCCCGACCAGATCGTGCCGCCGAAGTTGGCACCGAAGGGGCCACCGCTGACAGAGATCATCTTGTTGGCCAGGTAGAAGGCATGGATGCCCATAATGGCCAACTCCTGCCCGCCGGCGCGGTCACCTCCCACGGCTACGGCCGCGCCAACCTTGTCCTTGAAGGCATCGATATCCCTGGCAGCGACCGCCCGGCAGCGATCAAGAACGGCCTTCAGTTGTCCCGAGAGGGTCCCCTGGTAGACGGGGGTCCCCAGCACCCAAGCATCAGCGGCCTCCATACTGGGGTACATCTTTGCCACGTCGTCCTCGAAAACACATCCCTCCTGGGTCCGCACGCAGTAGTCGCAATGGATGCAGAAGTTGATCTCCTTCCCACGAACAGAGATGAACTCCGTCTCAATGTCCCCCAAGGACTTGGCAAAGGCCAGTGCCTCCTGGAGAACGTAGCTGGTCGCCCCGTCGCGGGGGCTCCCCGATATGGCAAGTAGCTTCATAGGAGGCATAGATGACTCTTTTCGCTCTTAGCGTAGGACTCGCTTATCCCCAACTCGCCTTGTTATCTCCAAGTCGTCTAGGTGCTCCAGGAGAGCCTGAGCATATTTCCGACTGGAGTCAAACATATCTCTCACCTCCGCCAACGTGACGCTGCCCTCGCGCTCAATCCACTCCCGCACGCGCCGGACCATATCGTCATAGGTCTCTGGCAAGAAAACAACGTCCGAGGAGACCTGCACCAGATCTCGTCGGCTTACCAGAGCCCTGAACACATCCTCCCCGACCACCTCGATGCATTCTTTTGCCGAGGGGGGGACATAGGGATCACGGCGGAAGCGAGAGAGTAGCGCCTCCACACGCCGCTGCTGCTCTTGACTCAGCTCGACCTCGTGGGCAGCCAGGCGCACCGTAGCACCCTCACCAGCAACGAGTCCATCTGCACGAGCACGTGCCAAGGCTGCGTCGTATGCTCGGGACGTGAGTCCCAGGCTGCTGCGCAGCGCCTCCCGAGGCATGCCCTCCCGGAGAGGATAGGTTTCGTGGTAGGAGGAGAGAGCCTGGACAACCCGATCGGTCAGGCGCGACCACCAGTCTCGACTGACGATTAGAGCCTTGGTGGAGACAAGAGTCTCTACATCGCTGAGGTCCTGCCCCATATCCTCGACCAGGGGCACAGCCCAACCCTCACTGAGCGATTCCCTGAGTGCCTCAGAGGCCGCGTCGCCGAGCCGGCTGGCCTTCAACAAGTCATCGGCCGAGACGGGCGCCTCCCGCTGAAGGGTCTGCAAGAGGATTTCCGCAGGACTGCCCTCCGCCAACGTCTCCAGACGATCGATGACCTGCGAGCGAAATCGACGATGCTTGCGGCCGGGATTTGGATCCACCACGATGCCCCCGCCAACCGTCGTGGGAGGCGACGGCAGGCGGACGATGTACCGATCACCTCTCATCATCGCTACCGGTTCCTGAAGCTCCAGCTGCACCCAGCCGACCTGGCCCGGCAGCAGAGCCTCCTGGCCCAGGAGCCGGACGCGTGCCATCACCTGAGCAGCGCCCGTGTAGAACTTGAGCTCCCTGTTGTGACGCAGGGAATGCTGTGCGAACTGTCCCAGGTCCGGCCAAAGGATATCGGGAAGGTAGCGCATCCGTACGTCCACCAAGGTCGTGGCATGTAGCCAGCCCGGGGAAGCCACTACATCGCCGCGCCTGATTTGCCCCTTGTCAACACCGCTCAAGTTAATCGCCACGCGGCTACCGGGGACCGCCCGCTCAATCTTCTCTCTGTGCGTTTGGAGGCCCCGAATGCGAGCCTTCAGGCCTTGAGGCAGTATCTCCACCGCCTGCCCCGTCTCCAGACAACCATCGATGAGCGTGCCCGTGACGACGGTGCCGAAGCCACTGACGGTGAAGACCCGATCGACGGGCAAACGTGGACGACCACGATCCCGCTGAGGCTCACCCGCGGCCAGGACATCCTGCAGGGCGTTGAGCAGTCGATCGAGTCCTTGTTTCTCCCGGGCCGAGGTCAACACAAGCGGAGCATCCTCTAGCACTGTGCCGGTCAGCGTTTCGGCAACGTCCTCCAGCACCAGCTCAAGCCACTCATCGCTCTCTATGAGGTCGATCTTGGTGATGGCGACGACACCAGTGTCGATCTCCAGCAAATCTAGGATGGCCAGATGCTCGCGCGTCTGCGGCATCACGCTTTCGTCGGCAGCGACGACGAAGATTGTCCCATCGATGCTGCCGACGCCAGCCAACATATTCTCGATGAAGTCGCGATGACCAGGCACATCCACGATGCCCACAGGCTCACCATCAGGCAGCGTGAGCCAGGCGAAGCCCAGATCGATGGTCAAGCCTCGCTCCTGCTCCTCTTGAAGGCGGTCCGGGTTAATGCCTGTCAGGGCAAGAATCAGGGCGGACTTACCGTGGTCGACGTGTCCTGCCGTGCCAATGACGTGCATGACGTGCTCCCTCTACTCACCACGCAGAATGGCCAGCTGCTCGTCAATGGGAGCGACGAGCTCTTCGTAGACATCTTGAGCCGCGTTCAACAACGCACTGGCATCGGCACGCTGGACCTCCCATATGGCGCTCAATTGATCGCGGTACAGCTCGACAATATCCTCCAGAGCGTTCAAGCGCCTCTGTTGCTTGCTGTCGATCTCCTCTTGGTTCTGCCAGCGCTGTTCTACGACGATCTCCCATTTCTTCCGTTCCTTGGCCCGTGCCGACTGCCATTCTTCCCACTCGCGCTCAACACGCTCCTCGGCGATGCGCTGTCTCTCAACCATCTCATCCTGCCGCCTCTCGATCCGAGTCTTGAACGTCTCCAGTGCCTTGAGCGCTCGTTTTACCTGTTGCCTTCGCTCGATGAAGCCATGCGTCTGTTCACGAATGCGATCCAACTCCTCGGCTACCTCTTCAGCTTGATCCAGGTACGCTCGCATCTTCTGCTCACGCTGGAAATCAGAGACTCGCAGTTCCTCAATGGGCTTCTCGTATTTCTTCGCAGCCTGCATAGCTGTGTCGATGCGAGAGGCCTGCTTCTGCACGTTCTGTTCGAGGAGAGGGTACTTCTGCGCCACATCCTCAATCTTCTTGTGGAGACCAGGCAGTTCATTCTCAAGCTCGATCAGACGGCGATGGTCCGAGCGGCGCCGCTCCTCCAGGTAGGAGACCGCGTTTGCCGGTTCCTCAATGCGCTTGTCCAGGTCGACGACGATGGCCTCCAGGCTCTGGATCTTCTCACTCACTCGCTCTTGTTCCGCTTGACGCGCGGTAAGCTGTTCATCGTAGCGAGGCAAGACGCGAAGCTCTTTTTCTAGCCGGTTGAGGTGCTCCTTCATCGCCTCGTGCTCGAGCCGGCGCAGACGCTTGGCTTCAGAGCGCTCCTTGCGCCAGGCTTCGTCACGCTGCTCGAGCTGGAAGGTCATCTCCTTCTTGTAGTTGGAGACCATCTGCTCGAACTCATCGATCCTGGATAGCTTGCTCTCCACCCGGGAGAGTGCGGCCTGCAGCTCTTCTATCCTTGTCGCTCGCCTGGCGATCCTCCGTTCTTGCTCCTTCAACCGCTCTTCCAGCCTGGCGATCGTGGCCTTGTCCTTGCGTCGTTCTTGATCAAGCCACTTCAGGGTCTGCAGCGCCTGCGTCAGATCCATCGACTCGGTTACCTTGGTTACCATAAACCAGCTCCTCAGATGACTGTCCGTGCGAGATCCAGACAACTCAACTGTCGATTATAACATCATTCCCCGGCAGGGACAACGACCTGTTTTGTCCATCTCAGCCTACTGTGCTATAATCAACGATCACCTGGCTGTGTTGAAGCATCCGTTCATAAAGACGCTCTCATGGGGACAAGTTGAATGACTAAGAAGAGGATGAGCAGTGGAGACCGACGTAAGGCATTGGAGCACCAGAAGGCAGGGCTTCAAGCCTACCGGGCATGGAACGTTGACCTGGCGATTGAGAAACTCCAGACCGCGGTCGAGCTCGAACCAGATAACGCCGACTACCAGTTGAACCTCGCTCAGGCCTTGGCCCGCAGCGGTGACTACGACCAGGCACTTCGCGTCTTGGCCGAGTTTATGAGGTTGAAGCCCGATTCCCAGCTGACAGAACGCTTTGAGAAGCTGTTCGCCAGCGGCATGGACGACGTGGAACAAGTGCTGACGGAGAAAATGACTCAGGCAGGGATGCCAGTCGAGGAGATAGGTGCCGCCCTGCAAATGTGGCTGGAGTACCGAGTTGCGTTGGGTCGCGAGCCATTGGTCATCCGCAAGGCGGAGACCTGGGCAGCAGCGCTGGATTACATCGTTCGCAAAGTCAATCTGCGTCCGGTGAGGCGATATAAGATAGCCGACTTTTACGGCGTCAGCGACAGCGCAGTCCGAGACCGACACCGTGATCTGATCGATACGCTGGACATCATGCCGTGTGATTACCGCTATTTCACGGGCGAGGAAAACCCACTCGACAAGCTCGTGGAGGCAGCAGAGCTGCTGGAGGAGCTAGAGGCCCGCTTCCGAGAGACGTAGCGAACGGCACACCGTGATGAGTCTATGCCACGGTCGTCCGAGCTATGCGCGCCGCACCCGCTTCTCGGAGTGCAGCGCTTACCTGGTCAACGCTTTCGGCCTCCACCAGAGCTAGCATATTGCCACCTTGTCCGGCCCCCGAAAGCTTGGCCCCCATCGCACCAGACTCTCGCGCGGCAGCGACCAAGCCGTTGAGGGCGGGTGACGAGACGCCCAGGCTGACGAGAAGCGCGTGGTTCTCATTCATCAGCGCGCCCAGAGCCTCCACGTCTCCAGCTTCAATTCGTCGCCGCGCCTTCCGACTGATGTCTCCAATGCGGCTGAAGAGCGCCTCATATCGCGCGGTCTCGCGCTCCCACCCTCTTCGTACCCGGGCGACGAGGGGCTTCGTTGGACTGGGGAGACCGGTGTCTGCGATGAGCAAGTCAAACGGGACGCCCACGGACAGCAACTCCGGCCCGGTGGATGCAGTACGCACGAAGCAGACGGGACGCTCATAGGCGATGACAGTGTTGTCGATCCCGCTGGGGGTGCCGTGATGAATCTTCTCCACCTCATAGACGAGATCGCTTACCTCCGCCGCGGTGAGCTGAGAGCCCAGGAACGTTGCCAGAGCCCGCACTAAGGCCGTCGAGACGGCGGCCCCACTGCCCAGGCCGCTCGCAATGGGGATCGTCGATCTGACCGTCAGGGTAGCATCAGGGATTGAAGCGTCCAAGTGATCCAGCGTTAGGCGTGCGGCGACGGCAAGCGGGTCTCCCTCGGGAGCTGTCGATAAGCTGAAGGATGTGCCCAGGTCAGCAGCAATCAAAATCAAGCCGCTGCCAGGTGTCGCTGGCTCTACCTTTGCCGTGGCCTTGACCCGGGTCACCGGGATTGCGATAGCGGGTTCATCGTAGACGACGGCATGCTCACCAAACAGGATGGCCTTCCCAGGCGCTGATGCCTGGACCGACGGTCGTGTCACGGGTGTGCTCCTCCTTCATCGATGAAGCGAAAGCTCCAATTGACACCGGCCTCGTCCGATGCTACACTTGACGCACTGACCTGATCTATGACGCGAGATAGACCACCCTTCTTCTTCCCACGATGACGAAGAAGCCAGGGGAATCAAGCACGCTAGCACGGCTAGAGGCCGTGGTTAAGTGACTTGTGCCGAACGGATGCCTATGGATGACCGCCGCCCCGCACTGTTGGAGATGGGAGAGACCGCAGCGCAGGCAGGGCAAAAGGCCCGAGCGCGCCGCGTCTTTCGGGAGCTTCTGCACCAGGATTCAACTAACCTAGCAGCGCTGCTTTGGATGGCGTGGCTAAGCGACGATCCACAAGCCAGTAGGGCCTACGCCGAGCGAGCGTTGGCGCTTGACCCCGACAACGACCGTGCGCAGGCGGCCGTCCAATGGGCCGAATCACGTCTCAACTCCGCAGCGTCGAACGCCCCTGCTTCTGATGAACCACAGCGGCTGAAGATCAGCGAACGGTGGCGTCGTCTGCTTCCCCTTACCGCCCTTGGGGCCCTCATAGCATTCATCGCAGGGATGGCCTTGGTCATCCTCTGGTATTTACCTCACGAGCTGCCTGTAGGGCTCGCCTTAATGGCGACCCCCTGCCCAACGCCAACAGCGACGTTGCTGCCAACATTGCCATCGGCTACGGCGACGGCAACCGCGACGCCAACAGGAACCGCCACACGGACCGCGACTCAGACGCCAACCTCTACGCCGACACCAACACGAACCTCAACGCCGACGCCAACACAAACACCGAGTCCCTCGGACACCCCAACCCCACGGCCCTCGGCAACGCCTCCGCCCACCCAGCCTCCCCCATCGCCCACACCCGAGGATCTGTCACCGGCGGACTCATCTCTCGGGGGCGACGTTCGCTGGATCGACGTCGACCTCAGCCGTCAGACACTCACTGCCTATGCGGGCCAGACTCCGGTGCGCTCCACCCTCGTCTCGACGGGATTACCCAGAACGCCCACACCGGTCGGGAGATACCACATCTACGTCAAGTTCATCCGGGACGATATGAGCGGACCTGGCTACTATCTGGCCGACGTGCCCTACACGATGTACTTCCATCGGGGCTACGGCATCCACGGTACGTACTGGCACAGCAACTTCGGCCATCCTATGAGCCACGGTTGCATTAACCTGCCCACCGAAGAAGCCGAATGGCTCTTCCACTGGGCTTCGGTGGGCACCCTGGTCTACATCCACTGGTGAGATCGCCGTCGACTTGCTCAACGCTTCAACGTGGGCCTGCGGGGGGAGCCCGGGCCTAATCCACCACCTCGTAGCTGTAAGAGGCTAACTCCGTCGTCACCGGCGCAAGGCCAGACACCGAGATGACCGCCCGATCCACCTCCTCGCTTAGGGGGATGGTCCACGTGCCCATCTGATCCTGATCCAGTTCCAGGTTCTCGACCGTCGTTTCAGGACCCAAGAGAACCATCTGCACCAGCCAGCGTTGAGAGAGGACGTTAGCATGGCGGATGAAGCCAGCTGCCTCCCATCCCCCCTCATCCGCCTCGAAATCGCTCGAATAGCCGATCTCCGGGATACGCACATCATCCAAGACAAGGCCGGGACGGTTGACGGCGTCATCAGTGATGTATTCGAAGCGAATGAGGACCCGCTGACCAACGTAATCGGAGAGATCTACCTCCTCCTTGATCCACCTCGATGTCTCCCCACCGCCGCTATGCCCTGTGTAGCTCCAACCAAAGGAGTTACCGTTGGGATTGGTGTTCACGCCGGAGGGCGTCTTGAGGATATCCCACGTCTTCCCCGTGTCGTCACTGGCCTCCACGTAGGCATAGTCCCAATCCTCCTCGATATCATACCACGTCCAATAGGACAGCGTGGCCTGATCGACGTCAGAGAGATCGAAGGATTGTGTCAAATGCATATCGGAATCGTCACCTCGATTCGACCAGTAGACGTACTGCCCGCTATGGGCCGTCGTGTCGACCAGGCCCACCTGTGTGGAACCGGTGAACGTGAACGTCAGGGGACGTTTGGCCTGCACCTCGATGTAGTCGGTGCCATGCTGATGGACCGTCGCCTCCTCCGAGACAGGATAAGCGTTCTGGAAGTAGGTCGTCTCGATATCGACGGCCGAGGGGTTGATATCCTCGTAGCCATAGCGACCATCAGCGAGCGTGGGATCGTCAAGCAGATTGGCGATGACCCATTCACCGAATAGGGCTTCGTAGCTCGAATCACTCCCCAGGCTTTCGAGCACGTGCTCCACGCTGGTGAAAGCGTTCTCCTCGTGAGCGACCAAGGCCTTGGTGGCGTCGGAGCCGAAGCGATCCAAGAAGTACGACGTGAAGAGGTAAGAACCCCCGTAGTTCGGACCGGCAGCTCCGGGCCCCGAGGGCCACGTGTTCAGTTGCGTGTCCGGCGCCTCCGTGAAGAGATAGTCGGTCCCTCCAACGTCGAAGCCATTCAGGTAGGTCGCAAGCTCGGAGAAGCCCTCGTTTAACCAAGTCTCCTCGTTGCGGTCATTGTGCCAATGGATCATGTGCTGAAACTCGTGCGCCAACACGCCGTTGTAGAAGGCGCTGTTCGGTGACACATTGTCGATGTTGATGTAGAACATCTCCATCTCATTGGAATCCTCTCGAACCTGAGAGACGAACTCATCGGCACTGGAATAGTAACCAGCCACAGAGTTCCCCAGATTTGTGGCGTGAAGGATGCTTAGGTGTGGATCGTTGTCGACGCCTGGCCTCCACTCGGAGCCGAAGAAAGCCCGGTTGGTGACGTACGCCTGCTCCTCAAAGAGGTCCGCCGCAGCTCTCAGATCCTCCTGATCAAACGGTTCGCCCTCCTCGACCCACATGTAGACGTGCTCGGTCTTATACTCCAAGATAGCATAGAGGTCGAACTGCTCCTCTGTGTCCACATTGGAGGCGTGAAAGAGGCGACGCGTGCCAATCTCGTAGTCGGGAGAGCCCCCTTGGTTGATCGTGCGGGGCGTGTCGGACGGCAGCCCGCGCAGTCGGACCGCCAAATCGTGGAGGTCACGAACGGGAATGACCGTGTCCTCCAGTAGCGCTTCAGTCTCTTTTCCGATGTCACCCGGTGGATCTCGTTTAACCTCGGGTGTGGGAACGGGCGTCTGCGTGTGGAGAAAGGGAGGGACTGTCACCTGAACGTCAGGTCGCCTCGAGAAGTCCCCCGGGCTGTTCAAGACAAGCAGCCCTCCCGTACAACAGCAACAGGCTACTGCCAGTGCTAGAACGATGACGGCAACCACAATAAGAAGCCGAGAGGTTTCCATACTGTCACTCCCCTATATCCTTGATAAACGTCTATCTTTTCTTCAGTAGAGCGTATTATAACATCAAGTCAACTGAGGGGGAAGGACATCACCTGTGAGCACCCGTCTGTCCTGTTCTCACCCGATGCGATCCACGGGAAGCTCGCGCTTCTTGTCGTGTTCCGGCCCACAGAGTATAATCGTAGAGCAGTTCAGGTCCTGATAGGGGCGCGGCGTCGGCCGATGAACCAGACCTTGGACTCAGATGGGGCGTCCCAGAATTGTAGGAGGAGGCATGAATCAAGGATTCCTATCACGTGTGCTGGATTTCCCTTTAGTCTCTCGGGTGCGACGCAATCATGCGCTCGAGCACGCGACGATGCAAGTTCTAACAGAGGAACATAGCACAGCGCGTTTGATGGGGCGTTCATCGTTCTGGGGCTTCACCATCTATGGGGATATCGACACAGAGGAGCTGCTTGACGCCGCCCAAGAGGGGCTGCGGCGGTTAAAGGCCGGCCAGCGAACGATGGCCATCCACCCCAATTGCGGTTCCAACTACGTCGTCGCCGGTACCATTGCCGGCCTGGGAGCTTTCCTCGCCATGGGAGGCTTCGCTCAGGATAGGGAGAAGCGGTTCCTGGATCGTCTCGCGCGTGTCCCGCTAGCATGTGCCGTTGGAACGCTGGGGGTCATCCTCTCCAAGCCTCTAGGAAGCGCTTTCCAGGCCCGCATCACAACAGAGGCCGACGTTGGCGACCTGCACATCGTGGGAGCCACGAGGAGTGACCGGGCCGGTACACCTGTTCACTTCGTGCAGACCAAGGGTTAGTCGGGGCCGTTGAGCTGTGCCGGGCACCCGAGCTGGCTGTCCGATAATGGCGCGACGTGATCACTTACCCCAGGGGCGAGATGACGAAGCCAACTCCCACCTTCTACGTGCTGCACGGCGAGGACGAGTTCACACGCTCTGAGACGCTGGCCGATTTCAAGCGCAGACTTGGCCCGCCGGACACCGTGGATCTGAATACAATGGTTCTGGACGGAAAGAGGTTGACGCTGGGGGAGCTGCACCACGCCTGCGATGCCGTGCCATTCCTGGCGGATAAACGCTTGGTCATCGTCACTGGGCTGCTCTCGAGGTTGAGCCCGCGGAGAAAACAGACCCTTTCCGAAGCCAAGCAGAAACTTCTCGACGACCTAGCCAACTACCTTCCTCACCTACCGCCGACGACGCGCCTTGTTCTGGTCGAGGATCGCTCCCTACCATCCAAGCATCCCATTCTCAAACTGGCCAAACAGGAGGAGCGAGGTTATGTCAAGCGTTTTGACCGACCGGACGCCCGGGACCTTCCCCGGTGGATCAGTAAGCGAGCCCAGAAGCACGGAGGAGACATCGAACCGCGCGCTGCGCATCGTTTGGCCGCTGTCATCGGCGCTGATCTACGCCTGCTCGACCAGGAAATCACCAAATTGGTCACGTACAGGGATGGAGAAGGAGCGGTCACTGACACCGACGTTGAGACGCTCGTGCCGTATTCCCAAGATGCCGTCATATTTGACCTGGTCGATGCCTTGGGCCAGCGCGACGGAAGCACCGCTGCCGATACACTACATCGCCTGATCAGCGAAGGAGAGCACCCTTTGGGTCTCCTCGGGATGATCATCCGGCAGTTTCGGCTTCTCATCCAGGTGAAGACGTTGAAAGACAAAGGAGCCTCGCCGCGAGACATCTCTAAGACGCTAGGTATTCATCCCTTTCCAGCTCGCAAACTTCATCGTCAAGCGACGCATTTCACCCCGGTGCAGCTCGAGAAGGTCTATCGCTACCTATCAGAGACCGACATAGCCATCAAGACCGGCAAGATGGATGCCGAACTAGCCCTCGATCTTCTCGTAGCTGGCCTAGCCACAACGGAGCGCTAGACTCGGATTGAGGATGGCTTTTTGCTAGGCGTGACGTGGCATGCTATAATCGAGGCTCAAGGTGAAGTCGCTTACAGGAGGTACCTATGGTTGAGGGAAGACTGACGCTCCGTGATCGCATCATTGGCGTGCTCTTGCGCAACACACGACGGCAGAGTGGACGGACGAAGGCCGAGTGTGCCGACGCCCTGGGGGTCTCTACCAGCACCTTGGACGCCTATGAGGAAGGCCGCAAGCCTATCTCATTGCCAGAGCTAGAGGTGCTGGGTTACGTATTGAACACCCCCATCAGCGACCTCTTGGATCGGGAGGCGGAGCTGAAGACGAAGGCGGATGAGCCAGATTTCGAGGCGACCCTAGGTCTGCGGCACCGGATCGTTGGAGCGTTGATACGTCAGGCACGAACCGAAGCCAACCTGACACAAGAAGATCTGGCTGAGATAATCAATTGCGCACCCGACCGCCTCGCGGAGTATGAGAACGGGGAGCAAGGGATCCCCGTTACTGAGTTGGAGTTCCTGGCGCGTCACCTGGATTTGTCCTTGGACCACTTCCTGGACGGAGACCGGGGAACGGTCGGGACGTGGCATCGGCAAGAGGAAATCGATCGCGACTTCCATGAGCTGCCCTCTTCCGTACAGGCGTTCGTCACCAAGCCGATCAACATCAAGTACCTTGAGCTGGCTATGAAGCTATCCGAGATGCCCGCGAGCAAGCTGCGGGCCATTGCGGAAGGGCTTCTGGAGATCACCTATTAGCACGTGATACGAGAAGCCTCACACGTCGCCATCGAGTTGACGGCGGCTGATTCAGTGCCCGATGTAACACACCCGATCACCTTGAGGGTGCATCAATCCCGCAGATTGGAGGCGCGACGATGGACGAGATGACGAGTGCACAGGAGATAAAACAGGAAGGTTTGCGGTTGTTCCAGGAGGGCCTGTACCCTGAAGCTGCCGAGAGGTTCGAGCAAGCTCGTCAGATGTTCGAGTCTGAGGGAGACGTGGTCGAAGCAGCCGAGATGCTAAACAACCTGGGCATCGTCTACCGCATGCGGCGTGAATGGGCCAAAGCCATCGATGCCTTAGAACAGGCTCAATCCGCTTTTGCCCAGTTGAGCGACCGCAGCCGGGAAGCCCAAGTCCTCGGCAACCTGGGAGGCCTTTACGCAAGCCAGGGGCAGCGGGAAAAAGCAAGGATGTCGCTGCGCGAGGCAGCCGGTATTTTCGCCGACCTGGGTGACGAGCAACGAGAGGGAGAGACGTTGCTTGCTCTCGGGGTGCAGCAGTGGAAAGCGGGGGACCGCCAAGCTGGCCTGGCAACTTATCAAGCCGGTCTCAAGACGCTAGAGAGACCGTCGGCTGGTCAGAAGGCCCTGCGCGGATTGCTAGATCTGCGCAGCAGGTTGCTCGGCAGCAGCTAGCTGGGGTCAATCGAGCTAGCGGCGAGCCAATAGCTTGGGTCCATCGTCTATTCGGACGACCGGTTGGCGTGGCGCCGGGGGCAGTAGGCCCTCCACCTCCCTGCCCCCTCGTACACGATCACGGTCGTGGATCAGCTCCTCAGCGTTGCGCCGAGCCCATCCTCCAGCTCCTGAATGATGCTTGAGCGAATCTCGGCGACCTCGTGGTCGGTCAAGGTACGATCCTCCGCCTGATACGTGAGGCGGTAAGCCAAGCTCTTCTTGTCGGCTCCCACCTGAGCCCCTCGATAGACATCGAACAGGGCCACCGAGCGCAGGAGCGCCCCCCCAGCCTGCACAATGAGGTCACGGACGCGACTGGCCGGAATCTCCTGGTCGACCACCACCGCCAGGTCCTCGTAGACCGGTGGGTGGGTGGAGAGAGGCGTCATCTTTCGTGGAGCTCCCCAAGACGCCAACAGCTCGTCCAAGTCGCATCGCAGCGCGCAGACGGGTTGCTCGGGCAGCCCGAATGCCTCTCGGGCCAGCGGATGGATCTCGCCCATCAGTCCCACCTCTCGACCATTGACACGCACGCGGGCGCAGCGGCCTGGATGGAAGGCCGCCTGCTCGGCGGGTTTGAACGCGCCTTCCAGACCTAATCGAGAGATCAGCGCCTCGAAGATACCCTTCATGTCGAAGAAGTCCATCCACGTGCGATCCTGATGGTCCAGCCAGGATCGCTCCTCGCGAGGGCCCGTGATCACGATACCTAGCCGGCGAGGCTCCTCGGGCAACACACCCTCCTCCACAGGTCTATAGACCCGACCAATCTCAAAGATCGCTACACGGTCGACGAAGCGGAGATTCCTGCGAGTCGTGTCGAGGAGGGAAGGGAGTAACGTCTGACGGAGGGTGTCCTGCTCCGAAGAAAGCGGATTACGTAGTTGAAGGTAGTCTTCAGGAACCGGCATTGGCTCGCCAGGGTGAAGCCTGGCCTCGTCCGCGAGACTGACCAGCGAATACGTGATCACCTCATCCAGGCCGCAACCAGTCAGCACATCTCGGACGCGCTCCGCTCCCTCCAGGCGCGCGTTCTCACGCTGCGGGGGCAGCTCATCCCGCATGAGGGTCACAGGGAAGCGATCGTAACCCCAGATGCGCCCCACCTCCTCAACGAGGTCGATCGGCCGGGTGACATCCCGCCGGTGCGATGGCACCTGCACCCTGAGCGTCTGCCCCTCCGGACGCTCACTGACCTGGAAAGCGAGAGACCTGAGGATCCGCTCGACCTCCTCCCTCGGTACCTCAACGCCCAGAATACGGGCCACGTAGCCTGGATCAAAGTCGATGACACGCTCCGGCTTGCGCCCTGGATAGAGGTCTCCGATGGCGGGCGCAACCGAGCCGCCTGCCAGCTCGGCCATCAGGTGAGCCGCCCGCGCCGCCGCCCGCGCCGTTAAATCCGGATCTACTCGACGACCAAAGCGCTGGCTCGACTCCGTGTTCAGCCCCAGCTCCCGGGAGGTGCGACGGACATTGAGGTAGTCGAAGTTAGCCGACTCCAGGAGGACGTTCACTGTCTCCCTCGAAACCTCACTCTCCTCTCCTCCCATGACGCCAGCAACCGCAACCGGGCCGCTGCCATCGGTGATCAACAGCATATCCCCGTCGAAGGTGCGCACCTGACCATCCAGCGTTTTCATCTGTTCCCCAGGCTCGGCCCGACGGACTATAATGGCCGGTCGTTCCTCGCCCGGTCTCGGCTTCAGCAACGCATAGTCGAAGGCGTGAAGCGGCTGGCCCAACTCTAGCATGACGTAGTTGGTCACGTCGACAATGTTATTGATCGGGCGCACGCCAGCCCGCCGCAAGCGCATCTGCATCCAGAAGGGCGATGGCTTAACCTCGACATTAGCAATGAAAGCCGCCGAGTAGCGGGGGCAGAGATCAGGGTCAGCGATGTCCAAGAACAGAAAATCGGGATTGGGTACCAGCTCGGCAGGATGACGATCCAGAACCTCAAGTGCATCTCGGTGGAGCGGAACGTCCAGCAGAGCCGCTGCTTCCCGTGCGATGCCAACAACCGAGTTCAGATGGGCAAAAGGGCCCTTGATGTCGAACTCAAGAATCGCATCGCCCATATAGTCAACCAGGGGCTTGCCTACTGGGGCATCATCCGGCAGATAGAGGATATCGACCTGCTCTTCGGAAAGACCCAACTCCTTCTCCGAACAGACCATGGCCCGCGAGGAGACGCCCCGGATCTTGACCTCTCGCAACGTCATCGTCGTTCTGCCTTCCGCGTGCCCATCATAGAGGCAAGAGCCCTCCAAAGCGAAGGCGACCTTTAAATGGAGATCGGTCTCTCCCTCGTGGTCCAGCAGGCTGGGGGCACCGGTAACCACTAACTCAGTCTCGTTCCCCCCGTAGTCGACCTCGACGAGGACCAGCCGGTCAGCATTGGGATGCGGCTGGACACCCAGGACCTCCCCAACGACGATCCTCTCCGGATCCCAGGGTAGATCAGCTTGCGGCAAGCCAATGTACTCAATCGTCTCTACTTCAAGGCCAGCCAAGGTCAAGCGTTCAGCCAATTCCTCAACGGAGACGTCGATATCGACGTATTCTTCCAGCCAACTCACAGGTACTCGCATTGCTCATCTCCTCACAGAACTAATTGATCAAAAGCGCTCGTTGCGTCATCCTATAGATCGAGTTGTCCAACGACGGAGAACTAGGGGGCTTCGCCCCCTGTTGACCCGCCGGAATGCTTCCACCTGAAATGGCGTCATCAGACAAGCCCTTGTCCGCCGGGGAGGTCGCCGCCCCGGATGACCTCATCACCCCTCGTCGTCAAGGCGAAAGGTCTCCAATCTCAGAGAATCGTCCACGCCGGCTGGGCTAGTGACAGGCACCCGTCCCTCCTCCTCCGTATATAACCCCACCTGGATCGTGTACGGGGGGGAACCCGACGTCTGCTCCCATACGACCTGATGGAAGTCCACGACCGTCTCTCCCACCTGCCACGCGTCGGTGTTGTAAGTCCAAAGGGCGGGGAGCCCATCGTCCTGGGCAACCAACTGACCACCGCTTCCTAGCACGTGCACGAAGACCTTGAGCTTCTTGGTCACCGGCTGCGTGGGCTGCCAGTGAAGATAGAGGCCCAGGCGGTGGCGCCCCTCGTCTTTCGGAACGTCCCTGCTCACGTAGGTCTCATAGCCTCTCAAGACGATTCCGTTAGCCCAGCTACCTTCTGTTTCCCGATAGGCGGAGGGCTCGCCCTTTGCCACCCGGTAGATGACGAGGCTCCGATCCTCCGCTACATGCACGGGCGTCAGGCCCTCGGGACGGGTTTCGGGGGAGAGGAGGAACGCCAGATCGGGATACAGTTTGCGGCTCGTGTCGTCGTCATAGACTAGAAAGCGATAGCCACCATCGTGGAGCAACGAAAGGAGATCTTCGTAAGAACCCAACCTCGGAGCAACCGCAGCAGCCTGGGGGAAACGGCGCTTCCATGGATCAGCGACATCGTGGTAGCGTGTATGCGTGCTGTAGACCTGATCCGCCGAGTCCATCCCAGCGGCGTGCAGCGTGTTGCTGATAGCCACGACTTGACGATCCTCCGGGTTGCTCCTCATAAACTCCAGGGTGTAGGGCAGGCTCCAGATCGTCAGCAGGACTATCACCGGAATGCGAAGGGATATAGAGCGTTTCCGAACTACGAAGGCAGGAGGAAGAATGCTCCACAGGAAGTAGACTGCGGCGAATGCTAGCAGAGGCATCAGCATGATGAGGAACCGCTTGTCCAAACGGATCAGCGATAGCAGGGCAATGTTGCCGATGGTGTAAAGGCCAACGAAAGCTCGAGCAGAGCGGGAGAGCCTGGATGGAACCAGAAGGACAAAGAGCAGCCCCGCGTGCATCAGAGGCCTAAAAGGAGGATCCAGAACCAAGGCGTCACGTTCCATCCAGAAGCCGCGGAAATTAGCGAGCCAATGGTTGATCAAGCGACGTGGGTAGGTGAGTATGATCTTCAGCACCGAGAGATCCTCCGGCGCGGCATTCCACTCGAAGATGTAGTCGCTGCCCCCAGTGACGTGGAACCAGAGATTGCGCGCTTGCATGGTGTAGAACGGGTTCCCTTCGACCAGCGTACTGGCGATCAGCTGAGGCGCGGCCCCTGCCCCTGCTCCGATCAAGTAGAGGAGCGGAGACATCCACCATCTGTCTGTCCCAGCCCCCTGCCGCGGACGAGCGCGTCGGATCCAGGCCCATCCAAGCAGATAGAGCGTACAGAGCAGAATAGTAAGGGAGGCTGTATATCGGATCAAGTAGCTGAGACCAGCGAGGATACCAGCTCCAAGCGCCCCCCGTCTTGGTCTATCATCAGCGAACAGGACGGCCACCGAAAGGATCTGCAGGCCAGCGGCCAGCATGTCCGTGCTGTCCAGGCTAGCGAAGAAGAGGTAGTAACTGGTGGAGGCCAGCACCGTTTCCGTGAGCAGGGCCAAGAACCAGCTTCCCGTCAACGATCGGACAAGCAAGAAAGTACCTAACAGGCCAAGGAAGCCGCCAATGATGGAGAGGACGAAGGCAGTGCTCAGAACGTCGAGCCCCAGGTCAACACCCACCCTCAGCAACAGGCGATAGCCCATGGGATAGAGACCGTCGGCCCATCGCCACTTGGCTAGATGGTGAAGATCAAATCGATAGGCCCATTTGGCTGCTTCGAAGAAATCGGGATAGCGCACCGCCACTTGGCCCATCACCCGGCGTATCTCCACGACCACGAAGAGCAAAGCGATCACCCACGGGGCACCAGCGAGGTACCACCGCCGCCTGTCGTTTGCGAGGCTGCTGCCGTCCGTCGTCTGATGTCTACTCATCAACCCATTACGTTTGGGGCTTAAGGGTGCCTAGAATTGCCGCAGGAAGCGCAGATCGTTGCTGTGGAAGAGGCGGATATCGTCGATACCGTGCTTCAGCATAGCGGGGCGCTCGACACCCGGACCGAAAGCGAATCCACTCCACTCGTCGGGGTCATAGCCCCCGTTCTCCAGCACTACAGGGTGCACCATCCCAGCTCCTGCGATCTCCAACCAACCGCTGTACTTGCAGACGCGGCAGCCTCTCCCCTCGCAGAGTATGCAGTCGATGTCAGCCTCGATGGAGGGCTCAGTGAAGGGGAAGTAAGACCCACGGATGCGGATGCGACGTTCACCGCCGTAGAACCGCCGAGCGAACTCCTTCAGCGTGCCGATCAGATCGGCCATGGTGATGTCATGGCCGACGGCCAATCCCTCCACCTGGTAGAACTGATGCTCGGAGCGAGCCGTCACCTGCTCGTAACGATAGCATTTGCCCGGCAGAATCACCCGAATGGGATCGGGATGGTACTCACGCATAGCTCGGATTTGGCCTGGGGACGTGTGCGTCCGAAGCACCACGCCCTCGTCGACCCAGAAGGTGTCCCACATATCGCGTGCCGGATGGTGAGGCGGCATGTTCAACAGACCGAAGTTCAACTCATCGGTCTCCACCTCCGGCGCCTCATACACCTGGAAGCCCATATCCCCGAAAATGTCGTAGATGCGGCGCAACGTCTGCGTGGTGATATGAAGATGCCCAGGTCCCGTAGGACGTCCAGGAAGGGTGACGTCGATGGCGCTCTCTCCGAGCTCTCGCTCCATCTCCTCGCGCTCCAATCGCTCGGCTCGCGCCTCGTAGGCCCGATCCAAGGTCTGTTTGGCCTCGTTGGCCGCTCGTCCGAAGGCCGGGCGCTCCTCCCTGGGAAGGCTCCCGACTGAGCGCAGCATCTTGGTGATGGCACCCTTCTTACCCAAGTAGCGCTTATGCCAGGCCTCGAGCTCCTGAGCGTCCTGAACCGCCTCTAGGGCGGACCGAGCCTCGTCCTCGACACGCTTCAACTGATCCAACATGAATTCACTCCTTCGTTCAATCGCGCCTTGCGCGACGGTGAACCTTTCCATCGACCAGAAGTGACATAGTTGGTCAGGAGACCAGCCACAGCCCCTCCAGCCACAACCTGTATGACAACAAAAAGCCCTCGTCCACTAGGGACGAGAGCACAATTCTCCCGCGGTACCACCCTGCTTGACCCTGATCTGGGCCCGCTCCATCCACCAACAGCGCCATCAAGCGCGATCGGCTGTCCCTCTAACGCTGGACCTGCGGAACAAGCTACTCCGGCCAGGCACGGCACTAAGCGGCGCTCGACCTTTCACTCGTCGGCTCAGGAGCGAACTTCAGCAGTGTTCCGCCTAGCAGGGCTCCCAGTCTGCGGCCCTGCCTCCCTGGAGGTTTTCCGCTACCTACTTCTCTCCATCGCAGCCTTTATTCACTATCCCGATGTTCTACAACTCGATCATGCTCGACAAACGGATTATGATCGGCAAACGGATTATGCCCCAGAAATGGCCCTTTGTCAAGCTGTATCCCACACGGGTCCTCGCTGGCGCACAACCTCGAAGAGGATAACGGTAGCCGCGACCGCTGCATTAAGGGACTCGACGACCGGACGAATGGGGATCGAGACACGTCCCTGGGCCAGAGAACGAGCTCTCTCTCCAGCACCATGGGCCTCACTTCCTACGACTAATGCTGCCGGTCGCGTCCAATTCACCTCGGTGTAGCGCGTGGCGCCGGCGGCAGCGGCCAACCAGACCTGGCACCCGGAGACCACTTCAGCGATAGCATCCCATTCCGCGTCGCGAATGGGAAGCCAGAGGTGAGCCCCCATAGCCGATCGGACGACCTTCGGGTTGCTTAAGTCAACGGTGCCCGGTGCCAGGAGGACTTGCTCCACGCCGGCAGCGAGCGCCGTTCGGAGGAGCGTACCGAGGTTGCCCGGATCGCGAAGGCGATCAGCAATCAACACGAACGTGGCGGGATACGGAGGAGGAG
>Ga0207797_1000222_pt1 | contig 42292 bp, 31 predicted proteins | sample PRCRCaboRojoPR_6_FD_187275 | JGI IMG/M metagenome (GOLD analysis project Ga0207797, IMG submission 187275) | Marine sediment microbial community from Cabo Rojo, Puerto Rico - PR CR 10% Liquid 1 (SPAdes) | ecosystem: Environmental > Aquatic > Marine > Coastal > Sediment | place: Cabo Rojo, Puerto... | reverse complement strand
CTTCGTTGAGCTCGCTCAGCAGGTTCATGACCTGGGTGCCGTTCGTCGAGTCGAGGTTTCCGGTCGGCTCGTCGGCCAGGATCAGCTTCGGATCGGCGACGACGGCGCGGGCCACGGCCACGCGCTGTTGCTGTCCGCCCGAGAGCTGCTGCGGGAAGTGGCCCTTGCGGTGCGTCATCTGCACGCGGTCGAGGGCGGCCTCGACGCGCTCCTCGCGCTCGGCTGACGGCGTGTTCAGGTAGAGCAGCGGGAGCTCGACGTTCTCGTAGACGGTCAGCTCGTCGATCAGGTTAAAGCTCTGGAAGACGAAGCCGATGTTGCCCTTGCGCATCTTCGCGCGCTGGCGCTCCGAGTAGCCCGACACGTCGGTGCCGTTGAACCGGTGGGCCCCGTCGGTCGGCGTGTCGAGCAGACCCAGGATGTTCAGCAGCGTCGACTTGCCGCAGCCCGACGGGCCCATCACCGAGACAAACTCGCCGGACTCAATGTTGAGGCTGACGCCGTTCAGGGCAATGGTCTCGACCTCTTCGGCCCGGTAGACTTTTTTGAGGTTTTCGGTCTGAATCATAGGGTGTTTGGGTGTTTGGGTGTTCGGGTGTTTGAGTGTTCGGGTGTTTGGGTGCTTGGGCGTCTGGGTGTTCAGGGGAGCGCGAGGTTAGGACGACGAGGATGTAGCGAGGAATCGATTCGGGAGGGTTCGGCTCTCTACGTCGGGGACGGATTTCCCATCACCGTATGACGGCGTTGGTTCGTGCGTCCCGTCCATTTGACCTTTCCGGGACTGATTCACGTATCGAAGGAGTCCCAGCGTTATTGCTTTCGTGGTGTCCGCTCGTTCTTGAAGCTGTTCGATCCGCTCGGTGGAGGCATACTCCTGATCGAGCACGACATACAGCAGGCTTTTTACCTCGACGGCAGAGCTCTGAGCGATGTCGAGGAAGCGAATAAAGTCTCCGCGGTGATACCGGGCAAATCCTTCGGCGATGTTTGTCATCACGGAGACCGATGCACTCGTGAGCTGGTCGCGCAATCGATAATCGCGTGACAGCGGTTCCTCGCCGCAGAGCGCATATACCTCCTGCACCAGCCTGCGCGCGGCCTGCCAGCACTTCAAGTCTTCGAACCGCTCCACTTTGGGCATAGTGTGTTCGGGTGTGTGGGTGTTCGGGTGTTCAGGTGTTCGGGTGTTCAGGTGTTCGGGTGTTCACGGGTCACTGTCTTTAACACGTAAACACGTAAGCACCCGAACATACGAACACGTTCTTACTCGGATTGAAGCACGCGTGCCGGATCCACCCGTGCTGCGCGCCAGGCCTGGGTGCTCACGGTGAGCGCGGCGACGACCAGGGCGACGGCGCCTGCGAGCGCGAACGTGGCGACGCCAAGATCGGTGCGGTACGGGAAGTCCTGCAGCCACTGCTGCATGCCGACGTAGGCCGCGGGGGCGGCGACAAGGAAGGCCAACACCACGAGCTTCAGGAAGTCCGTCGAGAGCAGTCCGATGATGCTCGAGACCGTAGCGCCGAGGGCCTTGCGGATGCCGATCTCCTTGGTGCGCTGCTGAGCGGCGTAGGCGGCGAGGCCGAAGAGGCCGAGGCATGCAATCAGGATGGCGAGGCCCGCGAAGGTGGCGAACAGCGATTCGAGGCGGGTCTCTGCGCGGTACTGTGCGGCGAGGTCGTTGGCCAGGAATGAGTACGTAAACGGCAACTCCGAGAACGCCGTCCACGTGCGGCGCACGGCGTCGATGGCGGTCGTCGTCTGGCCCGGCGCGATGCGGACGGCCACGTACCGGGCAGGCTGCATGGCCTCGTGGAAGAGGAGCAGCGGATCGATCTCGTTGTGGAGCGACTCGTAGTGGAAGTTCTCGACAACGCCCAGGATCGGGAAGCGCGTCGAGCCGCTCAAGAACGCCTCGCCCACTGCAGCCTCTGGCGACGCAAAGCCGAATTCCTGGACGGCCGCCTCGTTCAGCAGGACGCCGGTCGTGTCGGAGGCGTAATCGCGGGAAAAGTCGCGTCCGGCCACCACGTCGAGCCCCAGGGTTTCCACGTAGTCGTCCCCGACGTACGAGTAGTCGGCGTTGTGCGCCTCCGCCTCGGGGCGGTCGAGCGACCACATCGAGTTGATAAAGAAGGTGCCGGGCACCGAGAAGCCGGACGTCGCGGCCTGCACACCGGCCTGCTCTTCCACCTCCTGCTTAAAGGCGTCCATCTGGCCCTGCAGCGACCGCGTTTTGTCGCGTACGACGAGCACGTTCTCCTCCTGGAAGCCAAGCCCTTTGCTCTGCATGTAGGTGACCTGTTCGTGCACGACAGCGGTGCCCGCGATGAGGGCGATCGAGATCGCAAACTGGAAGACGACGAGCGCCTGCCGCAGCCGCGGGCTCCCCTGCGTGCTGGCCGACTTCGTGCGCAGGGTCGTGACCGGTCGGTACCCGCTGAGCACGATCGCCGGGTACGTTCCGGCAAGTCCCCCAACGACGAGACCGAGTCCGATCAGGGCCGCAAGGTGCGGAACGCTGAGAAGCGTCGCCGGGGCGATGGCTTTTCCGGCGAGCTCGTTGAACGCCGGGAGCGCACCCGCACAGATGCCGAGAGCGAGGACGAGCGCGAACGCCGTCATGAGCAGCGACTCGCCGAGGAATTGTCCGGCGAGCTGGGGGCGACCGGCGCCGAGCGCCTTCCGCACGCCCACTTCATTGGCCCGCTGGGCCGAGCGCGCCGTGGCCAGGTTCATGAAGTTGATGCATGCGAGCAGCAGCACGAAGAGAGCCAGCGCTGAAAACAGATACACGTACGTGATGCTGCCCACCGAGCCGACACTGTCCGGCGCGTCGAGTCCGAGGTGGATGCTCGTAATGGGTTGAAGGTGGTAGTCCTCCGGCAACTCATCGCCGCTCAGTGCCCGCATCTCCTCACTCATCCGATTGCGAGACATCTGCTCGAATCGCGGCTCGAACGCGGCGGCCGACGTGCCCGGTTGCAGTCGGACGTACGTCGTCCAGTTGTTCAAGCCCCAGTTGTCGGGGCTCGGATTGCGCGAGGCCAGCGAGGCGACGAGCGAGTAGTCGAGGTGGGTGTTGGACGGCGGTGCATCGACGAGGCCCGTGACCTCCATCGCCGCGCCGTTGACCGTGAGCGACTGTCCAATCGGGTCCTCGTTCGGGAAGTACTTGTCGGTGAGCGCCGGGGTGAGCAGAACCGTGTTCGGCTCGTCGAGGCGCGCCGTGCCGCGGCGCACGTCGAAGCCGAACAGGTCGAAGAAGCCGGGGTCGGCGTACAGCGTGTTGGACTCGACGTAGGTGCGATCGGCGTGCTCGACGGTGTGGTCGCGCACCAAGATGCGGACAGCCGTCTCCACCTGCGGGTAGTCGGATCGAAGCGTGGGGGCGAGGGCCGACGGCGTGTTCGAGATCGTGCTCTTCAGATCGGGAAGGTTGAATTCCCGCAGCACGCGGTACGTGCGATCCGGGTCTGGATGGACGTCATCGTACGAGAGTTCGTCCTCCACCCACAGGCCGATGAGGATCACGCACGCCAATCCCACCGCGAGGCCCACCACGTTCAGGACGGAAAAACTCGCGTGGCGGCGAAGACTCCGCCAGGCGACGGTCAGGTAGTTTTGGATCATGGTTCGCTCGCGTGCTCAGGTGTTTGAGTGCTCAGGTGTTTGAGTGTTTGAGTGTTTAATTGTTTAGGTTTTAACGCAATTATGTATTCGGTGTGCAGAAGTACCTGAGCACATAAACACATTAACACACAAGAACGTTGACGCTTATTCGAGGACCAGTCGGTCGGCGTCGCCGAAGGTTTCGTAGCTGGAGGTGACCACCTTGTCGCCCGGCTCCAGGCCGCCGAGGACTTCGTAGTGGTTCGGGTTCTGGCGTCCGAGGCGAATGGGCTGGCGCAGGGCTTGGTCGCCGCCTTCGGTGAGCACATAGGCCCAGTTGCCGCCGGTGGACGAGTAGAAGCCGCCGCGGGCCACCAGCGTGGCCTGCTCCGGACTGCCGAGCTCCAGCTTCAGCCGCACCGACTGGCCGCGCCGGATGCCGTCCGGCGTCTCACCGTCGAACGTCAGGTCGACCTCAAACTGGCCGTTTTCCACCTCCGGATACACGCGGCGCACCGTCAGCTCGTATTCGGTGCCGCCAATGGGCTGGGTGGTCGCCGTCTGTCCGCGGCGCACGCGCTCGATGTAAAACTCGTCGATCTGCGCGCGAAGCTTGTAGCTGTCCACCTTGTCGACCTGCCCGAGGCGCGTCCCTGAGTTGATAATCTGCCCGATCTCGGCATCGAGCGAGGTGAGCTGGCCGGTGACGGGGGCGCGGACGGTTAAGGCCTCGATGGATTCCTGGAGCGCCTCGTAGCTGCGCTGCAACCGCTGTTCCGTGTTGTCCATTTGCGCGAGGCGAGACTGCTGGGCCAGCGAATCCTGCACGAATGCCGCACGCGTGAGACGCAGCCGGCGGCGTTGATACTGGAGCTCATCCTGGGTCGAGAGATATTCTTCCTCCGCGATCAGGTCCCGCTCGTGGAGACGCTCCTGCCGCTGATGCTCACGCTCAAGAAGCCGAATCTGGTATTCCATCTGCGCGATCTGTTGGCGCAGATTGAGGCTCTGCTGCTCCATCGACAACTTGAGCTGCTCCATATTGCTCTCTTGCTCGGCGAGTTGGGCCCGGCTATCGAGCAGCCGGAGCCGTAGGTCGTTGTTGGAGAGCCGAAGAATGGATTCCCCTTCGTCGACCATGGCGCCTTCCTCAACGAAAATTTCCTCGATGCGCCCGCCCTCTACCGCGTCGAGATACACGGTACGCTCCGGAATCACCGATCCGGTCACGGCGATGAACTCCTGGAACGGCGCCTGTTCGACCGTCGAGATGGTCAGCTTCTCGCGGTCGACGTTGAGCGCCTGCCCGCCCGTGGCGGTCGACCACACGGCATAGCCGAGCGCGCCCACCGTAAGCAGGACGACGACCCCGATCGCAATCCGCTTCGGCGTAAAGGTTTTTTTCTCGATGCTCCGGTCGACGCCCTCTCCGCCGGTGCTGGTTCCCCCGGCGCCGTCCTGCGACGAGCGCGAGGTGGACCGGAGCAGTGGGCTGTCCTGGGATCCGTTGGGGGAGGACATCGAGGTGTCGGAGGAAGACTCAGAAGAACTCATAATGCGGGAATCCGTCTCGATTCAGGCCGTTGACGCGCAATCCGGCGCCGAGCGTTTCGACGCCCCTTGCGGAGCGTTGTCGCCATCACTCCTCTCTTACGGCGTGCAACTGGCATTCCACCCCAGGCCAGGACGCCATATCGCGCAGAATCCTGGATCGACTGCGCCGGCAAGGGATTCAAGTGTGCGCAATCGCACAGTGAGCGTGCGGTACCGCCCGCTCCGTCTCCCTGAGCACGTGGCGCACTCGGCTCAGCCTGGGCGAAGCGCACCGGAATGCTTTGTGCATGTTGGTTTGGTACCAACGTACGCGAGCGACCGAGCGTTACGCGCTGGCGCCGTCTGTCTCTGCAACAGCTGCCCTGCCCCGTTCCCCCCTGCCTGCCATGTCGTCCGCCTCTTTGCCCGACGAACCCAACGGCCGCGTACTCATCGTCGACGACAAGCGCGACGTGCTGACGGCCCTGCGTCTCCTCCTGAAGAAGCACGTGGAGGACGTCCATACGGCGCGCGATCCGTCGGCCCTTCCCGCGCTTCTTGACGAGCACACCTACGACGCCATCCTGCTCGACATGAACTTTACGCAGGACGCGTCCAGCGGTCGGGAGGGGTTCCTGTGGCTCGAACGCATCCTCAACAAAGACCCCGGCGCGGTCGTGGTGATGATCACCGCGTACGGAGGCGTTGAGAAGGCCGTACGCGCCATGAAAGAGGGGGCGGCCGACTTCATCGTGAAGCCCTGGGACGATGCCGACCTCCTGGCCAGCGTGCAGTCGGCCATCAAGCTTCGCCGCTCGCGCGATGCCGCCCGCCAGGAGCGCGAGACGCACGCCGACGCACCCGCAACGGAGGCGTCCCCTTCCACCGGTACCGCGTCCGAACCCGCCCCAGCCGGCACGGGCTTCGACGGCATGATCGGGGAAAGCCCGGCCATGCAGCAGGTCTACCGCACGATCGAGAAGGTGGCGGACACGGGCGCGAACGTGCTGATCCTCGGCGAAAACGGAACGGGGAAGGAGCTGGTGGCGCGCGCCGTCCACCGCCGCTCGCAGCGCTCCGACCAGCCGTTCGTCACCGCCGACCTTGGCGCCCTCAGCGAGTCGCTCTTCGAGAGCGAGCTGTTCGGGCACGTCCAAGGCGCCTTCACAGGGGCCGACGAAGACCGCGCCGGGCGGTTCGAGGCCGCTGACAACGGCACGCTCTTCCTCGACGAGATTGGCAATATCCCGATGGGCCTCCAGGCCAAACTGCTCACGGCCCTGCAGCGGCGCGAGGTCACCCGGGTCGGATCGGTCGAGTCGATTCCGGTAGACATCCGGCTGGTCTCGGCCACCAATCAGCCCATCTACGAGATGACGCAGGCGGGCGACTTTCGGCAAGACCTGCTCTACCGCATCAACACGGTCGAGATCACCCTTCCGCCCCTGCGCGAGCGCGGCGACGATGTTCTGCTGCTGGCCGATCACTTCCTCGACGAGTACGCGGCCACCTACAACAGCGACGCGACGTCCATCGGCTCCGGGGCGAAGTCCAAGCTCACCGAGTACCACTGGCCGGGCAACGTCCGCGAACTGAAGCACACCATGGAGCGGGCCGTGATCATGAGCGAGACCCCTACGCTGCAGCCCGACGACTTCGTGTTCAGCGCTCCGAACGCCCAGCGCCGGAGCGGAACCGACCTCGGCGTGAGCACGCTCAACCTCGACGACATCGAGCAGGCCGCCGTCCGCAAGGCCCTCTCGAAGCACGGCGGCAACATCAGCCGCGCCGCCGACGAGCTCGGCATCTCGCGCAAGGCCCTCTACCGACGAATCGAGAAGTACGGCCTGTAAGCGCTGGGGAAAGCGGGTAAGGGGAAGGGGAGGCGGTGCGTTTTTCAACAAGACAAACAGGACGATGGCTGTTGAGCGGGTGACGGGCTTGCGCGTGTGCAGGTCGGCTTTTCGGGCGGCGATGGACGTCTTTGAGGCCAGCAAGACGTGGCCGAAGGAGGAGCACTATGCGCTGACGGACCAGATTCGACGCTCGTCTCGGGCGGTGTGGGCAAGTTTCTCGGAAGCCTGGCGAAAACGCCGCAATCTGAAACATGTTGTGAGCAAGATCTCCGACGCGGATGCCGAGGCGGCAGAGACGCGCACGTGGTTACGATTTGCGCGAGCGCGTGAGTACGTCGACCCCGAGACATTTGAGACACTCGACCAGACGTGCGACCGTCTGTGTGGAGGGCGCGTTCAGATGATGCGTGCTCTCGACAAGGGGTGCGGCCCCTCGAACACGGAGCAGGATCCGCCGCTTCCCTACGCCGCTGACTGATGCGCCCTCCCCCTCTCGCCCTTTCTCCTTTTCTCCCATTCGCAGAAGATGCTGCACAAGCGGTTTCGCGTACAGGTTGTGGGTCGCCTCGCCGGGATCCTGGGCGCCGGCGCGCTGCTGGCCTACCTGGTCGGGTGGACGCACCTGTACGAGGTGGCGCTGCTGGTGGCGGGCGCCATTGTGTACCAGGCCGTGGGGCTTGTGCGCTACGTCGAGAAGACCACGCGCGACCTGACGCGCTTCCTGAACTCGGTGCGCTACGCCGACTTCTCGCAGGGCTTCACGTCCGAGGGCCGGGGGCCGCTCTTCGACCGTTTGCGCGACGCCTTCCGCGAGGTGACGAGCGAGTTCCGGCGCATCCGGGCGGAGAAGGAGGAACAGGTCCGCTACCTGGAGAACGTGGTGCAGCACATCGGCATTCCGCTGCTGTCGTTCCGCAACGACGGCACCGTAGAGCTCATGAACCGCGCCGCCCGCCGCCTGCTGCGAACCGGGCCGGTTCGCAACATCGCCCGGCTCGAAGACGTGAGCCCGGCGCTCGTCGAGCACCTGCGGGAGCTCGACTCCGGCAAGCAGGCCATGGTCCGGGTTGCGGAGGAAGACCGGACGCTGCAGCTGGCCGTCAACGTGAGCCGCTTTCGGCTGCGGGGGGAGGCGCACGCCATCGCCACGATTCAGGATCTGCGCAACGAACTGGAGGAGAAAGAGATGGAGGCGTGGCAGCAGCTTACGCGCGTGCTCACGCACGAAATCAACAACTCGGTGGCGCCCATCTCGTCCCTGGCGTCCACCGCGCATCGGCTGATGGACGACGCGGCGACGACAGACGGCGGCAACGGCACCATGGACCCGGAGACGGCGACCGACATCCGCGAGGCTGTGCAAACCATCGAGCGGCGTAGCAAAGGGCTCATCAACTTCGTGGAGTCCTACCGCAGCTTTACGAAGATCCCGAGTCCGACCTTCGAGGTTCTCTCGGCCCAGGACCTGTTCGAGGACGTACGTCGCCTGTTGCGCACGCAGATTGAGGAGCACGATCTGGAGTGCGTCATCCGCGTCGATCCCGCATCGCTCGAAATCACCGCCGACCCGGAGCTGCTGGAGCAGGTGCTCATCAATCTCACGCTCAACGCCATGCAGGCGCTGGAGGGACAGGCCGACGCCCGCATCGAGCTCCGCGCGCACATCGACCGCCGCAGCCGGCCGGTGCTGCAGGTCAAAGACAACGGCCCCGGCATCCCGCCCGACGTGCAGGAGAAAATTTTCGTCCCCTTCTTCACGACGAAGGACGACGGCTCCGGCATCGGCCTCAGCCTCTCCCGGCAGATCATGCGCCTGCACGGCGGCACGCTCTCCGTGCGCTCCGAGCCCGGGGAGGAAACCGTCTTCACGCTGCGGTTCTAGCGGAGGTCCAGGAACCGGCGGTGGATCCTACGTAAACTTCGACATCGCCCGGTCGAAGGCTTTCTCCATGGCGTCCCAGGCGTCGTCGGCGCCCGCCTTGATGTCTCGCCAGGCGTCGTCGCTGGCGTCTTGAAGCCGGCGGAGCTCCTGGCGCAGCTCGCCGCGCTGCTCGTTCAACTCGCGGATCTGCTCGCGGTACTCGGCCCGCATGTCGTCCGCCGCCTTCTCGGCGTTGGCCTCCAGCTCGTCGATTTTTTCGTTCCACTCGTCGAGCTTCGTCTTTAGGGTCTCGATGTATTCTTCGCGGCTCGGCATAGAAAGAGAGGGTGGAAATGAGCGGTTACGTGAAGGGGGGGTACGTGAAGGGAGCCCCGCGACCTGCGTCCGCATGAACCGAGACAGGGCGGGACGGGGCACGGCTCCTTGAGCAGGCCGTTCCTGCTCTCCGAAGCGTGCTTGTCGTCGTAGCCGTAAGGGGGGCTTCCCGTTCCCTGCCGTGCCGGTGATCGGCGCGAGAATGTGCGCTTCCGCACGTTCGGTTGTGCGATTCCGCACACTGCATGCACGCAGCGGGAGGCGCCGCCGCGCGACCGTCCCGGAACAGAGCTTGTACGATCACTGCATGCTGTCTCGGCTCGATGGTTTCCGGCCGATCGTGATTCCACTCATTGCCCCCGACCGACGCTCATGCTCCGCAGCTACGTTCGCACCGCCGTTCGCGCGCTCCGTCGCCGCCTGGGCTACGCGGCCATCAACGTCCTCGGGCTCGCCGTGGGCCTGGCGTGTTGCCTGCTCATCGGCCTCTACGTTCGGCACGAACTCCGCTACGACCGGCATCACGCAGCGGCCGAGCGCATTGTGCGCGTGGCGACGTCGTTCGGCGACCGCGGCCCCGCGGACGTCTCCCCGTCAATCGCCGGTCCGCTCTTCACGCGCACGTTCTCGCAGATCGAGACGTTTGCCCGGATGGACCGCTGGACCGACGCCATCGTCACGGTGGGCAACCAGTCGTTCCGTGAGGACGGCGTGTTCGCCGCCGACTCGACGGTCTTCGACGTGTTCACGCTGCCCTTCGTCGCCGGCCAGCCCGACGATGCCCTGACGCGCCCGCAGACCATCGTCCTCACCGAGTCGGCCGCGCAGACGTACTTTGGAGACGCGAATCCGATGGGCCAGTCGATCGAGGTGAACGACGACACGTACGAGGTGACCGGCGTCATCCAGGATCCGCCGACGACGTCCCACCTGCAGTACGACCTGCTGCTTTCGTGGGCCTCGACCCGGTGGGCCGACCGCGAAATCTGGGGCAGCGCCAATTTCTTCACCTACCTCAGGCTGCAATCGCCGGGCGGCCTCGCGGCGCTGGAAACCGACATTGCCCAGCTCGTCGACCAGCGGATCGGGGACCGGATGGAGCAGAGGGACCAACGCCTCGCCTTTACGCTGCAGCCTCTCACCGACCTCCACCTCTACGTGGACGGGCACGTCACGTACGTGTATCTCTTTGGTGCCATCGCAGCGCTCATCCTGATTGTGGCGAGCATTAACTTCGTGAACCTGGCGACGGCCCGCAGCGGCGAACGGGCGCGGGAGGTGGGCGTGCGCAAGACGCTGGGTGCCCCCCGCGGCCGCCTCATCGGACAGTTTCTGACGGAAGCCGTCGTGCTGGCTCTCGGGGCAGCGGTCCTGGCCCTTGCCGGCGCCGAGATGGCCCTGCCGGCGTTCGAGTCGCTGGCCGGCCAGGAGATTGCCGGATCGGTGGTGGGCCAGCCCGAGGTGGTGGCCGTTCTCCTTCTCGGGGCCGTCGCCACCGGGCTGCTTGCCGGTCTCTATCCCGCGTTCGTGCTGTCGGGCTATCAGCCCGCGTCGGTGCTCAAGAGCTCGTTCGGCAGGGGGCCGGCGCGGAGCTGGCTCCGGCGCAGCCTCGTGGTCGTCCAGTTCACCGTCTCGATGGTGCTGATCGTCGGCACGCTCGTGGTGTACGCACAACTGGACTACGTGCAGTCGAAGAACCTCGGCTACGACCGCGAGCACGTTGCCGTCCTTCCGCTGAGCGGATCGCTGGACCAGAACTATGCGACGCTCCGGCGCGAAATGCGTCAGATTCCGGGCGTCCAGCACCTGTCGGCCCTCGCCAGCATCCCGGGCGGACGCCACGGCGGCTACTACGCCACGACCGAGGGCATGGGCGAGCGGCGGAGCGGCATCACCGGCATTGCTGCCGTACCGGGCGTGGTCGATGCCATGGGCCTCACACTGGTGACGGGCGAAGGACTGCCCTCCTCGGAAGCCTACAGCATCGAGGAGCGCGGCTTTCCGTTCCTGATCAACGAAACGATGGCCCAGAACTTCGGGTGGACGCCGCAGGAGGCCGTCGGCCAACCGCTGAACCTGCACGGACGACAGGGGACGGTTCGCGGCGTCGTGCAGGATTTTCACGTGGCCTCCCTGCGCCAGTCCATCGGGCCGCTCGTTCTGTTCATGGGTCCACGATCGGCAACTCTCGACCACGTCCTGGTTCGGATGGACGGAGCGGACATCGCGTCCACGATGAATGCCGTGGAAGCCACGTGGGGACGCTTGGCACCGGAGATTCCGTTCACCTATCGCTTCCTCGACGACGCCTACGAGGCCCTCTACCGGGCCGAGCAGCGGATGGGGCGCGTGTTCGGCGTCATCGCCCTGCTGGCCATTCTGGTTGCGTGCCTGGGGCTTGTCGGGCTCGCTGCCTACACCATCCGGCGGCGCATGAAGGAGATTAGCATTCGAAAGGTGCTCGGCGCCACCGTTCCGGGCATCGTGGGCATGCTCTCGAAAGAGGTGATGATTCTCGTCGGCGTGGCTTTTGCCGCAGCCACGCCCCTGGCTTATCTGGCGGCTCAGCGCTGGCTGCAGCAGTTTGCGTACGCCACCGAGATCGGCGTTGTCCCCTTCCTCGCCGCCGTCGGCGTCACCGCGTTGCTGGCCGTCGGCACGATGGCCGTGCAGGCCCTCCGCGCGGCCCGCGCCAATCCCGCGCAGGTGCTGCGTACGGAAACCTGACGGACCCACCCCGGAACGGCGCCGGCGTGCCCGACGGCGGTCGCTGCGCCGTTCCCGGCGGATCTCATCGACGCCAGGCCAGGCCTCGTCGATGGAGACCCGGGTCCGAACGAGAAACGGAGGCGGCTTGCCACGCCGGTGCCGATTGTGAATGGTGCCTCTTTCGCACGGACGGAAGCGCTGCGGTTTCAGCCTGCGGAATCACCGGGCCGCCGGTGCTCGTTTCCGCGCTATCCACACGTCCGTTCCACAATGCACGCTCTGCACGATGCCTACTGTTGCCATTACCGGTGCTGCCGGTGCCATCGGATCCACCACGGCCCAGGTCTTCGCCAATGCCGGATGGGACCTCGCCCTCGTCGACTACGGCGCCGAGAACCTGGAGGCGATGCAGTCGGCCCACCCCAGCGCGCTGACGTTCGACTGCAACCTTCTCGACGCGGCAGCCACCCGCGACGTCTTTCAAACCATCGGCACCGACGGCGAAGGGCTCGACGCCGTGCTTGCCATTGCCGGCGGCTTTGCCATGCAGGCAGCCGACGCGGCCTCGATGGAGGACTACACGCACATGATGGAGATGAACGTCCAGACTCTGTTCAACACGGCACGAGCGGCGCTTCCGGTCCTTACGCAGCAGGACCACAGCTTTCTATGTGGCGTCTCCGCCCCGGCCGCCGAGAACGGCCAGGCCCAGGCGGCCCTCTACGCCGCGTCCAAGGGCGCGGTCGCGTCGTACTGCAAATCGCTCGACGCCGAATTCCGGACAGACGGCCTGCGCGTGAGCGTGCTCTATCCGATGGGCGTCGTCGACACACCGGCGAATCGCGACGCCATGCCCGACGCCGACCCGACCACCTGGATCACCCCGACCGAGCTGGCCGACGGCCTGCTCCATCTGGCAACGCGCTCGCCGCAAGGACACGTGCCCGAGTTGAAGGTGCACGCCGTGGCGTAGCGATGCGGTCGTCATACGCCGAGAACGGTCCCGCATGGACGCCTCCGGACTTGATGACAGACCGCCGTTGGCCTACAGAAGCGGACTTTTGCCCCCGAAATGGAAACCGCACCAGCGTCCGTCATTGAAATTTCACGGATCCGGCTTGGCATGCCCCCTGCGGATTCCGACCCTGTAATGCGTCTCCCGTCTGTTTTTCCGGTCCCTCGCAGGGCGGACGCCCGGCACCGCGCCGCATGGCCGGCGAGAGGTCGGGCCCTCCGCGCAGCGATTCATCCTCAACATGCCTCGGCGACCGGACGCGAAACGTGCTGCCCACCCTCACCCCGTTGCCCTGATCGCAGGGCCCCCATGTTCTCCCGAACCGACCTTTCTGACGAATGACGACTCGCGAAAAACTCGACGCGCTGGCCGATAACCTCTGGTGGAGTTGGGCCCCGGCGGCCCGCGACCTCTTCAAGCGCGTCAATCCGGAGGCGTACCGCACGTCGCGCAACACGCCTCGCGCCGCCCTCCACGCCGCCGATGACGATGTGCTCGCCGACCCGGAGTTTCAGGCGGATGTCGATGCCGTCTACGATACGTTTACCGACTATCTGGAGCAGGAGCCCCACTTCGACGACGCGCCCGAGACCGCGTACTTCTGCATGGAGTACGGCCTGCACGAGAGCATGCCGCTGTACTCGGGCGGGCTCGGCGTGCTGGCCGGCGACCACGCCAAAGCCGCCTCCGACCTCGGCCTGCCGTTCACGGCGGTGGGGATGTTTTTGAAGGAAGGCTACTTCGAGCAGTCGTTCAACGCGGACGGCTGGCAGCAGGCCTCCTATCCGGTGCTCGACCCGGAGCAGCATCCCATGGAGCGCGTTACCGACGAGAGCGGCGCCCCCGTCACGGTGCAGGTGAGGGTCGGCACGCATCCGGTGGAGATCCAGGCCTGGCACATCCGGCTCGGCCGCATCGACCTGTACCTGCTGGACACGGACGTAGACGCCAATTCAGAGTCGATGCGCGCCCTCACGCGGCGACTCTACAGCGGCGGCAACCAGCAACGCCTCCAGCAGGAGTTGGTGCTCGGCATTGGCGGGCTGCGAATGCTCCGCGCTCTCGACGTGACGCCCGACGTCTACCACGGCAACGAGGGGCACTGCGCCTTCCTCATGCTCGAGCTCCTGCGCGAGCGCATGGACGCCGGCGACGTAAAGCCCGACGCCGAGGCCTGGGTGCGCGATCACTGCGTCTTTACAACCCATACGCCCGTTCCGGCCGGCCACGACCGCTTTCCGCCCGGCCTCTTCAACGACCAACTGGAGGGCTTCCGCCACCAGCTCGACCTCAGCCCGCGCGACCTCCTCGCCTACGGACGCACCAACCCGGAAGACCCGGCCGAGTCGTTCTGCATGACGGTGCTCGGCATCAAGCTCTCGCGCGCCCGCAACGGCGTCTCGGAGTTGAACGGACACGTGGCGCGCCAGCAGTGGCAAGACATGTATCCCGACCGCGACCTCGACGAGGTGCCCATCGACCACATCACGAACGGCGTGCACCTGCCGACGTGGACGGCGCCTCCCGCTCGCGCATTCATTCGCGACCATCTGGGCGCCGACTGGCTCCGGCATCGGCACGAACCTTCGTTCTGGGACGGGTTCGACGCCGTGCCCGACGACGTCCTCTGGACCTACCGCTGCGCCCTGCGCCAGCGTCTGGTCGAGTTCGTCACCGAGCACGTCCAGAGCCAGACGCTCCCGATGCATCCGGACCTCGATCCCGACGCGCTCACGATCGGCTTTGCCCGCCGGTTCGCGACGTACAAGCGTGCTCCGCTCATCTTCCGCGACCTCGAACGCGCACGGGCGCTCTTTACCGACGAGGAGCGGCCCATCCAGCTTCTGTACGCGGGCAAGGCCCACCCGGCCGACGACGGCGGCAAGCGCTTCATCCAGCGCATCTACGAGATCACCCAGCAGGAAGGCTTTGCCGGAAAGGTCGTCTTTCTCGAAGGCTACGACATGGAGATCGGGCGCATGCTCGTCTCCGGCTGCGACGTGTGGCTCAACAACCCGCGCCGCCCGCTGGAAGCCAGCGGCACCTCAGGCCAGAAGATCGCCGCGCACGGCGGCCTCAACCTGAGCGTGCTCGACGGCTGGTGGCCCGAAGGCTACAACGGCGACAACGGCTGGGCCATCGGGCCGGAGCCCTCGGGCGACTACGGCGCCGAAGACCCGGAGGTGCAAGACCGCGAAGACGCCGCGTCGCTCTACACGCAGCTGGAAGACCACGTCGTTCCCGCGTTCTACGAGCGCGACGCCGACGGACTGCCCCCGGCCTGGATCGCCGAGATGCGTGAAGCCATGACCGGCCTGCCCGCTCCTTTCAGCGCCAAGCGCATGGTCATCGACTACGTGGAGCAGATGTACCGCGTCCCGGCCGGCGTCTGACCGCAGTTCCCTGCTCCCTGCGCCGGCGCGCTGCAATCGCACGGCCTCCGTCCCGGAATGGGCACGCACGTGCCGGTTCCGGGATTTTTTTGGATTCCGGAGGCCGCGAGCCTCTCGAGCGCGGCGCGCCTCGCTTCTCCCATTGCCATCGGCGATCCTGCCTCCGGAACCGATCGCGACGCCCAGCCCCCCACCTCGTATGCATATCGACCTCAGCGACCATACCCTGCTCGTCACCGGCGCGAGTCGTGGCATCGGGCGCGCCATCGCGCTTGCCTGCGCGGAGGCCGGAGCCACGATTGCCGTGCACTACGCCCACAGCCAGGACGCGGCACAGGCCGTCGCGTCGGAGTGCGGACGCGGTGCCCAGACGTTCCAGGCCGATCTGCGCGACATCGACGCCACGGCGCAGCTCTGGGCGGACGTCGCGGCAGGGTACGGACGCGTCGATGGCCTCGTGAACAATGCCGGGGTCGCTCCTGCAACGCCGTTGGAGGCATCGTCCGACGATTGGCAGGGCGCGTGGGCGAACACCATGCACGTCAACCTCCGCGCGCCCGAGTTGCTGTGCCGCCGAGCGATCCGGCATTTCCGGGACGGAGACGGCGGACGCATCATCAACATCGCCTCGCGGGCGGCCTTCCGCGGCGACACACCCGACTACATGACGTACGCCGCCTCGAAAGGCGGCCTCGTGGCGCTTACCCGTTCCATCGCGCGCGGCTTCGGCGACGACGGCATCGTGGCGTTCACCGTCGCCCCCGGCTTTACCCGCACCGACATGGCGCAGGACTTCATCGACACGTACGGCGAAGCCCACGCCACGAGCGACCTCGCCCTCGACGAACTGACGGAGCCGAACGATGTGGCCCCCTTCGTCGTGTTTCTCGTCAGCGGCGTTGCCGATCATGCCACCGGCGCAACCATCGACGTGAATGCCGGCAGCTACGTGCACTGACGCTCTCCTTCCGTTTCGCCTCCAGCATGCCCGACTCCGTTCGATCTTCGCGTCCCTCCGTCCGCGTCCCCACCGATCCGGAGCAGATCGTGGCGGTGGCCGTGAGCATCGTCGCGGGCGTCTTCATCGCCACGATGGTTCGGCTCAACGCGACGCTCGGCGAGCACATCGGACCGCTCGAGAGCTCCTTCGTGGTGCACGCCGTCGGAACCGGCTTCGCGACGCTGCTGATTCTGCCACGGATGGGGGCAGAGCGCCTCCGGGACCTGCGCCGAACGCCCGCCGTGCTGTTCGGCGGGGGCGTGCTGGGCGTGACGCTCGTGATGCTGGCCAACATTGTGGTGCCTCATCTCGGCGTGGCCCTCACGCTCTGCGTCTCCGTCGCGGCCAACCTTGCCTTCTCGACCCTGGCCGACCACTTCGGGTGGTTCGGCCTCCCCGTGTTTCCCGTCAGCCCCCGCCGCGTGCTGGGGCTCGTCCTGGTCGTCACCGGCGTTGTGCTTGTCGCGTACGGGTAAGAAACCGTCCAGCAGGTTGAAGGGGACACCCGACCGCCTCCCGTCCGCATCTTCCCTCGTTCAGCGCACCCGCCAGATGGTTTTTCTGCTCGCAGCGTTCAACGGCGTGCTGTCGGCGCTCAGCCGCGTCGTGAACGCGGCGCTGGGAACGTACGTGGGCAGCCTAGAGAGCTCGTGGATCAACCACGTCGTGGGCACGGCCTTTGCCGGGCTGCTCCTGCTGGGGGGCCTCTCGACGGGCACCCTGCAGTGGGGCGGACTGGCGTGGTACTACTGGATCGGAGGGTGCTTCGGTGTCGGCGTCGTGGCCGCAAGCAACTACGCGGTGGCGCGCATCGGTGCCGTTCTCTTCGGCATGATCGTACTGGCCATCCAGCTCGCTACCTCGGCCGGACTCGACCATTACGGCGTTCTGGGCGGCGACCCGATTCCTCTCACTGGAATGCGCCTCGGCGGCCTGGGCCTGCTCGTGGCCGGCGCCCTGCTCACGCTCACCGACCGGGGACGGAAGACGCCCCGGCCCGACCGGCGCGCGTCGTAGGGGCCCGGAGTCGCAGGCGCTACAGCCCGATGGACTGGAAAACGGCGACGCCAACGGCGACGAGCAGGGCGTTCACCAGAGCGATGGGCAGCAGGTACTTCCAGCCGATGTTCATGAGCTGGTTGTACTTGAAGCGCGGGAACGTCCACCGCACCCAGACGAAGAGGAAGACGAAGAAGCTGACCTTCAGCATCAGGGCGAAGAACTGGAGGATGCCCAGCAGAATCGAGCCCTCCAGCCCCGGGAATACGGCCAGCAGCTGCGGCTGGAAGGGGATCAGGTAGCCGCCGAAGAAAAGCGTGACGATGAAGAAGGAGGCGACGAACCAGTTCACGTACTCGGCAAGGAAGAACATGCCGAACTTCATGCCGCTGTACTCGGTGTGGTAGCCGCCGACCAGCTCCTGCTCGGCCTCTGGCAGGTCGAACGGCGCCCGGTTCGTCTCCGCGAACGCTGTGGTGATGAAGATGAGGCAGCCGATGGGGTTGCGGATGATGTTCCACCCGAGGAGCGCAGCGCCCGAGGCCTGATCCTCTACAATCTCCATAAAGTTGAGCGACCCGGCGATGAGCACGACCGAGATGACCGCGAGGCCCATCGACAGCTCATAGCTGACCATTTGCGCCGCGGAGCGCAGGCCGCCGAGGAGCGAGTACTTGCTGTTGGAGCTCCATCCGGCGAGCGTGATGCCGTACACGCTGATCGACGTGAGGGCGAGCAGCATGAGCACCCCCACGTCGAGGTCGGCGATCACGACGCCCTCCGCAAACGGAATGAGCGCAGCCGTGCTCATGGCAATGACGACCATCAGGACCGGCGCCAGCGAGTGAATGAACGGGTTGGCCGCGGCCGGCCGCACGTCCTCCTTCAGGACGAACTTGAGCACGTCGGCAAAGGGCTGCAGCAGGCCCACCGGCCCGACTCGGTTTGGCCCCGGACGGTTCTGGATGAAGCCGGATACGCGACGCTCGACGTACACGAGCACCGAGGCCGAAAGCAGCATCCCGTTGATGACGAGAAACGCAACGATGGCAGTCAGATACAGCGGAAGATCCATGTCCGCGAATGAACCGGATGAGCGAAGGAGACGCGCGCGCCGACGGGCACCGGCACACGTAGCACGCCAACGTACAGGGCCGCGCCATCGGGTGCAACTTCCCGGCCTGTGCCAGCCTGCCTTCTGGGAGGGGTCCGTGCGTGTTTTGGCGAGAGTTCACCGTTTGGAGCCGGCACGCCGCCACACCTACTGGTAGGGCGCGGAAGTCAGGGCGCGGAAGTCAGGGCGCGGAAGTCAGGGTTTCGAGACGCGACGCGATGTCGTCGGCCAGCCCGGCAAGCGAGGCGTCGAGCCTCGACGCAAGGTCGGCGTAGTCGTCCACGGGCCATCCGTCGCGGCGCGCCTGCGTGAAGCCGCGGGCCAGCACGGAATCGGTGGCGGGATCGACAATCTCCCAGCGAACCGCCATGTGCGCATGCCCCGTTGGCGTCGGGGCGTCGTCGTCGGCCTCCGGGCCGGGAGGCGGCGGGCCGTTGCCCTCAAAGCGCAGGACGCGCAGTTGGAGGATATAGTCGAACGTCGCGCCTTCCACCCAGGGCACGATCTCCGCCGACTGCACGGCGTCGGCGCCTTCCAGACGGGCCGCCACGGCGCGGTTGATCGCACGGTCGAGGCTCTCGCTCCACCGATGAAACTCGGCAAAGTGGATTTCGTGCGGCCCGCGCCGCGTCACGATGGTGGGGGTGTCGAGGTAATCGGCCAGGCGCACCTTTCGCAGCCCGAGCCTAAGGCCGGAGGTGTCGGCCGGGGCCAGCGAATCGGGCGAGAGGCGGCCTTCCAGCGAATAGTAGCGGATGTTGCTCTGCCGGGGTTCTAAAATCCGCACACATCCGGCGGCAAGGCCGAACAGGCCCAGCGCAACGACGCCGAGAACGAGGCGGCGATAGAACCAGGTAGCGTGCCGTGAAGGGGCCATGGGATCACTGCTCATTCGTAGGTTCCGGCTCTTCTTTTCCGCGGATAAACATGCCCGGGTTCCGCTCCAGCGACTCGATCAGCACGCGGAGGGCCTCGGTCGCCTCCGAGAGGTTGGCCAAGGCCTCCTGCATCTGATAGCCGATGCCCGAGTCGGTCGACATCGACTCGTTCATCTTCTGCATGGTCTGCCGCATCGACTGCAGCGTCGCGCGGAGCTCCTTGCCCGTGGTCTTCAGTTCCTCGGCGGTCGGGTCGACCGACTCGTTGAGGCGCTGAACCAGCGTGCGGGTGTCGGCCAGCGTTTCGCCCAGCTGGTTGGTAAGCTGCGGCACGTCGCGCAGCGCACCGCGAACCTCGTCGGACTCCACGAGGTCCTGCACCGACTCGATGGTGGCCAGGATGGAGCGATTGATCTCCGCCATGTCGAGCTGGTCCAGCTTGGTGTTGGCCTTCACAAGAAGCTGCACCAGGTTCTCGTTGATCGTGCTCACGTCGAAGCTGCGGAGGCTCGTGACCAGGCCCGACGCCTCCTCGCCGAGCTTGGCCAGGGGAGAGAGCTCGGTCGGGACTTCCGGGTAGCGGTCCTCCTGCTGCGCGTACTGCGGCGGCTCTGGCTGCGAGACGTACGTGAGTTCGACGTACAGCTTGCCCGTCACGAAGCTTTCGAGCTGCAGCTGGGCACGCAGCCCCTCGTCGACCTGCTCCCGCAGGAGTTCGCGGTCGCTCAGGTCGAGCGTGGCCCCGGTGGTGTCCGTCACCGGATCGAGGTTGATTTCGTACAGCACCGGCACCTGAAAGGTCTCGTCCTCCAGGTCCACCCGCAGGCGGATGTCGGTCACCTGCCCGATGGGCACGCCCTTAAACTTCACCGGGGCGCCGACGTCCAGCCCGTTGACCGACTCGTCGAAGTAGCTGATGAAGGTCGTGCGCGAGCTGAAAAGCTGGCTCGACCCCAGGGCGGCAATTCCCACGATGCCCAGCACGATGGCACCCAGCACGAAGAGGCCGATGGCGGTGGGATTGGCGCGTCTGCTCATGAGAATCAGGGAGGTTGGGAGGTCGCGGGACGACGAGGCACGAGGGCTAGGCCGTCGTGTCGGCGGTCCGCGTCAGAAAGCGGTGCACGCGGTCGTTCGGGGGATCGTCGCGCAATTTCTTGGGGGGACCGAGGGCCGTCATGGTCTTCGTCTCGATGTCGAGGAAGAGCGCGCGGTCGGCGATGGTAAAGATGCTGGCGAGGTCGTGGCTGACGACCACGATGGTCGTGTCGAGGCTGTCGCGCAGCTGCAGAATGAGGTCGTCGAGCCGGCGGGCGCTCACCGGGTCGAGGCCCGACGACGGCTCGTCGAAGAACAGCACCTCGGGGTCAAGTGCGATGGCCCGGGCGAGGGCGCCGCGCTTCTGCATGCCGCCGCTGATCTCGTGCGGGTAGAACGAGGCAAAGCCCCGGAGTCCTACGAGCGCCAGCTTCAGCGCCACGATCCGCTCGATGTCGGCGTCGTCCAGATCGGTGTACTCCTGCAGCGGCAGTGCAATGTTCTCGCCGAGCGTCATGGAGCTCCAGAGTGCTCCCTGCTGGTAGAGCACGCCCATCTGGCGCAGCATGTCCGAGCGGGTGTCCTCGTCAACGGCCCAGAGGTCGGTCCCTTCAAAGCGAAGGGTGCCCTCCGACGGGCGCATGAGGCCAATCATGTGCTTCAGCAGTGTGCTCTTGCCCGATCCGCTTCCGCCCATGATGACGAAGATCTCCCCGCGCCGGATCCGGAAGGTTAGATCGCGCATGACGACGAAGGATCCGTACGCAAGGAGCAGATCCTCGGCTTCAATGGGCGGCGCGTCGGGGGACACGGTTTCGAGTTTTGAGTTTTGAGTTTCGAGTTCAGAGCGCACATCGACCGTTCAGATCAAACAACCCACAACACACAACCCATAACGCATCAAATCTGAAAGACCGCGGCGGCCCAGTCGATGATGGCGTTGGCGAGAACGATGAGGATGATGCCGGTGACGACGGCCGAGGTCGTCGCGTCGCCCACGGCGGAGGCATCGTCGCCGGTTTGCATGCCGCGCATGCAGCCGGCCACGCCCACGATGATGCCGTACACGAAGCCCTTGAAGATGCCGATGAGCCCGTCGGCCAGAACGACCGGTTCGAGCAGACCCGTTAGGAACTGGGCAACGGACAGGTCCAGCATGGTCACGGCCACAGACATCCCCCCGAGAATCCCGATGGCGTCCGCGTATACCGTGAGCAGCGGCATGGCGAGAACGATGCCCAGGACGCGCGGCATGACGAGAAAGTCGATCGGCGAAATGCCGAGGGTTTTGAGCGCATCGATCTCTTCGGCGATCTTCATGCTGCCCAGCTCCGCGGCAAACGCCGCCCCCGTGCGCCCCGCCATGATGATGGCCGTCATGAGCGCTCCGAGCTCGCGCAGCATGCCGTAGCTAACGAGGTACGACACGAAGTAGTCGGCCCCGAAGCGGCGCAGCACCACCGCGCCCAGAAACGAGAGGATGAGGCCGACGAGCAGGCTGATGACCGTTACGATCGGCAGGGCCGACGATGTGCTCGACTGCACCACCACGCCGAACTGGCGCCACCGCATCCGCACGCGAAACGTGAGCAAGCCCACGAAGCTGCGCACGACCTGGCCCACGAAGGTGACGAAATCATGCAGTTCGTCGTATGCCTCCAGCCCCCAGGTGCCGAGCCGCGAAAGGATCGACGGCGGGCCTTCGTCGCCACCGGTTTTTTCTTCTGGCACGGCCTGCGAGAGCGCCACAAGACGCGCCAGCGCGTCGGGCAGCGTTTCCGTCTGCACGTCCAGGTCGTGGTCTCGCCCGTACTCGGCGGCCTCGAACAGAAACGTGACGAGGCTGCTGTCCCACGCGCCGAGGCCGGAGGTGTCAAACGCGATGGCTTGCACCTGTCCCGGCACGGTCGCGTCGGCCAGCACGTCCTGGAAGCGCGGCAACGGGCGCTGCAGCGACCAGTCTCCGCGAGGCTGGATGATCAGTGTGCCGTCGGTATGGCGGGTGTCGACCTGCATCGGACAAACACAGAAGCGAGAGCCGGGCCATGCATTCGACCCATAACGTCATTCCTCAAGATGATGATTCCGGATCCCGGGATCAAGCCGCGGACGGGGATGGAACATGCACCGAGCGAGCTCGGTCCGCCCCCCGCCTGCGCGGCGATGAGTGGATCACGGTTGCAGCGCCGAGCGAATCTCGGACAGGCGCGACCGGAGCGTCTGGAAGCGCGTCTTCGCGTCCTCGCTGATCTCCTGGTCGGCCGAGTTCGTCATGAAGTAGAGGTACTCCATCTGGTCGATCAGCATGGGCGGCGGGTAGCTCATGTCGCTGGGCGTGGCGAGACGACCTCGCAACTCGTTCAGCACCTCCGTCCGGGCGTCGTCCTCCGTCTCCTCCCGGAGCGAATCGATGGTGGCGAGCGTCTTCCGCGCCTGCCCGATGAGGTCGCGAAGGCGGAGGTTGAACTGCGTCTGCGCCTGCAGGTCGGCGGCGTCGAGGCCGTCGGCGTCCACGCGCGGGTCGATGCGAACGCGCAGCGGACGCGTCTGCTGCCGGTTGCCCACGCTCAGGCGCACCTGATACATGCCGGGCGCGGCGAGCGGACCGAAGCCCGCGCCGAAGTACGGCTGGTCTTCGGAGGCATCGGGCGCCGGACCCGGATGACGGAGGTCCCACGTGAACCGGTTGTGCCCGGCTTCGGCGGGAAGGTCGCCCTGCATCTCGGGCTGGTCGGGCGCATCCATCATGGGCGTGTCGTCGCCCGTCTCGTCCTCGGACACCGGTGTGGCTTCGAACGATCGGAGGACGGTGCCCTCGCTGTTCAGAATCTCCAGCGTGACCGGCTGCGTCGGCTGCTCGGCGAAGTAGTAGTCGATCGTCGCGCCCGGTTCGGGAAACTCGGGCCCGCCCGCACCGCGCTGTCCGCCGCGGTAGCTCATGCGATAGGCATCCGCCGGATCAAAGAGATGGGAGTCGGACGACGCCACGGCATCGCTGAGTTGATGCAGCGGCGTCAGGTTGTCCAGAATCCAGAAGCCGCGGCCCATGGTGGAGAGCACGAGGTCCTGCTCGTGCACGCGGAGGTCGGTGATGGGCGTAACCGGCAGATCCTGCTGGAGCGGCTGCCAGCGTCCGCCTGCATCGAACGAGACGAAGAGGCCGAAGTCGGTCCCGGCGTAAAGCAGGCCCTCGCGGTCGGGGTCCTCACGGACGACGCGCACCGGGTAGTCGGCCGGAATGCCGTTGTCGCCCGTCGTGAGGCGCGTCCACGTCTGGCCGTGGTCGGTGGTGCGGAAGACGTACGGCGCGAAGTCGCCCATCAAGCGCCGGTGGGCGGCGATGGTGACGGTGCCCGCCGCGTGCGGCGACGGCTCGATGGCATCGATGCGCGCGTTCTCGGGGAGCGCGTCCGGCGTCACGTTCGTCCACGACATGCCGCCATTGCGCGTGACGTGCACCGGTCCGTCGTTGGCGCCCGCCCAGATGACGTCGGCGTCGTGGTGCGAGACGCGGATGCTGTAGAGCGTGCTGTAGTGCTCCTCGCCCGTGATGTCGCGGTTGATGGGCCGCCCGGAGGCCACCTGATACTCCGGCTTGTTCGCCGTCAGGTCGGGGCTGATCGTCGTCCACGTCTTGCCGCCGTCCGTCGTCTTGTGGACGAACTGCGAGCCGTGATACACGGTGTTGTTGTCGTGCGGCGACACCTCGATGGGCACGACGCGCTGGAACCGGTACTTCAGCTTCGCCGGGTTGCGCCCGTAGATGTACTGCCCCCCCACGTAGTGCCCGCGCTGCTGCCCCGTGCGGTGACTGTAGCGCCCGAAGCGGCCCTTGCAGTTGGCGTAGACCACGGTCGGGTCGTCCGGGCGCGGCACGATGGGTCCCGTCTCGCAGCCGCCGGCGGATTTCCACCAGCCCTCGGGGCCGGACGGCGCGCTCTCGGCGGGCGGCAGGCTCGGCACCATGATCGTCGAGTTGTCCTGCTGCCCGGCATAGAGCCAGTAGGGAAAGCGGTCGTCCACGTTCACCTGGTAGAGCTCGGCCGTCGGCTGGTTGAGCTGGGTGGACCACGTCGTGCCCCCGTCGAGCGAGACGGTCGCCCCGCCGTCGTTGCCCTGCACGCGCAGATCCGGATTCTCCGGATTGATCCACAGGTCGTGCACGTCAACGTGCGTTACCTCCTTGCGAGAGAACGTCTCGCCGCCATCGCTCGACACCCAGTAGTACACGTTGCCCACGAAGATCTTGTCCGGGTCCTGCGGATGGGCGTCAATGTTGGTGAAGTAGAACGGGCGGCTCATGATCTCCGCCTTGTCGCTCACCTGCGTCCACGTCTCGCCGCGGTCGTCGGAGCGGTAGAGGCCCTGCTGATCGCCCGGCGCCTCGACGAGCGCGTAGACGCGATCCGGTGCGGCGGGCGTCACGGCGAAGTCGGCCTTGCCCACGAGGCCCTGCGGGAGGCCGTTCGTCATCTCGGTCCACGTGTCGCCGCCGTCCGTCGACCTGTAGAGGCCGTCCTCCTCGCGCGCCCCGCTGATGATCGTCCACGGCTTGCGCTCGCCGCGCCACATCGCCGCGTAGATGACGTCCGGGTTCTCGGGATGCAGCTCCAGGTCGACAGCGCCCGTGGAGTCGGACTGGTACAGCACCTTCTCCCACGTGTCGCCGCCGTCGGTCGTGCGGAAGACGCCGCGCTGCGCGTTCGTTTTGAATGGATGCCCGAGCGCCGCCACGTAGGCGCGGTCCGGATTCTGCGGATGCACCTCGACGGCGCCGATCTGCCCGGCGTCTTCGAGTCCGAGGAACGACCAGCTCTCCCCCGCGTCGGTCGACTTGTACATGCCGCGGCCCGTCGTCACGTTCGAGCGGATGCCATCCGTCCCCGTGCCGACGTAGACGATGCTCGTGTCGGAGTCGGCCACCTCGATGGCGCCAATGGAGGTGCTCTTAAAGCCGTGCCCGTCCGACAAATTCGTCCACGTCGTGCCGTGGTTGGTCGTCTTCCAGACGCCACTGCCGCCCGCCCCGCCCATGTAGAACGTGTGCGGGTGCGCCGGGTGGCCCTCCACGGCCGTCACGCGCCCGCCGCGCGAGGGACCGACCTGCCGGAAGTCGAGGTCATCGAATCCGCCCAGTTCGCCCCACGACGCGACATCGTCCGACGATTGAGCATGCGCGGCAGGAAGCAGAGCGAACCCGACGAGAAGAAGTCCGGCGAGCACGCCGAGAAGAACGCGAACGCGATCCATAGCGACACAGAAGTCCGTGGAAGGGGTGCGGAATCGGGCAAGCATCGCCCCGTCACGAAAGAACGAATGCGCGGCCCGGGAATCAATCCGGTGTGGAACCGATCGCTGACCGTAGAGGCGGTCTTTGGCATCCGGCGAACGGCCGTTCGCAGGCTGCCACTCCGAGGAAGCTTCCGAATGCGACGGTCGTTTCCTATCCTGTCGGCCCGTCGAATGTCTTCTGAATCGACAGCAAACCATGAGCGGTGTCGAGCTGACGGCCGGAATGGCCATCGTCTTCGCCTTCATTGGTGGTGCGGCGGTGCTTTTCGGTCTGGAACTCATCCCGAACGAGATGGCCGCCCTGGGCATCCTCGTGCTGCTCGTGCTCCTGGAGCCCTGGACGCAGGTGGGCCCGACCGAGGCCCTCTCCGGATTCTCCAGTCCCGCCACGGTGACCGTCCTGGCCATGTTCATCCTGAGCGAGGGCGTGCGGCGGACGGGGTTCGTGCGTCTTCTCGGCACGAAGCTTCGCCAGTACACCGGCCGCAGCATGTTTCGACAGCTGGCGGCCACCGTGGGCTTGAGCGGCCCGATGGCCGGGTTCGTCAACAACACACCGGTCGTGGCGGTGCTCATCCCCACGCTCGTCGATCTGGCCAAGGAAAGTCGCGTTTCCCCGTCGAAGCTTCTTCTGCCTCTGTCCTACGCCGCCATGATGGGCGGCATGCTCACGCTCATCGGCACCGCGTCGACGATTCTCGCCAGCGATCTCTCAGCCCGTCTGATCGACCGTCCGATCGGCATGTTCGAGTTCACGCCCCTCGGTCTGCTCGTGCTCGGCGTCGGCTCGGCGTACCTGCTCACGATTGGCCACCGCCTCGTTCCCGCCCGCATCCGCCCGGAGCAAGACCTGACCGCCACCTTCCGCATGCGGGCCTACCTCGATCGCGTGCACGTCGCCGACGACTCGCCGCTGATCGGGCAAACCATCGAAGAAGGCATGGGCGACGCCGACATGGACCTGGACATCCTGCAGATCGCCCGGAACGGGACGACGTACATCGGCCCCTTCACCGACCAGGACATCGCCGCGCACGACGTGCTCACGATTCGGGCCGACGCCGAGACGCGGGCCGTCTTTGCCGAAGACATGCGCCTGGACCCACAGCCGGATGTCCTGCTCTCGGACGAGACCTTCATCGACGCCACCCACACGCTGCTCGAGTGCACGGTACCGCCCGATTCGCGCCTGGTGGGCGAGACGCTCATCAGCGCGGCCTTCCGCACCCGGTATGGCGCCACGGTGCTGGCCATCCGGCGCGGCGGCGACGTGGTCCGCGATCACGTGGAAACCGAGCGGCTGCGGGAGGGCGACTCGCTGCTCCTACAAACGACGCACGAGCAGGAGGACGTGCTGCACACCGTAAACGACCTGGCGGTGACGCGGGCCACCCCGGCCGCCCGGCGGCCGCAAGACGCCGCGGTCGGCGCCGACCGGCGCGCCAAGATGCCGCTGGCCCTCGGCATCGTTGGAGCGGTGATTGCCGGAGCGGCCTTCGGCTGGTATCCCATCGTCATCACCGCGCTGGCCGGCGTGGTGGCCATGGTCGCCACCGGGTGCGTGAAAACCGACGAGGCCTACGCCGCCGTGAGCTGGAACGTCATCTTTCTGATGGCCGGCGTCATTCCCCTCGGCCTTGCCATGCAGAAGACGGGCGCCGCCGCGTACCTGGCCGAAGCGGTCGTTGCCCAGGCAGCGCCGCTCTCGCCGGTGCTTGCCCTCGGCCTCTTCTACCTGCTCACGGCGCTGCTGGCCAACCTCATCGGCAACAACGCCAGCGTCATCATCATGCTTCCAATCGCGGTCGACGCAGCCCTGCGGCTGGACGCGTCCCCCTTCTCGTTCGTCCTCGCCGTGACGTTCGCGGCCAGCACGGCGTTTATGACACCGGTGGGGTATCAGACGAACCTCATGGTCTACACCCCGGGCGGCTACCGCTTTGCCGACTTCGTGCGGGCCGGAGCGCCCCTCCAGCTCCTGCTGGCCGTCGTCACGACGCTGGGCATTGCGTTCTACTGGGGCGTGTAATCATGAAAGGCGCGTGACCTCGTTCGGCCCACCTTGCATCAGCAGGGTCGCGGAGTCAGCAGTGAGCACCTCCTCGCCTGGATCGGACACCAGAAGACCCGGAAACCGAAGCACTGGGAATTCGGGATCCACGAGATGGAAATACGGGAGCAGGCGGTCGAGCAGGTCGGCGATGGCATTCGTGTGCTCCGGGAAGGCCCCGGTCTCCTCGTAGAGGCGCAGGCGCTGCACGAGGAGCATGAGCCCGTCCGTGAAGAAGGGCAGGCCGCGCCCCGGCAGCTCCAGAAAGCACTGAACAGCCTCGGCGTGGTCGCCCAACCGTGCGAGATGCTCCCCACGAATCGCGAGGCCGTCGGGCAGCGCGGGAAACCAGTTCATGAGATTGCGGGTCCAGTCGTGCAGCCGGCTCAAGGAGCTCATGCGCAGCAGCGCGTAGGCGCCGATGGTGGCGCCGATGGGGTCCATCATCTTCTGTCGCAAGAGCTCTTCGGCATCGAGGTGGCGGGCGGTTTCCTTGGCCTGTCGCCACCGCCCGTGCTTCCGGTAGGCCAGCAACAGGTCGGCCTCGGGGTTGTCGAAGCGGATCCCACGCACGAGGCCGCCGGAGGGAGAGGGACGCCCAATCTGGACCTCGGCCCCAGGCGGAAGGGCCACGTTCCACCCCGGTTCGCCCGCCACGAGCACCTGAAGCATGCACGGCGACGGCTCGTGGAGGTACGGCGACCGAATCGTCCACCCTGCACCGTCGTCCGTCACCCAGTCGTCGATGGCATCCATCTGCGCCACGAACTGCTCCAGTAGGTTGGCCGTGGTTGCCGCGACGAACACGGGACGCTCGGCCGCCGATTCGGCCTGGGAGCCGCGGGATCGTGGAGGCTTCTTCTGAGAGCGCTCGATTCGAGGGAGTTCGATCCGCCGGCGCGTCCCGCCCGAGCCCCGCAGGGTGATCTGGTCGAGATTGAGGCGATCGAGAACGTCGCGCAGTTGATCCAAGGCGTCGAGGCTCAGGTCCCACACCCACGCCGACACGCGATCCTGAAGGGTGGGCGTGTCGAGGCCGAGCGCGGTCTCCGGCTCCGGCGAGGGAAGCGCGACGGTCTCCGCAGGAGACTCCGGTAGGGCCAGGTGCGCGGTGATCGACGTCTCGGCCTCGACCTCCACCACGGTAGACGCCGACCGCCCGTCGGGCATCTCGGTAAGCACCACGTACCGCCCCGGCTCCAGTGCCAGGCTGCCCCCCGACACGGTGGACGCGACGAGCGACAGGTCGAGACGCCGCACGTCGACAGGGAGACCCGCACCGGCGCGCAGGTCGCTGGGGGCGTCGATCGAAACGTGAAGCCAACCGGGCGCGCGGTCGGCGGCAGAGACAGCGTCGGTCATGGCGACTGAAGATCAAGCGTCCACGTGCGGTGCGGGGGGCGCACGTAGTCGTGCGTGGTGGCTCCGTGAAAGGCGTCGGTGGGCGGCACGATGTCGGCCTGCACGCGGTACATCCCGGCCGGCAGCGTGAGGTGCAGCGGTTGCGCGTCCAGCGGCGGCCCCCACTGGTGCTGTATCCCGGCCTCGTCGACGAGATTCACCAACTGAAGGCGCGCTACGTCGCGCGCCCCGGCGGGATCCACCCAGATGTCGACGCCCACCTCGGGCGGCGTGTCGAGCGTGTGGAGGACCAGATTGTCGGTGTTTTGGCCGCCGAGGACGACCTCCTGAGTCAGGCCTTCGACGTGGCCGTAGTGCTCCTCCAGGTACGCGGCAATCCCTTCATGGAGGTCGTACACGCGAACGCTCCATCGCGCGTCGGTCTCGCGGTCGGCCGCCACCATGAGTGCGTGCAACAGCGCCTCGCCAAAGTTCGACACGGTGCCGCGTCGCCCCCAGGCGCGGGCGCCGCCGTAGGTGGCATAGAAGACAGGAACGGCGCGGTCGTCTTCGCCACCAAGGGGCACGTCGAACACCGTTCCCGTGCTCATCCGCTCGTAGTCTCGAAGAGCAAGCGGGGCCTCGCGACAGGCGTCGGAGAAGTAGATCTGGCGCCGGGCCACGCTGTGCTGCGGACCGTCGGCAGTGGGCGCCATGCCGTTGATGACGTGCCGAAGCTGAACCGTCTTGCTGAGCGATCCGCCCACGCCGTCGCCGAAGTCCTGGAGCGTGAGGATGGCCTCCTCGCGGTTGCGCTGCAGGCCGTGGCCGCCGTAGTACAGCCACGTCATGCCGTCGGGATGCGCGCGGGCGTCGGCGCGCCAGTCGGACACGGCCTGGGCAAAGTCCTGCATCGTCGCGCTTCCCGCACCTACCGTGTTCAGTTCAGGCTCCGCGTCGAGTTCACGCTGCGAGGGCGACAGCAGCAGACGAATCGTGGCGAGCGGAACCGGCAGGAAGTCCTGACGCTCCAACAGCCATTCGTACAGCCGGTACGCCGTGATAGACGGTGAGGACAGCGAGCGGAGTCCGAAGTCGGGCGGCCCCGCATCGGCGGGCGGCGGCGTCTCGGGCAGGTGCGGATAGTGACTCACCCCCACGAGCAACACGTGAAGACCGGAGTCTTCGTCCACTTCGGTCCGGCGATCCAGGACGAGAGCCATGGCGGGACGACACGTTCGTGGGAGCGGAACGGGGACGATCAGATCTCGGCCGACACATGCGCGTAGTCCTCGGGATGCGCGAGCGCATGGGCGATGTCATCCTCGGAGATGGGCGTGCGCGCCTCCACGCGCTCGGGGCCGAACGACTCGAAGCTTGCCCGCTCCACCTCGCGATGGAATTTCTGCGCGTACAGCTTCGAGAGCGTCTCGCGATGCGAGGAGATGAGGTCGGGGCTCGTGCGAATGCCGGTGACGACCTTGCGCATGAGCGGTTTGGCCGCGTCGGGCCCTTGCTCGTAGATGGCCTTCAGCGTCTTCTTCCAGTCTGCGTGGAAGTCGAACCGCTCGTGGTCGGAGCGCTCGGTGAGGTGGGCAATGTGGAGCAGCATGAAGTCGTCGTCGCGGTACGGCCGCGTGTCGTCGGCCGAGGGGCCCGTGTGCAGACGACCGCCCTTCACCCACAGGTCCGACAGGTCGAGCTGGTCCTCCGGCGCCCGCATGAACACGAGGTATCCAGAGCGGAAGGGGTGGTTGGTTCCCGCCGTGGGATCGGCAAATCCCATTTGCGCGCCGAGCCGGAACTGCGTGTCATCGTTCCCCAGAAAGCCATCGATCGACTCCGTCAGGGGCTCGGCAACGGTGACGAATTGCGAGAGCTTGGTGGCGTCGAACGCTTTCGCCACGCCTTCGAGCAGCGAGATCGTCTGGTACGCCCAGTCGCGCGACTCGACGCGGAAAAAGCCGGCCAGCAGGTTTAGTCCATCGCCGCGGTACGGCGCCGGTCCCAGCACGCGGATGTTGCGAAACACCACGTCGTCGTCGCCCTCCAGAAACTCATTGTCGCGCAACCGGCTGGGGCCCACGAGGCCCGGAAAAGACTGCACCTCGCCGTCGTACAGAAAGTCGGCCAGCACCATGCTGAGCGGCGTGTACTCTTTGTGCCAGTTGCGGCCCTTCTTCAGGAAGTGCTCGGCGACCCGGACCTCGAAGTAGCCCTCATCGTGATTGAAAACGGTGCCGACGGTCTCGTCGTCAAGCACCTGCATTTCGGGAAGAACGCCGAAGCGACGCGTCACGGTGTCGCGGCCTTTGATGCGGTTCCACAGGGCGCCAAGAAAGGACATAACCGGAGGGGAGAAATGGTGGGAGACGGGCGATCCGTCCACGGACGTGGAGCGACTGTCGCCTTCCGGCGTCGGGTCAACGCGCCGGCGTACCGCGCGCCGAATCCGTGGTACACTCACGATGGGCGATCGCCTCCTCCACGACGACCACGATTCCACGCATCCTCGCATGCGCCAATGGCTTCAGTGCGCGCGCTCCCACTCGACGGTTCGCCGCAGTGCGTCGTCTCGGGCCACGGGCGCCTCGTATCCCAGCTCGTTGCGGAGGCGACGGGTGTCGGTCGCCAGTTCGTACCGAAAATCGCCCGGGGCCTGCACATCCGTCGGCAGCGTCTCGGGCGGAACCGCCACCACATCGCCGTCCCAGCCAACAACGCGAGCCAGCTGCTGCACCCGCTCGGCCTCTGTCGGCGTCTCGGCCTCGCCCACGTTGTAGATGCGTCCGGCCGCGCGCGAATCCGTCGCGACGCACGCGATGGCGGCCGCTACGTTCTCGACGTAGCCGTGCGTCCACCGCCACATGGCCTGTCGCTCGTCCATCCGGATTGTGGAGCGCCCGTCGTCCATGCGCTGCAGGTGGGGCGCCAGCCGATGCTGCGCGTCGCCCGGACCGTACACGGCGGGAAGGCGGAGGACCGTCCCCACCAGATCCGGTGCGTTCATGACGATCTGCTCGACCCGAATTTTATCGTAGTCATGGGCATATTCGAAGTCGATGCCCTCGACGCCTCGATACGGGTACAGCGTGTCGCGGAGCGGAGCCTCTTCCGTCAGCGGCACGGGGTCGGGATCGTGGTCGCTCGCGCCGCGCCAGCCGTCGTAGTTGCGGTACACGTCGCTGCTGCTCACGGCGACGATGCGCTCCGCGACGCCGCCGAACACGTCCACGACCTGCCGGGCCTGCGCCTCGGTGTAGGGCACCACGTCGATCACCACGTCGGGTGCCGCCTCCGTCAGAGCGTCACGATGATTGGGGAGGGCGTTGCGATCGCCATGGATGTGGCGGACGGCATCCGGCAGATCGGCCTCCGTATCGCCGCGATGAAACACGGTGATGTCGTGTCCCTGCTGCACGAGGCAACGGACGAGCCGCGCGCCAATGAAGCCGGTGGCGCCGATGGCGAGAACGATCATGGCGGTGTGTCATGCGTGAGACGTAACGAAGACCGGACTCGATCAGTGCCCTCCTCTGGCCGCGTCGCGCTCCGAGAGCGTGCTCAGGGCCCGGTACTCAGGCATGGCGTCCTTCATGTCCTCGTAGAGCCACACCATGCGGTCGAGAAACCAGAGCTTGCCGGCGTAGACGAGGGCCGCACCGAACAGCGTCGGCCAGGTCTCCAACTGCACGACGCCCCACAACACGAAGAGCATCCCGATGCCGCTGACGGTGTTCAGCGCGTTCGGCGGACGACGGTGATACTCCGGCACCGGTACGGCGTCTCGGTTGATCCATATGCGCTCGCCGAGCACGGCCTTCGAGGCCCAGCTGTCGAGCGCGTCGGGTCGACCGAAGAGACGGGGGTTGAGCCACGTCCACAGCAGCGCGACCGCGCCGGGCACGAGTGCCCACCCTCCAATCCAGACACGGCTCCAGGCCGCAACGATGAGCACCGGCAGCACAGTCGTGCGCGACCACACGCTCCACGGGTTCGCGTGGCGCTCCCACGTGTCCTCGTCCATTTGAAAGAGCGAGGCGATGCGTTCACCGGCAGTCATGGCAGGATGAACAGAAGGAATGACTGTCTCACCCCGGTACATCGTTGCGTCCCATTCGTTGCGATTCCATCGCCCACTCGCGTGTAGACGCGACGGACGGTTGGCAGGAAGACGGGGCCGGAGCAATCTACTCGTGCTTCAGGGTATCGAGAATCCGCTCCGGAATGGTCCAGAGATACAGCGTGGCGCGGTCCATCTTGACGACGCGATCCGGCTCCCACCCGGCCATGTCGAAGTCGTGCGACACCACCCGATCGCCGGGATCGAGCTCCAGAAGCAGCTTCGGGCGCAGCCGGAGGTTGATGTGCGGCAACAGGTACAGAGTGACCACGGTGGCGTCGTCGAGGGCGACGTCGAACAGGTCGGCGTGCCGGAACGTCGCGCGATCCGCAACGCCGGCCTCCTGAGCATTGGCGCGGGCTCTTGCGACGAGTCCGGAGTCGATCTCGACGCCGACGCCCCGCGCGCCAAACTGCCGGGCCGCCGTAATGGGAACGCGCCCGTCGCCGCTTCCAAGGTCATAGACGACGTCCCCCGCGGAGACGTCCGCGAGCTCCAGCATGCGCACCACCACGTGCTGCGGCGTCGTGATGTAGGGAACGTCCTTGTCGGTGGAGTCGATCTTGGGCGCGACCATCACGCCCGTCATGGTGTCCGCGGGGGCCTGGGCCGCGCCTGGACGGGACCGGAGGCCCGCGACCAGAAGGCCGACGAGGAGGACGAGAGCAACGCGGAATCGATTCATCTCGGGCGAGGGCCGGGCGGTCCCGATGGTCGGGACTGTCTCGGACTGTTTGGATGCATGCGGGTACGGTGAGGCCCGCGCAAACGCTGCAGGCGATTTTCGCGTCACAGGTCGATGCGCGCGCCCACGAGCAGCGTGCGGTCGGGCATCGGGGCGTCGAAGACCTCGGTGTACGAGCGGTCGAGCAGGTTGCGCACCTCGGCGGTCAGCGTCGCAGGCGTGCCGACGACCGACACCGTGTAGCCGGCCCGCAGGTGCACGAGCCCGTACCGATCGGTGGCGATGCCCGTGCCGTCCATGCGGTCCTTCCAGAGCCCCTGCACGCCGAGCGTGGCGGCGCCGAGACGGACCGATGCGCTTCCCTGCAGAAGGTGACGGGCGCTGGTTAGGGCGTACTTGAACCCGGCAACGTCGGTGTCCGTGTCGAACTCGGCGTCGAGGAAGGTATAGGCCGATTGCAGGCGGACCCAAGCTCCGCGAACGGTGCGGTCCCACGTGGCCTCCAGCTCCAGGCCCAGGGTCGATACTTCGTGGAGGTTGCGGGCGACGAACACCTGCGCGGAGGGTGTCTCCTGCGCATAGTCAATGAGGTCGTTGGTGCGTCGTCCGAAACCGGTGGCGTGCAGCGAGAGGCCGGGCAGAGCGCGGGGCCGAACGTCGAGGCCCACTTCGGCCGACCAGGCCGACTCGGCATCGAGACCGGGGGTACCGCGGTTGCCGCCGGCGTCGACGTACCGCTCGATGTAGTTGGGCGCCCGCACGGCGCGCCCGCCTCCAGCGCGCAGCGTCACGGCGTCCAGCGCGTAGGCGGCATAGAGCTGCGGGGTGGGCTCGAACCCGTACGTCGGGTCGACATCGGCGCGGAGGCTGGGGTTGAGAGTCAGGCGGTCGGTCACCGGCCAGCGCATCCGTACGAACGCACCGCCGGAGCCGTCGGTGTGCGTACCAAGACCATTGCTGTCGATCCCGCGCACGCGCCCCGAGAGCCCGCCCGTGACCGTGGCGCTGCCCACCGTGCGGGAGGCCTGCGCCTGGGTCGTCAGCAGCCGGCTGGTGTGGACGCTGGCCGGAACCTGGGGGTTGAATCGATAGGTATCGTCGTGCTGCTTGCCGGCGACCTGGAACTGCCAGCGCGTCGTCTGGTCGCGATCGGAGCGGAGGCGCATCTGTGCCCAGAGCGTGGCGGTTTCCTCGCGCGCCGAGTCGCTCGGAAAGGGCGTGTAGAAGTGCCAGGCGCTGAACGAACGGTCGTCGATGCCGGCACGAGCGTACAGCGTGGCGTCGCCCAGCGTGCGGGCTACGGCGGCGGTCCCGGCCCAGCGTTCAAAGTCGGTGCGGAGCCGGCCGTCGCCATCGCGCACCGGCTTGCCGTCAGCCGTGCGGATGGGCTGCCCGTCGCTGCCCTGCGCCGTGGCCGCGGCGCTGACGGCCGTTCGGCCGGTGACGTAGCGCGCGCTGCCGGTCGCGTCGTACAGAGCATGATCGCCGATCCGTCCGCCGACCGATCCCGCCGCGCCTGTATCGGCCATGCGTCCCTGGCGGAGCCCGGTGCGCGTAAAGAGCTGAATGACGCCCCCAAGTGCGTCGGGCCCGTACAGCGCCGCCGCCGGCCCGCGCAGCACCTCCACACGCACAATCTCCGAGAGCGGCACCGGGAGGTCCATCAGGAAGTGGCCCGTCATAGGGTCGTTGAGGCGCGCCCCGTCCAGCAGCAGAAGCACGCCGTTGAACGTAGAGCCGCGCAGCGTCAGGTCGCTCTGCACGCCGAACCCCGCGCGGCTCTGCGTGTCGATGCCGCCCACGACCGTTAGCAGCTGATCGATGGTGTTGACGGAGAGCGCCTGGATGTCCTGCCGCGTGTAAACCGTGACGCGGCGGCCCGTTTCGCGCGACGGCTCGGCGATGCGCGAGGCCGTGACGACGAGCGAGTCGGCCATTTGTACGGTCATGGCAACCTCGGAAGTATCTGCCTCCTGGGCCTGCACGGCCGGCGTCCAGGCCATGAACAGTCCAGCGAGAACAGCGAGAACGGTCACACGCAGCATGCCGAGGGGGGAGAATGAACGATTGGACTCGTCGTGTCAAGGCGCCTGCCGATTTCTCTGTTCCGGGGCCCGCTCCGGTTTCGCGGACGGTTCGTTCTCGCCCCGGCTTCGAGCGGAACGTCCTGCACGCTGGAGGGTCGGGAGGGGCCGTGTCAATCTGCTACGTCACGACACGCAGGATGCCTGTGGTTTCCAGAATCATCCATCCCAGGAACACCAGGTACAGCATGAGAAGAATCGAGGCCTCGCTGCGACTGAGGCGCATTTTTGTGCGCAGCATGGCGAACAGAATGATCGTGGCGAGGGTGAGGAAGCCCATCATGGGAATCGCAACGGCAAAGTCTACCGGGGCCGCACCGGCGATGAGAATACCGGCCGGCACGGCGACCAGCAGATCGAAGATGTTGCTGCCCAGCACGTTCGCAAGGCTCACGGTTCCCTCTCCGCGCTGCGCCGCCCGCACGCTCACGAAAGCATCGGGCAGGCTCGTACCCGCGGCCACGACCGTCACGCCCCAGAGGAACGACGGCGTACCGAACCAGTCGCCCAGTCCGATGGCTGCGCGCACCAGCCCCTCGACGCCCACGACGATGACAACGAGACTAAGACCAAGCCGTCTCCACTCCCGAGCGGGCGACAGGCCCTCCGGCACCGGCTCCGGGTCGTACTCGATGGCGTCCTGCTGCTGCAGGAACAGGTACAGGCCGTACAGGGCCACGGGGATGAATGCCACCGGACGCGTCACGATACCGACCAGCGGCTCGCCGACCTGGGGATTGTAAATAACCGCCAGCGCGAAGGTGAGCAACAGCACCGCCACCGATGTGATGTAGAACTGTGCATCCTTGAAAACGAGCGTGCGCTCGGACGCCAACTCCCGACCGACGAGCCCCGACACCCCCGGAATCACCAGGATGTTAAACACCGCCGAGCCGACGATGGCGGCCACCCCGAGGTCAAACGTTCCGTGAACCAGCGTGGCCAGGACCGTGCTCGATAGCTCCGGAAAGCTCGATCCGACGGCCGCAATGACGGCTCCCTGCACGATGGCCGGAAGCTGATAGTACGCCGCCAGTCGCCCTGAGGCCCGGTCTAAGATGGCGCTTCCCCACCACGCGATGGCGGTGCCTCCAAGCGCAAGGCCGACGTACAAGAAGAGGGGCTGCATATAAACCGAGAATCGGTGTGGCTCGTCCGGCGGTCGCCTCGTTCTTCCCGAGACGCGAAAGGTAGACGTTCGGTCCTTCGATCTCCACTGCGTCCCCAATGCGGGGCTCGTCTTTGCCTGCGAAGCGGTCCCCTCCAATCGGTGGATGCTACGTCGATAGGTTCGAAGCAACAGTTGAGGGGAGAAATGCCCGATTTCCGGACGCACAACCCGGACGAGGCTCGCCTGTCAGGCTGTCCACAGCGTTGTGGATAACCCGTGGATATCCGGGGCATAACGTCTGGATAACACCCGACTTCCTCAGACCGTCCCCACCGCTGTTCGTAACTCCCCCCTTTGTCCACAGCTTATCGACACCTTTCCACAGTGTGGACAGCCGTGAATAACTTGCATCGAAATATTCCCGAAATGGTGTGGATTGCTGTGGAAACGTGGAAAACTTCCGGATTTCGGCCTTTTTCGGCGCTGAACGACTTTCAGAGCCGCCCTTTCTGTGGATAACACTGGGGATGACCGGCGGGGTTATGCACACTGGCGGAGGGACAGTGTGGGTATCTTGCTTGTCCACATTTCCACACTCCCAACAACAAAAACGAGGTTTTTAAAATGAAAAACCCCAAACCCGTAATACATAGGGCGTGTGGATAAGTCCGTGCGGCGGGAATTTTGGAGTGCAGAAGTCCTGCCGCGCCTCTTCCACCAGATTCTGACTGGTATGCCAAAGTGTATCAGTATTTGTTATCACTACATGATGATTTAAGAATATACTGGTACGGAGTGTCCTTGAGACTGCATGGAGCATCGGGCTTATCGCCAGGGCACCTCCCAGACAGCGGTGCCGTCGCTTCGCATCCACACCGCACCGTTCATGGTCTGGTGAACATGCGCACCCGCTGCGTGCCACCGCTCTAGGACCTCGGCATGCGGCATCCCGAAGGCGTTGCTCCGCCCCGCACTGATGACCGCGTGCGAGGAATCGACTGCCGCGTGCGCCAGGAACTCGGGGGTGCTGCTGGTGGAAGAGCCGTGGTGGGGCACCGTCAGGAGGTCGCTTTCGAGCCGATCGCCGTATGCGGCGATGAGCCAGGCTTCGCCCCGGGCCTCCACGTCGCCGGTGAAAAGAACGGTTGTCGCTCCGTAAACGAGACGAAGAACGACAGAGGCATCGTTTTCGGAGTGCAGGCCGGCTCGCTGCGGATCCGGGGGCGGCGCCAAAACATCGAGACGCACCGAAGGATCAACGCGGAGGGTGTCCCCAGCGTGTACGCTGCGATGCGGAATCGAGAGGCGGTCCAGCAGCGCATGCGATTCCACGTAGAGCCGAGAGTCGGCCGTCCACCCGCTGAGCAGGACGCGGTTCACCCGAACGGATTGGAGCAGGGACGGAAGCCCGCCAAGGTGATCGCTGTCCGGGTGGGTGATGACGACAGCGTCGAGCCGATCGATGCCGGTGGTGCGCAAGTACGGGACGAGGACGGAGGTGCCCGCGTCGGCGTACCGGGTGCGCGGTCCGGCATCGACGAGAACGTGGGCCCCACCCGGTGTTCGGATCAGGGCCGCGTCGCCCTGACCCACGTCGAAGAAGGTAACATCCAGGCGCGACCCGGACGCTCCCGTCAGGATCGGCATCCACGCCCCTGCGGCGAGAAAGCAGACGCCGACCGCTATGCACCGCCACCGATGGCGCGGGCGCGGCCACTGCGCGAGCGTCACCGTGCCGGCGGTCCATGCACCGAGCAGAGCGATGTCGACGCGGGCGCCCGGAATACGGGCCCACCCCATCCAGGCTTCCCCCACACGTGCCATCCATAGAAGGAGTGCCATCAGAGCGTCGGCCGCAGCGCCGAAGGCCGCCCCGACAAACGTAAGGCTGCCGGTCAGTGCCGTCATAATGCCGGCGGTCAATCCGAGTCCTGTGAGCGGAATGGCGACGATGTTGAGCAGAAGGCCGGCCAGCGGAACCCGGCCAAAGTGGTAGAGCAGCACGGGGCCCGTCGCCATGGTGGCTGCGACCGTGACGATGGTGGTTTGGATGGCGGCATCGCCGGCGGCCGTAGTTCGCCAGCCCTCCGGCACCCACTCTGCAAGTCGTTCGTGCAGTGTTACGATTCCCGCCACGGCAGCCATCGACAGTTGGAAGCCGACGTCGAAGAGTGCAGGCGGGCGCACGGCGAGCAGCACGAGCATGGCCACGCCCAGGGTATTCAGCGTGTGGGTGGACCGTTGAAGCACGATCCCGCCGATCAGCAGGGCGGCCATGACGACCGCGCGCACCACCGAGGGCCGTGCACCGGTGAGCGCCATGTAGAACGCCAGCACGGCGATGGTTGCCATCGCACGGGCGATTTCGATCGTCCGCCAGCGGAGCCGGAGCCGCGCCAGCATGGGGCGGAGCAACCCGTACAGCACCATGCCCACGAGCAGAACATGCAGGCCCGATACGGCCAGCAGATGCATGAGGCCGGTCGCCGCGAACTGATCCTCGACGGTGGTTGACAGTCGGCTTCGGTCGCCGAGCAAAAGGGCCTGGAGAACGGCGCGCGGCTCCGGGTGCGGCACGTGCCGGGTGAGCTGCTCGCGAACGTAGGAGCGCGCGGCCACGAGTGCAGATCCAACGACCGTGCGATCGGCTCCTGCCACCGCAACGTCCGCCGGAATGCCGACGCGCAGCACGCAGCAGACGCCCCGACGGCGTAGATACGCGCCGTAGTCGAAGTCGCCAGGGTTGCGGGGCGAAGGCCCGAGGCGAAGGTCGCCACGGACGCGCAATCGATCGCCGGCCTGCACGCGAGGGAACGGCGTCGACGCGTCGCTCCATGGCGGATGGCCCATCGTTACGCGCACCCGACCGTTGACGATCAGCGTGTCTGCGCCGGCGACGAGCCCGTCTGCCTGCAGCGTGAACCGGAGTGCATCAACGTTGCGGGCAGGCGGATCGGCGATGGTGCCGAGAAGGGTTGCCGCACGGTCGTGCGCGGCGGCCTCAGCGGCGATTGGATCCAGCGCCCGGGGCGGCGGCGTCCGATAAACCGTGTCGCGGAGTCCACCCGCCGCAGCCACGAGAAGAGCGAGCCCTCCGGTGCGGATCAGCGGGGCCAGTGTCACGAGCCGCTGCTGTTCCCACCACATCGATCCCGTCCAGAGGGCGAAGCCGCCGCCGGCCAATCCCCACCACAGGCGAAAGCCGGTCACCAGGCCGGTTTCCGCCGCGATGATGCCGGCAGCAAAGGCCCCCGCCAGAAGAAGCGCGGGATAGGCCGTCCACTGGATGGTCGAAGTCGGACGCATGACGAGGGGCGTCGGGAGGAGGTCGGCTGCCCGTACGGTATAGACACATGCGGAGGGGTTTGCATAACGTGCCTCGCCGTTCGAAGGGACGGTGAAACCGAACCTGCGCCCGAACCTGGGTCCTCGTTCGTCGATAGGAGCACCGCTGAACAGGTTCACAGCGGTGCGCCGCGAGCCGCTGCCGCGCTGTATTCGTTCTTTTAGGCCTCAACCATGAGCACTCGTCGCGAAGCCCGTGTGTGCGTGATGCAAGCCCTGTATGCCCGCGAGCTCGCCGGCGGGCAGCCCGAGTCGCACGTCTACACCATCATCGAGCCCGAACTGGAGGAGGATCCGGAAACGCTGGCGTTTGCCCGACGGCTGTTCATGACCACGGTCGAGCGCGCCGACGAGGTGGATGAGATCATCGGAACGCACACCAAAAACTGGGACCTCCACCGCATCACCCCCATCGACCGCTCGCTGCTGCGCATGGCCACGGTGGAACTGCTGGCGTTCGAAGACATTCCGCCGAAAGTGTCGGTCGACGAGGCCATCGAGATCGCCAAGGCGTACAGCACCCCCCAGAGCGGAACGTTCGTGAACGGCGTGCTCGATGCCATCCTGATCGACCTGGAGAAGCAGGACCGGCTGCAGAAGTCGGGACGCGGGCTCGTGGGCATGGAGGAGGTGCGCCGCCGGGCCGAATCGTCCTGAGCCACGCTCGCCTCCTCATCCTCTCTCGCACGCGCCGTCATCGGGCGGACTGACTGCCATGGGACTCATCGCGATTGGCGACATTCACGGATGTGCCGCAACCCTCGAGGCGCTCCTCGAGCGGCTGGCACCGACTGCGGACGATCATCTGCTGTTCGTGGGCGATTACATCGACCGCGGTCCCGACTCCAAGCGCGTGATCGATCAGCTTCTTGCCCTGCGCGAAGATGTGCCCTGCACCTTCCTCCGGGGCAACCACGAGGCAATGATGATCGAGTACCTGGACGCGGGGGCCTTCAATCTGTGGCAGATGAACGGCGGCGTCTCCACGCTTCAGAGCTACGCGGGCGATGGATCCGGCGAGTTCGTCATCCCCAATGCGCACGCCGACTTCGTCCGCAACACCAAGCTGTACCACGAAACCGACGAGTTTTTCTTCGTGCACGCCGGGCTCAAGGCCAACCTCAGCATCCAGGAAAACCTGGACCGGGGCGACGAGCAGACCTTTCTCTGGGAGCGCGGCCATCTGGAAGCCAACTCGTTTGCCTGGGAGAAACCCGTCGTGTGCGGCCACACACCGCAGCCGGAGCCCATCAACCGCGAGCGTCTGCTCAACATTGACACGGGCTGCGTCTATCACACCCGTCCCGGCATGGGGCGCCTCACGGCCGTGCACCTGCCCGAACGTGAGTTTGTCTTCGCGGATTTCGTGGGCTAGCGCCGACGCCCCGACAAATGGCCGGTGAACTCTCGGCGAGGGAGGAACTGCAACCTCGGACGAGAAATTAACCGCTGGTCATTTGTTTTTGGTAAGATGAATCCTACCCGTTTATGTCGTTGCGCTGCGGGCTCGTCGGCCTCCCGAATGTCGGCAAGTCCACCATTTTCAACGCGCTGAGCAATGCCGGCGCCGAGTCCGAGAACTACCCCTTCTGCACCATCGAACCGAACGTCGGCGTCGTGCCGGTCCCGGACGGTCGGCTCCACCGTCTGGCCGACCTGGCTGACGCCAACGAGACCACGCCGGCCACCATCGAGTTCGTCGACATCGCCGGGCTCGTCGAGGGCGCCTCGGAAGGCGAGGGGCTGGGCAACCAGTTTCTGGCCAACATCCGCGAGGTCGACCTCATCGTGCACGTCGTGCGCTGCTTCGACGACGAGAACGTGGTGCACGTCTCCGGGTCGGTGGACCCGAAGCGCGACATCGAGGTGATTAACACCGAGCTGCTGCTCAAGGACATGGAGACGGTCGAGAAGCGC
>Ga0207797_1000219_pt1 | contig 42309 bp, 35 predicted proteins | sample PRCRCaboRojoPR_6_FD_187275 | JGI IMG/M metagenome (GOLD analysis project Ga0207797, IMG submission 187275) | Marine sediment microbial community from Cabo Rojo, Puerto Rico - PR CR 10% Liquid 1 (SPAdes) | ecosystem: Environmental > Aquatic > Marine > Coastal > Sediment | place: Cabo Rojo, Puerto... | reverse complement strand
CCCCCGTCTCGGGGGCGCAGGGGGCGCAGGCGGCGCAGGCGGCGCAGGTTGCTCGAAGCCCCTCCTGCTCCAAGCCCCCGTCTCCTACCCGCAACTCAAGCCCCCGTCTCTCCCATCTGCTCTAGCCCCCGTCTCGGGGGCGCAGGGGGCGCAGGCGGCGCAGGTTGCTCGAAGCCCTTCCTGCTCCAAGCCCCCGTCTCGGGGGCGCCGAATGCACGATCTCGACCGGGACAGACCATCCCCAAGACGGAGGCTGTGTATGAACCATGCCCTACGGCGCTCGCCATTCAACTAAGGCGGATTCGCTTCGAACAACCGGGGCCTCGTTGACTTGACTTAGACGCAAGGCTCGGTATAGTGTACTCGGTAGAAACGTACCCCGTACCCGTTACCATGTCGGATCCACGCCACAAGGAGTTCCAATGGCTCTAGAACGTGATGAGAGCGGCCGGCTGCACATCGACACGCCGCTGATGGCTGAATCCCTGATGGACAAGGCATTGCTGGCCGATACCGAGACCGATGCCGTTTTCCGAGCTCTGCCCAACCTCAACGTCATCAAACTGGGTGGTCAGAGCATCATCGACCGCGGGCGCGACGTGGTGCTTCCCCTGGTCGAACAGATCGTCGAGTTACATCGGGAGCATCAACTGCTGGTGACCACCGGCGGGGGCACCCGCAGCCGCCACGTCTACCACATCGGGCTCGACCTCGGCATGCCCACCGGCGTGCTGGCCAAGCTCGGTTCCAGCATCAGCGAGCAGAACGCCTTGATGCTCTCCATGCTGCTGGCGCCCTACGGTGGGATAAAGATCGGCCACGACGACTTGGTCAAACTGCCCGCCTACCTGGCCCTCGGGTCCATTCCCGTGATGCACGCCATGCCGCCCTACGGGCTCTGGGAGGAGCCGCCGGAGCGGGGCCGCATTCCGCCGCACCGCACCGACAGCGGCGTCTTCCTCACCGCCGAGGTGGTCGGCGCCAAACGCTGCATCCTCGTCAAGGACGAGCGCGGGCTCTACACCGGCGACCCCAAGAAGGACCCGGACGCCGACTTCATCCCGGAGATCGAGGTCACCGAGCTGCTGGCCATGGACCTCGATGACCTAGCCGTGGAACGGTCGATGCTGCGGGCTCTGGTCAGCGCCAGCAGCGTTCGCGAGGTCTTCATCATCAACGGGCGCGAGCCCGACACCCTGGCGCGCGCCCTGGCCGGCGAGAACCCGGGAACCCGCATCTACCGGGAGGACGAAGCCTAATCCCGCTTCCGATGACGGGGGCCGCGCGGACTGGGAAGAGCGACCTCGAAGGTGCCGCCTTCGATCTGCAGGGCATGACCCTCGGCCAGCGCCAGCGCTACCTGACGCCGGGCGTGGGAGACGACGCGCTGAAAAGTGGAGCGGGAGACGCCCATCCGCTCGGCGGCCTCGGCCTGCGTCAGCCCCTCCAGGTCCGCCAGGCGCAGCGCCTCACGCTCCTCCTGGAGCAGCGTGACCCGGCGCAGTTGGTCGAGCGGCACGCCGGCCGGTTTGTAGACGGCGGGCACCGGCTCCTCCGGCAGGATCCGGCGCTTCCGAGGACGGCCCACGCTACGCCTCTTCCTCCTCGTGCCGGTGGCCCTCGCCCTCCCCTTCCCCCTCGCCTCGAGGGAGGTAGACGATTTCGGCCGGAAGCTCCGCGGCCAGCTTGTTCAGCTCGGCTCGCCGCACCCGCGTCTTGTAGACTCGCAGGTCGACGCCGTGGGAGGCCACGATGGCGAAGCGCGGTCGGCCCGCGCCCTTACCGACGTGACGTCGATGACGTACGAATAGCTTGCTCATCAGTCTCTCCTTATCGTGAACCGGTCTCAGACACCCGAACTCCTTTTGGGCACCCGATCTCGTTTCGGGCACCCGAGTTTTTTTCGGGCACCCGAGTTTTTTTTCGGGCATATACCCATAACCAAGGATACCCTATCTAGAGAGGTTTGTCAACTGCCGTGAATCGAAGCGAAACTAATCACCCAGTCGATCAGCGGTTCATCTTCGTCGGATTGGACGATACCGATACCCTGGAATCCCGCGGCACCGGTCACCTGGCGCGCCAGGTGGCAGCGGCGCTGGCGGACGACTATCCCCTGTTGGGCGTCACCCGTCACCAGCTGCTCGTCGATCCACGGGTGCCCTACACGGCGAAGAACAGCAGCGCCGCCATCGTCTTGCAGGCCAACGGCCGGTTCGAGCCCCAGGAGCTCCTGGGCCGCGTCGAGGCCGTGATGCGGGACCACTTCAACCCCGGCAGCGACCCCGGCCTCTGCGTCGCGGCCCGCGTTCCCGCCGCCGTCCGAGCCTTCGGGCGTCGTGTTCAGCAGGAGGTCGTCTCTCAGGAGGAGGCCCGCGCGCTCGCCCGCGACCACGCCATTCGTCTCCTCGGACTGGGCGGCACGCAGGACGGCGTCATCGGCGCCCTGGCAGCGGTGGGGCTCGCGGCTGGCGGCGACGACGGCCGCTACGTCCTGGTGGGACGCTCGCGAGATCTGAGCGGCCTCAAGCCCGTCTCCGCCGTGCTCGCCGCCGGCATCGCCGACGTCCGGACCCTCGACGGCCGTCGGGTCACGCAAGGCCTGATCTTGACCGACAAGCTCCGCCCTGCCCGACGCGGCGCCCGACCCGTCGCCTTCGTCGAGCGAGCCGAGGGCTGCTGGCGCCCGCTCAAGCTGGACTAAGAGAGCTCCCATGTCCCACGCCGTTCAGGCCCAGGAGGTGGCCTACGCCTATCCTCAGCACGGCTACGGCTTGCCCTCGGTCTCCCTACAACTCGATCCCGGCGAGGTCCTCCACGTCGCCGGGCCGTCGGGAAGCGGGAAGTCGACCCTGGCGCGCTGCTTGAGCGGCCTGATCCCCCACCTCTACCGGGGCCGCCTGACCGGTGAGGTACGGCTCGCCGGCCTCCGCACCCACACGGCGCCCCTCTGGAGGCTCGCGGAGCAGGCCGGCCTCGTCTTCCAGAATCCCGCAGCGCAGATGCTCACCGTCACGACAGAGGATGAGATCATCTTCGGCTTGGAGAACCTCGGCCTGCCGCCGTCGGTCATCGAGAGCCGACTGGAGACCGCCCTGGCACGATTCCACCTGGAGCCCTTCCGCCATCGCTCTCCCCACACCCTCTCCGGCGGCGAGCAGCAGAAGCTGGCTCTCGCCGCCATCACAGCCCGGCAGCCGCCCGTCCTCATCCTGGACGAGCCCCTCTCCATGTTGGACAGCACCGCCTCGATGGAGCTGGTGGCCCATCTGGAAGACCTGGCCCGGGCCGGGACCACCGTCGTCATCTGCGAACACCGCGGCGAGTATCTCCAGGCCGTTCCCAGTCTTCAGACGGTCCACCTCAACGGCTCCGCCTCCCCCACCGCAGAGCCGGGCCATCGGCTGACCCGTGCCGCGCCTCAGGTCGCCCACTTCAGGCTCGACGTCTCGAACCTCACCGTCCGGCTGGGCGGGCGTCCCGTCCTCCGCGACGTCACTCTCTCCGCCGAGAGTGGTCAGGTGCTGGCCATCGTGGGGCGGAACGGCGTCGGGAAAACCACGCTCCTGCGCGCGCTGGCCGGACTGCAGCAGTACCGGGGGGAGATCACCGTCGGCGGCCAACGGCCCGATTTCGGCATCGTCTACCAAAACCCGAGCCTCCAGCTCTTCAACGCCACCGTCCGGGAGGAGGTGCTCTACCGGATCGACGACCCGGACCTGGACCGCTACGCCTGGCTGATGGCCGCCCTCGGCCTCAGCCGCTACGAGGAGACCCCGCCCCTCCTCCTCAGCGAGGGCGAGAAGAAGCGCTTGGCCCTCGCTATGACGCTGATGCGCGGCCCCCGTCACGGCATCCTCCTGGACGAGCCGGCACTGGGTCAGGATGCCGCCCACAAGGCGATCCTCATGCGGTTGGCATCAGCTCTGGCGGACGAAGGCCAGCTCGTCATTCTCACCACCCATGACCTGGCGCTGGCCTCCCAGGCGGACCGGATGCTCATCCTGGGAGAGAACGGCTTTGTCGCCGACGGGCCGCCGGCCGAGGTCCTCAGCGATGACGATCCCTGGGCGCAGGTCAGCCTGCGGGTTCCATCTTGGGTGGTGAGCGAATGAGACTGCGCGCCTCGCGCCGACCGCGCACCGTTTCTCTGGCGGAGCACTCGCCGCTGCGGCACGCCGATCCGCGCACCAAGCTGGCTCTCAGCCTCTGCGCGTCGCTGGCCGTGATGCTGCCGCTCGATCGATTGGTGGCCTTCATAGCCCTCTACGTCGTCCTGCTCCTCTGGGCCCGGCTCCTCCCGGAGGCTGCGCGACAGATCTGGCGGCTCAAGTGGGTCCTCATCCCCCTCTTCATCCTCGACTGGCTGCTGGTCGGGCTCGATCTCGCCGTCATCGTCACGCTGCGCATCATCCTGCTGGCCGGCGCCTTCGCTCTCTTCGTGCGCACGACCACGCCCTCTGAGCTCCGCCTGGCCCTGGAATGGCTGCGCGTGCCGTACCGTTACGCCTTCAGCGTCAGTCTCGCCTTCCAGAGCGTGGGCCTGCTCGAAGACGAGTGGCACACCATCCGCGAAGCACAGCGCTCCCGCGGGGCGTGGAACCTGGAGTGGAAAGGTTGGCGTAAGCTTTCTTCCCAAGCAGTGGGTAGGGCGGGTTTGCTACCCGCCTGGTTGAGACATCTCTCCCCCCGGACCCTGCTCAGGATGTACGAGAGTCTCGTCTCGCAGGTCCGCGAGTTCGTGGCCCTCACGGTCCCGGCCATCGTCCTCACCACCAAGCGCGCCTGGTCCCTGACCGAGGCCGCCTACGCTCGGGGCTTCGATTCGCCCCGCCGCTCCTCCTACCGCCGCCTTTCGATGCAGCGGCAGGACTGGATTCTGTTGACCGCAGCCGTCCTTGTCGGTATACTATACCTTGGGTGGCGGGTAGCAGGGCCCTTCATGTAGCACCCCTACGAAACGAACAGCAAGCGGACGGCTCAAGACCTACCCGCACGCGATAGCATGGAGGAAGTATGACTCAGAGCAAACGTATCATCATCGCCGCTGTCATCCTCGTCGCCATCGGCGGCGCCGTCGTGGGGCTCGAGGCCCTGCGCCGACAGCGCGTCACCGAGGCCGATCTCGAACCGGGCAGCATCCCCATCTACGTCGACGGCGAGATGGAGGCTGCGTTCACGCCCGGCGACCTGGAGAGTCTTGAGCAGGTCAGCTTCCAGGACGCCGAGGAGGGGAAGACGCAGAAGGGTTGGATGCTGCGCGACGCCCTCCTCCTTCACCTCACCGAGGAGAACCTGACGCCGCAGACGGAAATCACCGTCATCAGCACCAGCCGGGAGAAGTCCGCGGAGCTCACCTGGTCCGAGGTCAATGACCCGTCCAACATGGTCATGTTCGACCTCTCCGGCCGCGGCACCCTCAAGCTGGTCTCCCAACTCGACAAACTGAATACCCGCGACGAATGGGTGCAGGACACGGACAGGATCGAGGTAGAGGCCCCATGAAAGACCAATACTTCTCCACGTTTCAGTTGATTCTGCTGGCGCTTTTCGCGGCCCTGGTGGTCGTGGCCAAGATCGCCCTGCGCACCCCGATCCAGATGCCGGGCCATACGGGCATCTTCTGGATGGCCATCGTCATCGTCGCCGCCGGCGTCGTTCCCAAACTGGGTGCCGCCAGCATCGTCGGCCTCACGTCGGGTATCCTGGCCGGCTTCCTCGGCATGGGCGACTTCGGGGCTCTCAACACCTTCCTCTCGTACACCGCCGTCGGCGTAGGCACCGATCTGGCCCTGCTCCTCCTCCGGGATCCGTCCCACCCGGTTGCCGCCCCTCTCGCCGCCGCCCTGGGCCATATGGGCAAGTTCCTGGTCAAGTGGGCGTTGAGCGCCATCACCGGCGCGCCGGCCGGCTTCATCGCCCTGGGACTGGCCCGAGCCCTCGTCGGCTACGTCATCTTCGGCGCCCTGGGTGGGCTGCTGGGTGCCCTCACCCTGCAGGCGCTGCGCAAGGCCGGTTTCTTCGCCTATACAGCCGAGAAGGTCTGATAGAGGAGTCTGATAGAAAGGTCGACTATGGCTCACCTCGACGCCTACAACCGCCCCATCAGCTATCTCCGCATCTCCGTGACCGACCGCTGCAACCTGCGTTGCATCTACTGCATGCCCGAGAAGGGCGTTCCCTCACGCCCGCACGAGCAGGTGCTCCGCTACGAGGAGATTGAGACCATCGTCCAGGCCGCCGCCGACCTCGGCATCAGCAAGATTCGCCTCACCGGCGGCGAGCCCCTCGTCCGTCTCGGCATCGCCGATCTGGTGCGCAAGATCGCCCGCATCGGCGCCATCGACGATCTGGCCATGACCACCAACGGGGTCCTCCTCGCCCGCTATGCCCCGGAGCTGGCCGAGGCAGGCCTGGATCGGGTCAACATCAGCCTCGACACCCTCGATCCAGACCGCTTCCGACGCATCACCCGACGCGGCCATCTGAAGGACGTCCTCGACGGCATCGACGCAGCCCGCCGGGCGGGACTCGAGCCGATCAAGATCAACACCGTCGTCATTCGCGGCCTCAACGACGACGAGGTGGTCGACCTGGCCGCCAAGTCCCTGGAGGCTCCCTGGTGGAACATCCGCTTCATCGAGCTGATGCCCGTCGGTGATGGAGAGCTGATGATCGAGGCCTGGGAGGAGCAGGTGGTCACCGCCGGAGAGATTCGGGAGAGGATCGAGGCCGCCCTGGGCGAGCTGAAACCCGTCAAGATGCACACGGGGAATGGGCCGGCCCGCTACCACCGTCTGCCGGGCGGGCAGGGTACCGTGGGCTTCATCACGCCCATCAGCGAGCACTTCTGCTACAAGTGCAACCGGCTCCGTCTCACCGCCGACGGGCAGCTCCGCCCCTGCCTTCTCTCCGACCAGGAGATCGATCTGCGAACACCCCTGCGGCGCGGCGCCGACGTCGACGAGATCAAAGCCCTCATCGTAAAGGGCATCAACTGCAAGCCGATGCGCCACCATCTCGAAGAGCACGTCCATCCAGAAAGCCGCGCCATGTCGCAGATCGGAGGGTAGAACGTGACCATGAAGCTTTCACACCTCGATGAGGAAGGCCGCGTCCATATGGTCGACGTCGGCCACAAGCCTGCCACGGAACGCGTCGCCGTCGCCCGCGGCGAGGTGCGGATGAAGCGGGAGACGCTGCGTCTCATCGCCCAGGGTGGTCTTCCCAAGGGCGACGTGCTCACCACGGCGCAGATCGCGGGCATCATGGCCGCCAAGCGCACCCACGACCTGATCCCCCTCTGCCACCCACTCCCCCTCACCAAGATCGACGTCGACTTCGAGATTGACGAGACGACCCCGGGGGTCGAGATTACCGCCACCGCCCGCTGCACGGGTCAGACGGGCGTGGAGATGGAAGCCCTCACCGCCGTCAGCGTCGCCGCCCTCACCATCTACGACATGGCGAAGGCCGTCGAGAAGACCATGGAGATCGGCCGCATCCATCTGGTGAGCAAGACCGGCGGAAAGAGCGGTGACTGGAGACGAGATGAAGAACGAGAGGAGAGAGGGTAGCGTGGAGAATGATCAGATTCGTGTTCGAGTGAGGTTCTTCGCCGCACCGCGGGAGGCGCTCGACACCGGCGAGTTGGAGATGGAGATTCCCGAGGGGTCGACGGTGGAGGATCTGCTTAACATCCTGCGGGACCGGTATCCCGTCCTCGACAGCTACGTCCGCTTCCTCAACGTGGCCGTGAACCGCGCCTACGTCGGGATGCAGACCGAGCTGCACGACGGTGACGAGGTGGCCTGCCTGCCGCCCGTCGGAGGAGGCTAACGTGGCACCGAAGCTGTTCGAGATCACCACCGCCCCGCTCTCCGTCGATGACGTCGTCTCCCGTCTCGTCCATCCGTCCGTCGGCGCGGTGACGACCTTCGTCGGCGTGGTGCGCGGGCAGACCGGCGGACGCGAGACGGAGCATCTCGTCTACGAAGCGTATCCCGAAATGGCCGAGAAGGAACTCGGCCGCATCGGCGAGGAGATCCGCCGTCGCTGGCCCACCGTCCGCCAGGTCGCCATCGTTCACCGCATCGGGCATCTGGAGATTGGCGAGACGATCGTCGTCATCGCTGTCTCATCGCCTCACCGCCAGGAGACCTTCGACGCCGTTCACTACGCTATCGACCGCTTGAAGGAGATCGTGCCCATCTGGAAGAAGGAGATCTGGAAGGATGGGGAGGCTTGGAGAAGTGAGCACCAGCCGCAGGAGACCCCCGCCCCGGAAGGGGCCGCCGACCGCGGAGCAGAGGAGGGATCGTGACACCACGTGACAAGGATCACCGTCATCGGGCCGCAGCCCCGATGCTCATCCTGGAGGACGCGCAGGACCGAGTGCTGAGCGTGTTCGAGCCCGTCAGTGCCGAGAGCGTGCCGCTCATGGAGGCTCGGGGTCGCGCTCTCGCCGAGGACGTCTGCGCCGACGTAGCTATCCCGCCCCACGACAACTCGTCTATGGATGGGTATGCGGTGCAGGCCGACGATACCCTCGGAGCCGGTCCCGACTCCCCCGTCCAACTGCGCGTCATCGGCGACCTGCCCGCCGGCTACGTTCCGGAGCACGACGTCGCGCCGGGCACGGCCGTCCGCATCATGACCGGCGCGCCCCTCCCCCCCGGTGCCGATGCCGTTGTTAAGGTCGAGGATACAGCAGCGGCTGCCGAGGACGATCAAGAGCGGGTCCGCATCTTCACCGCCGTGGAACCGGGCAACTACGTCCGTCCCGCGGGCGAGGACGTGCGCCGGGGCTCCCTCGTCCTGGAGCGCGGCATACGGCTCCGCCCGCAGGATCTGGGCATGCTGGCCGCCCTGGGACGCCAGCAGGTCGCCGTCGCCCGCCGGCCCCGGGTCGCCATCCTCGCCACCGGGGACGAACTGGTCGCCATCGACGAGCCCCTGGCGCCCGGCAAGATCCGCAACACCAACAGCTACTCCAATGCCGCCCAGGTGGAGCAGCACGGCGGCGAGCCCATCCTACTCGGCATCGCTCGCGACACCGTCGAGGAGCTGACCACCAAGATAGAGGAAGGCCTCCGCCGGAACGTGGACCTCTTCCTCACCTCCGGCGGCGTCTCCGTTGGCGACTTCGACCTGGTCAAGCACGTTCTCGCCGCCGAGGGCGAGATGCACTTCTGGCGCGTCCGCATGAAGCCGGGCAAGCCCCTCGCCTTCGGACAGATCGAGGGTGTCCCCGTCCTGGGTCTGCCGGGCAACCCCGTCTCGGTGATGGTCTCCTTCGAGATGTTCGTCCGCCCGGCCCTGTTGAAGATGCAGGGCGTCCACCGCTGGCAGCGTCCCACCGTCGAGGCCACGCTAATGGACGAGATCGAGCACAAAGACGAGCGGCGCCACTTCGTCCGCGTCCGTCTCGTCTGGGAGGACGGGGCGTACCACGCCTATCTCACCGGCGCCCAGGGCTCGGGCATTCTCAGCTCTATGCTCAAGGCGAACGCCCTCGCCGTCATCCCCGAGGACTGGGACCACGCGGCAGCCGGTACGCACGTCAGCGTCATGATGCTCGATCCCCAGCCGCCTCTCTTGGGAGGAGCCCGGTCGTGACCCCGGCGGCGCTCCTCACGCTCCATCGGAAGCACAGCCGGAATCGCAGGCCGGAAGCGCCGCTGCGGTCGATCCGCCGGGGGCGCTAGACGGCGTGGACACGGAAGCGGCCCCTCTGCGGGGCTACGTCATCGCCCTCGTCGGCACCGCCATCTGGTCGGCGTCGGCCGTCTTCATCAGCTACCTGACCACCCGATTCCAGATGCCGCCGCTGGTGCTCGCCTTCTGGCGGGACCTCCTGGTCACCGGCGTGCTCGCCGCGGCGCTGGGCCTCGTCGCCCGCCGGCTGCTGGGCCTCGACCGCCGCCACCTGCCCTTCTTTCTCCTCTACGGGTTTCTCCTGGCGATCTTCAACAGTCTCTGGACCTTCTCCGTAGCCCTCAACGGCGCGGCCGTGGCGACCGTCCTTATCTACATCTCCCCCACCTTCACCGCCTTGATCGGCTGGCGCTGGTTCGACGAGCGGATGACGGTACTCAAGATCGTCGCCATCGGCCTCAGCCTCGTCGGATGCGTCTTCGCCTCCGGCGCCCACGATCCGTCCGCCTGGCAGGTCAACGCCACCGGCGTCATCGTCGGGATGGCCACCGGGTTTGCCTTCACCTTTTACAGTCTGATGGGGAAGCTCTCGTCGAACAGAGGGGTCAACCCGTGGACGGCCACGCTCTACACCTTCGCCTTCGGCTCCACGTTCCTGCTGCTCCTGCAGCGCCCCTCAACCCTCTTCTGGCTCTCCCGCCCTCTGAGCGAAGGGGGCGCCGGTTGGCGCGAGGCCGCCCTCGGCTGGGGGACCATTCTGCTGCTCGCCATCGGGCCGACCCTGGGCGGGTACGGGCTCTACACCGTCAGCCTCACCCACTTGCCCGGCTCCACCGCGAACCTGATCGTCACGCTGGAGCCGGCTATGACGGCGGCCCTCGCCTTCCTATTCCTCGGCGACCGTTTGACCCTGCCCCAGCTCCTGGGCGGTACGCTCATCCTCATCGGCGTCTTCGTCCTCCGCCTCAGCGAGAGAAGAAAGCGGACGGCCAAGGCTCCTGCTCCCGGGTAGACCCGAGCCGCGCAGGCACCTTGGCCGTCAGGGGGGCGTCAGCGCCCGAGACGTTCCTCTCCCGGGCATCGCCCACGAATCTCATCTCACACGTCTAGTCTCAACCTACCGATGGCTCCGAGCCCCGTCTCGGGGCGACTGACCCGGGGTACCGAGCCTCGGCTGGAGCCAGCCCGCCCCTGAGCCCACCCAATGAGCGGCTCCACACCGTGAGCGGCCTCACAAAGTGAGCGGCCTCACAAAGTGAGCGGCCTCACCAAGTGAGCCGAGGTCCCTCAACTTCGCTCGGCACACACACTGACCGGGAGCAGGGAGGCAGCCAGAGTCTCCCCTGTCAGACAGCACTCGGCAGTTTCGTTTAGAGACTATCCTACCGCCAGGCCTCCTCGTCTTCCTCTCGCACCAGCGCCGAGAGCACCACCGACACGATGGAGACGACCAGCCCTCCCAGGAACGCAGCGCCGAACCCATCTACCGAATAGCCGACGTCGAACCAGTTCTGGGCGATCCACGACGAGAGCCACAGCGTGAAGCCGTTGATCACCAGGACGAAGATGCCCAAGGTGAGAATGATGAACGGGCACGTCAGAAGCTTGAGCACCGGGCGGACAACGGCGTTGATCAACGCCAGGATGATGGCCATCACGGCGTACACGGTCCAACCGTCCGCCTCTACCGTGATCCCGGGCACCAGCCACGCCGCCGCAAACAGAGCCACGCCCATGATCACCCAACGAATCAGTATCCTCATGCTGTTCCCTCCTTTTGCCTTGTTATACGTTCTGTCACCCAAGAAGTTGCGCTGTTCCGGGATCCCCAGCGCCTGCGGAGCCGAGCAATCCTCCCCAGCCCCCCCGCCCCCGTCATTCCGAGCACAGCGAAGCGGAGCCGAGGAATCTCCCCCCCACGTCTGACGAGGTTTCTCGACTCCCTACGGTCGCTCGAAATGGCGAAGGCAGCGGCCCTCCCGCGTGTCACCGAGCAGCGGCCGGCAGCGTGAACCGCACCACCGTCCCCTCCCTGAACACGCTCTCCAGCCAGATCTCCCCGCCCTGCATCTCCACCAGCCTCGCCGCAATGCTCAATCCCAGACCGCTTCCCGGCGCGTCGCTCGCCTTCCGATCGTCGGAACGGTAGAACCTCTCGAAGACCTTCTCCTGCTCCTCGGCTCTGATACCGATGCCGTCGTCCTCAACGGTGATCAGAACGCCTCCCCCTCGTCCTTCCCCCTCCCAGCCCTCGGCCTGCACGCCGATCGTTCCGCCCGCGGGCGTGAACTTGTGGGCATTGCTCATCAGATTCGAAAGCACCTGCACCGCCCGCTCACGGTCCGCCCGCGCCGGCAGCAGGTCATCGGCGACGTCCACCCTCAGTGTCTGGTCCTTCTCTTCAATCTGGGTCCGCAATCCCTCCACCGCCTCCTCGACCACGTCCCCGATATCCACAATCCCGATCTCCAGACGCAGCCGTCCCGACTCAATCCGTGCCATGTCCGACAGGTCCGAGACCAGGAGAGCCACGCGGTCGGCGTTCGTCCGGATCGTATCCAGGAACCTGGCTTGCTGCTCATTGATCGAGCCCACCGTGCCCTTCGACAGCAGATCCGTATACCCCTTGATAGACGTGATCGGCGTCCGCATCTCGTGCGAGGCGACCGACATGAACTCGCTCTTCGCCCGATCCGAGGCCTCCGCCGCCTCCTTCGCCCGGCGCAGCTCGCGCTCCACCCGCTTCCGCTCCGTCACGTCCCGCAGAAGCAGCAGCCTGCCCAGGCGGCGCCCGCCGCCACCGTGGAGCAGCGAGACCCTAACCTCGAGGACCCGGCCCCCACCGTCCCCGTCCACAACCACCTCAGCCTGCTGCTCACCGGCCTCTACCAGTAGATCCGATAGATCCGTCCAATCAGAGAGAAGTTCCGTGACCGGCCGGCCGATAGCCTCCACCGCCGGGCCTCCCACGATCTGCTGGGCCGCGGGATTCACGTCCAACACCCGCGCCTCGCTGTCCAGGACGATGACGCCCAGCGGCAGCGCTTCAACGACAGCGCCTCGTGCCTCGGTCACAACGTCCCACGGACCTGATCCGTGGTCTTCTACAGTCATCCCTTTCTCCTCTCCGCCCCATAGCGCCCGCCGCCCTTCTTGCGCGTCCCTAGACCACCTCACCCCACGCCGGATCGTCAAAGCGTTGAATCTCAACCAGGTACCCGTTGGGATCGCGCAGGAGACAGTGGTAGATCTCGTACTCCGGGTTGAATGTCGGCTCCTTCTCAAAGACGACGTCGTGCTCCCTCAGGAAGAGGTGCCAGCGGTCAACCTCCTCGCTGATGATGGTCAGAATGACGCCGCCCGGGTTATCCGCCGCGTCCTCACGCTCACAGAACCCGAGGAAAGCGTTCTTAGCGATGCGGTAGATGCGGCAGTCGCCTTGATCGAGCGCCAGCTGCAGCCCCATCAGCTCTTCGTAGAAGTGAGCTGTCGCTTCTAGATCGCGGGTGTAGAGAAACGTGGTGTAGTGCTGAATCGACGGGTGTGACACGTAAGTCAGCCTCCTTCTTCCAAGGTCATCCTAGAATGTACATAACGACCACGACGCTCGCGCCCCAGAGCAGGATCGAAAACTGGAGCGCTCGGTCCGACAGCACGATCTCCTCCGGCGCCCCTCCCAGCTCTCGGACGTGTATCAGGTAGAGATAGCGGAAGATGCCGTAGAGCACGAAGGGAAGGGTCAGCATCATCGTGTGGTTCTCCGGCAGGTTCGGAGCCGAGAACGTATAGAGCGCATACGCCACCAGCGTCGACGCCGTCACGATGCTGATGATGTGATCCAGCAGAAGCAGATTGTAGTGCTCCAGCGACTGGCGGTGCCCCGCCGCATCCCCTTTCAGAAGCACCAGCTCGTGGCGGCGCTTCCCAAAGCCGATCAACAGCGCCAGGAGCGTCATACAGACGTAGAGCCAGGGCGAGAACCGCTCGGCCTCGACCAGAGGCACGCCCGCCGCCACCCGCAGAAGAAAGCCGCTCGCCACGATCATCACGTCGATGATGACCACGTGCTTGAGCCAGAACGAGTAGGCGATCTGCACCAGCAGATAGCCGCTCAGTATCGCGCCCAGCGCCGGGCTGAGCAGGAAACCTAACGGCAGGACGATCAGTGGCAGGAGAATGGCCGCCGCCCGCGCCACCCCCATACTCAGCGCCCCCGAAGCTAGCGGCCTGTGGCGCTTCTTGGGATGGTTCCGATCCCTCTCGATGTCCGCCAGATCGTTGATGATGTAGACGGTCCCCGACGTCAGACAGAGCAGCACGAAACCGGCCGCCGTGCGGGCCAGATAGTATCCCTGAAAGAGTTTCTCGTCGAAGACCAGTGGCGCGAAGACGAAGACGTTCTTGAACCACTGCTTGGGCCGCATGGTTCTGATCAGGGCCATAAGCACGATCTTACTCCTTAGCCGAGGCCCAGCTCATCCGCTACCCAACCCAGTCCTAGTTCCTCCAACTTGGGCCGCGCCGGTCGACCGTTCTCGTCCCAGCCCACCATCCGGTAGTAGAGGGCCTTCGCCTCCTCCACCTCCTCTTGGTCGACCGCGACGCCGTCGCTCCGCCCTCCTTCCAGGGGGCGCATCATCTTCGCCGGTAGGGTGTCGCCCTCCACCCCCACGCCCTCCCGGGCGTTGAATGCGCGCAGCAGGTTCAATCGCCGCTCGCCCACCTTCATCAGCTCCCACAGGCTCACGTCCCAGCCCGTCACGGCGCGCACTAGGTCAACCAACTGATTCGAATCGTACAACTGGAAGGACGGCCCCCACACGAACTGACAGACAGTCACGCTGTCCGTCAGGCTGTTCCAGCGCTGCGTGTAGACCGAAAAGCGCACCTTCTCCGCGTTCAGCACCTTCGACGGCTGCGGATCCAACAGATCCAGTTGAGCCATCCGGTCCGGATAGCCGCCGTACGTGGGATCGTGTTGGTGGGACTGATGGTCCGCTCCGAAGGGGTTGACGGCGTAGATCAGCGCCAGGCTTCGCTTCATCTGCGGCATGTGAGCCGGGTACTCCTGCTTCTTCGCCGCTACCACCAGCTCCTCGCCGACGCCCAGCTCCTCGGCCGCCCGCGCCGAGCCCTCGCCCAGCATCCGGCCCATCCCCTCTCGCTCTCCAATCTGTCTCACCATCTCGACCATCGCCTCGGCGTTGCCGAAACGCAGCTCCAGCCCGCCCGTATGCTCCGGTCCGATCAGCTCCTGCTCGTAGCAGTCCATCGCCCAGGCGATCGTCGCCCCACACGAGATGGTGTCGAGACCGTACATGTTGCAGAGCTGATTCGCATAGCAGATGGCCTCCAGGTCCGAGACACCGCAGTAGGACCCCAGCGTCGCCAGCGTCTCATACTCCGGTCCTCCATAGCGCGGGTCGACGTCATACCGTCCCCCCGTCGATTCCGCCACCCGTTTGCAGCGTACGACACAGCCGTAGCAGGTATCTCTCTCCTTGAGGAATTCCTCTGACAGCCGCCGCCCGCTTATCGCCTCAGCTCCCTCGAACACGCCGCTCGACCAGTTCCGTGTCGGCAGCCCGCCACTTCTCTGTTGGGCCATCACCGTCTGCGCCGTGCCGAACAGCCCCAGCCCGTAGACGTCCGAGCTCTCGAAATTGTCCGCCCCCCACTTCGCCAGCTCCCGCACGCTTTTCGGCTCCGCCATCTCAGGCCGGTTGTGTCCCCGCACAGCCACTGCCTTGAGATTCTTCGAGGCCATGACCAACCCCATCCCGGTCCGTCCGTTCGCCCGGTTCGCGTAGTTCATCAGCGCGCTGAAACGCACGCCCTTCTCGGCAGCCGGCCCGCACTGGAGGACCTGGATCCGGTCGTCGTCCAGTTCCTCCCGAATGGCGTCCTCCACCTCCGCCGTGAACGCTCCCCACAGCCCCTCAGCGTCACGAAGCTCAGCCTCCCCGTCCTCGATCCACAGGTAGAGCGGCCGGTCGGCCTTCCCCCGAATCACGATGCCGTCGAAGCCCGCGAATTTCAGCTCCGCCGGCCAGAAACCGCCGGCCTGAGCATCGCCCACCAGGTCCGTCTCCGGGGACTTGGCGGTAGCCACGACCCGGGCCTGGCCGGACACGGGAGCGCCGACCACGACGCCCGTCATCAGACAGAGGGTGTTCTCCGGGCCCAAAGGATCGGCATTGGCGGGCGTATGCTTGAGGAGGTAGTAGGCTCCCATCGCGCTGCCCCCCAGGTACTTCCGGTAGAACCTCTCGTCAGGCTGTTCGACCTCCAGCGTCTCCGTCGTCAGATCGACGTGCAAAATCTTACCCTGATAGCCGTAAGGCATCGTCTCTTTCCTCCTCACACTGAAAACGTCACCGAAAACACAACCGAAAACGGACTCGCTTCCGCTGCCGTCCGCGATCCACGTTCGCACAAAAGCACGTCCACCCGAACGCCTTCTCCGCCGGCTGCGTCAGGCCTCTTCATCGTCCGATTTGAACATCCGTCCGTGGGCCCGCCGGTAGTCCTCTCGCTTCGTCTTGGCATAGATGCGCGTCGTCGCCGGCGAGCTGTGGCCCAGAGCATACTGCGTCAGCGCCAGATCCCCCGTCTCGCTCAGGAACTCCGTCGCGAAGTAGTGCCGCAGCGTGTGCGGCGTCAGATGGAACCGCTCCAGGATGCCGGCGCGGGACGCCAGATCGACGAACGTGTTCTGGACGCTTCGCGTTGAGAGAGGCAGCACCCGGCTCCCTGCCCGACGGTCGTGGCGCGCAAAGACCGGGAGACGGGACAACCGTCGGTTCTGGGCGCCGTCGCCCCGCGCTCTCAGATACGTCTGAATCGCGCCCCACGCCCGGTCCGAGAAGAGCACCTCGCGGTCCTTCTTCCCCTTGCCGTACTTGACCAACGCCCCTTTCACGTCGTAAAGCAGGTGTCCCCGTTCCAACCGGACCAGCTCCCCCACCCGCATCCCGGAGCTCAGCAGCGCCTCGACGATGGCGATGTCGCGCAGCCGACTCAGTCTCCTCCGCCGCTTCGTCCCCTCGGCCAGATCCTCCGGCAGATCCAGTGGAGCCCGGACCTCCTCCCGCAGCATCGCCACCACCTCTTTCGAGGGCAGCTTGTCCGGCGGCAGCTTATCGTGGCTCTTCCGCCGGCTGGCCCGCGCCAGCGTCCGGCGCAGCGCGTCGTACGCCGTACCGTCCAGCCGGAGCCGCTCCGTCTCTACCACCAGGTAATCCAGAAACCCGGAGACCGCTGCGAAATACGTCGCCTTCGTCGATTCGGAGACCCGGCGCTCGTCGCCGTCCGCCACCTCATCCACCAGGTAGTCGTACAACCAGGTGATGAAGTCGGTGACGAAGCCGGGAGCCAGGACGTCCACCGCTGTCTCGTCCGGCTCCAGCCCCTGCTCCTCCAGGTACGTGCGGAGGTGGTTCAGACCCGTCGCGTAGGTATCAGCCGTCGCCACCGAGCGGGAGGCTCGCAGATACTCCAGGTACCGGTCGATCGCTTCGTCTATCGTCATAGACCTCGTTTCTCACCACAGACAGGGGTCTACAGCCCGCAAAAGGCCTTTCAACACGCTTGAGAAGTAGTCTACTGGAAGCTGTGAGGAAGTCAAATGGCCGTCCCCGTCGTCCAAAGGACCGCAGACGCGTTCTCACACGCCTGCGGTCCTCACGGAGATAATCCTTAAGAAACCTCAACGAAGCAGCTTCGCACCAAACGGTCAGTCAAACGGATCCAACAGTTCGTCCGGAATGTACTTCTCGATAGAGCTCTCTCTGATGGTGGTCACCAGCGCCTCGGTCGGGATCACGCCGCTCTCGTCCACGAACGTCAGCAAGCTGTAGATGGCCGCGTTCCGGCCCCCTGCCCGCTCCCGGAAGTTCCGCTTCCGCACCTCGGCCCCGGTCTCGGGCGCATTGAGGCTCTCATCGAGCCACACCGTCCCGCCCCTCATCCCCTCGATGCGCTCCCGATTCTGCTTCAGCCCATCCTCGGAGGTGATGACGACCCCGTCCGGCTCGTCAATACCGTGGTAGAGGATCGGGGAGCGCGAGAGGATCACCTCGGCCGTGGAGAACCCCACGCCCACCGTCACCGGATAGCTTCCCTTCTTCGTCGCGTGCAGGCCCGATCCCATGGCTGCCCGAGCCAGGAGCTCCGCCGCTCGCTGCGCCCCCTCCCCCGCCGACCCGCCCAGCACCAGCGCCACACGATCGTCCAGCGACGAACGGAAGCGGACGTCCGTCTCGTGGATCTGCTCCGCGTCCAACAGCGACGAACGCGACCCCTCCTTCACCTCGAGGCGGAAAGCCGGCCGCGCCTCGCCTCTCCACGTGCCCGGTTCGTAGTCCGCTTCCTCAGCCAGCTCGCGGAGGCGCAGGCCCGGGTTCATCTTCAGGGCGTGGCTCGTGCAGAGCTCCAGCACCTCCACCAGTGCGAATCCCTCCACGTCAAACGCCTCCTCCAGCTCGGCGGAGAAGTCGCCCAGGCCCAACACCCGCCGCGCATAGGGGGCGCCCGCCTCGTGCACCAGCCGACACAGATCGTGATGGGGATAGGGGCTCCCTTCCTCGGTGATCACAGTCCGAAAACCGCAGGGGGTCAACCCACTCGGCTGCCCCCCGGTCATACCATACAACATGTTGTTGTGTACCACCACCGTCACATCCACGTTCAGGCGCGCCGCCTCCAGCAGGTGCTGCAGGCCGATGGTCGCCCCACCGTCGCCGATGTAGACCACCACCTCCTTCCCCGGCTCCATCCCCATAGCGATTCCGCTGCCCAGCGCCACCGACCGCCCATGCAGTCCGTGGATCGTGTGGGTGGCGAAGCTCCGGTCCACGATCCCCTGGCAACCGATGTCCGTCACCAGGATCACGTCCAGGGGATCGAAGTCGAGCGCCTCCAGCGCCCGGACCGTATTCCGGGCGATCTGATGGTGGCCGCACCCCTTGCAGTACGGGAAGTCGGGTGTGGTCAGAAACTCGCTCATCGTAGAACCTCCTGGACGATGTCCGCCGGTCTGATCATGTGGCCGATGTCGCCCACCACTCGCACGCCAGCGGGGAGCCGTTCCCCGAACATGATCGAGGCCAGCTGTCCTCGCAGGTTCTCCTCCGCGAAGACCACCGGCACCCGGGTCTCTTTCTCGCCCCCGCGATACCGGGCCAGGATATCGTAATAGGCGTCGGGCACCGGGATCAGCGTCCGGGCCACCAGGAGGGAAACCGGCACCCCCTCCTCCTTCAGCATCTCCACCGCCTCTCGGGCCGCCCCTGCAGTGATGCCGTACGTCACAATCAGCGCCTCGGCTCCCTCGGCCTCATCCAGGTGGTAAAGCGGCGGCGTGCCCGCCTCCACCTTCGTCCGCAGGCGCCGGCTGTTGGCCAGCGCCTCCACGCTTGAATGCTGTAGGAGCCCATCCGCGTTGTGCGTCGATGCCGTCATCCGCACCTGGTGCTCATCGCCGCCGATGGGCAGGAACGGAGGCGCCTCCCCTTCGCCCGCGTCATACGGGCGGTAGGGGCCTTCTCCATCGTAGGCGCGGCGCCGGACGGGCGCGATATCCCCCAGCCTGTTCATATCCAGGCTCCGCTCCGTCATCACCATCTCCTTCGACGTGAGCAGCACCACCGGCGTCCGCAGGTCCACCGCCGTCTGCATCGCCACCGGCGGGAGAGACCAACAGTCGTCGATGTCGGAGACGCAGAAGACCGGCAGCGGGTACCCTCCCGAGATGATCCCTCGCAGGAACAGTAGGTCATCCTGGGCGCCCGCCGTCGCCGTTCCCGTGGACGGCCCCAGCCGCTGGACCAGCACGATCAGCATCGGCAGCTCCATCATCGCCGCCATGTTGATCGATTCCACCATCAGGGCCATGCCGGGGAACGAGGTTGCGCTCACCGGCAGCTTCCCCACCGCCGAGAGCCCCGCCATCCACTGCAGCGCCGTGATCTCGTCCGGCGCCGGGAGGATCGTCGGGAAGCGTCGGCTGGCGTACCCGTAGATCAGGCTGGCCGGCGTGATCGGATACCCGATGTAGGCATCCGCCCCGGCGCGCGCGCAGCTCTCGGCAATGAGCCGCGAACCATCCAGCAGCGCCGTTCCTCGTCGTGTGCGACCGTCCATACGCCTCCTAGTTACTCTTCAAACTGCTCGAAATCGATGGGATCGAAGACCAGGACCCGGTGAGCGTGGGCATCCGTCACGTAGACCGACCCGTCTCCCGCCACCGCGATCCCCTGCGGCAGAGCGAAGGACTGATCATCGGTGCCGTAGTCCCCAAAGGAGAGCAGGTGGTTCCCCTCTCGGTCAAAGACCAGCACCCGGTAGTAGCCGGGATCCGTGACGTAGACGTGGCCCTCATCGTCGACAGCCACGTAGGGCTTCTCCTCGGGCAGCCCCGAGTCCCAACCGTTGATGGCCCACTGACGGAGGAACGTCCCGTCCCGGTCGAAGACCTGGATGCGTCGATTCCACGTGTCGGCCACGTAGAGGTCCCCCTCCGGGCCAAAGGCGACGCCCACCGGCTCATCGAGCTGGCCCTCCTCCGGGCCTCCGCCGCCCCACTGGAGCGCGAACCCACCATTCAGTTCGAACGCCTGAATCCGCTTGTTCCCCGTATCCGCCACGTAGACCAGTCGGTCCCCGCCGTCCTCTGCGCCGGCTTCAGGCGGCGGTCCCACGGCGACGCCCCGCGGACCGTAGAAGAGCTTCCGCCCCACCTCGCCGTCCTCGGGCCTCGACTCACCGAACGTGCCCCACGCGGTGATCCCCTCTCCATCCTCGTTCAGCTTCTGGACGCGGTGATTCCACGTGTCGGCCACGTAGACGTCGCCTCCCACGCCCACCGTCACGTCCCACGGCTCGTTGAAGCCGCGGGCCCGCGTCGACTCCTCCTCCGCGATAGACCGCCCGCCCCAGCTCTCCACAAACTCGCCCTCGGCCGTGAAAACCTGGATGCGGTGGTTCCCGCTGTCGGCGACGTAGACCAATCCATCCTCGTCAATCGCGATGCCTCGGGGGTTCTGGAGCTGACCCGCCGCCGCTCCCTGAGCGCCGAACACCTCCCTTGCCGCAAGCATCCTGTGGTTCTCGGCGTACGGCTCGGCATCGACCAGCGCCTGCGGTCCCAGGGTGCCCCGATCCCACATCTTGGCTATCGCTTCCCGACGTACGTAGAGCCGGTATTCACTCCGCAGCGGCCAATCGCTCAGATCATGCGTCTTCCCCGTCACCTCGTCGTACAGATCGTAGTCGCGGTCGTACCATATTCGCCACAGAGCCGTCCGCATCTCTGGATTCATCAGAGCCGATCGTAGTCGCTCCCAGCTCAAGTTCTTGTAGTCCTCCATCGGCCACCAGAGGTACGTGTACGTATTGACGATGTAGTCGTTGGCCATGTAGGGCGCGACAGCTTCCCACTGCTCCCGGCCCGCGATCACCACCGGCGCGTCCATCTGCTCCCGCGAGGGCTCCTCGCCGTAGAAGATCGCGTTCCCATAGTCGCGCAAGTACCAGTGGAAGGGCCAGGAGCCGTCGGCTCCGTACGCCACCTCGATCTCCTCCGGCCCTCCCGTCACACGGCGCGACAGGTCCTCGATCTGGTCCATCGTGTTCTTCACTGCCGGTGCAGCGTGGGCATAGACCAGATGCTCGATGGGATAGCCGTAGTTGATGTAGCAGAAGGTCCAGGCATGCCGGATCGTCAAGAGCACCGGCACCAGCAGCACCACCACCAGCAGGACGCGCAGCGACAATCCCCAGCCGCCCCGCCGCATAACGTGGACCAGAGCCCCGCCGAATGCCAGCACAGCGACCAGCCCGCCCAGGAATTGGGCCGTCGTGTTCAGCGCCGCCAGGCTTGCCCCCTGGAAGGGGCCAGATGCGGCTGCGTGAACCATCATGCCCAACGCCATAGCAAAGGGAGGCCCCAGGAGCGCCACCATCCAGGCCCCCTTCCGCCCCACACGCTGCCAATCCACCGCCTGGATGAACCGTCCCACGCCCCACGCGCCCAGGAAGATCATCGGCAGCGCCAAGTGCACGGTAAGCCACGGCATCTTCTCACCCGCGTACGAGTAGATCACCCAGGCCGTGGCCACCCACCAGAGGAGGAAGGCCAGGAACACCTGACCCAGATCCCGGCTCCCTTCCGGTGCACCCTCATCCTCCGATGAACGGGAGCGGGCCGTCACAAACCGCACCCCCACGTAGCCGCCCGTCAGGATCGTGAGCAGGATCGGCAGGTAGTCATAGAGCGGGACCACGATGCCGTAGTAGTACCACGGCTGGCCGCCTCGCTTCACACCCTGCTGCTCCAGCCAGTACCCCATCGATCCCACCATGCCGCTGGCGATGCCGCCCCCGTTAGTGAACACCGTGGTGAAGAGGATAAGGAAAATGGCGTAGTGGATGCCGGCGGCGATGCTCCACCGGCGCCAGCCCCACGCCAGACCGATGCCGGCCGATATCGCCAGCACGATGCCGGCGATGATACCCGAGTAGTAGATCGTTGGCGCGGTGTAGTCCACGGGGTTGAACCCCAGGGCCTTGATCGGGATCGGCGATAGGAACGGCAGCGAGAGCGTCCCGAGCAGGATGATCAGATCAAAGGAGCGGTAGTCGCGCAGATTCTCCCACGTGCCGATCAGCAGCAGGGCCAACCCAGACAGCAGCCCGCCCGCCGCCAGGACACCGCCCGCCAGGCCCCACCAGGGGAGCAGCGCCGCCCCCTCCTCTCCTCCACCACCCTGGGCCAGGAACCCCAGGCCCAGCGTGAGCAAGCCGACGGCGGTCACCACCAGCCCCAGCCCCAGGAAGGACTTCAACTCCTCCCGGTCTCCCCAGTCCCTGGACAGGCCGCGGCGGCCGAAAAGGCCAATCAAGAAAAAGCCGATGATGGCGTGGTAGATGAACGCCGTCTCTTTTGTGGCAAAGGAGAGGGAGACCCCGGCTGCCATCAGATACAACCACCGATCCCGCCCGTCCCGCAGGTACGCGAACACCGCGAAGATCACGATCAAGGCCCACAGGATGCCCGGTAGGTCATGGCGGATGTAGCGTGAGTAGTACGCGATCGAGGGAGAGATCAGCAGGAAGAACGACGCCACCAGCGCGCCCACCCGTCCCATCCAACGGCGCAGCAGGTACGGGAAGGCCACCACCGCTACGCCGATCAGCGCGACGACCAGCCGCGCCGTGAAGTCGTTGGCCCCGAATAGGAAGTAGGAGAGCGCCGTAGCGTGGAAGAGAAAGGGCCCGTGCATCAGGGGCGTGTGTTCGAAACCCTGCCCCACGTACAGATTCCAGGAGTACTTGGTATGGAGACTCTCGTCGTGACTCTGTACCCGAATCCCCAGGCCCCACAGCCTCGTTGCCAGCGCTGCGACGATCAGCAGCAGGTAGAGCGTCTTCTCCCAATCCAGCTTGACCCCAAGGCCCACGGGTCGATCCAGCAGGCTTCCCAATGTCGGTCTCACGTCTATCCTCTCCTCCTAGCGAACGCGCTTCCCGACAGTCGCTCCTCCGTCATCCGTCGGCTACGCAACGAACGTGCTCGCTCGTTAATCACTATGCGAATTTCGTTCCTCCGCTCTTCACGCTCCGCCATTTGCTATGCGAATCTCCCCCGCTCTGCTCCCCACGTCCGTCATCTGTTATGCGAAGCTGTGCCGCGCCGCCAGAGCGTCGCCCACTGGTCAGGTTCCGGCAGCGGAGGTTTCTCCCGAAACAGGAACCACGCCAGGGGGCCGCTGCACCCCACCTCCCCGAGACGACAGTCCATCTGCCGCGGCGTCCACTGTCGCCGCATCGGGAAGTCCTGACCCGCGTACCCTCCCTCAACCGCCGGCACCGCCGTCTCATCTCGGCCCTCCGTCACCAGGATCGGCCCCAACTCATCGGCCGCCAGATCCTGCAGCCGGTCGACCCGCTCCGCCATCTGGAAATCCCTAAGATACCAGGCTAGCACCGAATCGGGAGCCGCCTCGTACGCAAACGCCAGCGTCGTCGAGACGCCCGTCTCGTTCCACGATAGCTCCTTCAGCGTCTCCACCAGATCCCGTACGTTCACCGGCGTCGGTTCGCTCACCAGGGCCTCCCGCGGGTCCGCCGGATGGCCGTAGGCCGCTCCCCACGCCGCGGCCGCCGTCAGCCCCAGCAGGACGACGGCTGTCCCCAGCGCCGCGGTCCGCAAGCTCGCCCCGCCTCCCAGTACCAGCTCGAAACTCAGTCCCACCAGACCCTGCAGCACCACAGCCACTACTACCAGAGCCAGGTCCGGCAGCTCGCCATAGTATGCGTAGCGCGCCAGCATCAGGTAGGCGTAGGCCCATAGGACCAGCACGATAGCCAGGTGCACCACCCGCAGCCCTCTGCCGACCATCCAGCGGTCCACCGCCAGCGTCTCCGCCACGAGCCCGACCAGCATCGCCAGCGGCACCACCGCCCACAGCGTATCCGTCGGCCCTCGCCCCGGCATGAGCGTCAGAATCAGGATCGCCAACCCGGCCCATAGCCCCAGCAGCACGGCCGCCGGCCTCCCCTCCTGCGCCCCCCAGATCAGCCCTCCCAGCCCGAACACCAGCGCCCCTAGCTCATAGACGGCCAGCAGGGTCAGAGGCGCAGCCGAGACACGGGCAGCCGGCCCAAACCGCTCGAACCAGGCTGCCAGCAGGCCTCCGCTCGCCCCCAACCCGGACAGATTCCAGCCCAGACCGGTGCTCAACAGCAGCGCGGTGATCCCAAACACCGGGAAGAACAGCGCTGCCTCACCCCAGACCCGCCGCAGGCCGGCCGCCACATCCAGTCGGTGGTCCCCCGGCGGCAGCGCCGAGAGGATCGCGTACGCCAGCCCCAGGGGCAGCAGCAGGCCGTACACCGCCGCCCCGGAGCTCACACCGACTCCCAGGCCCACGGCCGCCGAGATGATCCATCCCCGCCGATCCGTGTCGGCAAAGCGGAGCAGGCTCCCCAGGAAGGTCAGCGCCCCGACGCTCGCCACCACCGTCCCGTCGAGCTGACGAGACCCGACCAGCGCCGTCGGAGAGATGGCCAGGTAGAGCCCGCAGACCAGGGCACCGACGCGGCCCAAGTACCGTTCGAAGAGGAACGGCGTCAGCGCCAGGGCCGCTCCGAACAGGGCAGGCAGCAGCCGGGCCAGTTCATCGCTCCCCCCGAGGAGCGTGAAAAGCAGGCTGTTCGCCGCGAAGAGCATGGGGTTGTACGGCCCCAGCGGCATGCCCTCCCCCCGGGAGGCGCGCCAGGCCAGCATGGCCTCTCTCGCCTCGGCTCCCGTGAGAGGAGCACCGCCGAGCTGCGCCAGACGCATCACCACCGCGATCACGGCAATGAGCACCCACAAGCCCTGTCTGTAGGTCAGTCCAACTGTCCGATCCGATCCGTTTTCCATACGCTTGCCGTAAGAATCCTCAATAACCTAACACGCCCGCTGGGCAGGTCAACCGAATCCCCCCGGTCGTCCTTCCATCGCGCACAAAAAGGAGGCAGCGGGCCCAACCTCCGGCCGCACGCTGCCTCCGCCGCCGCCTGCCTCTCTACTCGCTCTGGCAGGTTCTCCGCTCAAGCCTCTGGTTCCGGCGGTTCTGGAGGCGGCACGAAGGGCAGCGAGACCGTCCCTCTCTCCGACGAGGACGACAGCGCCGGCGTCATCGTCAGCACCGGCCCGGCCCCCGTGCCCGCCGTCTGATCATCATCCCCCACCGCCGAAACCGGCAGCCGTACCGTCGCCATCTCGCCAGCCATCCGGCCGCCCCCGTGAGCCTCTCTCACCAGAACCGACGGTGCCACCAGCATCATACAGGTCACTACGACCGCGCCGACCAGGGCCGCAAACTGCCCACCGACGGCCGAGCGCCGTCGAGGTCTCAACCGCTCGTCCACGCTCTCCCATCCCGGCCTCGGCACGTCCGCCTCCTCCAGGCCCGCGTCGAACGCTCCCGCGATCTCCTCCTCCAGCCACTCGTAGTCGGCGGCGACGGCACGACACCGCGAGCACCAGCGGAGGTGATCAGCCAGGTCGCTGCCCGGCTCCAGCTCGCTGGCCCGAGCCAGCTGAAGCTCGTCCGGATGCCACTCCCTCATCCTGCCTCCACTCCCCACACAGCCGCCCCCTCCGCAACCGGCGCCCCTTCGGCCGAGCCCAGCAGCTCCCTCAGCTGAGCCTTGCCGTGCACCACCCTGGACCGCGCGGCGGCGCTGGAACACCCCAGCAGCTCTCCGATCTCGGCGTACGGCAGCCCCTCGTAGTAGCGGAGCACCAGCGCATCCCGAGCCCCGGAGCTCACCTCTTGCAGCGCCTCCCACACCGCCCGCCGCGTATCGAGCCGCTCCAACGCCCTCACCGGATCGCCGCTCGATTTCGGGTCCGCCGGAGTCTGCCCCACCGCGTCCAGCACGTCCAGGGAGACCCGGGCCAGTCTCTTCCGCCGCCGCTTGTTCCGGCAGCGGCTCACCAGGATCACCCGCAGCCAGGTCCAGAGGGCGCCCCGGTCGGGATCGTAGCGGTCCAGATTCTCAAAGGCGTAGACGAAAGCGTCCTGGACGACCTCCTCGGCATCCTGAGCGTCGCGCAGCAGCAGGTACGCCAGACGGAAGCTCGCGTCGTGGTACCTTTCGTACACCACCCGCTGAGCCGCCGCATCCCCCTCCAGGGCCAGCGCCAGGTAGTCTGCCTCGTTTCTCTCGTCCATCATCCCTCTACAAGTATATACACGGTCAGCGGGCTGTTTGTGAGATCTGAAGACGCTCCATCCATCACCGATTCGATTGCCCGACCACGTCGTAGATCGTGACGCCCGATGCCTCGTAGACCGGGGTGAGCAGCCCCTCCTCCGCCATCCGGACGAACTTCTCCAGGCCCGCTGAACCGTAGTAGGCCCGTTCGTAGGCCCCGACGTAGATGTACCGCACCCCATACCGCTCCAGGATCTCCTCGGCCTCGCTGACAGAGCTCGTCTCATACAGGCGGTTCACGTCGTTCCGCCGCCAGTCGACCATCTCACCGCCTACCCCGGCCCGCTGCTGCACCTCGTGCCAGCGCCATCCCACCACGGCCGGAAGCCCCGTGTGAACCGAGACCCTGCTCGCCCAGAGGTACTCGCGGCGGCCCAACCCCTCCACAATCACCGGCGATCCCTCTACGTTCTCCTGCATCCAGCGGATGGCGTGATAGTCGCCCGAAAGCGGGATCTCCACCATCTGATCCTCCGGGCCGTCCTGGATCGCGGCATCCTCCATGAACGCCATGCCCTCCAGCGTCAGGCCCGTCTCCGGCGCCATCCGGTCCACGGCGCGGGCGCGGATGCCGAAGGGCAGGAACAGCAGCCCACCCAGGACGAGCAGTCCCAGCGCCCCGGACCAGACCGAGCGGCGGCTCGCCTCCCACGCTCGCGCTCGCCTCCAGATCCAACCCAGGCTCACGGCCGCCGCCACGGCCAGCAGGACCCATACCTGCAGGTAGAACTTGAACACGGTGTTCATCCGTCCGATGTCGCCCTCCAGCACCACGACCTCGACGGCGAGCGACAACGCCATCGCCCCGGCCACCATCAGCCAGAGCAGCCGGTCTCTCCAGATCCCATCACCCCCGGCCTCACCCTCCGCGGGCAGGAAGAACAGTAGCGCCGCCAGCACCAGAACCGGCACCGCAACCAGCGCCACCGGGATCCCCACCTGCCACAGGCCCACCGCCAGCAGAGCCGCCCCAGCGGCAAACGAAAGGACGAGAACACGATCCGCTCGATCGCGCTTCGCCCGCTCCACCACCTCCACGATCAGCCGGGTCGCCACCGGGAAGAGCAGCGCGGCGTAGATCCACAGGTAGATCCCAACCGGGGTCCGTCCGCCGTCCCAAAGCTTCACCGAGTTGTAGCCCGCCACGTAGTGCCGGGTATAAGGCAGGTAGAGCAGCCACGTCAGTCCAGCCAGAAGCGGAATCTGCCAGACCACTCGCCGCAGGAATCCGCCCAGAGCCGAGCCCAGGAGCCAACCCCCTTCATCGTCATCCCTACTCGACCTCTGGCTCTGGGATGCGCGCCAGGCCCCCAGACCCAGCGCCGCCGCGCCCAACAGCAGGTAGGTCGGATAATCCCACGTGTTCGTCGGTCGGAGCGCGCCGATCACCAGGCCTCCCAGAAGCAGGCTCCCCCACGTGGGGCGCGACCCCCGCAACCAGTTGATCGCCAGAATCAGCGCGAACAGCGTCAGGGGGAAGGCGATCATATGCGCGTGTAGGTCGCCGTACAAGAACGTGAAGGCCGGGAACTCGGCGATCGGATTGCCCGCCTCCGCCGGGATGATACGCGTCGGATGCCAGTACCACGACTCGGGCCGCATCATCACGGGCGTCCCATGGACCACCACCCGCCAGACGCCCCGCAAGAAGGAGACCGTGTTCGGGAAACCGGGTATCGTGCTGGGGAATGAGACATCCCCCACCGCAATCAGCTTCTCCCGGATCAGATGCACCACGCCCAGGTTACCCATCAGCACCACGAACACCGGCGCAGCCAGGCCCGCCAGCAGCGCTTGGCCAAGTCCGCTACGGCCCCCGTCCTCACCAGCTAGGTTGTAGGCGGCCGAGAACGCCCCCACCCCGGTCAAAGCGAAGAGCAGCGGCACAGCCAGGTTGTACGCGATGGACGGCACCGTCCCCAACAGCTTGATCAGCGTGCCGACGACGACGAACCCGAAGTAATAGTAGTTGATCCACGTCCCGGAGAGCCACGGGTTATACGGCGGGAACCAGGTCGATTTCATCACCGCGTTCAGGTAGGCGAAGTCCATCGGTTTCTCGCCGCCGACGATGGGATGCCACAGGTCCGGTTGCAGCATCCGCACCCCGACCCACATGACGAACAGCAGGGCGAAGAGTCCCTCCATCGCCAGGACCGCCCGCCAGCGTCTTCTCAGGAAGCGCCTGATACTATGCCACCGCAGCGCTGCGACGCCGATGCCCATCAGCGCCAGGAACCCAACCATCCGCACGATGGTGGCCCGGGTGTTCGGGAACAATTGCACGCTCCCGACCAGCCAGGTCAGGTAGGCGATGAAGAGCAGCCCCATCACCCGGGCGGCCCCGTAGCCCCGGTCCCGCAGACCGGGAAGGGAGACGAAAAGCAGCGGGAAGGCCAACCAGCCCAACGCTGTCACCGCCACCCACCAGATCAGGGCCGCCAGACCCGGGTACCTGTTCAGCAAGCTCTCCCGGTTGAACATCTCGGACCACGTTCCGCCCTCCTGCTGGGCCGACCACGTCCGGTCCTCGAATCTCAGCATGTTCCGGGCCTTTGTCGCCTCCCGCGGCGTGCGGCCGTGCTGCGCCCGGTCCAGCTCCACCGCGCCCAGGATCTGCTCCACCCGCTCCCGGGAATACTCATCCGTCTTCCGGAAGATCAGCACCCGCGGATGGTCATAGACGCTGAACGCCTCCTCGGCCGGCGGCAGCTGAACCTCTATCGGCCGTTCTTGGCTCTCGAAGTCCGGTTCCATCAGGGTGAACGGATTCTCCTGGTCGGGGAAGAGGAAAGGCCCGAGAGCGGGATAGGAGGTGAAGTCCGCGTCCAGCTCAAAGCCCAGCTCACCGGCGAAGAGAGCGCGGTAGTATTCCGTCGTCAGGGGGTAGCGCGACGGGAGCCGCGGGATCGACGCGTACAGCCGGTTGCTGGCCAGGAAGATCCAATCCGCCTCGTCGAGCCACTGGTAGAGGTCACGCCGCTTCCGGGGCGTATCCTCGTTGTAGTGCTGCATCTCTATCCCCTGGTAGGTGCCCCCGAAGGGATTTCGCCCGTCCACGCGGAGCGGCAGCCCCCAGTCCCAGTGCTCATTCGCCACCGTCGCCCCTTCCGGGACGTTCTTGTAGATCCAGCGCGACGCTGCGATGCGCGGATGGGGCCGCAGGTAGATGGTGAAGAAAGCGACGCCCCAGAACACCGCGCCCAGCGCCACCAGCGCGGAGAGCCCCAGCCCGCTCCACCGCTTCCAGGCCGTCGTCGAGCGCACCAGCCGTACCAGCCAGGCAGCGGCAAACAGCAGCAGCACCGGGTACAGGGGCAGGAAGTAGCGCATCGACTTGACCCAACGTGTGGACTGGTAGAAGAAGAGCACCGTGAACCAACCCCACAGCACCAGGTGTCTTCGACCTCGACGCCTCCCCGCGAACAGCTCAAGTCCGGCGATGCCCCAGCCAATCCACCCGGCCAGCCCAAGAGGCACACCCATGCCCCACACCACGATGTTCAGCCAGGCGAAGGAGATAGGCGCCCGATTCGCCCACTGCCGTCCCGACGGCAGATCGACCTCTCCGGACTGCTCAGCCCGAATCTGCTGGAGACGACCAAACCACTCCGGGCTCGGCTTCACGCCGAAGAAGCCCGGGCCTTCAAAGGCGTAGGGCTGCCCGACGCGGAAGGCCACCAGGGAGAGCACCCCGGCCAGACACAGCGCCAGCACCGGCATCCACAGCCGCGGCAGGATCGGCTCGTCCCGCGCATCCGGATCGCCTTCCCCGGATGCATCTCGCCCATACCTCATCACCGTCTGCACGGCGGCCAGCACGGGCAGAAGGGCTGTCGTCGCCGCGCTCACCTTGCAGGCCGCCGCCAGCCCGACGCCCAGGCCTGCCAGCGCGAAGTCAGACCAGGCCGTCCCGGTACCCCCGCCCGCCGGCCCAGAATCCTCTGCTCCGTCTCCCCTATGCCGGCCCACCTGGGCCGCCCGCACGGAGAAGTAGGCCACGGACATGACGAAGAAGGTCGCCATGCTGTCCACCGTGAAGAAGTGCGCCTGCTGAATCAGAAACGCCGTCACCGCCCCAAACCCGGCTGCGACCAGCCCGACCGCCTCTCCATACAGCCGCCGTCCGATCAGATAGATCAGAATCAAGGTGCCCAGGTCCGCCAGGGCCGACAACGTCCGTCCTACCACGGCGTTATAGACGCCCGTGAACGTCCCCGGTCTGCAGCCCTCAACCTCCGAGCCCACGAGCATCCTCGCCGCGGCTCGACTCAGGGGAGGCGGCGTATCCGTGCACGCGCCATCGAGCCACTCGCCCGTCGCTCGCGCCGCGAACAGCGGCAGCGTGCCGTAGCTGTACCGGCGGCCCTCATTGTTCCGCACGTTCAGGGGCGACCGATGGGTGTCGAAGTACACCGACAGATCATCCGGCCAGCGGATGAGCGACATCGTATTCCGCATATGCCCCTCATCAGGATGGATGTACTGACCCTCGTCCCAGTTCAGCCCCGTGAACCGAAGGTAACCGGCAGCGAGCAGAATGGCAGCCAGGATGATCAGCGCCAGACCGCGTGATCGGCTGTTCGTATGGCTCGACGTCTCCTGTTTCAGCATCCGCAGACTCTGTACCCTACTATGCTCAGCTCTCCACCTTCGGGGAGCTAGCGACTCACCTCATACGTCGCGTACAACAGCTCACCATCAGCGCTGGAATGAACGTACTGTTCCGTCCCCCCCGGATACCGGCTGCGCACCCTCTTCAACTCGTCCAGCCGGGCGGGATGGAAGACGAAACGCGCTCCGCCGCTCACATCCGGCTCCGGGAGCTCTCCGTCCCCGGGAAGTGGAACGTCTATGCCCACCTCGTCTCGGGCCAGGAACCGCAGCGTCCCAAAATCCCAGTACACAAAGGGCGGCCCGTGAAAGTATACCACCTTATCGTCGTCCTCGCGTCTCAACTGCCGCGCCAGAACCGTCGTCATCTCCGCCGTCGGGTTCCCATACACGCGCGTCGGCGTGTAGACCAGGAAGTAGTACCCCAGATTGAGACCCACGATCGTCAAGAGCGTCACACCCGCGGTGCCCCACATCACGTCGGGATGATCTCCCAGAAACCCTCCCACCAACACGCCTATCCGCTCCAGTCCCACCGCCACCAGGAGGGCCAGCGCCGGCGTCACAATCACCAGCCGCTGGCTGCTTGGCGGATTCTCCGTCATCACCCAGCCCGTGAATAGAGCCGACCAGAACCAGATCAAGAGCAGCGAGCTGGACGACCAGCGCCAGTGCGCCGTGCACCACACCAGGCCAAAGACAAACAGAATGCCGCTCACCACGCCCAGCAGCGGGATCGTCGGCCGATACCAGAACGTCGGATCCAGCGTATGGTGGAAGGCCGAGACCGACTTCCAGAGCTGCTCCAACAGCAGCCCGGCTGTGCTTCGCCCGGTGACCACCTGCTCTCGCGCCAGCCAGCCGGAGGAGACGATGCTCACTCGGTTTACGCCCTCGGTGAGCACCCCCGGATGCGCCGCGTACGTGATCAGGAGCGGTGCAGCCACCACCAGGCCCGCCCCCACCAGAACCACCAGGCGGTCCCCGTAGCGCGCCAGGAAGCGGTGCTCCGTCGCCATCCGCCACAGGAGGTAGAGGGCAGCGATGACACCCACCAGACGGGCCCCGAAATAGCCGTACCACCCCGCCCCCATCACCGCCCCCGCCAGAGCGAAGGAGCTGAAGCGCCTGGAGCGCAGACCTCGCACCAGGAAGGTCAGCCCGCCCGTCACCACCAGGCTGTCCGCGATGTTGTTAACCGCCAGACGACTGTAGTGCAGGTGGTAGTGCCCCGCAGCAAGAGCGACGCCCGCGAACCAGGCAACTCGCCGGTTCCAGATCTCCCGAGCCAGGAGAAACGTGGTCCCGACGCTGAGCGCGCCGATGATGGCTGAGGCCGCGCGGACCCCGGCCACCGTCTCCCCAAAGACTCGCATCGAGAGCCCCCAGACGAGGAACGACATGCTGGGAAAGGCGAACCAGCGCGTCCCAAACGGATTGGCGAGCCGTTCGTCCACCATCGCCAACCCCTCCATCGCCCAGGTTCCCTCGTCGCCTCCCAGGTTGGCCGGGATATGCTCCAAACCCACGGCCCGCACCACCAGCGCCAACAGCACCAGCGCCGTCAACCCCACCACTGTACCGCCCACCTCAGAGATCTGCTCTCTGAGCCGCCCGGAGAGCCGCCGTCTCAGCTCCCCACCCCTCGCCAGCCGCCACAGCTCCGCTGGCGTCCATCGGGACGGCGCGAAGGCCAGCAGGAAACTCGTCACGCCCAACGCCCACAGGGCCAGCAGATCGGCGAAACCAGCGTCCGGAGGCCGCCGGTGCGCCCCCCAGCCCGAGAGGACCGAAAGCCCCAGCCCACCGCCCGCCATCAGGGCGCGGACCCAACGCTGGCGCAGCCACGACAGCCACCGCTGTCCGATCCTGCCCCGGCCGGCGCCCCGGCCGCGTTCGCTCTGCCGTATCCACCGCAGCCCCAGGCCCCACGACAGAACGGCAGCCCCCCACAGCAGGACGCCGTCCCAGACGTATTGGGGCCGATAGGTGAGGTAGGATTGACCCGCCGCTGCCAGGACCAATCCGACGATGAGCAGGGCACCACCTGCCCCCTTCTTCCCGTTCATCGCTATCGTAGCACTACGAGAGTCTCGACTTGCGCGCCACGGTGCGGAGGCTCGCGCCTTCGGCACGCCCTCCGTCTGGCGTCAGCATGCGTTCCTCAGCCGGGGGCACGACGGCCCGCACGGTCGGTTAGGACGAACGATCTTCCTCGCTGAGCAGCTTCTCAAACAGGGCCTCGTACCCCTGGGCCGTGCGCTCCGTCGACCAGCGCTCCTCGATCTCCTCCCTGGGGCGGACGTACTCCGAAGGGTGGCTGACCACGTCGATGATCGCCTCCGCCAGAGCCTCGCTATCCCCGATCGGCACCACTTTCCCCATCCCCGACTGTTCCACCGGCTGGCGAACGCCGGGGAGGTTGCTGGCGATGGATGGGGTGCCGCACAGCATCGCCTCCACCTGCACCAGCCCGAATGACTCGGTCGAGTTCAGGCTGGGCACGACGATCACGTCCAGGTTGGGGTAGAACGCCGCCATCTGCACCGGCCTCAGGACGCCCAGGAAAGTCCAGTGATCCTCGAACTCGCGGAACAGCGGAGCGAGCCGGCGAGCGTACGCCTCCTCGCCCATCACGTCCCGGTACTGGCCGGCAAAGAGCACCCGTGCGTTAGGGTACTCCTCCAATACGCGCGGCAGCGCCTCCAGCAGCACGCCGACCCCCTTCTCGGCCGCCAGCCGTGCGGCCATGCCGATCACCGGCCCGCTCTCATCGAGGTTGTGCATCTTATGGAAGGCGGCCACGGCTCCCTCTCCGATCTCCGGGAGCTCCACCGGCGGCGGGATCACCTCCAGCTTGTCGCTGAACTGGCTCAAGAAGGGCGAGTGCTCGGCGAAGTCCTCGGTGTAGGCCACCACCCGGTCCGTCAGCCGTCCGGCCAGCCGGTTCATCACGTGCACCACCTGATTCACCACCCGGTTGAACGCTCCCGGGGGAAGCTGCAGGTCGCAGTGATACGTCAGCGTCGTCGGCTTCCCGAACAGCCGGCCGCGGGCTGCCACGCCCGCCGCGTCGAACTGCGGCAGGTGGAGGCAGATCACGTCGTGCTGCAGCGCCAGCCGCGTCGCCCACAGCCCAAACGTCGGCATGATGACGCCCTTGCTGATGCGGAAGAGCACCGGCACGCGCACCACCCGAACCCCCTCCTCCATCGTGTCGACGGGATGAGAGCGGGGAACGTGCGTGTGCGACGTCATCACCGTCACGTCGTGCCCGCGGGCCACCAGACCCTTCGCCAGTCGCTCGGCATAGATGGTCAGACCGCTGGTGTGGGGACGGTAGTATGTGAGAACGATCAGTACCTTCATAAGTCAGCTTGTCTCTTCTGTCCCAATACCTACGTAAACAGCTCTCTGTTCGCAGCGACCCACTCGTACAACCGCTCCACGCCTTCCTCCACGCCCACGCGAGGGCGCCATCCCAGCTCCTCCTCCGCTTTCCGGATGTCCGAGACGTAGATCCGCTGATCGCCGGGGCGCCAATCAGCGTAGGAGACCGGGATCGAGCGACCCACCAGCCTCTCCAGCAGCGGCCGGAACTCCTCCCAGATCGACATCGTGTGAGCCGGGCCGCCACCGACGTTGTAGATCTCCCCCGCCACCCCGCTGCCGCGCTCCACGGCTGCATCGTACGCGTTCAGCAGGTCGTCTATGTACAGCACGTCGCGCACCTGCTTCCCGTCGCCGTAGATCGTGATCGGCTCCCCCTGGACGGCCGCGATCGCGAACCAGGCCACCCACCCCTGATCCTCGACCCCCATCTGACGAGGGCCGTAGATACACGACTGGCGGAAAACCACCGTGGGAAGGTCGTAGATCCGCGCGTAATCCCGCACGTACTGGTCCCCAGCGCCTTTGGAACAGCCGTAAGGCGAGTGGAAGTCCAGCGGCTGCGTCTCCGCGATGCCCTCAGGGCGGTCCGCATACGCGTAGCGGGTCTCCTCCTCCACCACCCTGGTCGCCTCCATCTCGCCATACACCTTATTCGTCGAGGCGTAGAGCACCATCGGCTTCGTCTCCGCTCGCCGGGCGGCCTCCAGGACGTTGAAGGTGCCCAGGGCGTTGTCCTCAAAGTCCGAGCGGGGGTCCTCCACCGACGTGGTCACCGCTGTCTGGCCCGCCAGATGCGCCACCACGTCCACCCCGTCCACGGCCTTCATCAGGGCCGCCCCGTCCCGCACGTCCTCCGCCATCAGGTCGAACGCCTCCGCACCGTGCTTCTCCCGCAGCCAGGCCACGTTCGCGTCGGCGCCCCGCCGGGAGAGATTGTCGTAGACGATCACCTTATCACCTCGACGGAGCAGCCGATCGACGTAATTGCAGCCGATGAATCCTGCCCCGCCCGTCACGAGATAGCTAGCCATTGACTCCTACTTACTCCTTTGCCGCCGTTACCCTCGCCTCAGTCCGCAGTTCGGCGAACGAGAGGTTCTGCTGGAGCAGCCCTACTAGCCCCAGTCCACACATCGCCACGTACTGATACGCGTGGGAGGCGAAGGCGATGACCACTGCTGTCTCTGCCGCCACGCCAAAGGGGAGCTGAAGCGCGTACCGGGCCACGGAATGGAAGACCCCCATCGCGCCCGGCGACGACGGCAGGGCCATACCCAGCGCCGTCGCGCTGGTCAGAAAGCTCGCCTGCACCAGCGACGGGCCCTCGGTGAACGCCCATATCACCGCCACGTAGTACGCCACGGTCAACCCCCACGTCACCAGCGACCAACCGATCAGGGCGGCCGCACGATCCACGGATCGCAGCGCAGCTAGCCCTTCCAGCAGGCCGTCAAACCACGTCAACCACCGCTCTCGATCCAGCCCCGGCATCCGCTCCATAACGCCAGCAACCAACCGCCGTGCCCAGTCCGGCCGGAGCGCCAATACCACCATGACGCCCATCGCTGCCAAACCCAACCCGGCTCCCAGCAGGCCTGCGTCCCGGGTCCAGCCCGCATCCCCCACGAACGGAGCGACCACGGCCAGTAGCAGCACCACAGTCAGCATATCCAAAACCCGTTCGACGACCACCGTGGAGAGCGCTGTGCTGATCCTCACCTCGCCGTCCAACCCGATCGCCACCGCCCGGGCCGGGTCGCCCAGACGGAAGGGCAGCACGTTGCTGACCAGATACCCGATGTTGATGACCGAAAAGGCCTCTCCGAAGCTCACCTGCGGCCCCAGGAGAACGCGCCAGCGCGCTGACCGGGCCGCCAGGTAGCCGAGGAGCGCCACCCCGGCCGGAAACAGGTAACGCCAGTCGGCCCGCTGCAGCGCAGCACCCACGCGGGACCATTCGATACCGGCGAGGGCTAGGCCGAGGCAGATCAGACTGACGACAACACCGAGCAGTACCTTGTATTTCCGCACGGCAGCTGATTATACCATCAGCAGACCGCCACCGCAATAAGACGACTTGGCAAAGAGACCCTCCTCATGCCCCCTAACCTTGCGAAGATCCCCCCACCTGGCGCAGGTTCCCCTCACCTTCGCAAGGTTCAGCCACCCACCTCCTTGAACACCACCACCCGCGGATGATCATACACCACGTAGCTCTCATCCAGCCTTCCCAGATGCCGCGCCCAACGCGACGCGGGCTCACAACCATCGGGGAGCGAGAACGCCAGCCCGGAGGTGGGATCGTCGGCCAGGGCCAGAGGACCGAGACGTGGATAGCGGGTGAAACAGGCCACCGGCTCGAAGCCCAGCTCGCCCTCGAACAGCCGCTCGTAGTACCGCAGGGTTCGCCCATGCCGCGCCGGCCAACGGCCCAGCGACGCGTACCCCCGCCGGCTCGCCACGACGACGTACTCAGCCTCCGCCAGCCTCTCCTCCATCACCACCCACTTCTCCTCCGTCTCCTCGTCAAAGACCGGCAGCTCCACCAGCGCGTAGTCCGATGCATCCACCGGCAGCGGGTGGTCCCACGCCTCGACCGCCACCGTCGCCCCCGGCTCCACCTCCTCGTAGAACCACTCCGAGGCCGCCGCCCACGGGTGCGGTGCCCGGTACATGCCGACCAGGGCCCCGCAGCGGAGCAGCAGCGCCCCCAGGACGAGAGCCGAGAGCCCGACGAGGAGACCGCGGCGCCAGCGGTCCAGAGCATCGATCAGGTGAGCGGCGTAGATCGCCAGCACCGGGAGAATCGGCAGCAGATAGCGGGGAAACTTGGCGTAGAGGCCGCCCACGAAGGAGAAGAAGGGGACCACCCAGGCCAGCAGGACCCATACCTCACCGGGCGCGGAGCGCCTGACTACCCGCGCCGCCTCGTAGGCCAGGCCGGCAAACGCCCCCGTTCCCATCAGCCACCCCATCCCCCAGCGCAGCTGCTGCATCACGGGATAGACGTAGGGGAGCGTCCTATGATACTGGCGCGTGTAGGGCACGTCCAGCGCCCCGCGCAGCACAGCCCCCTGCCTCGCCAGGTTGCCCAGGAAGGTGGGCAGCTCGATGACCGCGAACGGATCCACCAGCAGGAAGGCTGCACCCGTCGCCACCCCGCAGCGCCAGACGCCCTGCTCCCGGCCATCCGGCGCGGACCAGCAGGCCAGGCCCAACGGCACCGCCAGCAGCCCGGCCGTCGCCTTCGATCCCAGCGCCAGACCGGCCGCGCCTCCCGCCAGGCAGGCGTCCACCGCTCGCCCCTCCCCCGCAAATCGAACGGCGAAGAAGAGGGCAGCGATGGAGAAGAAGGCCAGCAGCGTGTCGGCGGTGTAGAAGTGGGCCTCTTGCACGTGGGCCGCCATCACCGCGACGAACGCCGCTCCCAGCAGACCGACCCGCTCTCCGTAGACCCGCCGCCCCAACGCGAAGGTGAGCGCCACCGTCCCCACGTCGAACAACGCCGACAGCGCCCTCCCCACCAGCAGCGGATCCACGCCGGACACCAGCCCGTGGGCGGCGGCCAGCAGATACAGCGGCAGGTGCCCGTAGGCATAGTCGGGAGCGACGGTGAAGGGGTTGAGACCGCCCGGGAAGGAAAGCCGAGCGGCGGCGTCCACCACGTACCGTTCGTCGGGATGGGCGCCGATCAGGCCGTCCCAGGCCAGACCGTAGAAGCGGAAGGCGGCCGCCGCTAGAACCAGCGCGCACAAGAGGAACCACGTGGACCACCGCCTTCTCATACGCGCATTCTATCACCTCCCTTGGGAGCGGTCAACAGAGCGCACAACCGGCCCTTTGCTCCCAGCCCCCGCCTGTCCCGAGCGACGTCGAGGGATCTTGGGGCGGTCTAGACAAGGCGATAGCGGATCAAGCGCCCTGGAGACGAGGGCTGCGACTCGTTTGTCCGGTGTGGTGTCCCAGAGCAGGAACGCTGACGGCTTCGCCCCGCCCCTTGACAACGGCCGCGGCACCGGGTACAATCTGAGCGCTCACTCGATGAGTGAGTACTCACTCAAGACAAGCGCAGTTTCAGGGAGAGAGACGATGTCCGAAACAAAGGGACGCTCGCCCCGTCAGAACCGCAGAGCGAGCCGGCGGGCTCAGATCTTGGACGGCGCCGCTCGCGTCTTCGCCCGCAAGGGCTTCCACGCCGCCACGACCAAGGAGATTGCCGACGCGGCCGACGTCTCCGAAGGCACCATCTACAACTACTTCGACAGCAAGGACGACTTACTGCTTCATATGATGGCCCGGCTGCGGGCGGAAGAGCAACGCAGCATCGATCTCGCGCCCGACAAGATGGAGCAGGCGCTCTCCCTCGACCTCCGCGAGCTGGTCCAGGAGGTTCTGCTGGCCCGTCAGACCTTCGCCTTTCAAAACAGGTCCATGCTGCGCGCCGTCATATCGGAGATCCTCGTCGACCGCGACTTCGCCGACCGGTACTACGAGGAAATGGTCGTCCCCACCCTCCAGCTGTTGGAGAACCATCTCGAGGCGAGAATCGACCGCGGCGAGATCCGCTCCGTTGACGTCCCCCTCTTCGCTCGCCACCTCCTCGGGGCCAGCCTGGGACTGTTTGAGCTTCTCTTCCTGAACGACCCGGTGCTGACCGAGACGTGGGGCAGCGCTGAGATGGCCGAGAAGTTGACCGGCTTCTTTCTCGACGGTGTCCAGATGACCCAGCCGGAGCCCAGCGATGCGTAGGCTCCTGGCCGTGATGCGCAAGGAGTTCCGGCACGTGTTGCGGGACCCCTATGCCCTCGTCGGCGCCACCCTGGGCACCGTGCTCCTCATGGCACTCCTGTCGTACGCCATCTCGGCCGACATCGAACAGATTCCCATCAGTGTCGCCGATGGCGATCGGAGTCCCCGCTCTCGGGCGTACCTCCAGAGGTTCGAGACCGACGAGTTCTTCAACGTCAAGCACTGGGCCCCCAGCGCCGCCGACGCGCGACGCTCGGTGGAGTCGGGCGAAGCCCGCGGCGCGGTCATCGTGCCGCCCGGCTTCGACGAGGCTGCGCTGGGCGGAGGAGCCACCCCGGTGCAGATCGTCATCGACGGCACCGACCCCACCATCGCCCGGCAGATCCAGACCAACGCCGAGAGGCTGTCGGCCGACGTCGCTCTCTCCCTGCACCGGACGAGGGTCTCCGGACCGGCGCGCGGTCCGAGCGGGACGCCATCGCTGGCGTTCAGGACCCGTCCCCTCTACAACCCAACCTTGAAGGAGCTCAATACCATCCTACCCGGTCTCATGGCCTTCGTCCTCGTCTTCCCCGCTCTCTTCTCCATCCTCTCCCTGGTGCGCGAGAAGGAGCAGGGCAGCATGGAGCAGCTGATGACCACGCCCGTTCGCCGCCATCAACTCCTCATCGGAAAGGCCGTGCCCTATCTGCTGATCGGGCTGCTCGACGTCCTGCTGCTCACCGCCGTGGGCGTGGCCTTCTTCGATGTGCCGTTCAGGGGCCGTTTGGTCGACCTGGTCCTTCTCTCGAGCTGCTTCCTGATCGCCAGTCTCGGCATCAGCATGCTGCTTTCCAGTCTGTTGCGCAGCCAGATGGCGGCTCTCATCGTCGGCAGCCTGCTCTTCATCTTCCCCATCACCCAATCGGGGCTGACCGTTCCTCTTTTCGCCATGCCGCGCGACGCTCGGCTGCGGGCCCTCGTCTGGCCCGCCACTCACTACATCGCCGTCACCCGGGGCATCTTCCTAAAGGGACTCCACTGGCAGGACCTGATCCACCACGGAGCCTATCTGCTCCTTCTGGGCCTCATCCTGAACGGCGCGACGCTCTGGCGGCTCCAGAAGAAGCTGGCGTGACCTAAGGAGGCGGATTCGAGGACCGCGACGATGCTCAACCGCATGTGGAACACCGTCAAGAAAGAGTTCATCCAGTTCTGGCGCTACAAGACGCTCCTGATCTTCACGCTCCTCCTGCCCGTCATCCAACTCCAGGGGGTGGCTCGATCCAGCGCCGTGCGGACCATGGAGCTCCCTATGGCGGTCTACGACCAGGACCGCAGTGCCAGCAGCCGCAGCTTGGCGGAGATGCTCGATGCCTCCGATCTCTTCGCGGCCGACGACACCGTCGGAAGCCTGGCCGAGTTGGAACGACTGCTCGAGAACGGCACGGTCAAGGCGGGACTCATCATCCCGCCCGATTTCGGCAGCAGGCTCTCGAGGGAAGATCTTTCGACCGCGCAGATGCTGATGGACGCATCAGAGCCGGGCGCGGCCTCTCGGGCCGCCAGCTACCTGGAACGGGCGGCCCCCCTCTACGCGCAGCAGCTGTCCGGGGCTGGTTCGGCAGGCCTAAGCTTTGCCGTCACGACCGGCGTCGAGCCGCGCTCTCGCGTCTGGTTCAATGAGGAGATGAAGGAAGAGCTTTTCCGGCTCCCGGGAGCGATGGCCAGCGGCGTGGCCATGCTGGCCATCTTCCTCACCGCCGCTGTCATCGTCAAGGAGAGGGAAACGGGCACCCTGGAGCAGTTGTTCGTCACCCCCATACGACCGCTGGAGCTGATCGTCAGCAAGGGTTTCCTGGCGATGGCCGTCACCTACGTCGCTTTTCTGGAGATGCTGGCCCTCTGCGTCCTCCACTTCGGCGTGCCGCTGCGCGGTTCGCTCGCTCTCCTGCTCGGCCTGACGGCGTTCTACGCCTTCGTCGAGATCGGATTCGGGCTGATCATCTCCGTCGTCGCCCAGACACAGGGGCAGGCGCTGCTGGCTGCCTTCTTCTGGTCGCTGTTGGAGAGAATCCTCTCCGGGCAGATCCTGCCGGTCGAGAACATGCCGCGGGCCGCCCAAGTCGCCGCCCAGCTGGCCCCCCTCACCCACTTCACCGCCATTGTCCGCGGAATCATGCTCAAGGGTAGCAGGCTCCCCGATCTGGTGCCGGAGCTGCTCGCGCTGGCCGGGCTCGGGGTGACCCTCTATGCCGTCGCGGCCGGAGGGCTGAACAAGAGGCTGGACTGAAAGATGAGATGCCCGCACCAACCCGTCGATTGACGAGTCGTAAGAACAGGGAGATCACATGGCGTCTGATTTGAACGAGCGAGAAAACAAGAGGGCCCGGCCCGCTGTCATTGAGATGCACGACCTGACGAAACAGTTCAAGAACGTCACCGCCGTTGACGGCCTCAACCTGAGCGTCCGCCGCGGCGAGATCTTCGGCCTGCTGGGCCCCGACGGCGCCGGCAAGACCACCACCATCCGCATGCTCTGCGCCATTATGGACCCCACCGAGGGCCGAGCCAGCGTCGCCGGCTTCGACACCGTCCGGAAGCCGGAGGCCATCAAGAAGCGCATCGGCTACATGCCGCAGCAGTTCTCCCTCTACGGCGACCTCACCGTCGAGGAGAATCTGACCTTCTTCGCCGACGTCTTCCAGGTCGACCGCAGGACGCGCCGCGAGCGGAAGCAGGAGCTGCTCGAGTTCGCCCGCCTCACCCAGTTCCGCGACCGCCGAGCGGCCCACCTCTCCGGCGGCATGCAGAAGAAGCTGGCCCTGGCCTGCACCCTCATCCACCAGCCCGAGATCATCTTCCTCGACGAGCCGACCACGGGCGTCGACCCCGTCTCGCGCCGCGAGTTCTGGGACATCCTCGCCGAGCTCCACCTCGAGGGCGTCACCCTTTTCGTCAGCACGCCCTACATGGACGAGGCCGAGCGCTGCTCGCGCGTCGCCCTGATGTATGAGGGCGAGATCGTCATCTGCGACGAACCAGCTAACATCAAGGGACTGGTGGAGGGCGAGCTGCTGGAGCTGCGCCCCGATCAGCTGCGCCGGGCCAGCCGTCTTATCAAGGACCTGCCCGGCGTCCTGGAGG
>Ga0207797_1000218_pt1 | contig 42366 bp, 43 predicted proteins | sample PRCRCaboRojoPR_6_FD_187275 | JGI IMG/M metagenome (GOLD analysis project Ga0207797, IMG submission 187275) | Marine sediment microbial community from Cabo Rojo, Puerto Rico - PR CR 10% Liquid 1 (SPAdes) | ecosystem: Environmental > Aquatic > Marine > Coastal > Sediment | place: Cabo Rojo, Puerto... | reverse complement strand
CTGTGGGAGCGAGCAGGTCGCGGGCGTGCACTACGGGTACGTCGGGTTCGAATGGCTCGGCCTGGCCCCGAACTTCCGGGCCGCCGCCGAAGCCGGGACGATCGACCCGCACGAGGGGACGTGTTATTCCGTCGCGACGATGCTTCGTGCGGCGAAACAAGGCGTCCCGTTCCTCCCGCTTGCCGGCCTGGACGGAAGCGACCTCCTCGAGACCAACCCGGTCTTCGAATCCATCGAGGACCCGTTTTCGAGGGAGCAGACGACGGCCGTTCGGCGGGTCCGGCCGGAGATCGCGGTGATCCACGCGTCCGAAGCCGACGCGGCCGGCAACGCCCGGTTCGACGGCGCGGACCTCACCGAACGACTGCTCGCACGGTCGGCGGAGACGGTGTTCGTGACGGCGGAGCGGCTGGTCGACACCGCGACGTTCGAGGCGGCACCGGACCGGACGGCCATCCCCGGGTTCCTCGTCGACGGGGTGGCGGAGGTCCCCTACGGCGCCCACCCGCTCTCGATGCCCGGCCGGTACGGTTACGACACAGCGCATCTCCAGTCCTATCTCGACCGGTCGCCGGGGGCCATCGACGGGTATATCGAGGAGACGGTGGGATCGACCGAAGCCGCCTATCGCGAACAGGTCGTGGACGATCGGATCGAGGCCCTCGACTGGGGCCACCCAACGCCGGATCCGGTGATCGGTCGATGAGCCGTGACGTCACCGCCGCCGAGTGCATGACGATCGCCATCGCCCGGCGGCTGCTCGACGAGCGGATCGAGACGGCCTTTCAGGGGTTCGCCTCGCCGCTGCCGACCGTGGCCATCCGGCTGGCCCGGGACCTCGGCGACGGAGGACCGACACATCTGAGCGCGTCCGGGGCGGTCGATGGCCGCCCGTCAAGGATGCCACGATCCACCGAATCCGCCCACCTGCTCGAGGGCGCGATGGCCCAGTTCACCTCCCCGGAGGCGTTCGACCTGGCCGCAAGGGGAGATCTCGAGGTGATGTTCGTCGGGAGCCCACAGATCGACCGACGCGGTCGGCTCAACGCCACGGTTGTCGGCCCCCGGGACGACCCCGCGATCCGGTTTCCCGGGGCTGGCGGGAGCGGCTCGCTGCTCCCGCTCGTCCAGGAGGGCTGGGCGTGGCGGACCGAACACTCGCCCCGGACGCTCCCGGAATCCGTCGACGTCGTCACCGCGTCCGGCAACCTCACCTATCTCATAACGCCGTTATGTGCTTTTGAGCGGATCGACGGCGAGCTCCAGGTCACGACGCTTCTTCCCGGAATCGACCGAGCGACGGTTCTTGAGCGGACGGGCTGGGCCGTCTCCTTCGCCGATCCCGATCACATGGACACACCGACCGCGGTCGAACGATCGGCCCTCGATCGCGTTGATCCCGATCGGGTGCGCCGCCTCGGGTTCGTCGACGAACAGCTGGCACCCATCACGGGCGGTGGCGCATGACCGGTGAAGCCGAATCCCCGGACGGCGGGACGGGGCCGTTGGACGGGCTCACCGTCATCGACGCGTCACGAGTCCTGGCCGGCCCGTTCTGCGGGATGCAGCTCGGCGATCTCGGGGCCGACGTGATCAAGATCGAACGGCCGGACGGGGGCGACCAGACGCGGGGGTGGCACCCGCCGACCTACGGCGGCTCAGACCAGGCCGCCTACTACCTGGCGATCAATCGCAACAAGCGATCGATCACGCTGAACCTCGGCTCGTCGGAGGGCCGAGCGATCCTCCGGGAATTGGCCGAGGCGGCCGACGTTCTCATCGAGAACTTCCGCGTCGGCAAGATGGACGACTGGGGGCTCGGCTACGAGACCCTCTCGGCGGCGAATCCGGACCTGGTCTACTGCCATATCACCGGCTACGGCGAGTGGGGGCCGGATCGGCACCGGCCGGCCTACGACCTCATCATGCAGGCCGAGGGCGGCATGATGTCGATCACGGGGATTCCGGACGAATCGCCGGTCCGGGTCGGTGTCGCCATCACCGACATCGCCGCAGGGCTGTATGCGACGCAGGCGATCCAGGCGGCCCTCCTCGAACGGGAACTGGGCGACAGCAGTGGTCAGAAGATCGATATTTCGCTGCTGGACGGGGTCGTGTCGCTCATGACGTACATGGCCGAGTTCTACTTCGCGACGGGCGACCCGCCCGGCCGACAGGGCAGCAAGATCCCCAACATCGTGCCGTACCAAGCTTTCGAGACCCGTGACGGGTGGGCGGTGATCGGCGTCCCGTCGCCGAACCTATGGCCGAAGTTCTGTCGGGCGATCGACCGGGAAGACCTCATCGAGGCCTATCCCACGAACACGGCTCGGGTCGAGCGTCGGGAGTCTCTCGAGCCCGAGCTCGAGGCGGAGATCGCGACCTATTCGACCGAGGAAGTGTTGGCGCGGATGGCCGAGCACGGCGTTCCCGCGACCGAGATCAACGATATGGCGGGGGTCTTCGACCATCAACAAGTCTTGGCCCGGGGCATGCGGGCCCAGGTCGAGCATCCAACGATCGGCGACCTCGAACTGCCGGGGGTGCCCCTCCACTTCTCCCGAACGCCCGCGGACATCCGTCGGCATCCACCCTTGCTCGGCGAGCACACCGACGAGGTGCTCGAGGAGCTCGGGTATTCACACGCGGACATCGAACAGCTTCGGGACGGGGACGTCATCTGAGCGATCGAGCCTGGTGAGTTAAGAGCGTGTGTGACCCACGGTCGATATGGCGCGGTTTCCCGAGGAATTCGACTCCTGCGAGCAGATAATCGGGCCGGACGGGTCCTACGACGAGGCGGCCGTCGACGCGCTCGACCTCGGGTCGGAAGACCTGCTCGAGATGTACCGGTCGATGGTGACGGCCCGGGCGCTGGAACAGCGCGGGTTGACCCTCCAACGGCAGGGCCGGCTGCACTTCTGGATGGAGGCCCGTGGGCTAGAAGCCTCCCACGTCGGGTCCGCCGCGGCCCTCGATGCCGCGGATTGGCTTCAGACCGAGTGGCGACAGTACGGCGCTCACATCCACCGCGGTCGGTCCCTGGAGGACATTCTGCTCTTCTGGCTCCGCGGCTACGAGGAGTGGGAGACGGCCGACCCCGACGAGGCTCCGCCTCACGAGCGGCGGTTACCCCATATCGTCGCGGTCGGAACGCAGGTCCCCCAGGCGGTCGGCTTGATGTGGGGCCGGAAGCTCCAGGGCAAGTCGGAGGCCGGCCTCGTCGCGTTCGGCGACGGCGGTGCGAGCAAGGGCGACGTCCACGCCGGCATGATCTTCGCGGGGGTGTTCGAGATTCCGATCGTGTTTCTCCTGCTCAACAACCAGTGGGCCATCTCGGTCCCGGTCGAGCGCCAGCTGGCGGCCGAGAGCTATACCGAACGGGCGCCCGGATACGGCTTCGACGGCATCCTCGTAGACGGCGACGATCCGCTGGCCGTCTACCGCGCGACACGGGAAGCCGTCCAGCGCGCCAAAGACGACAACGAGCCGACGCTGGTCGAGGCGTTGACCTACCGCCGGGCCGCTCACTCCTCCAGTGACGATCCCTCGCGGTACCGGGACGAGGCCGAGGTGGAGGCGTGGGAGGAACGCGACCCGATCGATCGCTACGAGACCTTCCTCGCAGATCGGGGGCTGTGGACCAAAGCCGAAGGCGAGCGAATCCGGGCCGAGGCCGACGACCGCGTAAAAGTGGCGGCGGAATCAGCCATCGAGATCGCGGAGGAACAGGCTCCTCGCGAGGCGTTCGACGAGGTGTTCGCCAATCCGCCCGACTTCATCGACGAGCAGTGGAGAGAATTCGAGTCGTTCTACGACCGCCACGGCGACGCGGGGTTCGGGTGGTAGCATGGCCGAGGACATGACTCTCGTCAAGGCGGTCCGGACCGGGCTTCGGGAGGAGATGGCCCGCGATGAATCGGTGCTCGTCCTCGGGGAGGATGTCGGGCGGAGCGGTGGGGTGTTCCGGGCGACGGAGGGGCTCTACGAGGAATTCGGTGACGACCGCGTGATCGATACGCCGCTGACGGAGACTGGGATCGCCGGCGTCTCGGTCGGCCTGGCGGCCGCCGGCCTCCGGCCGGTCGCCGAGATCCAGTTCATGGGCTTCGTCTACTCGGCCCTCGAACAGCTGTTCACCCGGGCCGCACGGATCAACGCCCGGTCGCGCGGAAGGTACAACTGCCAGCTCGTGCTCCGGCTCCCGTTCGGCGGTGGGATCCGGGCCCCGGACATGCACGGGGAATCGATGGAAGCCATGTTCGTCCATCACCCGGGGTTCAAGGTGGTCGCCCCGAGCCGGCCGGACGACGCCAAGGGCCTGTTGACGAGCGCGATTCGCGATCCGGATCCGGTGGTGTTCCTGGAACCGAAACGGCTCTATCGGTCGGTCAAGGGCTCGGTCCCCGAGGGGGACCACACGGTCCCCTTCGGTGTGGCCCGCACCCTCCGGGAGGGCGCGGACGTCTCCGTGTTCACCTGGGGCGCGATGACGAAACCGACCATGGTGGCTGCCGACGACCTCGCCCCCGAGATCGATGCCGAGGTCATCGACTTACGCTCGCTGACGCCGCTGGATCGGGAGTCGATCATCGAATCGTTCGAGAAAACCGGGCGGGCCGCCGTCGTCCACGAGGCCCCGCGAACCGGTGGCCTGGCCGGCGAACTCACGGCCATCGTTCAGGAGTCGTCGCTGCTGTATCAGGAAGCCCCTGTCAAACGGATTACCGGCTACGACATTACCTATCCGCTGTACGATCTCGAGGACTACCAGCTGCCCAGCCCGGCCCGGATCGCCGAGGGGATCGAGGAGGCTGTCGCCTTCTGAGGAGCCAAAGGGGTTTACGGGGTGACAGGATAGAGCGACCATGGTCGAGAAGATCCTCTGGCCCGCGTATTTCGATGCCGACCGGACCCGGTCGGAGGGCCGACGGGTGCCGACGGACCTGGCGATCGAATCGCCAGCCGTCGACGAGATCGCCCAGGCGGTTCAGCAGGTCGGCTACGATGCGGTCATCGAACACGACGTAGCCTACCCGCGGGACCCTTACGCCAGAGACGGCCGCGTCAGGGTCAAGGATGCCGACGATTCAACGAAGAACGATCTGGTCCAGGCAGTCGCAGCCTACGTCGGAGCGATAAGAGGATGAAGCGGGTCGGGACGGTCGTCCGGATCGCCCAGGGGATGCTCGTCGCCCGAAGCCCCGATGCGACCGTCCCCGAGGTCGGGGATCGCGTTGTGGACGAGGCGCTCGACTCTGTCGGCCGGGTTGTCGACGTCATCGGCCCGGTGACCGCCCCGTTTATCGTCATCGACCCGGTCGAACGGGATGTCGCTTCGCTTCTCAACCAGCGGGTCTACAGTCAGTGAGCTGACCCGTCGACGAGTTCAACCCGATCGCCAACCGCCAGGTCAGCGCCACGGGCCGCCTCGGGGGCGTGGGTCGCCGTCATCAGCGAGAAGTAGGTCTCGAAGGCGGTCGCGTCCGCCCAGTCGGGAAATAATTCCTTGCGTTCGCGGATAAACGTCTCACGGAAGCCGTCGTAGACCTCGCCGGTACGGGGGTCCCGTGATGGAACCACGCAGCGTGGCACGGGCCTCGAACCCTCGATAACCGCGTCTCCGATGCGAACCCGTCCGTCGGGAACGAGCCGGTCCGCCCAGAACGTCTCGACGCCGTCGACGATCAGGTTCGGACGGAGCCGGTCGGCGAGTTCGTCGGCGTCGATCCCGGGGAACCAGCCGGCCGCGGTTTCGAGGGTCGCCCGGGCGATCACCGTTGGGCCGGGATCGGGGATATCGGTCAGTTCCGGACCGTCCCGTCGGTCGAGCGTGACGGAATATCCGAAGTAGCTGCTCAGCCACTCGTTCAATGCCTGGCGGTCGTCCTCGACGTGGAAGGTCTCGGCCGAACGCTCACCTTCGACCCTAAGTTCGAGCCGATTCTGCTCGGGATCGAGTATCGCCCGGAGCCGGTGGACCGCGGCCGTCCGTTTGCCGTTCACGAACTCGCCGGCCTCGTCGACGATGGCGTAGGTCCGATCGCCGCTCAGGCCGCCCGTGGGGGTGATGGTGACCCGATCACGGTCATGGCGGTCGAGTGATTTGATCGGATGGACGGCGATGGCCGAGAGGCGTCCCATTGTCCAGTCGGGAGACGGCTGGCTACTGAAGCCTTCCGGTGACGAGCGAGACGAAACCACCAAACCCCCCGAGAGGGTTGTCGCGGTATGGACGGTGACCGGCGGCTGTCCCTGGCAGTCACGGCGACGATCCTGCTGTTCCTCGGCGTTCAACTCGGCGCGCTGGCCCTCGTCCGGCCGTTCCTCTCAGCCGGCTACCAGGCCGTCGAAGACCCCTCCGATCCCCGGAACAGTGTCGCGTACGTGCTCGCGATCCTCGTCATGACGGGGGTCATCCTCGCCATCGTCAAGCTCGGGGCCAAACGGTTTCTCCGGGCTGCTGTAACCGTCATGAGCGGGTTTCTGTCGTTTTACGTGTTTTCCGTGGTGGTGCCCCCGATATTCGTGGTCGACGGCATCAACGTCGGTGCATGGGCCTTCGCGGCGGCGCTGGCGCTCGCACTCTACGTCTACCCGGAGTGGTACGTGATCGACACCGCGGGAGTGATCATCGGCGCGGCCGGCGCCGGGCTCTTCGGGATCAGCTTCGGCCCGCTCCCGGCGATCGTCCTCCTCGGATTGCTTGCGGTCTACGATGCCATCGCGGTCTACCGGACCGAACACATGCTCACCCTGGCCGAGAGCGTCACCGACCTGAAGCTGCCGTTGGTGCTCGTGATCCCGCTTACGCTCTCCTATTCCTTCCTTGAGCAAGACGAGGCGGTCGACACCGAGGGGTCGGAGCGCGAAGAGCGGGACGCGTTCTTTATCGGATTGGGCGACACGGTCATGCCGACCATCATGGTCGCCAGTGCGGCGTTCTTTGTTGACGCGCCGTCGCTGGGCGTACCGGTTATCGCCCTTAACCTGCCCGCCCTGACGGCCATGATCGGGACGGTCGTCGGCCTCGCAATCCTGCTGTGGTTGGTACTGAAGGGCAAGCCGCATGCCGGGCTACCGTTGTTAAACGGTGGCGCCATCGGGGGATACCTGGTCGGTGCCATCGCCGCCGGCGTCCCGTTGGTCGAGGCGCTCGGAATCGCGCCCTACCTGTGAGCCGCGGGCATCGCCTGGCTGGCCGGAGCGAAATCGATCGTCGTGCCGAGTCCCGCGTTGCGGGCTTTTACATACACCATGTGAGCGGCCGCGATCGTCTCGATGGCCGTCCCGCCGCTATCGAAGACCGTGATCTCATCGTCCGCCGTCCGGCCCGGTTCGACCCCGGCGACGACTTCGCCGAGTTCTGCGTGGATGTGATCCTCGTTGACCAGTCCCTCGTCCATCGCTTGGAGGAATGACCCGGAGTCCTGGAAGGCCCGTTTTCGGAGATCCGGGACGTAAGTGGCGCGTTGGATCGTCGTCCCGTCGAGTTCCCGTTTATCGGGGTTGTACTGGCCGATCGCGGTGACATGCGCCCCGTCATCCAGGTGGTCGCCGTCGAAGACCGGCTGACTGGCGTTGGTGGCTGTAACGACGACGTCGGCCCCCTCGACGGCGGCCGCACTCGAGGCCACCGCCGCGACGGTCGGCTCGAGCTGCTCGTTCATGGCGGCCGCGAAGGCCTCGCGGTTGTCTTTGGTCGGCGAATAGACCTTGATCTGCGAGAACTCCCGGACGGTCACGGCCGAGACGAGCTGTCCCCGGGCCTGCCGCCCACTCCCGATGACGGCGAGGGTTTCGGCGTCCTCCCGGGCCAGGACATCGATCCCGACGGCGCCGACCGCTCCCGTTTTGAACGGGTTCATGTGTGCCCCGTCGAGGAGCGCGAGCGGTTCGCCACTTTCCGCATCGAACACCGGCGTCATGAACCAGGCATCGCTCGCGCCGAAGCCGGCCGAGTAGGTATAGCCACCCATCGCCCCGGTCTCGGGCAGGATCGCGATATAGGTCGTGAGCATGCCTGGTGGCTCGGCGTTCGGGAGCGTGGTCCTCGGTTCTGCCGGGGCCCCGTCACCCACCTGCCGGTACCCTTCGTGGACGGCGTCGACGTACTCGGCGGGCGTGGCAAGCCCCTCGGTCTCGTCGCTCCGGAGGAACAGGGTCTCCGTCATAGGCTCCCAACCGGGTTCCGGGTACTAAGCCCCGCTGATCAGAGCCAGTCCGCGAACGGGACGTCAGCCGTGGACCGCTCGTTGTAGACCATTTGCATTTCGGTGATCGCGGCCTCGAGCGACGCCCCGACGTCGAGGGAGGATTCGACGGCGTCCAGTTTCCACCGGCTCGGCGAGCAGCGGGCCTGCCACCGGGCCTCGATGGGGTCGAGATAACTGTCGATCCGCTCGGTGGCGACCCCGGCCGCTCTCAGGCCCTGACGGGCGAACTCGAACAACTCGGAAAAGACCACTTCCTTATCGTCGGTTCGCGTCCCTGATCGGTCCACCCAGGGAATGGCCGCATCGAGACCCTCCTCGACGACATCGTAGAAGCCGGATCGGGCGGTTGTCCACTCGAGCGTTGCGAGCGGATGGTCGGCAGCGACGAGACCGCGGATCACCCCCACGGTCAGCCACTGGAGGCCGATGTTATCACTGACCGATGGCTGGGTGGGGAGTGGCCGGTATTCGATCCGGAGGGAGCGCTCGGAGCCGTCACCGACCGGTTGCCCACCCGGGATGCCCCGGAGCCATCGCCAGTACATCCCCCGCTTGTGGTCGAGTTCCCAGAACCCATCACGGAACCCGTCGGGATCGTCGTCCTCGATCCATTCTCGTAGGAATGGCGCCCGGACGGCGTCGTCGGCGATTTTCGACACCACCTCGGAGGCGGATTCGATATCGTCGGGGAACCGGACCTTGTCGTCACCGGCATTGATGGACTGCTCGAAGACGGGTATTCGGAGTTCGTGGTAGGTTTCCTCAAGGAGCTCGTAGGGATCATCGACAGCCGAATAGAGGTCGGTCGGGAGTAGTGGTGAATTCGCGGCGAGGGCGAGGATGGGGGCCATCGTGCGGATGGCGGTGTTGTAATATCGGGGAAACCGCGCTGTCGAAGGGATCTGGAGATGGGGCTGGATCGACGTCGTCAGGGCTTCCGGGAGAATGGTCGGAAACGATTCCCGGCACCCCGGGAGGTCCAATTCGATCGAGCCGCCATGACGATCAAGGACGTCGTTGTCCAGGGCACAGTACCGGGCGCTGCGACGCATGTTGCTCGCGACGACGAACCCATCGACGCGGTCGATCTCACGGAGATAGGCGAGCGTGCCGGTCGGCGGGGGGATGGTCCACATCGCGTCGAGGACGAGCTCGAGGTCGACCTCGTGGAACGCGGTTCGGGCGTCGTGAACGACATCGGAGATGGCCGTCGCCTGTTGGTCGAGTCCGTCGGCATCAAACGGTGAGGGGTCGGAATTGAGTTCGAGGTTGTGGAGGCCGAGTTCCTTGTTACAAACCTCGAAGACGGCATCGGGAAGCGTTGCGAGGTGACCCGTTGCGTCGACCCCGTAGGATTCGAGTTCGAGGCCGATCGCGAACCCCGTGTTGTCTAGTCGACCCGATTCGATTTCGTCGATGAGATACGCGGCCTGTCGATCGACCCGGGCATCGAATTCTTCCCGTGCATCAGGACCCAACGAGGCTCGCACCAGGTCGATAAACTCCGACATCATCTCGGGATTCGAGGGGCCCTAACTTAGCGGTGCTGCCGAGGAGGAGCGGGTGGTTCCCTTCAAAAAAGCCGAAACAGTTCGTGGAAATCAATCGGAAGCGGGGATTACGGGCGGCTCGTGCTCGACCTCCGCGGTGGCGGAGACAGGGGCCTTCACAAACAGTGCGTGCCCGACCAGGGCGGCGGCGACGATCGCGGCGAGCGGGACGGCGATACCGGACTCCAGTCCGATCCCATGGAGCGTTCCAGTCACCCCCACCAGCGTGAGAGGAATCAGCCCGAGGATCATGTCATAGTACCCAATCATGCACTATGACAAGGGTTCACACCCTCCTTACTTAACTATTTCCCATAACCAGACAATATTTTCCACAATGAAGTCAAATGGCCTCAGATTAACAACTGTATTTCGTAGACATAACTTATATACAGAAATATTATATTAATAATTAACGTGAACTCGATAGAATAAGCATGATGGCACCGTCGTAGATGGTAATTCAGGATAGTTCACTCTCCGGTGAAATGCCCCGGGACCGAGCGGCAATAAGCCCTCGACCACCGGCTACCAATACCCCACCGGCGGCGATCGAGACGAGCACGAAGCTCGGCGCGAATGAGGCTAACGGGTCGACAATAATCCGGATGAGTTGCCCGAGGACCGCTGCAACCGTCCAGGTTCCACCCCCGACGAGCAAGGCGCGTCGCGGGGTCGAAATCGATCGCGGCGTATAGGCCCGGAACAGCACGGCAGCGAGCAGCCAGCCGCCGAGAAACTGGGCGAAGGTCTCGATACCCGCCGCGAGCGTCCCCGCGTGTCTCAGTTCGCCGAGTGCGACGAAACCTCCGATCGCGACGAGATCGATGGTGGCCACGGTCACCATCCGTCGAGTGAAGACCACCCGGCCACCGAGAAACACGCGGGGCATGGTTGTTAATCGTGGGCGGGGGTAATTGGACTCACGATTTTCGGCCGACGACGGTATAGGTGAACCCATCCTCGACGACGATTGGTTCGAGTCCAGCCGTGGCGAGCTGGTCCGCGAGATCTGCCGTGGCGTGGAACCGTGACCGCATGCCGATCACGCGTTCTGCAAACGCGACTGCCCGTCCCCGGATAGTCGACGGGTCGAAATCCCGAATGACGACGACACCGCCATCCCGAAGGACGCGAGCAACCTCCGTGATGACGGTTGACTGGTTCGGGAGGTGGTGAAACGCGTCGACGATGAGAACGGCATCGAGTGACGCGTCCGGCAGGGGTAGCATCGTGGCGCTGGCTTGGACGGCCGGCAAGTCCGCGCCAACCCGAGTAAGCATACCCCGGGAGGCATCGATCACGACCGGCCGCCCCTCGATTGCGGACGCCGCCCGACCGGTTCCACCACCGAGATCGATGATCCGGGAAAGCTCGCGGTCCGACTGCTCGAGCCCGGCGGCCAGTACCGACCGTTTGGCCCGCGGCATCAACCGATGATAAATGGGTGCCACTCGGTCGAAGAACCACACGTCGCCTTCCCGCATGGATCCTCCGACGGGCGGTCGCGTGAAAGGCTTCGCGACACGTTCTTGGCCCGCGAGCGAGAGGCCATGATTATGGAAGTTCGGATCCTCGGCGATCCGGACGGTGGGCCACCGGTCGACCTGGATCACACCCGGTTTAGCTATGCCGGGAAGTTCGTCATGTCGGCCTACGGGAAGGCCGTGGCCGAGCTCGACGGCACAGTCGTCGCCGCCATCGCCTTCAATCGCGATCGGACCGACGAGGCGATGGTCTGGTTCCGGTATCTCACCGTCCGCAGGGATCGTCGAGGGGAGGAGATCGGGGCGCTGGTAGCGACCGTCGTGGCCGATCGGCTACTCGAGGATGGCGTGGCCGGAATCAAGATCGCCGTCAACAATCCCTACGCCTACGAGACGTGCTACAAGGCGGGATTCGGCTTCACGAGCGAGGAGACCGGTCTGGCCGAGCTCGTACTCCGGTATCCCGATGAGGGATCGAGTGATCGATATCGGGACGGGTTAATCCGATTTCTCGATCGCGACGACCTCGGCAAGGAAGAGCAAAGATTCGTGGAGCAGCGGCTCGACCGTGATCCGCCGCAGCGTCGAAAAAAGACGTCCGATTAGCTCCGCTGCACGTTCACCGCCCGCGGCCCCTTGTCGGCCTGCTCGATGTCGAATTCGACCTCTTGGCCCTCCTCCAAATCCGGGCCGCCGACGTCCTCCATGTGGAAGAAGACGTCCTCGTCCGATTCCTCAGTTTCGATGAATCCGTAGCCCTTCCGATCGTGGAAGAATGCTACCGTACCAGTCGGCATGATCGCGCCTCTCCCGTTGGTTCCCGCGAAGCCACATATATGCTCCGGTGGCCGTCAGGGAGGAGGCTTGAAACCATGGCCCATCATACCGGGTCCTGATGGGAAACGCGGCGCTCCGTGACATCGCGGTGATCGAACCGGTGGAGATGAGCACGCTCAGCGGGAGCGTCGTCGCCGTCGACGCCCACAACTGGCTCTACAAGTACCTGACAACGACGGTCAAGTTCACTCGGACCCAGGCCTACACGACGCAAGCGGGCGACGAGGTGGCGAATCTCATCGGGCTGGTTCAGGGATTACCCAAGTTTCTCGAGGCCGACATCACGCCGGTCTTCGTCTTCGATGGCGTTCCCACCGACCTCAAGGCCGATGAGATTGAGTCGCGTCGGGCGGTTCGAGAGGAAACGGAGGACCTGCTCGAAGACGCCCGAGAACGTGGCGATCCGATCGAGATCGCCCGGCTGGAATCCCGGACGCAGGAACTGACGGACGTGATCCACGAAACGACCAGAACCCTCCTCGGGTTACTGGACATCCCGATCGTCGAGGCGCCCGCCGAGGGGGAGGCCCAGGCGGCGTATATGGCCCGACACGACCCGGATGTGGCGTATGCAGGGAGCGACGATTACGACACGCTGCTCTTCGGAGCGCCGCTCACACTCCGACAGCTCACGAGTTCGGGCAACCCGGAGGTCATGAAGCTCGAGGCGACGCTTGCAGCAAACGACATTACGTGGGACCAACTCGTCGACGTCGGGATCCTTTCGGGGACGGATTTCAACGAGGGTCTCGACGGTGTCGGGCCGAAGACGGCGCTCCGGGAGATTACGGAGTATGACGACCTGTGGGGGGTACTGGAGGCTCGAGGGGCGGATATCGAACACGCCGACCGGATCAGGGAGCTGTTCCTCCAACCGACCGTCACGGAGGACTACGAATTCGACCGGGCGATCGAGCCGGACCTTTCCGGGGCCCGGGAATTCGTGACCGACGAGTGGGGGATCCCGGCAGACGAGGTCGCGACTGGCTTCCAACGGATCGAATCAGCGGCCCTGCAGACGGGCCTCGATCGGTTCGGGTGACTCCCGATGGGGCAAGCGATGGGCGGGCAACCGATTCCCCAAGGGAGGTCTTTTCCCAACCGGCATCATGGGGTTCGATATGGATGCGGATGAGGTTGGCCGATTGATCGAGGCCAATATCGAGGACGCCGAGGCCACTGTCCGGCCGGCCAGGGGGCCCGAGGACGAGGACCACTTGGCAGCAATCGTCATCTCGTCGGCCTTCGAGGGCCTCTCACTGGTCGAGCAACACCAGCTCGTCTACGACGCCCTCGGTGACCATATGACCCGCGACATTCACGCCCTCGAACTCTCGACGTATACACCGGACCAGGCGCCGTCAACCGACTCGTAGGCGTTTGGCACCTATTCGGCCACGTCGGCGGGTGCATACGGTGGGTTTTACGCCGCCACCGACCAAGCATACCCTATGAGCGATGACTTCCGGACGGAACGGGACAGTTTGGGAGAAATGCAGGTGCCGGCGGATGCCTATTGGGGTGCGCAGACCCAGCGCGCGGTCGAAAACTTCCCGATCAGCGGGGAACAGTTCGGTCGTCGGTTCATCCGGGCCCTCGGGATCGTCAAGAAAGCGGCCGCCGAGGCAAACCTGGACCTCGGGTTGGTCGATGAGGAGGTCGTGGAGGTAATCCTTCAGGCCGCCGACGAGGTCATCGCCGGCGAACACGACGACCAGTTCCCGGTCGATATCTTCCAGACCGGTTCCGGCACCTCGAGCAACATGAACGCTAATGAGGTGATCGCCAACCGGGCATCGGAGCTTTTGGGGGAGGAGATCGGCTCCAAAGCCGTTCATCCGAACGACCACGTCAACTTCGGACAGTCGTCGAATGACGTCATCCCGACGGCCATGCACGTGGCGGCTCTCGAGGCGGTGGAGAAGGATGTCCGGCCGGCCCTCGAAACGCTCCGTGAGGCCTTGGCCGAGAAGGAGTCTGAGTTCGACGACGTGGTCAAGACGGGCCGGACCCATCTCCAGGACGCGACCCCGGTCACGCTCGGCCAGGAGTTCTCCGGCTATCGGACCCAGATCGACAAGGGCCTGACCAGGCTTGATACGGTTCACGGCCACCTGGCCGAACTGGCTCTCGGAGGGACGGCCGTCGGAACGGGCCTGAACACCCACCCGGAGTTCCCCGGGCTCGCCGCCGAGTACATCTCCGAGGAGACCGGGATCGCGTTCCGGGAGGCCGACAACCATTTCGAGGCGCAGGCCGCTCACGACGCGATGGCGGAAGCTCATGGGGCGCTCCGGGTGATCGCCGGCTCGATGAACAAGATCGCGAACGATCTCCGGCTGCTGGCGTCTGGGCCACGGAACGGCCTCGGCGAGATCGATCAACCGGAGAACCAACCCGGTTCGAGCATCATGCCGGGCAAGATCAATCCGGTCGTCGCGGAGGCGGTCAACCAGGTCCACAAGCGGGTCGTTGGAAACGACGCCACCGTCAATTACGGGGCAGGCGAGGGGCAGCTCGACCTGAATCTCTATAAACCGGTCCTAGCGCAGGACTTCCTGAACTCGACGAGAGTGCTCGCAAACGCCGCGGAGACGTTTGCCGAGCGGTTCGTCGCCAAGCTCGAGGCCGACGCGGCGCATTGTGCGACACAGGTCGAACAAAGCATGGCGCTCGCGACTGCCCTCAACCCACAGATCGGTTACGACAAGGCGGCGGAGGTCGCGAAAACCGCTATGAACGAGGGTCGGACGATTCGCGACGTCGCCATCGAGAAGGGCTATCTCACCGAGGAGGACGCCGATGACGTGCTCGACCCGCGAAAGATGACCCGCCGGGGTATTCTCGGCGACTGAGGGAATCCGGGCGTCGTTGCCGGTATCGCTGACGCGCGAAGCAGCCTCCGACGGTAGAATATCGAGAACCCCACCGATCAGTCCATCGCACTCGGGCGATTGCCGGGCGGTGTTCGATAGACCAACGGTGATCCCACCGTCGTAGGTAGCGGCACCCGGTGCCGTCGCCTGGCTTCGTTTAACCCATCACGTCGTTACTCGTGGTAATGGCAGCAATCTCCTCCACGGTCGATGCTGACCGCTCCCGGACGACGCTCGTCGATCCACGGGCCCCACGGTTCGGGCAAGCCCTCACCGCTTCAGGGCTCCTGTTGAGTGTCGTGTTCGGCCTTCCGACGCTGGTCTATCTCGTTACGGCCGTCCTCCTGACGGCGCTCCTGACGCGATGGCAGTATGATCCCTATGCACTCCTGTGGCGGATCCTGGTACAGCCGGCAATCGGTCGGCCGGCGGACCCCGAACCGGCCACCCCACATCGGTTCGCCAAACTCCTTGGCGCGGTTGGCACGTCCCTCGCTAGCCTGTTGCTCCTCCTTGGCGCCCCCACCCCCGGGTATGCGGTCGCCGGCATTGTCGCCGCGGCGGCCGGGCTCGCCGCGGTCACCGGGCTCTGTATCGGTTGTCGGCTCTACCGGCAGGTGTCGTTCTTTCAGCGCTACGCGGTGCTCTAGGCCGGAAACCACCGGTCCGTACCCGGGCTGGTCACGGCAGACTGAACGATTTTTACCTCACCCCCACCCAGGGATTCGGTAATGAGCGAGCACGATTACGAGGCCCTGGGGTTGGTGGCCGGGCTCGAGATCCACCAACAGCTCGATACGGCCTCCAAGCTCTTCTGTGACTGCCCGACGGCGCTCCGGGATCCGGACGAGGCGGTCCGCACCTTTACGCGCTATCTCCATCCCACCCGATCCGAACTCGGCGAGATCGACGAAGCCGCTCTCGAGGAATCGAAGGTCGATCGCGAGTTCGAGTACCTCGCCTACGACACCACCTGTCTGGTCGAGGAGGACGACGAACCGCCCCACCGACTGGATGCAGAGGCCCTCGAGGTCGCCCTCGAGATCGCCCAGCTCCTCGATATGACGCCGGTCGATCAAGCACACGTCATGCGGAAAATCGTCATCGATGGGTCGAACACGTCCGGGTTTCAGCGTACCTCGTTGATCGCCCGGGACGGCATCATCGAGACGCAGGCTGGGTTGGTTTCGATCGACGATCTCATGCTCGAGGAAGAATCGGCCCAGCGGGTCGCAGAAACCGATACCGGGACGCGATACAGCCTCGACCGGCTCGGTATCCCGCTCGTCGAGATCGGGACTGGACCGGACATCCGATCGCCCGAGCAAGCCCGGGAAGCGGCCGAGTATATCGGGATGTTGCTCCGATCGACGGGGGCAGTCAAACGCGGCCTCGGGACCATCAGGCAGGACGTCAACGTCTCGATCGCCGACGGGGCCCGGGTCGAGCTCAAGGGTGTCCAACGGCTGGACGACATCGATGATATCGTTCGGCTGGAGGTGGAACGGCAGACGTCCCTGTTGGCGATCGCCGATGCACTCGACGAACGCGACGCCGCTGTCGGCGAGCCGGTCGACGTATCCGAGGTCTTCGCCGAAACGGAGAGCGGCGTCGTCGCGGGTGCACTCGACCGCGGGGGCGTGGTGAAGGCCGTTCCGCTACGTGGATTCGACGGGCTGGTCGGGCGAGAAATTCAGCCCGATCGCCGGCTTGGCACCGAACTGTCCGACCATGCGAAACGCCACGGTGCTGGCGGGATTTTTCATACCGACGAGCTTCCAGCCTACGGAGTGTCGGCCGAGGAGGTCGAGGCGTTGCACCGGGTCCTCGATGCAGTGGATGAGGATGCAGTCGCGTTCGTCGCTGCGGACCCGGAAACGGCGACGGAAGCCGTCGATGCCGTCGTTCGTCGGGCGCGGGATGCGATGGCGGGCGTCCCCGAGGAGACGCGGGGGGCGAACGAGGACGGGACCTCCCGCTACCTCCGACCCCTGCCCGGGGCGGCCAGGATGTATCCCGAGACCGACGTACCCCCGGTCGACCTCGACGTGAGCGAGGTCGAGATTCCCGAGCTGCTGGTCGACAAGGTGGATCGATACGTCGACGAATTCGACCTCGACCCGGATCTCGCCGGACAGGTGGCCTACTCCCCCCGGATGCCGTTGTTCGAGGCGGCCGTTGCCCGTGGCGTTGATCCCAATCTGGCGGCCCGGACCGTCGAGAGCACCGTCACCAAACTCCGCCGGGATGACGTACCGGTCGACCGCGTGACGGACGAACAGTTCCGGGAGGTCTTCGAGCTCGTCGCCGATGGCGAAATCGCCCAGGAGGGCGTGCCGAAACTGTTGCGGGCACTCGCGACCGACCCCGGCCTCTCGGCCGTCGAAGCCGCCGAGCAGGAAGGTCTGGGGAGCGCCGAAGCGGAGGCCATCCGCGAGATCGTCATCGACGTCATCGACCGGAATGCCGAGCAGGTCGAAGCCGAGGGTATGGGGGCCTTCTCCGGGCTGATGGGCGAGTGTATGGCCGAGCTCAGGGGCAAGGCCGAAGGGGAAGTCGTCAGCGACATCCTTCGCGAAGAGATCGGGAAACGGACCTGATCGCAAGAGTGTTAATCTGGCCGCTTGGTCGGTGCGGCATGGACTTGCACGGTCGGACCGTCCGCCGGGACGTTCGTGAACTCGGCGAACTTCTCGGCGACGTCCTCGCGGACCAGACGCCGGTAGGCGGGTTCGACACGGTCGAGGCGCTCAGGACGGCCGCCATCGACTATCGACGGGGCGATCGACCCTCGCGGGATGACCTCCGGCAGACGCTGACGTCGATCGATCCGGACTTGGAACACGTCGTGGCCCGGGCATTCACCACCTATTTCGAGCTGATCAATCTGGCCGAAGAACGGCAACGCGTTCGGGCCATTCGCGAGGCACGGCAGGCGGGTACGATCGAACATGGGCTGGCCGAGGCGGCCGCCCTCCTGACTGGGGCGGACACGGACATCCAACGCCGAATCCTCCATGATGTACTGATCGAACCGACGTTCACGGCCCACCCGACCGAGGCGAGGCGGAAAACGATCAAGGCGAAACTCCGGTCGATCGCGGCTATCCTCGAAACGCTCGATGAACGGCGGTTATTGGACGAGGAACACCGGGGACTCCTCCGCGATATCGAGGCCGAAGTCATCAGCCTCTGGCAGACCAGCCAGGTCAGGTCCCGGCAGCCGGAACCGACGGACGAGGCCCGGAACGTCCAGTGGTACTTCGAGAACACCCTCTTCGACGTCATCCCAGAGGTCTACGACGAACTCGCGAGCCAACTCGAGGCAAAGGGGGATGACCCGATCGACGTCCCGCCGGTGTTCGAGTTTCACTCGTGGGCGGGGAGTGATCGTGACGGGAACCCCCACGTCACGACCGAGGTGACCGAGCAGGCCCTGGAACGACATCGTGATATCGCCCTCGAGCGGTATCGGTCGGAGCTGCGAACCTTGACTGGGGTATTGAGCCAGGATGCCGCCCAGGTCGATACGGGATCACGGTTCGACGCCTCGTTGGAGCGCGATCGCGAACGGCTCCCGGCGACGGCGGCCGCGGCCCGCAGACGGTTTACCGATGAGCCGTACCGACAGAAGGTCGCCATCATGCGGGAACGCCTGGCCCGTGTCGGGACGGATCGGCCCGGCCGTTACGAGTCATCCACAGAACTCCTCGACGACCTCGAACGCCTCGGGGCGAGCCTCGAACGCAACGGAGCGCGGCCGATCGTTGAATCGCATGTCGAGCCGATCAGGCGACAGGTGGAGACGTTCGGCTTCGTCCTCGCGACCATGGACCTTCGGGATCATCGGGAGAACCACACCCGCACCGTTGCAGAACTCCTCGAGGGCCGGGGGATGGACTATTCGTCCCTTTCGGAGGCCGACCGAGTGGACCGGCTCACGGAATTGATCACGGCCACGGAACCCGCCGTTGCCCTCGATGGCCGTGACGACCTCTCGGCGACAGCGACGCGGGTCTGCGACCGGTTCGATGCTCTGGCCGACTGGCAAGCAGAGTACGGCGAGGCGGCGATCGATACCTACTGTATCAGTATGACGGAGGAGCCGAGCCACGTCCTCGAGGTGCTCTTTCTGGCCGATCAAGCGGGCATCGTCGATATCCCCGACCGATGCGGCCTCGACATCGTCCCGTTATTGGAGACGGAGTCGGCGCTCTCCCGAGCGCGGGAGATCATGGGGACCCTCTTCGAGAACGCCGCGTACCGGCCCGCAGTTGACTGCCGGGAAGGCCCCCAGGAGATCATGATCGGGTACTCGGATTCGAACAAAGAGAACGGATTCCTTGCCGCGACCTGGTCGCTCTACCGGAATCAACGACGACTTGCCGCCATCGCAGCGGATCACGACATCCAGCTTCGCTTCTTCCACGGCCGTGGCGGGTCGATCTCCCGTGGTGGTGGGCCCATGAACGAGGCCATGGGGGCCTTGCCCCGCGAGACCGTGACCGGGCAGATCAAGTTCACCGAACAGGGCGAGGCGATTGCCGAGAAATACGCCAATCCGCGTATCGCCAAGCGCGAGCTGGAACAGATGCTCAACGCCCAGATCAGGGCCCGACGTGAGGCACTCGAGGTCGGAGGGACGACCGTCCCCGATGCGTGGCGATCAGCGATGGCCAAAATGGCCGATGCCGCCCGCGAAGAATATCGGGATCTCCTTACCACCGAGGGGTTCGTTCCGTATTTCGAACGGGCGACTCCGATCGACGTCATCGAAACGCTCAACCTCGGCTCGCGGCCGGCCTCTCGGACGGATCACCGGCGTATCGAGGACCTTCGGGCGATCCCATGGGTCTTTTCATGGACGCAATCTCGGTGCATCATTCCGGGCTGGTATGCCCTGGGGACCGCGATTGAGGACTACCTCGAAGCCGACGGCGACGTCGAGACGCTTCGGTCGATGTATGATGGCTGGGCATTTTTCCGAACGACCATCGACAACGCGGCGCTTTCCCTCGCCAGGACCGACATGGAGATCGCGGCCGAATATTCCGAACTCGCCGAGGAAGAGCACCGGGCGCGCTTCTATCCCCGTATCGCCGAGGAATACGATCGGACCGTCGAGCACGTTCGCGCGATCACCGAACGAGAGGACCTTCTCACGAGAGACTGGTTACGGGAGAGCCTGGATCGGCGGAACCCTTACGTCGATCCACTCAACCTGCTCCAGGTACGCCTCCTCAACACCGAGGATCGAACCGACGAGGAGGAACGTACCCTTCGGCTCTCGGTGAAGGGGATCGCGGCGGGAATGAAGAATACCGGCTAGGCTCCTGGATAGCTAGTCTTTCGACGGGTTGGTGCCGTTGACCCATCCGGCGATTCGATCCCGGGCGAGATAGCCGGCGATCGATAGCACGACCAATACGACGAGCACGGTCGCCATCGCGAGCAGCCGCCGTTGGGCGAGCCAGTCGCCGGCGAGGTTCGCGAGGGCGAAACCTGGGAACCGCCCGACAACGGAGACGATCACCAGCTGCCACACCGGGATACGGGTCAAGCCCCCAACGAAACAGAGCGCATCGTCGGGGAGCCCGGGGATCAGGAAAACCACGAACATGGCTAGGAGCCCGTGCTGGTCGACGAAGTCATCGAACAGGTCGAGCGTCTCCGGGTGAATCGTGGTCTCGACGAACGGCCGGCCGAACCGCCTGGCCAGGCTGAAGGCGATCGTACTGCCGATCGCCGTGCCGATCAGCGAATAGACCGTCCCGTTGACGGTACCGAAGAGGTAGCCGCTCACGAATCCCATCACGTGACCCGGGATCGGGGCGATCACGACCTGCGTGGCCTGGATCCCGATGAAGGCGAGCGGGGCGAACACCCCGAATGAGGCAATGAACGCCCGGAGGGCATCCGGGTCGGACAGGAGTTCGATCCGATTGCGGGTGATCCAGATGACGAGAGCGACGAGCGCAGCGAGCAGCCCGAGATAAAGCACGGCCGTGCGTCGGCTTCTGGCCGAGGCGAAAATCCGAATCTGCGACTCCATCGTCCTCTCAACACAACTGGGAGTGCCCATCCAGCTAAACGTAGCGATTCACGCCCCTGAACCCACGTCAATCCGGGCCAGCCACTGGGCGATCCCGGCCGGAATGGCCGCTAGAAGTGCAAAGACCAGAATGGTGATCAGGTTCGATTCGGTGAGGACAAACCCGGCCAGGTTGCCGACGCCGAACCGATCTGCGTTCATGACGAACGGGAGGACGAGAAACACCGGTGTGAGGAGCAACAAGCCCGCAATGATCCGGAGCCACGTGATACCGAGTTCCCGGGGTGGGTTCCGATTGGCGAGCACCCAGCTCACCCCGATCCAGCCGAGAAGGAAGCCCACCCCCCGGAGGCCGAAATCGGCGAGGAGCCAGGAGAGATACCAGGCGGGCACAACGGCCGTGACGAGCGCGAGGCCACCAATCATGGGATCCAGTCGACGAATACGCTCCCGCAGCGATCGATCGGCGGTCGTCATCGGGTCGGCCCCACGGCTCCCCGGGGTGGGCCCTCCGGGTTCGGCATGGGCGGTTGGTCGGGTGGCTGCGGCCGTTCGCGCCAGTCCCCGCTCGGGTAGTTACCGACCTCCGTCTGGAGAAATCCCTTGCCGAGCAGGAGGGTGACCCACGGGTCGCCGACCGAGCGTCGAAGCCCCCCGAGCGGCCCACGACCTTGGATGCCGTCAGGTCGACTCGACCCGAAGTCGTTGTCGACGAACCGGTTATCCCGGCCGGCCGGCGCACCGAGCGCGAGGTCGGCCCGGCCGGATCGGTCGACCTGGTTGTCCCGGACCCGGTTCCCTCGCGGCCGCCATAGATTCTTGTCGATATTCGGGACGAGGACCACTCCGAAGTTCGAGTGACCGCGAACCCGGTTGCCGACGACGACGTTGTCGGTCCCGCCAGCGATGTTTATTCCCGTCCCGAACGCGGGAAACCCGATCGCCTTCGTCGGGGCGTTTTCGTTGTTGTTGTCGATCACGTCGTTGTTCTCGATCCTGACGCCGCGTTGGGGGGCGAGCGCTTCCGAGTCGAGCGTGTTCGGGACGATCCCGGCCATGTTCCGGCGCCAGACAGAGTCCCTGACCACGAGTTCGCCCCCGGCGTTCGTCCCTGAATACCCGATCGAGTTTCCCTCGGAGATCAGGTTCTCGAGGACCGCCCGGCAGGGCTGGCACTGGCCGACGTAGAACCCGGAATCGGGATGGCCCGAGGCGTAGCTGTTGTCGAACCGGCCGTTGACGCTGTCGAACGCATAGACCCCGTACTCGCCGTTGTTGTAGGCCGTGAGGTAGCTTCCACGGTAGCCATCGACGCCAACCCAATACACGCCGTTATAGGTGTAATGGCGGGTCGTGAGGTTTTCGACGACGACCCCGTCAACCGTCGCGGTCACGCCGTTCCGGCGGGTGAATTCGCCGTCGAGGATGACCTCGTTCCGGTCACGGCCCCGTATCGTCAGTCGGGGCGTGTCCGAGACGGTTACCGACTCGTGATAGATGCCCGGATCGACGAGCACGAGGTCCCGTTCCGCCGCTGCGGTCACCGCCGCCTGGATCGAGTCGTACTCGCCGGGGACTCTCCTGACGGTGAAGTCCTCGTACGCTCGAGGGGGTGCACGGTCGGGCGCCGTCACCTCGGTCTGGGTCCGTTGTCCGCCGGCGACGGTCGATGCCATCCCGAGGGTTCCCGAGGCGGCGGCAAGCTTGAGGAGCGTCCGGCGTCGACACCCATCCATGCGATCCTCTGGCACGGCGATACGGCTTAACTGTTGGTGGGTTCACCCGTCGACTCTGATGGCGCCCTTCATGCCGAGCGAGACGTGGGGTTTGCAGTAATACAGATGGACACCGCCCTGATCGAACTGCCTTGAATAGGTGTAACCCTCGCTGCGGGCGTACTCGCTGCTGAAGGAGCCGTCCTCGGCGACCACGTTGTGCTCGCCGCCCACACCCGTCCAGACCCAATCGATCACCGTACCGGGGGAGACCGCGACGGCCGCGGGCTCGAAGGCGAATCCCCCGCCGTTCCCCTGTGCGCCGACGGCCACCCGCACTGATTCCCGCCCGGTTCGGTCGACCGTCCCCTCGAAATTGGCGACGTTTTCGAACCAGTCGCCATACCCGGTCTCTCGTTGGCCGCTCCCGCCACATCCGGCAAACCCGGTGGTGAGGAGGGCCAGCGATCGGAGGACGGTTCGTCGGTTCATGGCTGTCGTCGCTCGGCCAGCCGGCTGGCTCGTCGCATGACGCCCCTAAGGGTCTTGAGTTCGCGGCCGGTTGGATCGGCCCGCCCGAACACCCGTCGGATTAGCCGCATCGTTTTCGCGCGTTTCTCTTCCGGGTAGTTCAACTCCTCGAGGAAGGTGGCGGCGTGCTCGAAAAATCCCGCCAACTCCTCCGGGGTCGCCCGATCGGCATCGCGGTCGGGTAACTGGGTCTCAGGGAGGACGAGCCCGCTGAGTTCGTAGAGCGCGATCGTCGCCGCCTGGCCGAGGTTGAGCGTGGGGTAATCGGCGGCGGCCGGGATCGAACAGATCTCGTCGATGCGGGCCAGTTCATCGTTCGTCAAGCCGACGCGCTCGCGGCCGAAGACCAGGGCGATGGGCCCACCGGTTGTCGCCAGCCGTTCGGGCAGTTCGGCCGGGGTCGAAAAGGGATACCGGACGTGTTTATTGCCGCTTTCGTTCGTGATGGCCGTGAAGCCAATAGTGTGGTACTCCTCGACCAATTCGTCGAACGTGATGACCTCGTGGTTCGGGAGGACGTCCTCACGGGCCTTCCCGGCGAACCCATACGCCTCGCCATCAGGATCCAACGCTGGCGGGTCGATCAAGACCAGATTCGAAAAGCCGAAATTCCGCATGGCCCGGGCGATCGTCCCGATGTTCCCGGGCGTTTCCGCATCCACCACGGCGACGGCGATCTCCGTCATCCCGGGTAGTCGACATCCAGATCGACCTCTCGCAGATCGATCTGGTGGTCGTCGTCCTCGCTATCGATCGGCGCTTGTTCGACCGGGGGTGGGTTCGGGAGGTCGTCGGGGTCCGTATCGACGTGGTCGAGGCCTTCGAAGTCCTCGGGTGCCCGGTTCCCCGCGGCGAACCATTCGTGGAAGGCGTCCCGGAACTCGTCCTCACCGCGGTACTCGCTGCCGCCGGCGTCCTGATACCAGTAGACGAAATCACGTTCGTGGTCGGTGCACAACAGGACCTCCCCCAGGGGTTCGCCGTAGACGACTTCGGCTCGATTGCACGACTCGATGTTCTCATCCCCATGAATCAACCAGCAGGCGTGGCAGGGCGATCCCACCAGGACGGTCAATCGCATCAGCCGATGGCGGGAGTCGTGTGGGATCTGGTCGAATGGCCGGAACTGCCCCTCGTCGTCGAAGATATCGGATTCCTCGAATCGCCAGCCACGGAGGCCGACGCTCACTTTCCCCATCGTCGCCTCGTAACCGGGCAGTCGGTAAAAGCGGTGCGTCTCGCGGGTATTCTCCTGAATGATAATTGCTTGCCAACAGTTAACACGCGACAGGGCGGAATCGCGCGGTATGGTCGAGGAGTTCTCGGCCGGGTATTTCCTCCTCCGGGTCTACGTGGAGCCCCATCCCGGCGATCGGGCGGTCCTCAACCGGGCTGATCACGCCGACCTCCGCTCGACGCTGTATTCGACCGACGTGGGCGAATGCCCGACCGACCTGCCGCTGCTCGTGAAGGTCGATGAGGCCCACATCCCGGTCCTTCCCGGCGAGGGTGTCCCGACAGGGACCCTCGCTCTCCCCGACGAGGTTATCGAAGCGACCCGGATCGAGGCGCCGCCGTCGCTCCGCGGAATCCTCCTGGCGAAGGCGGAGCAGACCGTCAGACTGTTCGACCTCTTCGATCCATCGATCCCGACCTGGACGCCCTCCTGAACCGGATGGGTTTTCCACCTCCAGTCCGCCGGTCTAACCATGCGAACGGTCGAGGCCGGGGGGCTGCCGATCGGTCCCGGGCAGCCACCACGGATCATGGGGGTCCTCAATCTGAGCGAGGAATCACCGTATTCGCCGAGCGTGTTCCAGGATCCAGCGGCGGCCGCCGAGTACGTCGACGAGACGCTCATCGACCAGGGCGCCGACATCGTCGATATCGGCCTCGAATCGGCCAACAAGCGGTTCGACGTCCGATCGGCCGAGTGGGAACTCGATCAGTTAGGAAGGGCCTTCGAGACGCTCGAGCGTGTCGATGGCGAGGCGGTCTTCTCGATCGAAACACGATACCACGAAGTCGCCGAGGCCGCCCTCGAAGGTCCCTTCGACATGGTGAACGACATCTGTGGGTTCGCCGACCCGGAGATGCCGGCGGTGTGCCGGGGTTTCGATGCGGTGGTGGTCAAGATGGCCAGCCCGCCGGATCTCGGTCGTCCGGGGGCGGTGGATACCGTCGACGAGATCTTCGACGCCTTGGCTCGGGGGGATCTGACGGAGAAGACCATCATTGACCCGGCGTTCGGCGGGTGGAGCGAGACGAAAACCCTCGAAGATGACCGCGAGACCTTTCGCCGGCTTCGTGAGTTCAGGGCGCTCGACCGGCCGATACTCGTGTCGATCAACCGCAAGAACTTCCTCCGGAAACTGGTCGGTCGATCGACCGAGGACGCCCTCCCGGTCAGCCTCGCGGCCACCTCAATGGCGGTCGAGCGTGGGGCGGACGTGATCCGGACTCACGACGTCGCGGAGACGAAGGATGCAGCCCTCATCGGCCACGCCTTCAGCCGGGAATCCCCACCCTCTGAGCGGGTGATTCCCTTCGAGTTCTCGTCCATCGCCGAGGCTCGCCGGGTGTTGGATCGGCTCGGCCTCGACCGATCGTTCGCCAACGACTCGGTGGGACAATCGATCCTACTCACCCAACTCAGCGACGATGAGCGGGCAGTCGTCGACGAAGCCGCCCAGGTGGCGGGTCTCGAACTCGACGCGTATCAGGGAGGGGTGTACATCGCGGGTCGACCGGACGCGTTTACCCGGTTTGCTGGATCGCTCGACGGGTCTTTGTCCGATATCCGGGACTCGCTGCAGCAAGAGTAACCGGTCTCTTAGGTATCCGATAAGGAAGCCTCGTCGACGCGATCTTCGAGGGCTGTTTTGTCGATCTTCCCGACCCCGGTTCTGGGGAGCTCCTCGAGGACTTCCAGTCCCTCCGGCCGTTTGAAGACCGCCATCCCTCGGTCATCGAGGAAATTCTGGAGCTCGTGTAGAGTCGGTGATTCGACGCCCTCCGGGGGTTCCACATACGCGAACGGCCGCTCACCCAGCCGCTCATCCGGCTTCCCGACGACCGCCACGTTGGCGACGCTAGGATGCTCGACAAGGGCGTCCTCGACACCGGGGGCGTAGATGGTCTCCCCGCCCCGGATGATCGTGTCCTTGATACGGCCATAGACCTCGAAATTGCCATCCGGCCGGACGGCGACGATGTCCTCCGTGTACAGCCACCCGGCCCCGTCGAAGTTATTGTCGTTCTCGCCGGGATTACGAAAATAGCCGGTGAAGTAACCCGGTCCCCGGACCGCCAGTTCACCCGCCTCTCCTGGGGGGAGGTCGGTGTCACGATCGAGGTCGACGATCCTGACCTCGTCAGCCTCGGGGGCGATCGGCCGGCCCACGGTGGTCGCTTGAATCTCCAGGTCGTCGTCCGGCCGCGTGCAGATAAGCGGCCCTTCCGCCATGCCGAAGATATTGCAGAAGCCGACCCCCCACCGTTCGGCCGTTTCGTACACCGCCCGTGGTGGAACCTTCTGGCCGCCGCTCACGAGCACTTCCAGGCTCGAGAGCTCGTACTCATCGAGATCCGGATGCTCCAGGATGTCGATGATCTGTGTCGGCATCGGCAAGGAATAGTTCCCGCCGACCCGCTCGATCAGGGCCATCAGCGACGCCGGTTTCAACTGTGGCTCGACCGCGAGGGTCCCGCCCGACCAGACCGTCGTCCCGACAACACAACAAAGCGAGGCGTTGTGGCCGATCGGGACACTCGGGAAGGCGACCCAGTCATCGGCGAAGTCAACGGCATCGGCCATCCGCTCCCACTGAAAGACGTAGTCGTTGTGCGTCCGCGGGATTCCCTTGGGCATCCCGGTCGTGCCCCCCGAGAGGAGCATGACGCCGGGATCCGTCGGATCGACGGACTCATCAGGACCGTCAATCCGCGATTCCCGTAACCGATCGAAGCCCGTCCACCCGGATCGATCGGGCTCACCAGCGTCGACCGCGATGGTGTGGTCAAGGGTTGAATAGTCGTTTCTAACCGAATCAATGAGGTCGAGGTAGTCGAACCCCGAGTCGTCCCGGTCCCCGGCGGTGAGGTAGCCCACCGCATCCACGAGATCGATGACGTGGCGAACTTCGGCCTCCCGATGTCTCGGGAGGACCATCACGGGGATCGCGCCGATCCGGGAACAGGCGAAGAAGGCCTCGACGAATTCCGAGCAGTTTGGTAACTGGAAGACCACCCGGTCGTGGGTGGAGATCCCGAGATCTTCGAGCCCGGCCGCGATCCGTCGGGAGTTCTCGGTGAGCGCCCGGTAGGAGAGCGTGCGATGCGGGCCGATGACTGCGGGGTGCTCCGGTCTGGAATCGGCCGCCCGGTCGAGGACGTCGTGGAAGGTGAGATCGCGCCACCAGCCCGAGTCGCGATACGCCTCCACCCGGTCGGGCGGAAATGGGATGTATCCCTCGAGAGCCTCCGTCGACGGGTCCCCAGTGTGCATGTCCGTGAAGTGGTGGAGATCCCCCAATAAAGGTGGGCGGTCGCCGGTCCGGGCCCGCGTCGTCGGGTGAGTCCGGTACCTATTTCCTGCGGTCGGGCGATGCCGCTGTCGATGCCCGCAACCGCCTGGGTCCACCATCTCGGCGGCAGTATCGAGTTCATCGAGGGGGACGACTATACCACGAGAGCCGTGAAGGCGGGGTCGGGTGACGAACCGCCGCTGATTCTCCTCCACGGTATCGGGGGTCACGCGGAGACCTTCGTGCGGAACGTGATCCCGTTGGCCGAGGCGCTCGACGACCGGGCGGTCTACGCCCTCGACTTCATCGGCCACGGGTACTCGAGCCGTCCGACCGATATCGATTACCGGATCACCGATTACATGGATCAAGTCGAGGGCGTCCTCGAGGCGACCGGCCACGACACCGCCCACGTCCACGGCGAATCGTTAGGGGGCTGGGTGGCCGGTCGCCTAGGCCTCGATCGCCCCGAGTTTGTCGAGACCGTTGGCCTGATCACGACGAGCGGTGTCTATCACATCGACACCTCCGGGGCCGTCGAGGAGGACGTCAAGGCCGAGAGCATCCAGGGGATCGAGAACCTCTATGAGACCAGCATGGAGATGCTCGATGCGGGCGTCACCCGGGAAACCGTCCGCGATCGACTCCAGTGGTTGTTCGTCGAGGAGGTCGACGACGAACTGGTGGATATCCGACACCGGATCTACAGCCAGGCGGCGAATCAAGCGGCCATGCGGATCATCTATGAGTCGTTCCTCGAAGACGTCCAGGACCCCGACCTCTTCTTCACCACGGATGAACTCCGCGAGCTCGAGCGACCGACGTTGGTGATCCACACGGAACACAATCCGAGCGCCCAGAAGGAGCTCGCCGAATACGTCCACCAGCAGCTGCCGACCTCGGAGTATCACCTCTATGCGGAGTCAGCCCACTGGCCGCAGTGGGAGGAACCCGGCCGGTACGAATCCGACACGATCGGCTTCATCGAGGCGTGGGCGACGTAGACAGTACCGGTCGCTGTCAGGTGATTCTATCTGGGTGGATTATTTATGATCAGGGTCAACAGGTAGGATATGCCCGTCAGGACGAAAGAAGAGTATCTCGAGGGGCTCCGAGACGGCCGCGAGGTCTATTACAAAGGCGAGCGGATCGACGACGTCACGAGCCACCCGGCCACCCGGGGGATGATCGAGACGCAGGGCGAGCTCTTCGATCTCCAACACGACCCTGAATACCGGGACTTACTGACGTACGAATCGCCGACGACCGGTGACCCGGTCAGCATCTTCTACAAGAAGCCAAGATCACGCGAAGACATCGGAGAACGGCGCGAGGCCTCGAAGGTCTGGATGGATTATACCTGTGGGATGTCCGGCCGGGCGAACGACTTCCTGGCGTCGGGCGTGACCGGCCTGGCAATGGGTCACGACCACTTCACCACCGCGGAACGGGACTACGGCCAGCATATCCTGGACTACTACGAATACGTCCGCGAGAACGACCAGTGCATGACCCACGCGCTGATCGATCCACAGATCGATCGCTCAAAGGGCGGGTCGTTCCGGCTTGAGGACGAGGTCGAACGGCCGGGGGCGATCCGGAAAACCGACGAGAATGAGGACGGCATCTATGTGAGCGGCGCGCGCATGCTCGCCACGCTCGGGCCACAGGCCGACGAGATTCTGGTTTATCCGTTCGGGTTTTACGGCGAGGACGGTGACGAGGTCCTCGCCTTCGCGTGTCCGGTCGACGCTGACGGTCTTCGCCAGATCTGCCGCCCACAGCTCTCCCATAACGACAAGCGGAACCACCCGCTCTCTTCCCGCTTCGACGAGATGGACACATTCGTCGTCTTCGACGACGTCCACATCCCGTGGGATCGGGTCTTCGTCAACGGCGATGCCGAGATCGCCAACGGCTGGCGCGACCGGGAGAAGACGGCCTATGCGAACCTCGCGTACCACCAGACCGCGGTCAAGGATATCGCCAAAGCCGAGTTCGCGTGGGGGGTCGCCCTCATGCTCGCCGAGAGCACGGGCATCGACGACTACTTCCACGTCCAGTCGAAACTGGGCGAGATCGGGATCTTCACCGAACAGACGCGGGCGTGTACGAAGGCCGCCGAGGCGGACGGGTACGAGTTCAAGGACTACTTCGTTCCCGAGCCGACCTACCTGTTCACCATCAGCGGAAGCTTTCCGGACATGTATCCCCGCATCATCGAAATCCTCCGGGATCTCGGCGGGAGCGGGCTCATCGGCGTCCCGGCGTGGGAGGACCTGGAGGCCGACAACCCGCTCGGCGGGGACGTGGCGACATACTTCCGGGGGAAGGACATGGACGCCCAGGAACGCCTCGGCATCCAGAAGCTCGCCTACGAGATGGCCATCGGGGGAATGGGCAGCCGGGAGGAGCTCTACGAGCGCTTCTATACGGGCGGGCCGATGCGGGTAAAATCGAACTTCTACAAGAACCACCCGGGGACGGAGGACTACAAGGACCGGGCCTTCCAGAACGGGTTGCGAGGCGCCGATCGGCTAACGGCTGCCGACGAGGCCACATCGGACGACGACTGAGCTACTCCGGCTCGTTTTCGAACGCGTCGCTGTGTTGATGGGCACCGGAAAACTTCCGGCCTTTGCCCCACCAGTAGAGGGCTTCCGGCATGTCCTCCTCGGTCCAGGTGATCGGTTGCCAGTTCGGCTCGAAGATGAGATAGCCGCCAGCGAATACCTCGACCTCGGTCCCGGAGGGTTCGTCGTGATAGATGTACCGCGCCTGGCTGATCCCGTGATGGCCGGGGCCGCCCTTGAGGTGGACGTCGTGCTCCTTGAGGATGTCCGCCGCCCGGTCGAGTTCGGTAGCGTCTTTCAGGTAGTAGGCGACGTGATTGAAGTGATGGCGATCGTCATCGACGAAGGCGATCTCGTGAACGATGGGCGTGACGCTCAGCCACTTCCCCGTGGGGTGGCCGTCGAGGACGAGCTCTTCGCGGAGGTTGAAATCCAGTACCTCCTGAAACCACTCCGAGCACTCCTCGACGTTCGGCGCGTAGCAGTTGACGTGGTCGATGCGCCTGACGCCGATGCCGCGTTCGACCCGCTTCTGGGGCTGGTTCTTGAGTGGCGATCGCTTGTCGTCGGGAACGTCGACCCACTCCATCTCGGCGAACAGTTCGAACTCCTGACCGGCGGGTGAATCGAACCGGATCGCCGTGCCCTGCCCCGGCTCGGCTCCCGGTTCGAGCCAGCGGACGTCATAGCCGCTGGCCTCGATTCGAGTGGCGTATTCCTCGAGATCGGTTTCATCCTCGACCTGAAAGGCGATGTGGGCGGCACCCGGTTCGTCGGCCTCGGTGAGGACGAGCGTGTAGGCGTGCCAATCGCCCCAGGCCCGGAGATAGTAGCGATCGGCTTCCTCGCGTTCGAGTTCGAGGCCGATCACGTCGTGAAAGTGGCGAAACGATGCATCGAGATCGGGACAGTTGAGCTCGACGTGCCCCAGCGTGGCCACAGCCATGCCGGGAGGACACCTCCCGCCGTGGTAGGTGTTTCGTCAACGCTCGGCTGCGGTCAGCGAATTCGGAACGGATATGGGGCCGAGGAGTGGCCGGGATGGTACGGTAATGGATCGACGACGAGGCTGGGAAATCCTCGGGATCACGACCGGCGCGTTCTTCGTGACGATGGTGGCTCGGTTGACGCTGAGCCCGCTCGTGCCCGACATCATCGAGACCTTCGGCGTGTCAAAGAGTGCGACCGGGATCGCATTGACGGGCATGTGGGCGGCCTATGCGCTCTTCCAGTTTCCCGGCGGCACGTTGGCCGACAGGATCGGCGAGCGGGGAACGATCCTGTTCGCCATCGGCGCCACGGGCGCCGCCAGCGTGATCCTGGCCTTCGCCCCCTCGTTTCTCTGGCTGGCGATCTTCGCCGTCGTCCTCGGGACCGGGGCCGGGTTCTACTACACGGCGGGGTCGGCGTATCTCACCAGACAGTTCGAGAACACTGGCCGCGCCCTCGGCATCCACGAGATCGGAGCCTCGGCGGCCGGCCTCATTGCCCCGGTGGCGGTGGCGTTCCTCGCCGTCCGCTTTGGTTGGCGAGCCGGACCGATCCTCCCGGCCGTACTTGCGTTCATCGTCGTCGGGTTGATCGTCCTGCGACTCCCATCGACGCCGCCGGCGACGCCGGATCGAAAACTCCGTGAGCAGCTCGATATCGGTCGACTCTGGGCGCTGCTCTCGAGGCCCGAGATCAGGTTTACGGCCATCCTCGCCGTGCCGGGGTATTTCACTTGGCAATCGTTCGCATCGTTCTTCCCGACGTTTCTCGTCGAATACACCGGCCTGTCGACCCCGACGGCGAGCGTCATCTTCGGGGGCGTCTTCGCGGTGACCCTCGCGGGGACGCCCACGTTGGGATCGCTCTCGGACTCGATCGGTCGCGATCTGAGCCTGATGATCGCGTTCGCCGTCGGATCAGTCGGCTTCGTGATATTTCTGCTTGGGGATGGGTGGCCGATGATCCTTCTCGGGACCGTGCTCGTCGGGGGCGGGTTGAGCTTCCCAGGAGTCCTCAATTCCCGGTTCATGGACCACCTCTCGAGCACCGAGCGAGGGACCGGTTTCGGCCTGGTCCGAACCATCGTCCTCATGATCAGTTCACTCGGTAGCGGGGTGACCGGCACCCTCGCTGACGGTTGGGGCTGGCCGGCTGCATACGGGTTCACGGCCCTCCTCTTCGCCGGCCTCGTGGGGGTACTCCTCGTCAGATCGATCCGGACGTAATCCGACCCGACTCGACGAATCCCTAAACATTCATGTCGACATCCGGTCGTTCGCTATCTGCATGAATGTAATTGAACGGTTCAATGATCGGTATCCATTCGGCGAACACCTTGGGCTCGAAATCACCGACGCCGGCGATGGATACGCCGAGGGACGGCTCGAAATGGAGGACCATCACTCGCTTTCCGAGTCGATGTTGCTGGCCCATGGGGCAGTCCCGTTCGGTCTGGCCGACTCCCTGTCGGCGGCAGCCTTGGCCTCGGTCGAGGGGAACCCAGGGCCGACCATCGACGTCCGGATTGATTACCTTCGACCCGCCACCGGCGATATCCACGGGACGGCTGAGGTCGTCCGCTATGGCGAGGATACTGGAATCGTCGAGGCCGACATTCATGACGAAAACGACCGCCGGGTGGCAACCACCCGGGGTGTCTACAAGACGAACATCGTGGAGGGGCAGAATCCGTTCGTCGACTGATTGGTTTTCGAGTTCCATGGGCGCGCCGTGCCGGGAAGCCGATTGATCCTCGATCCGGCCACCTGGCGGGATGACGCCTTGATTGCAGATAGTTGTACACTGACGAACGGGATTGGAGATTACAATGGACCATACCCTTCATTGTATGGGAGTTTTTCCCAAAGGTATAATTAATCGTGGCCGTTCGGCATTCGCATGGCACCAGACGAGAGTCAGGGGTCGAACCGTTTCATCAGTCGTCGAGATGTCATCCGGTCTGCTGGCGCCGCAGGGGTCGTAGGGCTCGCGGGCTGTACGGGGGGCGACGGCGGCGACGGGGGCGATGGTGGCGACGGGGGCGATGGTGGCGACGGTGGAGGGACTACCCCGACGGCGACGCCGGGAAGTGTTGAGATGGATACCATCCGAATCGGCGCGGTCCATCCGCTCACGGGCCCGTATGGGGCCCTCGCCGAATTCCAACAGCAAGGGCTCAAACTCGCGGTCAAGGAGATCAATGCATCGGGACTCCTCGACCGAGAGGTCGAGAGTGTCCACGGTGACACCCAGCTCGATCCACAGACCGGGAAACAGGTCGCCCGGCGGTTCGTCGAGGACAACGACGTCCACATGCTCACGGGGGCGATCAGCAGTTCCGTCGCGATTGCAATCCACGAATTCGCTGCCCAAGAGAACCTCCCCTACATGGCCCCGGGGGCGGCGAACTCGATGACGATGAACAACTGCAAGCGGACGACCTTCCGCTACGAGATGCGCGCCCAGCAGACGGGGGTCGCGACGGCGCCGTGGGCGGTCGAAAACTTCGGCTCGAACGTCTGGATCCACAACGCGGACTACAGCTGGGGTAACAGCGTCGGCAACGCCTGGAAGGCCCAGGCACGGAACGCTCGATCTGATGTCGAGGTCCTTGGCCATACGAAGAGCCAGCTCGGTGCGACCGACTTCTCATCGTATATCAGTCAGATCGCTGCCTCCGACGCCGATTGGGTCGCCACCGGTGTCAACGGCGGTGACGCGGTTAACTTCCTCAAGCAGGCCGAGAGCTACGGCCTGAAGGGGAACGTCGAGATCGTCAGCCCGACGAACGCGTTCTCGTTCATTCGGAAGGCGGCCGGGGCGGCGGCTCAAGACACGTACGCAACGGTCAGGTACTACGAGAAATACAACACGCCCGCCAACAAGCTGTTCGTCAACAAGTTCACTGACGAGTACGGCCGGCCGCCTGACAACTTCGCGCACGTGGTGTGGGTCCATGCCTGGACGTATGCCAACGCGGTTGCCCAGGCGGGTTCGACGAACACGGATGACGTCATCTCTGCGCTCGAGCAGATCTCTTACGACGGTCCGATGGGGACGGTGACCTATCGCGAATGCGACCACCAGACCCAGCGGCCGGTGCAGCTGGGGAAGATCGTCGCCCCGAAGGACTACGACTGGCCGGATATCTCGGTGATGGAGACGATCTCCGCGGAGGACGCGATTTCGCCCTGTTCCGAGACGGGCTGTCAGTTCTGACCCACTCCCGGGTCCAGCCGCCTCGATCGTTTGCCGATCGGCATCGAGCCGTCGACAAGAAGGAACGTTGAATACCCTACTTCCCACGATGAAGCACAATGGCCGTTAACGCGAACCTGATCGCACTGCAACTCCTCAACGGGATCGCGCTCGGTGTCCTCTATCTCTTGATCGCTGCGGGGCTCTCCGTCATTTTCGGGATGACGGACATCATTAACGTGGCCCATGGGGCCCTCTATGCACTGGGCGCATACCTGGCTTTGTCCGTCATCGGCGTGTCAGGGAGTTTCTGGGTGGCGCTCGTGGTGGCACCGATCGCCGTCGGCGTGTTCGGTGCAGCGATGGAACGGACGACCCTCCACCGGATCTACGACCGAGACCCGCTCTATCACATCATCCTCACGTTCGGGTTCCTCCTGATGATCACGGAATCGATCGAGCACCTCTGGGGAAAATCCCCCCAGCGGTTTTCTATCCCCGCGGAGCTCGCGGGGGCAGTCCAGCTCGGCCCGATCTTTTATCCGAAGTACAAGTTGTTCCTGATCGTCGCCGGAGTCGTGATCGCGCTCGGCGTCTGGGCGCTGTTCGAGTTCACCGAGTTCGGGCTCGTCATCCGGGCGGGCGCACAGGACGCCGACGCCGTCCGACTCATGGGCCTCGACGTGTCGAACTACTTCACGCTGGTATTCGCCCTCGCCGCTATTCTGGCCGGGGTGGCGGGCGTCCTCGCGGGCCCGTTCCTCAACGTCATTCCCTCGATGGGCGACTCGATCCTCATCATCGCGTTCATCGTCGTCATCGTCGGAGGGCTAGGATCCTTCAGGGGGTCGGTGATCGCCGCAATGCTCATCGGCGTGGTTCAGACGCTCGGGACCGTCTTCGTCCCGCAGTTGACGGGGTTCACCGTTTTCCTGCTCATGATCGCCGTTCTCCTGATCCGCCCCCAGGGGCTCTATGGTGAATACCAGGTTCGGCAGGAGGCGACCAAGGTCGAGTTCACGGAAACCATCAACCCCGTTCGACTGACGGACCGTCGCGCGTTGGCCATTATCGGCCTGCTGGTGATCGCCCCGCTCGGGATCGGGACGTTCTACTCGTCGTTCCTGGTGGGCCTGCTCACCCTGATGTTCGCATGGGCCCTTCTCGCCCTCAGCCTGGATCTCGTACTTGGCTACATGGGCCTGTTGTCGTTCGGTCACGCCGCCTTCTGGGGGCTCGGAGCCTACGTCGCCGCCTTGGTCGCGATCCATCTCACGAACTCGTTCCTGCTGGCCCTGGTGATCGGGATCGTTGTCACGGCCGTCGTCGCCTGGGTCATTGGTGCCCTCTCGATCCGGCTAGCCGGGGTCTACTTCCTGATCATCACCCTCGCCTTTGCGGAGATATTCAACGAAGCCGCCCTCGAGTTCGAATCACTCACCGGCGGCAGCGATGGGCTGTCGGGCATGCCGACGATGGAACTCTTCGGATTCCTCAACCTGGGCGATACGGTCATCTTCTACTACGTCGCGTTGGCGATCGTCATCGGGATCTACGGCCTCACCCTTCGGATGCTGGACTCGCCCTTCGGGCGCGCCATGACGGCGATCCGCGAGAGCGAACGTCGGCTCAAGTTCCTCGGGTATGACACCGACATGTACAAACGCCGGGCCTTCACGCTTTCCGGGGCGATCGGCGGGGTCGCCGGGGTGTTGTTTGCCACCTACCAGACCTTCGTGAGCCCGGGGGCGCTCAATTGGATCGTCTCCGGTGACGCCTTCGTCATCGTCCTCTTGGGTGGCATGGGGACGTTGTTCGGGCCGATGATCGGGGCCAGCGTCTTCGTCGGCATCAGCGAATTGCTCTCGGCGTACGTCGAGCAATGGCGGTTCCTCCTCGGCCTCCTCCTCGTCCTGACGGTCATGTTCGCACCCCGGGGCCTCATCAGCATCCGCCGGGTCATGAAGGATCTTCGTGATCGATTGCAGCGCCGATCCGCCCAACCGGTTGAAGAGCGCGCAGATGGCGGAACGGTCGAGGAGGACGACCAATGAGCGACACCGTCCTCGAAACACAACATCTCACCAAGCGTTTCGGCCAGTTGATCGCCGTCGACCATATCTCGATGGAGGTGGAGGAAGGGGAGATCCGGTCCATCATCGGCCCGAACGGAGCCGGGAAGTCGACGCTCTTCAACCTCCTCACCGGGTTGATGACTCCCAACGAGGGGACGGTCTGGTTTAAGGGGGAAGACGTCACGGGGCTCCGTCCGCACGAAATCGCCCGACGCGGGATCGCCCGGTCGTTCCAGATCACGGACGTCTTCGACGGCCTGTCCGCGTTCGAAAACGTCCGGCTCGCCGCGCAGGTCGGTGATCGACGCCGTGACTCGATGACCAGCCTCGAAACTGACCTGACGGCGGTCGCCCAGACGGCCACGCAGGTCCTCGAGGACATCGGTCTCGAAGATCGCGCGGATCAGAATGCCGCCGACTTCGCGTATGGTGATCGCCGAAAACTCGAGATCGGCCTCGCCATCGCGAACGACCCGGACCTGCTCCTGTTGGACGAGCCGACCGCGGGTATGGGCCGGGAGGACACCATCAACACCATCCGGCTGATTCAATCCCTCGCCGACGACCGTGGCTTCACCCTGATGCTCATCGAACACGACCTCGAGGTAGTCATGAACATTTCCGACCGCGTGACCGTACTCCAGGACGGACAGAAGATCGCCGAGGGCCCCCCGGAAGCCATCCAATCGGACGAGGAGGTCATCGAGGCCTACATCGGAGGGGCGTTGTCATGAGCGACGCGTCACTCCTCGTCGTGGACGACGTGTACTCGGCCTACGGTGAAAGCCAAATCATCAACGGCATCGACCTGACGATCGATCGAGGGCAGGTGGTATCGCTTATCGGACGGAACGGCGCCGGCAAGACCTCGACGCTCCGGTCGATCATGGGCATCATCACCCCCCACAAGGGATCGGTCACGTTCAACGGCGAAGACGTCACGTCCCTTCGCGAGCACCAGAAGACGAAGCGGGGCATCCGGTTCGTCCCGGAGGAACGGAAGCTCTTTCCCGACCTTACGGTTCACGAGAACCTCCGGATGGGCGCCGTTGCCTCCAGCGAGGGGATTTACACGATCGATGAAGCCTTCGAGGCCTTCCCCCGGCTCGACGAACGGCGCGACAACCTTGCGTCGCACCTCAGCGGCGGCGAGCAGCAGATGCTGGCGATCGCCCGGGCGCTCGTCGGACAAACCGAGCTCCTCCTCCTCGACGAGCCGACGGAGGGGCTCGCCCCCCAGATCGTCCAGGACGTCATCGACATCATCGAACAGATCAAAGCCCGTGACTTGACGGTGCTGATCGCCGAGCAGAACATTCACGCGGCGAAAGCCGTCGCCGATAGGCACAACGTGATCGACAAGGGGCGGATCGTCTTCGAGGGGTCCACCGCGGAGCTCGAAGCGGACGACGAGATGCAGGAGCGCCACCTCGGGGTCGGCGTCGAGGTAACGGGCGCCTTCGACTGAGCCCCGGGCGGAGCGTTCATTGTCCGGTCGGGTCACCATGGCATATGACCGGCTGGACCCCTTCGGGAAGCGGCCCGCCCAGGCAACGAACCTTCTACCGCGGCGATGGATCGCCGATTCCGGTCTCGTACGAGGCGTTACGGTCTGCGGCCGAATCGGCGATGTCGGATGCGGCGACGGCGTTCGTTGGGGGTGGCGCGGGTGGGGGCTCGACCCTGTCCGAGAACCGTGCGGCGTTCGATCGGTGGGAGCTCGTCCCTCGAGTTCTCCGCGACGTGGCCGATCGTGATCTCGGCGTTGAGGCGTTCGACCGGGCGGTGGCCGCGCCGGTTATGGTCGCCCCGATCGGGGCCCAATCGGTCATTCACGAGAGCGCCGAGACGGCGGTCGCCTCGGCCGCTGCCGCCCTCGACATTCCCTTTGCCCTGAGCACGGCTTCCTCGACACCAATGGAGGCCGTCGCCGAGCGATTGGGATCGACGCCGAAGGTCTTCCAGCTCTACACCGCGAGTGACGAACGACTCACGGCGAACTTGGTCGATCGGGCCGAGGCGGCCGGGTACGACGCGATCATGGTTACGGTCGACATGCCCCTCCGGGGGTGGATCGAACAGGAGCTCGAGGCGGGGGCGTTTCCGCCGGCCGATGGGCACGGGCTGGCGAACTACCTCGGCGATCCGGTGTTCCGGTCAGCGCTAGAGGCCCCACCCGAGGAAGACATGGACGCGGCCATCGAACACTACCTCTCGGTCGCTTCGGACCCATCGATGACTTGGGAGACTATCGAGGCAATCGTCGGGATGACCGAGCTCCCGGTTCTCGTCAAAGGGGTCCTCCATCCCGACGACGCGATGCGTGCCACCCAAGTGGCCGATGGCCTCGTCGTCTCAAACCATGGCGGCCGCAGCCTCGACGGTTCAACGGCCGCCCTGACCGCCCTACCCGAGATTGCCAAGACGGTCGATGACGGCCTCGTCGTGTTCGATTCCGGGATCCGGCGGGGGACGGATGTCCTAAAAGCGCTCGCCCTCGGGGCAGACCTCGTCATGATCGGTCGGCCGTACGTCTATGGGCTTGCCCTGGCGGGCGAGACGGGCGTCCGAGAGGTGTTTTCGAATATCTTGGCTGAGCTCGACATCGCGCTGGCACAGACCGGGCGACCCTCTATCGACGAGCTCGATCGGTCCATGCTCCGTCGGACGGAGTGAGCCCGTCAGCGAACCCCGAGGTATTCTTGCATGAGTGACTCGTTTTGCCTGAGTTCGTCGGTTCCCCCCCGGTATTCGATCCGGCCGGTCTCGAGGACGTACGCGCGGTCGGCGATGTCGAGGGCCAGGTCGGCGTTTTGTTCCACCAGCAGGATGGTCACGCCGCGTTCGTTCAACGCTTTGATCGACTTTCTGACGTCCTCGATGATCTGGGGGGCCAGGCCCTCGCTGGGCTCGTCGAGCATGAGGAGGTCGGTTTCCGGACCCACCAGTGCCCGGGCGATCGCCAGCATCTGCTGCTCGCCGCCGCTCATCGTCCCCGTCCGCTGGGAGCGTCGCTCGTCGAGCCGGGGAAAGAGGTCGTAGACCTGCTCCATGTCGGTTCGGCTGCCGTTCCCCGCCGAAGCGGCGAGGCGGATGTTCTCGGCCACGGTCAGATCCGGGAAGATTCGACGATCCTCCGGCACCCACGAAACCCCAGCCTGTCTGATCCGATACGGTCTGAACGCCTGGATCTCCTCGCCCTGGAACACGATCCGGCCCGACCGGGGCGGCGTGAGTCCCATGATCGACCGGAGCGTCGTCGTCTTGCCGGCGCCGTTCCGGCCAACGAGCGTGACCATTTCACCGCGATCGATCTCGAAGGAAACGTCGTGGAGGATGTGGCTCTCGCCGTAGTAGGTGTTGATCGACTCGACCCGGAGCAGGTCGTCCCCGCTCATCCGGCGCCCCCGCTGAGGTAGGCCCGTTGGACCTCGTCGTCCTCGCGGACGACCGATGGCGTATCGTAGGCGATGAGGCTGCCCCGATTCATGACGGCGACCTTGTCCGAGACATCCATGACGACGTCCATGTCGTGTTCGACCAGCACGAGGGTGATATCCTGAGCAATGGTCTGCAGGAGGTCCTTCATCTCGTGGGTTTCGTCCGGGCTCATACCCGCGGTCGGCTCGTCCAACAAGAGCAGGTCCGGGTCGAGCGCCAGGGCAATGCCGACCTCGAGGTGGCGTCGCTGTCCGTGGGAGAGGTTTCCGGCCGGCCGGTCCCGGACGTCCATGAGGTCGACCGACTCCAGGGCGGCTTGAGCATCGTCCAGGGCATCCTCCTTGGACGAATAATGCGAGAGGAAATCCCCGGGCGACAGCCGGCTGTGTCGGCGTTGGGCGGCGAGTCGAACGTTTTCGAGGACGGTCAGGTCGGCGAAGAAGTTCGTGATCTGATAGGAACGGGCGATGCCCCGCCGGACGATCTCGTGGGGCGGGAGGCCGTCGATCCGTTCGCCCCGAAAGGAGATCGACCCGCTAGTGGGATCGAGTTTTCCCGTGAGGAGGTTGAAGAGGGTCGTTTTGCCCGCGCCGTTTGGCCCGATGACGGCCGTGACGCTGTCGGCCTCGATCTCGAGTGACACCCTGTCGACGGCGATCAATGCGCTGAATTCCTTGGTGAGGTTGTCCGTCGCGAGCAGGGCGTCCGCCATTAGGCGTCGGGAGTGGGCGCCCTCTTATAAAGCCTCCCCGTTCTCGGGAACGTTACGGCTCCGAGAGGGAACGGTCAGGAAACCGGCCGTGAATCCTCCGAATAGCCGTACCGTCTGGCGATCAGCCCGATTCCTGGGATGGATACTTCTGTACACCAATGTTCGAATATAGATATCAGTCAGGCGAGGTAAAGCCCCCCATAATATATAGGGGGCTATCCAACACGGATTCCGTGAGGGTTGATGGCACCAGACAAAACCTCTAACACGACCAGCGACGGGCATCGGTCGGTTTCCAGACGAAGTGTGGTGGCCGCTACTGGGGCGGCCGGCATCGCCTCGCTCGCCGGGTGTCTCGGCGGTCTCGGGGGCGGCGGAGGAACAGTTAAAGTCGGGTTCGCGCTCCCCTATTCCGGGACCTACTCGCTGCTTGGCCAAAGTATCACGAACGGCTTCAAGATGCGGGTGGACCAGCTGGACGGCCAGCTCGGAGGGACGGAAGTCGAGTACGTCCAGAAGGATACCGAGGGTGATCCGAACACCGGCGCGACGGCAACCCGGGAGTTTCTGACCGAAGAAAACGTCGACTTCGTGGTCGGCCCGGTCTCGAGCGCAGTCGCTGCCGCGATGGCACCGATCGTCGATTCCAATGCAAACGCGATCTGGCTCAACGCCAACGCCGGGAATGACGACCTGATCAAGAATTGCGTCACCCAGTATCACTTCCGAACCTCGTTCAGTAACTGGCACCCATCGGCCCCGATGGGTCAATGGGTGTACGACAACCTCGGCGAACGCGCCGTCATGACGTACGCCGACTACGCCGCCGGTCAACAGTACGTGAAGAATTTCGGCCAGACCTATCGAGAGGCCGGTGGAGAAATCGTCACGGAGGTCGGGGCCCCGCTCGGAACGAGCGACTATTCACCGTTCCTGCAGCGGATCGCTGATACCGATGCCGATGTCGTCTACTCGTTCTTCGCGGGCGGGGACGCCGTCAATTACATCAAGCAGTTCCATCAGCAGGGCCTGAGCGAACAGTTCGAGCAGGCCGGTGGGGGCTTCTTGCTCTCGGCCGACACGCTTCCCGCCCAGGGTGCCGCGGCCATCGGCAAGTACTCCTGTCTCCACTACACCCCGTGGAAGGAATCGGAACGGAACAACCAGTTCGTCGAGGACTATCGGGCAGCCCAGGACCGGATCCCGAACGTCTACGCCTGCCAGGGCTACGACTCGGCACAGGCGGCCGATGCCGCTGTCGACGAGGCCGGGACGGATCCGGATTCGATGATCGGGGTTCTGGAAGGGCTCGAGATCGACAGTCCGCGGGGCTACATGCGGATTACCGAGGAAGCCCACGACCCCGAGCAGGACATGGACGTCCGGCAGGTCGTCGAGGGCCCCGATGGGAACCCGATCAACGAGGTCGTCGATACGCTGGGCCGGAAGAAGGTCCCCTGGAGCTGCGACTTCTAATCCGGCGGTCGGTCCCCGGTCCGTCTCACCCAAATGGTTGAAGTCACGTCACTGATTCGGGCGACGTTTCTCGGCCTCCAGATCGGGATGACCCTCATTCTGATCACGGCC